>Ga0209369_1000140_pt1 | contig 159007 bp, 153 predicted proteins | sample EBPBio142010_DNA_FD_185865 | JGI IMG/M metagenome (GOLD analysis project Ga0209369, IMG submission 185865) | Wastewater treatment Type I Accumulibacter community from EBPR Bioreactor in Madison, WI, USA - Reactor 1_10/4/2010_ DNA (SPAdes)... | ecosystem: Engineered > Bioreactor > EBPR >...
ACTTCAAATGATTTCAAACAATTTCAAACGACTTCAAACAAAACTTCTATGTTCAGAACGCATACCAACGGCGAATTATCGCTGAAAAATCTCGATGAAAAAGTAACGCTTTCGGGTTGGGTACAAACCATCCGCGACAAAGGTTTTATGATTTGGATTGATTTACGCGACCGTTACGGAATTACGCAATTGGTGTTCGATGAAGACCGTTCTTCCAAGGAATTATTGGAAAGTGCGAGAAAACTCGGACGTGAATTTGTCATTCAGGTTAAGGGAAACGTAATTGAACGTGCTTCCAAAAACCCTAAAATTCCGACAGGAGAAATTGAAATTTTGGTTTCCGATTTGAAAATTTTAAACGCTTCCGAACTTCCGCCTTTCACCATTGAAGATGAAACCGACGGTGGCGAAGAACTGCGTATGAAATACCGCTATTTAGACATCCGCAGAAATCCTGTGAAAGACAAACTGATTTTCCGTCACAAAATGGCGCAAAAAGTAAGAAATTATTTGTCTGAAAAAGATTTTATCGAGGTTGAAACGCCGGTTTTAATAAAATCAACTCCGGAAGGAGCCAGAGATTTTGTGGTTCCTAGTCGGATGAATCCGGGACAGTTTTACGCACTTCCACAATCGCCACAAACTTTTAAGCAACTCTTAATGGTTGGTGGAATGGACCGTTATTTCCAGATTGTGAAATGTTTCCGCGACGAGGATTTAAGAGCCGACAGACAGCCGGAATTTACGCAAATAGATTGCGAAATGGCATTTGTTGAGCAGGAAGATGTTTTGGAAATTTTTGAAGGAATGACTGCTTCACTTTTGAAAGAAATTTCAGGAAAAGAATTCGGTAAATTCCCGAGAATGACCTTCGACGAAGCCATGAAAAAATACGGAAACGACAAACCGGACATTCGTTTCGGAATGGAATTCGTGGAAGTAAATGAATTGGTAAAAGGTAAAGATTTCAAAATTTTCGATGACGCTGAATTGGCTGTCGGAATCAACGTTGAAGGTTGCGCAGAATATACCAGAAAACAAATCGACGCCTTGATTGATTGGGTAAAACGCCCTCAAATTGGCGCTTCGGGAATGGTTTGGATTAAATATCAAAATGATGGCGTTGTTACTTCTTCCGTAAATAAATTTTATTCTGAAGAAGATTTGAAAAAAATCGCGGAAAAATTCGGAGCAAAACAAGGAGATTTAATGCTCGTGATGAGCGGTGATGAAAATAAAGTTCGCACCCAACTTTCTGCTTTAAGAATGGAACTTGGGAATCAGCTCGGTTTAAGAAAAGGAGATGAATTTGCACCACTTTGGGTTGTAGATTTCCCATTGTTGGAATGGGACGAAGAAACCGGACGTTATCACGCAATGCACCATCCTTTCACCTCGCCAAAACCTGAAGATTTGGAATTGATTCATTCTGAACCCGGAAAAGTCCGCGCCAACGCTTACGATTTGGTACTGAACGGAAATGAAATCGGCGGCGGTTCCGTAAGAATTTTCGATAAAGATTTGCAGAGCAGAATGTTCGACTTATTAGGTTTCACGAAAGAAGAAGCAGAAGCACAATTTGGATTTTTGATGAACGCTTTCAAATATGGAGCACCGCCTCACGCAGGTTTGGCTTTCGGTTTCGACCGTTTGGTTGCGATTTTGGATGGAAACGAAGTGATTAGAGATTATATTGCTTTCCCGAAAAATAATTCAGGAAGAGATGTGATGATTGATGCGCCTGCTGCAATTGCTGATGTACAGTTGGATGAACTTTTTTTGAAAGTAGAACTGAAAGATTAAAAAACTAAAAAAAATCTATTAATAATTTCAAAGGTTTTTCTTCACAGAAAAGCCTTTTTTTATAATTTTTTATTAAAAAAGATTAGTAAAAAGCAAAAATAAGCAAAATGGTTAAAACCGTTGCTATACAAGGCTTTATAAAAGTTGTAGTCTAAGTTCGGAAGTCGGTGTCTGATAAGTTTTGGGCTTAAAATGACAAGGTTAGGTTACTAATTCGTTACCGATTAACAAAGGTAACAGCATAGCTTAACCGATTATATTTCAGTCTTTTGCACCCCTTTCTACGTTTCCTTGTAACTCAATGTAATTTAATTTTAAACGTTAAACATTTGAGTTATGGAGCAGACAAAAAAATCGACGTTCAAACTGCTTTTCTATTTGAAAAAGAACGAACTGAAAAAGAACGGTAATGCACCAATTATGGCACGTATTACCATTGACGGAACGCCTAAAACTTTCGGAACAAAGTTAGAAATAAACCCCAATAATTGGGATTTAAAGTACGGAAGAGTTGAGGGCAAGAGTGCCCAGGCATTGAGCATTAATAAAAAACTGGATAACATTCGTGGACGTATCGACAAGATTTACGAAGATATGCTGAAACACGAGGGTTTTGCCACCGCCCAAAAAGTAAAGCTATCGTTTTTGGGTGTAGGAGTAATGGATGATGCAATCCTAAAAGTCTTTAACGACCAAAATGAGGATTTTAAAAAATTGGTTGAAAAGGAAGAACGCTCACAAAGCACCTACAACAAGTATATCACAGTTTATAATCATCTTACCACATTTATAAAGGAACGCTATCATCGTGATGATATGGCTTTTCGGGAATTGACTTCCGACTTTATTCGTGAGTTTGATTTTTATCTCCGGTACGATTTACAGTCTTCGCATAATACGGTTTGGGTTTATACGATGCCTGTATTAGCCCTTGCAGAATTGGCTATTAAAAAAGGTTTGATACGTGATAATCCTTTTCAGGATTACGAAATCAATATGGAAGAAACCGACCGGGGTTATATTCTGAAAGAGGATGTAGAAAAGTTGATGATGTGTGTACCACCACACCCACGTTACGAACTTGTAAAAGACCTTTTTATTTTCAGTTGCTTTACCGGACTTGCTTACGCTGATATTAAAAAACTGACAAGGAACAATATTCAATCTTTCTTTGACGGTCATCAATGGATTATCAGCAGAAGAAAGAAATCAGATATTGCTTCCAATGTTCGGTTATTGGAAATCCCCAAACGTATCATTGAGAAATATCAGGGTACTACAAGGAATGAATTTATATTTCCTATTCCGACCAATGCGACTTGCAATACACACATAGGCAAACTAATTGAAAAAGCCGAAATTATTACGGAACAAAAAGTAACTTTTCATACGGCAAGGCACACTTTCGGGACTATGTTTTTGACCGAGGGCGTACCGCTTGAAAGCCTTAGCAAAATGATGGGGCATAAAAATATATCGACCACACAGATTTATGCTAAAATCACAAGCCAAAAAATCAGTAAGGATATGGATTTGGTTACGCCAAAATTCAGGGCAATGGAAGAAGCATTTTTGGCGGCTATATAATTAGCTTTCATTTTTAATCACAATGAGCAGAACTTAACGGTTCTGCTTTTTTTATGCACTTACTTTTCCTTTACTCCACTTTCTGTTACAGGCTATCATAGCCTGCCCAATAATGCCATAAAAATTAGAACAGAATATTTCCACAATCAACCGGTAAAAAGGCAGCTAAGTTATAGCGGGCAGCCACCCCACACGCCCACCAATAAAAAAAGTGAATGAACGGTTTCCCCCTAAAGGAACCCCCATTAAATCATTTTTTTCTTGGTTTTCGCTGTTGCCCGCTTGGATTATCTGCTTTCTTTTTTCCGGTTTTTCTTTTGGAAAAAATTATGCGAAGCGAAGCGGAGCAGACCACAACGGAAGCGGGAAACGAGAAAAGCGAGTGAGTATTTAAACATTTTTTTCAAACATCAAAATTTTAGCATTATGGCACACAACATCAATTTCAACGAGCAAACAGGACGTCATTCATTCTTTAGCGTTCAGCAAAAAGCGTGGCACGGTTTGGGGCAAATCGTAGAGCAGTACCCAACAAGCGAGGAAGCAATAGTACACGCAGGTTTAGATTATGAGGTTATCAAGTCCCCACTGTTTACACAGGGCAGAACAATGAGCATCGGCGATAGCGGAGAGCTGATTGAAGCTAACGACATTTTAGTACCTAACAGTTTCGCCACGCTTCGCACCGATACCAATATCCCACTGGGCGTAGTAGGTAAAGACTACCATATCGTACAAAACCGTGAGGCGTTTAACTTCTTTGATGCTATTGTCGGCGGAGGCGAGGGAATACTGTACGAAACCGCAGGAGCATTGGGCAACGGGGAACGCATTTTTATCACTGCCAAGCTGCCCGACTATATCCGAGTAGGTAACGGCGACGACGTTACAGAAAAGTACATTTTCTTGACAACAAGCCACGACGGTAGCGGAAGTATTACCGCAGCGTTTACCCCTATCCGTATCGTATGCCAAAACACCCTTAACGCTTCATTGCGGAGTATGACCAATGTAGTGCGTATCAAACACACATCAGGGGCAAAACAACGCCTTGAAAACGCCCACAAGGTTATGGGGCTTGCCAACACCCTAAGCAACCAGTTAGAGAACATTTTTAACGACTGGGCTAAAGTAAGGGTAACAGACCGTGAAGTAAGAAAGCTAATCCAGTTGGCACTTTGCCCGAACAAGGAAACGCTTAACCTACTCAAAAAAGGTGCTGAAGATGAAGTTTCCACCGTGTTCAAAAACACCGTAGATGATGCCTTTGAATACGCTATGATAAGCGACACCCAACAAATGGAAACCACCAAAGGCACATTGTTCGGGGCTTACAATGCTGTTACGGGTTATTTTCAGAATGTACGCAATTACAGGGATGGCGAAGCAAAACTACAATCTATTGTAATGGGCGGTACAGCACAGCTAAAGACACAAAAAGCCTTTGAACTGTGTACCGACTTTGCCTATTCAGGAGCAGAGATTTTCAACTTCAATTAAATCATCAAAGGCGACTGCCTGCAAAGGTGGTCGCCTACTAAAAACAAAAGATATGAAAGCATTACATAAAATGGATAATCTGGACAAGGCGGGCTTACTGTGCAAACTGTTTCCCGAAGAACTGGAGAACCTGCAAAACGCAATAGAAAAACAATGCGGGTACTTCCTTGAAAATGAAACTGCCTTCCGTGAGGGATGGTATCAAAAAGGATTTTTTACCGCTGAATTTTGGTACAGGCTTGTGCAGAATGCAAAAAACGGTATAAACAAAAATGAACCGCTTTGGAAACGTCCGCACTGGTTTACTGACCATTTTTTCGACGGACATCACTCAATATTCGCTATCCACTGCCTTGTTGAATACGCAGACGAAGAGCAATGCAACCCACAATTAAAACAGGCTATACACCTGCTATTCGGGAGCGACAAATTTTTACAAATAACCTTAAACGATAAATAATTATGGCTAACTGGTGCAACAATACGGTTGTTTTCGAGGGAACAGACGAAGCAATCGAACAGATAACACAGCTATTCAAATCTATGGCTGACAAAGAGCAGAAAGAAGATTGCGGGCAATTGCCCGATTTCGTACAGGACACGCACGGAGATTATTTCTACAATATCAGCCAGGACAATGAAAGTACGGGCGTATTCCAGTATGAAACAAAATGGTCGCCTAATACGGAGGTCGTTAAGCAGATAGCAGAACATTTTAAAGTTGCCTTTACACACGAGTATGAGGAATTGGGATGCTTAGTATATGGCAAGGCAACATTTGAGGACGGTACACTAACGGAAACCTGCTTAGATAGTCAGGATTTTGAAAGCTATGAATTAGACGAGGAAACCGACATCTACCATTTTGAGGGTAAGGAGTATGACAGCGAATGGGAAATACTCGAAACCTTGTTAGAGCGTAAAATCGAAAATCAGTTAAACAGCATTAAAATTTAAGACAATGAAACTATCAGATAAAACAACAGCACATATTTTGGTTAAAGCCAACACCAACAGCGAGTGGGATAATTGTGAGTTTGCAATTATCCACCTATCCGAAGAATGGAAAAAAGAACAGGTAAAACGGCTTGCACTCGTTAAGCCGTTAGAGGGCAATCATTATTTCTGTTCGATGAACTACTATGATACGGCAGTAGATTTTTACAGGACAGGCGAAGATGATAACCCGAACATTGAAGAACTGCTTAACGGCAAAGAATGGGTATTTGTAGAGCTTGACGAGCAAGAGCAGGAAACGTTTACCGTACCTGAAAACCGACTGGATTGTTACAGGCTTGTATTGCGGGCAAACGGTACAGGCTACTATACAGCATACGGCAAGCACACGAGCGAGGAATTTTGGACAGAAGAATTTTTACTAACCAAGTTAATAGCATAGTTATGAAAAGTATATCATTAAATCTATTCAGCATAGACGAATTAAGCCAAGAAGCACAGGGGCAGGCATTTGAAAGATACAGACATTTTAACGTAGAAGACACTCACTGGTTTGAGGGCGAGTACGAAGACTTTACAGCCATTTGTAAAACCATTGGGATTATGATAGACAAAGACAGTATTTTCTTTAGTGGCTTTTGGTCGCAGGGCAACGGCAGCACCTTTAAATCTACCATAGACGAAGTAAAGTTTATCAAAGGCATCAAATCGGAAGCGTGGAAAGAATACGCCCCGACACTGGAATTGTACTTTAATGATTGCCCTTGCGATGAACGGGTAATACGATTAATCAAAAAAGGGTTTATAGAATGCAGTTGGAGCACAGAAACCCCAAACAGGGGTTACTGGCTTGAAACGTGGACGGATTATCATTACATACCGAGCAGGGACACCTTGCAGCCGAATATCGACTATGAATTAGAAAAGTTAGACAAATGGTTAAGGGGTTGCCTCAATCGGCTGAATAGCTATTTATACAAATCACTGGAAAGACAGTACGAATTTGAAACAAGCGACAAAAGTTTAAAGGAAGTCTTTGAAGCAAACGAGTACCTTTTTACGGAAGATGGAAAAATGGCAAATAACCTTTTAGACTTAGCTATTTAGTAACCACTATTTAAAATTTTAAACAATGACACGTTCAAATCTTCATATCAAATTGAGCAACGGCATATCCCTGATATGCGTTGCAGACAGCAGCAGCGCACCCGAACAGGGCTATATCGTTGAAAGGCTTTTTTTGCCCTTGTTATCCCTTGATAACAGTGAGCAGGAACTCGAAATGCTGAAAGAGCATTGCACAATGGATGAAAGGCGGGCAAATGCAGACTACCGCTATACCATAGACCTTACCACCAAAGAAGTAAAGTTTTTTGAAGAGCATTACAGCTATACAAAAGACACTTTCAGGAAAGGCAAGGATATAACGGAACGTTACGACGAGTATTTAAAAACCATAAGCTAAAATAACAGTCGCCCGACCTGAAAAATCGGGCGGCAAAAAGACAGATCCTCCCGATGGTCGGCGCAGTCTTTTTGCATTCAATCGGTGCAATCCCATTGACAAAATGTGCCGCCACACAAGCCCCTTTCCTTACATTTTCATCAAAGAGATTGCGACATTATTGCGTGGGATATTCGTTATCCCATTTGTTATATTTGGAATATTATTAATTTTACGTTCAACCAACAGCAAAGCGATGGAAGACGATATTTTAAAGCTCCAGGAACTACTGAAGCGGGCATACGAAAAACTGGCAGATTGCGATGATACTTTTGCAGGTAGTGATAGTTGGAAATCAGAAGAGCAGCAAAAGCTGTTAAACGACATTGCCGATGCCTTATCCATTGAGGAAAAAGACCGCCTTTAATAAAATTAATTTTTGTAATAGTCCTGTGCAATTTCGGAAACACCTGCACTAAAGTATTGCCCACCGTTATAAATAACTTCCACCGCCTTTTTTAATTCGTCAGGGTCGGCTCCTTTAAGGACGTAACCGTTAGCACCGTTTTCAAGCATTTTTATAACGTCCTTTTCATCATCATTGACACTGAATGCCAGTATCTTTAATTGAGGGTACATTTCCAGTAATCTTTTTGTGGTTTCAAAACCATTCATAACAGGCATACTCACATCAACGATGCAGAGGTCAGGAAGATATGCACAGAGCGCAATTTTGTCGATAGCAGACTTTCCGTTTTCCGCTTCAAATAATACTTCAAATCCGTAGCCTGTCAGAAAATCACAAATGCCCTTTCTTAGCAGGTCGTGGTCATCTATAAATGCTATCTTAATTGTTGGTTCTTTGCTCATTTTCTTCTTTTAATAAGTTTAAAAAATCCGGGTTTAGATAAATTAACCCTTTTATACACGTGAGGTATGCCATCATTAACGGCAATATCCCTAACATTAAAACGGCAAAGCCATTCTTTAAAGTGTGCTATTTCTTTAGGTTTGAAACGTACAATTTCCCCATTTATGAGAGATATAATAAAGACATCTATGCAGAGAGAGAAAGCTGATAGTTGCGACGCAGGGAGGTCAAAATCTGGGTAAAAGTTGTCTTTGCTTTCCATAATCTTAATGTTTATTAAGTTAGTGGAACCTGCAAAAAAATAAGGCGCAGGCAACCACACTTACTGGCATTAAGGCACTGGTACGCCTGACCCCCAAATAAGCGAGCGCCCACGCCTATAACGTGAGCGTTCTTACTTATCTGTTCCGGGGTTTTAAAAATTACCAGTTTCTAATGCGGAACTTAAAGCAAAAACACTTTAAGTATTTTCTATATTTTCTACAAACAAAGATACTAAACTCATTCCTTTTTGATAGCATATATGACAAAAAAGGTTACAGTCAATGTGTTTTCTGTGAGTTGTAGTTCTGCTCCAGTATAGTCAGAATATCGCTTTCCTTGTAAATAATCTTACCGCCTATCTGTATATACGGCAGTATATTGTCATCCCGGTATTGCTGTAAAGTCCGCTTGCTGATATGGAGCAGCTTGCACACATCTTCCCCTGATAGGTATATTTCCCCGTTCATTACAGGGCGATAGTTTTTCAATATGCTTTCAATACGGTTTTTTAGCTGCGCAATCATTTCCTTATGGGCGATGATTTCCTCATTGTCATTCGTGAATAAATCCATTTTCAACAGTATTGTACGGCTGTCCGGCTTCGAGCAAAGCCTGTACATCCGAGCGTTTATAATAATTCTTGCGGTTCAGTTTGGAATAAGGCAGCAAGCCTTTGTCCTTATAGGTCTGCAAAGTCCGTTTAGTAATGTTCATCATCAGGCACACTTCCTGGTTATCGAGCCATTGCTCTTCTTTAAAAATAGGCGTGTATTTCTGTGTGGCATTTTCGGTCAGTTCCAAAAGTGCCTTTAGTTCATTTTTCATTCCGTCGAAAGCGGATTTTTGTATTGCGATAACTTCCATCGTTTGCTCAATTTTGCTGTGGAAGTCGAATTTATAAAGGCTTAATGCAGGGGTGGAGAATGTTGCAGGGTTTGGCTTTGAGAGGCAGTGTTTGGCGGGTTACTATCTCTATAAAACAAAAAAATCGGATAACCTTTTGGGCTATTCGATTTGCTTTAAATCTGTATTGTAATTATCTGCGTTGGGCAGGTTGTTCGGTATTTACCGTTGGCTTATCCTTTTTCTCACGGGAGTAAACCCATAGCGATAACAGCCCGAAAATAATCAGTGCGTAAGCTACCCATTTACCAACCCTTTCGATAAATTTAATCAAGACTGAACTTTCGTAAGAGGAAAAGCCCTCTGCTCCCATAGGGCTGCGCCTGTAAAATTTTCTTCTGTTAATCCAGTAACGAAGTCCCAAGCCTGCAACCAAAAATATTATCCCTATAACTAATGATGAAACCATATCCTCACATTTTTAATTCGCAAGTATAAATTTAAGAAATATTGATGAACCCCTAAAATGCAAGTAAGCCAATACGCCATAAATAGAAAACGACTTACCATTGAGATAAGCCGCTTTCATCGTTTATGGAAATAATAAGTTTTTCAGTGTACGTCGCAATGTATAAAATATTGCTTAATCACTACTGTTAAACTGAAAACTTATTTGCTTTTCATTCCCAAAGCTGTCTGAAATCCAAACATCAAAAGATTGCGATACGGCAGAAGTTGATGTATAGTACAGCCTGAATTGCTCCGTTGGCAATTGGTACAGGTCATTGGGCTGATACGGCGGTTCATCGTAATACCGCAAAGTGCCTTGCCCGTCAAACTGGAAATAGCGGAGGAAATACTGCGTGTTGCTGTAATTCCCTGTACGCTGTATGGTAATGCGTATTTCTACGGTCTGCCCGTTGGCAACGTCTTTAGGCACTGGCATTACAATGACCTCGAAAGGAAAATCATTCTGTATTTCGAGTTCATCATCTTTGCTGCAAGATACCAACGTAACCGAAGCTGTGAGGATTGTCAGGAATACATATAATGGCAGTAATCCCGTTCTGAATTTATTGAATATTGCTATCATCGTTTTTACGTTTTAAAAGTTAAACCTTAATCCCAAACCTGCCGACGGTCGGAACTGCTGTAAGTCTGTACCCCAAAGGACTTTTGTACGCCCTTGCAGCACGAGTACAAAACGGTCGGACAGATACGTTTCAAAAGTGAGGCGACCACCTGCACCGTAAATAAAATTATCTTCGCTCAGTATCTTCGCTCCGTCGTACAACATTGCTTCGCCCCGGTTGATGGTTTCGTAACCGACCACACCAGTTATCCCAAAATTCAGCGTGATATTTTTTCGGGCATCGCCCAACAAAAAGAAGCTGTAACCGCCCTCTGCGGAATAGGTTTCCTGCGGTATGCGGAGGTCTTTGTAGTCGTGGTACTGGTGCGTGTATTCTAACGCCCAAAGCTGATAATTGCCGTTTTTACCGTTTACAGTCATTGCTGCGCTGATGTAATAATCGTTACCGATTTTATCATCTGATAATACACCCGCACTTATTTCCAGTCCTTTCTGCTTTGGCAGCATTCTTTGTGCCTGTGCAGCCGTAATGCCTATCAGGACGAGCATCACGGTATAGATATACTTTTTCATATTATTGCTTTAAAAGGTTACTAAAATTTCAGGTGCATATCGTCAATCAAACGGGCTTTGATTAAATCAGAATTTTCCACCTGAAGAGTTTGATGTCTGCCGCCATTCTTCTCGAAAATCTCAATCAGCAGTACCTTATCATCGGCAATGGTAAACTGGTCTAAAAGGAACACATTTTGTTCGGTCGATTTTCCGGCAATACCGTCCAATGGCTTGTAAGTGCGCAACGGTGTTAGCGGTCGTTCCTGGACTACGGTACGTTTGGCAACTTTCTTATCCACTACTTTAAAATTGATGAAATCAATCTCGAAAGGCACATTGGTTTTGTTCCTTAATTCCGTATGGAAATAGTATTTTCCGTTGTGTATGTAAATCCCTTTCAGGATAAACTGAATACCAAAACTCTTAGCCCCGATATGCTTTACAATACGCTTATCTTTTTTGTAAATGGTTTCCAATAGCAAGCCTGCCAGTGAGGGCGAGTTATTACCCAGTTCCTCAAAAAGCACATCGTTACCATTGGTTCTGTCCACTGCCTTTTGCATCGTGAGCAGGTCGTAGCTCATTGCTTCCGGGTAGGAACTGTAATACACGTTAAAGCTGTAAAAACGCCCGTCGTTGGTAATCACAGAAAAATTGGTTTCCGGTTCAAAATCCCTTACGGATGCTTTCACACGCAGCACGTTTTCCGCATCTTCCGCTTTCCCTGCAATCAGGTATTCGCTGCCCAAATCCACATAACGAATGGCGGTCGGGAAAATCAGGTGCGACGTTTTATCGTAGGTAACTTCCATACGGTACGGTTCTATCTTGCCCAATGCAAGCGGAGTTTTGATAGTTACACTGTCCTGTGCAAAAGATTGTACGGCAAAGCCGAGTATCAGGGCAATAGCCCAAAAGGTTTTTAAATGATTTTTCATTGTTCTATTTATTTGAGTTCAACATTATTTTTTAGATACCAAAAAGACCTGATACCCCGCTTTCAGCGTAACCTTCGGGGTTCTTACCTTTTTGGCGAAGTAGCCCGAAATGCCCTGTACCACGCCACGACTTAAATCAGCAGCAACCTGTTGTCCGGCATTTTGCGTGAGCATTACACTGGTTCCACCTGTTTGGCTCATATTACCCGCCATTTCGGTAAGGGCGTTCATTTCGGGCGAATAAGGGACGTTCAAACCTTGCTGCCCGTCCAAATCATAAGTTGTAATATCCACCGGGATGATATTGCCGTCCAGTTCTATCGAGGTAACTTTTAGCTGCAATCTGCCGTTTTGAAATTTGGCATTAGCTGTTACAATAGTTCCTTTCGGGATGGTACGTTGTGGCGTTTGGGCAGCTTCCAACAGTCGCAGCCTTACACCCATTTCGCCCACTACCGTTTGTGCTTCGTGTACACAGGCTTTGATACTGTTTTTAGGTTGCATTACCTGTTCAGTAGCACCTGCGGTATAGAAGCCACGATTTTTAGCTTGGCTCCAATCGGCTGCAAAGGCACTGTCAGACGGTTCACGGTATAAAGCTGATACGGTATTTTTTCTTGTTGGCGTGAACGATACAAAATGCTCTTTTTGGTTAGCACCCGCAGCCCCCGTAGCTGTGCCGTTAGCAGGTGCAGCATTTCCGTTGTTGGCATTTTGCGGAAGATATTTTGCTGCCATTTCGTAGGATTTCTCCATTAGCTTCAGTTGGTCGTCAACCGTGGCCACAGGTGGCACGTCTTTTTCCGCCAACTTCGCTTTCATTTCGTCCACTTGCCTGCGGAGTTCCATTGTTTCCGAATTGTTATCCTGATAGAATGAACCCAGTGTGCTTTGCATATTGCGGTAGCTGCTTAATGCAGGATTGCCGTTTCTTCCTGAATTTCTGCCACCACCGCCTAAGCCAGTGCTTTCTTCATCTTCAGGAAGCTGCTCATCGGTTGGCTCTTGCTTATCTTCCGTATTCCAATAGTCAGAAAGCGTAGCCAGGGCATTGCGTTTTTCCTGCTCTTTTTGTTCAAGCATTTCCTGCTCATACGCCTTGCCTTTATCGGCAGGCATTCCTGCTCCGGTAGCCTGCGGTACAGCATCGTTCAGCCCGATGTTTTCGATTGCCTTTTTATCTTCGGACGGTTTAAATATGAGGTACATACAACCCACGAATACAATCGCCATTAAGCCAAAGATTAAAGGCTTTTTGAGCTTTTCCTTGTTATTCTGTGTGCCGTTTTGCAGCACATCAGCGGTTTCTTTCGGGCTTCCCTCGGTTACCCGAACAACCGATTTTTTGTTCTCATTTTCTTTCATAAATCCTATTTTTTAAATGTTGATACTGTGTCCTGCGGGATTGCAGGACTTCCATTCTTTTTAAGGATAGGGTTCTCGATATGCCTGATATTGATAGTATCATTGGGCTTTCCCGTATCGTACACTACTTTGCCGATAACCCCTGCCGTCAGCAAGAGATAACCCACAAAAAAGTACAGCGTATATTGGTGCTGCTTACGCACTGGCAATGCCTGCCAACGCTCGTCGAGCTTATCAAAATACCTATCCATATTTGCTCTTAATTTTTTCATAGCCTTACTATTTCTAATGTTATAGCTTGAAACGTTTAGGGCTATTTCCTGCCTTTTGCTTTGGCTCATCATTGACCAACGCTACCGCTTCCACTGCTTTGGGTGCGGATATTACAGACAGGTTTGCCAGTTCCGATTTTTTGAGCAACTGCCCGAAACGGTCTTTCTTTGCCACTTCCATTTTGTTGAGCGAAAATTTCCCGTTCAGGTATTGTACCCACATACTGCATTCTACACGTGGCTTGTCTTCTCCCGACCATTGCAGGTAGCCCGTCAGCAATAAGTCTTGCTTAGGTAAACTGTCTGCACCTTTTTGGCAGCTTTCGAGGTAATCGGTAATGCTGTCTTTCAATTTTCCCGCATACGCTCCCTGCGTATGGAAATAGCCGTTATATCCTTTGTCAGTAAGGATTTTTGCGAACGTGTTTAAATCTGATAATGCTTCCATAAGATTGTTTTTAGCGTTCGATGACTTCGATATCCCTGTTTTCCACGACTGCAAATTTTTCAATATTGAAGCCCTGCGGGTTGTTATCGGAACGAACGGAGTTGACGAGATAGCAGGAGGTAATCAGGTTACGCCTGGTTACATTGCTTGACCGGATAATGAACTGTTTGGCATAGGTGCGCACGGCATAAGGATAGTTGTCGAAGTTGCAAACGACACTATCAACCTCAACACGCTGCTGTACGTTACCCGAAATAATCCTGCTGTAATAGCCCTTTTCCGATAAATCCTTGTAATAATCGAAAGCACTTTTGTCCGCAAGGTTAAATGCCCTGCTCATATTGCTTTCAATAGCGTTCTTATCAGGCGCAAGCGTGAAGAAAAGCTCGTGAAAACGTCTGACGTGTTCCCTTGCTTCTACGGGACGGTTGATGCTCGCATCCTGCGATAAGGCAAGCATCAGGGATTTGCCATTATCCAGTACATAGATTTTTTGGCGTTGTTCTTCTGCAAAGCGGTAGGAACGCCATACGGCATATCCTACCACGCCAATGCAGAGAACCGCAAACACAATGGCATACAAACGTATCTGCCTAAAGCTGTTTTCGATATTTCTTAGCGTTTTAAATTCCATTTTTTAGAATGATTAATTGTTTATTTATTCATCAGTTTACCGCCGATGTTGCCAACTGTTGAACCTGCACCTGCCCCGGCAATGTTTCCGGCTTTCATTGCAGTTTGGTTTACATTGCGGGTAAAGTTTCCTGCGCCCCCGGCTTGGATTACCCAACCTGTTACTGTCGGAATTGTGAAGTATCCGATAATGCCGATAATCATAAAAATGATGTACACCGTATTGCTTGTATCAGGTATATAGGTAGGGTCGGCAAGCATCTGTATATCCCTTTCGAGTATGAGGGATTGTATGCGTGCGAGCATTGAACTAAACAAGTCCGAAACGGGCAGCCAGAGGTAAACGCTGACGTACCTCGTGAGCCATTGCGTAAGGGTGGACTGAAAGCCGTCCCACACGGAAATAGCAAAGGCTATTGGTCCGAGTATGGACAGCACTATCAGAAAAAACGTTCGTATGGTATCAATAACCAAAGCCGCAGCCTGAAATAGTATTTCCAAAAGATTGCGAAACCAGTCCTTTATTGCCTTTTCAATCTTGTAGGCTTGCCTGTCCATATACATTCCCGCCATTGTGCCAATGTCTGACGGCGACCAACCCAGTTCGTCCAGTTTTTTATCAAACTCTTCGTCTGATACCATATAGGCAGTTTCAGGATTTCTGACCATTGCCTCGTATTCCAGTTGGTCTTTCTGCTGTTGCAGCTTGTTCAGGTCAAGCACCTGGTCTTCGAGTATTTGGTGGGTTCCTACAACTACCGGGCTCAGTACCGCATTGATGGTTCCCAAAACGATGGTCGGAAAAAACATAATACATAGCCCCAAAGCGAACGGGCGCAGCAAAGGGAACATATCAATAGGTTCGGCACGGCTTAAAGCCTGCCAAACCTTTAATGCCACATAGAACAATGCTCCCAATCCTGCCAAACCCTTAGCTACTGCTGCCATATCGCCTGCAAGCGGCATCATATCATCATAAAGCGACCGCAGGAGTTCGTGAAGATTATCCCATTCCATTGTTACCAGTATTTTTGGTTAGCAGTTCCGTAGAGTTCAAGCACTCTTTGGGCATCGTTTTTCTTTTTCGCTCTTAGGTAGCTTACAGAAATGTTCTTGTTGGTGTAGTAGCGTACAAGGCTGTGGTAGTCCTTAACCTCTTTGTACACACGGTCAATTACATCCATACGCTCCTTGTCATTCAGCGAGAGGTTTGTAGCAGTTACAATCTGCTTCAACTCTTTCAGGAGTTCGGTACTTTCATTGAGCAGTGCCGAATACCCATTGCCGATTGCCACCAATTCCTGCGGTGTGAAATTTGGGTCGTTCATCATTTTGCCGAAATTCTGAACGTACATTTCGGACACATCGCCCACCAGTAGTACGGTTTGCTGCACCTTACGGGCATCTTTTACGAGATTACTCACAGCTTTCAGCTTGTCGTAATATTCTTTGCCCTGCTCGTACACTTTCTTCACTTCGTTGAAGTTTTTAACGACATTGCTCACAGTCGAAGAAGTCTGCACGATTTCGTTTGCAGAGTTGATAATCCCTGAAGCCAAATTAGCGGGGTCGGTTACAACCCACTGGGCTTTTGCTGACGGTGCTACGGCGAGCATCAGTGCCGTACACACCAGATACAATACTTTTTTCATTGTTCTGAATTTTAAAATGTTAATGACTATTGATTTGAATTGTCCCGCCGTTGCATTGCGATATGCTTAATGGCGAGTTCTACGTTGCCGTCCAGTTCCGCAGCAAGCTGCATCACTTCCATTTTTTCGGTTTCTTCGGTCGTATAGGCGAGGTATTCTTCCAAACTAACTTCGGTGGCATACACTGCCGAGTGTGTTCCACCTAAGCCAATCCAAACCTCTTTGTAAAGGCGGCTTGCATCGTTGTTCATATTGATAGAAAGTACCTGACCTTTTTCCTTGTCGGTAAGCCCCAGCATCGCCTGTATGTCATCGAATTTGTTCATATACTTGCGTTGGTCAAGCAGGATTTTACAGTCGGAGTTATTGATGATACTTTCTTTCACAATGGGCGACTGGATGATGTCGTCAACCTCTTGTGTAACTACAATCGCTTCCCCGAAAAACTTACGCACGGTCTTAAATAGATACTTAATGTATTCTGCCATTCCCTCTTTAGCAATGGCTTTCCAAGCCTCTTCAATCAGGATGAGCTTGCGAATACCTTTTAGCCTGCGCATCTTGTTAATGAAGACTTCCATAATGATGATGGTCACTATTGGAAAGAGAATTTTGTGGTCTTTTATGGCGTCGATTTCAAACACGATAAAGCGTTTGGAAAGCAGGTCTAACTGCTTGTCGGAGTTAAGCAGGTAATCGTATTCGCCACCCTTATAGTAGGGTTCGAGTACGTTTAGGAAATTGGCAATATCAAAGTCTTTTTCCCTTACCTGTTTTTCTTCCAGTACCTTGCGGTAATCGCCTTTTACATACTCATAGAAACCGTTAAATGAGGGGTAAACATCGTCCGTTTTGATACGCTCGATATAACCGCTTACTGCATTGGATAAAGCCACTTCTTCCGAACGGGTGGGCGGCTCATCATCACGTTTCCAAAGGGTAAGTATCAAAGTCTTGATACTTTCACGCTTCTCAATATCGAACACGCCATCATCGGTGTAAAAAGGGTTAAAGGCAATAGGATTGTCTTCGGTGTAAGTGAAATAAACACCGTCTTCGCCTTTCGTTTTTCCTTTGATGAGTTCGCATAAGCCCTGATAGGAATTACCCGTATCTACCAACAATACGTGTGCGTTTTGCTCGTAATACTGGCGTACCATATGGTTAGTGAAAAACGACTTACCCGAACCGGAGGGACCAAGTATAAACTTGTTCCGGTTCGTGATGATGCCCCGCTTCATAGGCAGGTCGGAAATATCCAAATGGATAGGTTTTCCTGTAAGCCTGTCAGCCATCTTGATACCGAACGGCGAGGGCGAATTGTGGTAGTTGGTTTCTTCCGTAAAAAAACACAGGGCAGGCTCGATGAAAGTGTAAAAACTTTCTTCACTGGGAAAGTCGCCTGCATTGCCGGGCATACCTGCCCAATACAAAGTGGCTACATCCGTAGTGTTGTGGCGTGGCTTACACTCCATTAAAGCCAATGCACTACCGCAATCATTCTTTAGCTGTTTCAGTTCCGCAGGGTCTTCCGACCACGCCATAATGTTGAAGTGCGCACGAATGGAAGATAGCCCGAAGCTGTGGGCTTCGTTCAGGTATTTCTCTATCCATTCCTTATTAATTTGGTTCGCACGACTGTACCGAGCCAATGAGTGCATATTGCGGGCAGACTTCTCAAACTTTTGCAGGTTGTCTTCGCTGTTATCTAAAAACAGGTATTGATTATAGATATGGTTACAGCTAAGGAGCAATCCCACAGGTGCAGCGAATGATAGACGGCAATCGCTCCGGTCGGTAGATAGCTTTTCAAAACGGGTATCTGCCGATACCGTTCCGGGCAGGTCGTCTGTGTCCGATAAGGTATGCAGGCTTAACCTTTTGTTACCAATACGCACTTCTTCCGTTCCGAGTGCGATGTCCTGCATAGGCGTTCCGGCTTCCCTCGATAGCGTGAAGTATTGCTCCAGTAATCCCTGCGTGTCCTCGGTTCCGATAATTTCATCTTCGGTCAGACGTTTCAGGCTTACAAAACCGCTATCGTTCACGATACGCTCAAACTGTGCCACCGCTTCCATAAAACGATGTATCGTTTCCTTGTTCCTGATTTCTTTCGGTATCAGCGAACCTTTGCAAAGCGAACTGAAGTTGCTTTGCATCCGCATACGCTCTTTGGAGGTCTTCGTTAAGAACAGGTAACAGTAATGATTTAAAAACGGTCGCTCGTTAAAATGGCGTTGATAGGACTTTGCCAAAAAACTTTGGTTGTCCTCTGATAAATCGGGCGCATAGTTCTCCTTAATGTACCAGTCCTGTTTGTGAATGACCGTAAAATCAGGCAAGGTTTTGATAGCCTTATGCCAGGCGGAGTGTATCGCTTCGTATTCGGCTGAAGCTACCGTGAACAGTTCCGGCAAACGCACTTCAAAACAGGCGGTAATGTCCGCATCTTTGGAAAGGATGCAGTTGTTTTCTACTGCCAACAAAGGAAATTTGCTTTCCAGTGTGGTGGTCTTTGCAACATTTCTCATAGGGTATTCGGTTTAGAAGTGAATTTTAAATAGCGGTGTACAGGCTTGCGGCAGATGATGTAGCGGGGATGCCGTTTATTGGCTGCAATTTTCATCAGCCCGTGTTCGCCGTACTTCCTGTTGAGGGAAAAGGTCTGCCATACAATGAGCGAAGCACCGCCCGCACCGAGGAAAAGGCAGATGTAAGAGTTTACGCCTGCCATATACAGTATCATCACGAAGATGAGCGTACCGAGCAGCCCACCTGCGAAGATGAACAGGTATTGCGCCTTTAAGCCTTTGAACTCAACCGTTCTTCCGATGCCTTTGTTGATATTGTAATTCATAAGGCAAAGGATTAAAGGAAGAATGAACGCAAGATGGTAGCCGCTACAATCAGGAAGATACACGCACCGAACCACGAAGCCGCAGTCTTCGATGTATCAGGGTCGCCGGAACTGAATTTGTTGTACACCTTAACGCCCCCTATCAAACCTACGACCGCACCGATGGCGTAAATTAACTGGGTTGCGGGGTCGAAATAAGAGGTTACCATTTGGGTAGCCTCGTTGATACCTGCCGAGCCGTTTCCCTGTGCAAACACGCCGATTGCTGACAGCATAGCCGCTGCTGTCAGCAAAACTTTTTTTCTTTGTTTTTCCATAATTGAAACACATTAATTTGTTACTGTTTATCCCGCACCTTGCGAGCTTTCGGGACAAATGTCTTATGGAAAAAGAGGCGTTATAAGAATGTGGCAGTCAAAGGAAGTGTTTGGCTGTGAGTGGCTTTGCGATACGTGTATCAGCATAAAAAAACGCCAAACTTTTTACGGTTTGACGTTTACTAACCCGGCTTTTCATTTACATCTTTCACCCCTTTTTTCTCTGTGGTTTTTCAGTAGGTTTTTGCAGGTTCTTTTCTGCTTTGAGGTTGCTCTTAATCAAACCAACAAGAAAGGTTTTTTCCCACGGTACTTGCTTTGCGGTAAACTGTAATTTCAAGCCCTGCTTTGCCAGTCCGTGTGTCAATTCAAATCCGTACTGCCTGTTCCAACCAATCCTGTCAAGTAATCTTTCAGACGGGAAACTCACAGCTATTAAATCTTTGGGCAGCTCTTTGATGTTACGGTAGTCAGGTTCCTGAAATTCGTGTGTCTTCGGATTGTAAGGAATGGTATAGGTTCTTTTATCTTCATCGTAGTAGTTCCCTATATCGGAGAACACAATACCTTTAGAAAGAAAATCGTCTTTAGGTCGAAGCATATCCATCCGAATATCTACATAGAATGTATGCCCTGCAATATCAATTGTTGGCAACATTCCTTTATTTACCCGCATATCGTAGGCTTCCTGATTAAATTCCCTTTCCATATTACCCTGTTTAAAAAGACAAAGGGAAGTTTATACAAACTCCCCAATGTCAAAATCACTCAAATCACTTTTCCGCAAGGTGGAAGAACCGTCGTCGCTTTCAGTTGAAAGTGTGCTATCCAAAAGCTCGGCAATTTTTCGGGATGCACCTTCTATGGAATTTTCCAGTAGGCTGAATAATTCAGTTCCCTGTAATTTCTGAACTATGGCTACCGCTGTTTCCTTTTGAGCCTGTTCCAAATTTTCTTTTTGGAGCAATGCCCCTACGGAGCTTAGTTCGTCGTAGGTAACCCCTTGGGCAAGACTGTTATCGCCACCGGATATTCCGTACCTGTTCCATTCTTCTTCCTCTTCTTCCAAATCAGGCATATTGCTGAAAACTTCGTCCAGTTCTTCCTGCGGAATTTGCATACCGACGTTTTCGTTCTCGTCGTATTCGATGTCTAAATTATCAGGGTTTATCTCCGGTTCCGTTATTTGGCTTTCATTGGCAGTGTTTGGCACTGAATGGCTTTTTACGGGCTTGGGCTGACCCATAATATCGGGCAGGTTTGGGTTCACTTTCTCCTGCTGCATCGGCTTTTGCTGCGACCTTTTATGAATGACAATCTTATCCTGCACAAGCAGGACAATGACTATCAGCAGGCAAATCACAATTACTATTTCCATAATCAAATACTTTAAAAAATGGGTTTAAACTTTTCGTTGAAATCGTCTGTGATTGCTTTCTCAAACATTTCAAAATGATGTTCCAGTATATTGTCGAGGTAGGCATACAGTGGTATCTCATCTTTGCCAATAACCTGAACAATCCGGGATAAGCGTTCGTGGTATTCCTGCCGGATGTAAATGCTTTTATCCCCCCGTTTGGTCATCGAGTGAGATTTTAAAAAATGTTCGCCATAGCTTCCGTCAAGATTTTTCTTGGTACGGTTCCTTTCCCTTTGTACAGGTTTGCTTTGTAGCAATTCTTCCTGTTTCACTTCTTCTTTTACAGTTTCCTTTTCCGGCTCTTCAGGCAGTTCAGGAGGAAGCTGTAAGCCCTCTTTTTTAACGCCGTCCACCATAAGGTTCATCATCAACTCTTCGTCGATGTCGGGCGTGACTTTTCTTTTATTATCTTTCTCCATAAGGCTATAATTGAATGATTTTCAAAAACTCATTGATGAACAAATCCAACTGGCAGGCTTTCATCAAACGTTCATCAGGAGGCAGTACGGTAGAACGGAAAACCGTTTTACTGTCCGCTTCGCTTTCTTTGCGAAAACGGGTGCTGTTCTTGACTTGGTTTTGCATCAGGCTAAATCCCAGTTGCTCAATAAGCTGATTGTACACGTCATACAAGGGTGTGCTTTCCCTGCCGTCCACCTGGTTCCAAAACAGGTTAATGGTTTCTATGGACGTTTCGCCTTTTTTCATAATCACATCCCGCAAAAGCTGTGTGAAAATGAGGGTGCTTTCCATCACTACACGGTCTGCGATAATAGGCGTAAAAATGTGGTGCATTCCTGCCAGTGCTTTCAGAATGCCGGGCGTGTTCACAGTTCCGGGCAGGTCAAAAAATACCACATCGACCGGAACAGCAGAAGCCGCTATATATTCGTGTGCCGCATCCAGTACGCTATCTGCTCTATACTGTGTTATGGGATAGGCTTTTTTGTTGATGGTGGTAAATTGCTTGTACGCCAGTTTTTTCAAAGCCTCATTTTCCATTACCATTGCCAAATCACGGGCTTTCATTTTCATTAAGCTATGCTGCGGAAAATCCGCATCAAATACAGCTACGTTGTAGCCTAACCGATAGTGCATCGTACTTGCAACAAGCGTGGTAAATGTGCTTTTGCCAACACCGCCTTTTTGAGAAGAAAAGGCGATAAACAGAGGTTTCTTTTTTGTGTCCATATTTTAAAAATTTAAAGTGTACATAATCTTTGTTTGCAGGCTTGCAAGCGTTCCGGCAAGCCGTTCTGATTTCACGCTTTCATTCAGGAAAGCTATCAGGATTGCCTGCGGGAAATACTGATTACCTGCTTCCTTTCAGTACAGCAGCCCTGCATTCATTCAGGTATCTTGTCAGGCAGGCTTGCCGTCATTCTTTCATTCCGTTTATCAGGCGAGCCGGATAGTTGGATAGCAGGCGTTCACGCTTTCTTGCTTTCTTGCATTCCTGCCGTCTTGCATTCTTGCAATCAGGCAGGCAGGAAAACCTGCGTTCTTGAATGTGTGCGGTCTGCTCATCCTGAAGTACGGGCTGCCTGTCTTCCTGCCATCATTCAAAGGCAAAGAACCAATCAATTTCATTCGATTGTACAGCTATGGCAGTGTTTGGCGTTCAGAGGCAGCATTTGGCACTGTGGTACTGAACAATGCTTTCGGAAAGAGGGGCTTACTTTGTATTGTGATTTTTATTAACGGATTTATGCAAAAGACTTTTGACATATCAAGGGGTAACGGGAACGGCAACAAGCCGTTTTTCCCTGTTACATTCAATCCGTCCCGCAGGGCGGATTTTTGTGTTCACCGGAACACGGCAAGTTGTGTTTTGAGCATCTCGGAATGATTTCCGATGCTCAAAACAACTTGCCCTTTGCAGGGGGCAGAAAACACCTTCCGAAGTCAGGGTTTTGTATGGATTTAAAATGGATTAGTGATGAACGATAATAACAGTAAGCAACAAAAAAAGACCGGACGCCGCCCGAAAAAAGACCCGGCGAACATCCGATACACGATTTCCTTTAACGAGCAGGAACACGCCCGTTTTCTTGCCCTTTTTGACAAATCAGGTATGCAGGTAAAGGCGCATTTTATTACGTCCTGCATCTTTGACAAGACTATTAAGACCATTCAGATTGACAAAGGAACGGTTGATTTTTATATGCGGCTGACCTCTTTTCACAGCCAGTTCCGTTCCATAGGCGTGAACTATAACCAGATTGTAAAGCTATTGTACAAGAATTTTTCGGAGAAAAAAGCCGCAGCGTTCCTTTATAAACTGGAAAAACAAACGGCTGAAATGGCGATGCTTTGTCAAAAAATCATTCAGATAAGCGAGGAATTTGAAGCCAAACACCTGAATAAACAGCCGTAGAAATGATAGCGAAAATTGGCAGAAGCGGAAATTTATACGGCGCATTGGCATACAATCAGCTTAAAGTGGAGAATGAAAACGGGCAAATTTTGTTCGCCAATAAGATGATTGAAACCGCAAGCGGTCATTATTCCGTTGCACAATTAGCCCAGTCTTTCGCTCCTTATCTGATTGCTAACCGCAATACCGAGAAACATACCTTGCATATTTCGCTCAATCCCGACCCGAAAGACAAGGTAAGCGATGATAAATTTCGGGAAATGGCAGAGGAATATATGCGGGAAATGGGTTACGGCGAACAGCCTTTTGTAGTATTCAAACACACCGATATTGACCGCAGCCATATTCATATTGTATCGGTTTGTGTTGATGAGCAGGGCAAGAAAATTTCGGATAAGTTCGAGAAAATGCGGTCTATGAACCTGTGCCGGGAGTTGGAAAGAAAACACGGGTTGATACCCGCAACAGACAAAGAACGCAATCAGAATGATAAGGTTTTCCGTCCGGTAGATTATCGGGCGGGCGATGTAAAAAGCCAAATCGCTTCGGTAGTCCGACACTTGCCGAATTATTACCAGTACCAAAGTTTGGGCGAATACAATGCTTTGCTATCTCTTTTCAATATTACCGCCGAGAAAATAGAGGGAGAATTACAGGGAAAGATGCAGCAGGGTTTATTATACATTCCCTTAAATGAAAAAGGCGAAAGAGCCGGGCATCCGTTCAAGGCTTCCCTCTTCGGGAAGAGCGCAGGGCTACCTGCTTTGGAATTGCATTTTGCGAAATGCAAAACAGCTTTAAAAGACCACCCAAGCAAGCAAACCCTAAAAGCTGCCGCTGCCATTGCCCTGAAAACAACGGGCGATGAGCAGGCTTTTAAAAAGCAATTGGCTGAACAGGGCATTAACATAGTGGTGCGCCGGAATGATACAGGTCGCATTTACGGAATGACTTTCATAGACCATAATTCCAAAACGGTTTGGAACGGTTCACGTTTGGGCAAGGAACTTTCTGCCAATGTCTTTAATGATTACTGGAATAATAACATCAAACCGGAGATGAAAGAACCTGCTTTACAGCAACCCAAAATATCCACATCAAATGATGCGGATCTTCCTGCGGAAGAACCACACCATTTGTTCGACTTCTTATCTACGAATAAGCACGAAGACGGTTTGATAGAAGCATTGGGCGGCTTACTGCCCGAAGCCCAGGGCGAAGATTATGAAGAATTGGATTTTGCTAACAAGATGAAAAAGAAACGCAAACGCCAAAGAGGTCAGAAATAGTAATCAGCCAAATACTGCCACACAACGCCACTGGCTGCCACATTCTTAGAGCCACTCCGCAGAGCCTTTAAATTCACGCCCGAACATTAAAACTTAAAATAATGCAGGGAGAAGACGATTTAAGAGGGCTTGCCAAGATAATGGCTTTTATGCGGGCAGTCAGTATTCTATTGGTGCTGATGCACCTTTATTGGTTCTGCTACGGTTTCTTTTTAGAACGTGGGTGGACGTTGGAAGTAATCAACAAAATACTGGGCAATTTCGACAGAACGGCAGGTTTGTTCTCACATACCTTATACACCAAAGCATTTGCTTTGGTTTTGTTGGCTTTGAGTTGCTTAGGGACGAAAGGTGTAAAGAATGAGAAGATAACTTGGTCTAAAATTTATGTGGCTTTGGGCATAGGTTCTGTACTGTTCTTTCTGAACACCCCATTATTAAAGCTATCTCCGGTAATTGGTACATTTCTATATATCCTCACTATCTCGTTAGGTTATATTGCCTTATTGATGGCAGGGGTATGGATGAGCCGATTGCTCCGTACCAACCTAATGGACGACGTTTTCAATAATGAAAACGAGAGCTTCCAACAGGAAACCAAACTGATGGAAAATGAATATTCCGTCAATCTGCCCACTAAATTTTACTATAAAGACAAATGGAACAACGGTTGGATAAACATTGTAAATCCTTTCAGGGCAACTATTGTGTTGGGTACTCCGGGTTCAGGAAAATCCTATGCCATTGTAAACAACTACATCAAGCAGCAGATTGAGAAAGGCTTTAGTATGTACATCTACGATTTCAAATTCGACGACCTTTCCACCATTGCCTACAATCACTTACTGAAGCACCGGGACAAGTATAAAATTCAGCCGAAATTCTACGTGATAAATTTCGACGACCCACGCAAGAGCCACCGTTGCAATCCACTCAATCCCGACTTTATGACGGACATTTCAGATGCTTATGAAGCGGCTTACACGATAATGCTGAACCTCAACAGGTCGTGGATACAGAAGCAAGGGGATTTCTTTGTGGAAAGCCCAATCATCTTGCTTGCAGCAATAATTTGGTATCTCAAAATCTACGAAAACGGGAAGTATTGCACTTTCCCGCACGCCATCGAATTGCTTAATAAAAAATACTCTGATGTATTCACGATTTTAACCTCATACCCCGAACTGGAAAATTATTTATCGCCCTTTATGGATGCGTGGCAAGGTGGCGCACAAGACCAGTTACAAGGTCAGATAGCATCGGCAAAAATCCCTTTATCAAGAATGATTAGCCCGCAACTGTACTGGGTTATGACGGGCGACGATTTTACGCTCGACATCAATAACCCGAAAGAACCAAAGATTTTGTGTGTAGGTAATAACCCCGACCGCCAAAATATTTATTCGGCAGCTTTGGGTTTGTACAACTCCCGGATTGTAAAATTAATCAACAAAAAAGGACAGTTAAAAAGCTCCGTCATCATCGACGAGCTGCCGACGATATATTTTAGAGGACTGGACAATCTCATCGCAACGGCGAGAAGTAATAAGGTGGCGGTATGCCTGGGTTTTCAGGACTTTTCGCAATTAACAAGAGATTACGGCGATAAGGAAAGCAAGGTTATTCAGAATACCGTCGGTAATGTTTTCAGCGGGCAGGTTGTAGGCGAAACGGCAAAGAGCCTTTCCGAACGCTTCGGTAAAGTGTTGCAGAAACGCCAGAGTATGACCATCAACCGAAATGATAAATCTACCTCTATATCTACCCAGTTGGATAGCCTGATACCTGCCTCTAAAATTTCGACCTTAACGCAGGGGATGTTTGTAGGTTCCGTATCGGATAACTTCGACGAGCGCATTGAACAAAAAATATTTCACGCCGAAATCGTCGTGGACAATGACAAGGTAGCTGCTGAAACAAAAGCCTATCAGAAGATACCGCAGATTTTATCTTTTGTGGATGAGCAGGGCGAGGATAAGATGAAGCAGGAAATTGAAGCCAATTACAAGCACATAAAATCCGACATCCTGAATATTGTTGTAAGTGAAATGGAGCGCATAAAGAACGACCCGAACTTGCAGCATTTGGTACAAGAGGGATAAAATAAAAGGGAGGTCTAATACCTCCCTTTTATTTTGCCCATATGCTATGTTACTACAATATGCCACGAGGCAGATGAATACCTTTTGTCCTTACAATGCTGTCCTGAACTGTTGGCGTTTCTTTAGGCTTTTCTACCTGCTCCAGAGCATCTGCTTTTGTTTCCGGTGTAATGGATAGCTGTATCTTCCGTTCTACGGCAGCCAGTTCCGTTTTGAGTTCGCTCAATCGGCTTTCCTTTGCCCACGTACCGTTGAGTACGTCCTGAAGCACGGGCAGGTCTTTTTGGATTTCCGCAATCTTATCCTCTTCCTGTTTGATAAAGCCCGGCAGCTTATCCAAAGCCCGAATAAAGTTCATTGCGGCGGTTTCAGGGTCTTTCGCCATTACACCGTTATTGAACGTGTATTTGATATTGCCCTCGCCCTGGACAAAGAAACGGTTGGTCTTTTCGACAAGGCTTGCACTGTCTTTCTGTGTCAGTTCTGTTTTTACCAACAGCATAAAACCATACAGCGTACCGATTTCATCATACTGCCCCCCGGTGTGGGCTTTGTCTGCAATCTGGTTGAGCTTCGCACCGATTTGTTTCGGGTTGGCATTCGGCGGCAATCCATCCAACAGCACAGGGTTTTCGATTGTATCGTCCGAACGCTTTTGCAGGCGTTGCTGTAAGTTTTCCCAGTCCGTGCTCATCCGCTTCAAGCGGGATTGGGTGCTTTGCAGCATTTCCGTATAGTTCTCCACCTTAGATTTGGCACTGGATTTAGAACGGTTGAACGCCTGCTTTTCGCTTTCCAGTCCGGCAATCTGTTTCTCCAGTTTGGCTTTATCCAACAGGTCTGTATTTCCTGACAGGATTGCCACGTATTCCGAGAAGTTCATTCCCGATTTTTCGTCCATACTTCCCTCGTCAATCGTTCTTTTGGTCAGGTTGTTGGTCTTTAACTGGTCGATGAAAAGCTGCTTATTGTACAGCAGGTTAAACTTGTAGCTATCCAGTGATTTTTCTACGGCGTAGATAATCACAGCTACTTTGTTATCGGCAAAGAATTTGGCTATCTCGTTGCCTTTTCGGATAGCCCGCCCGTCCCTTTGTGCAAGGTCGCTCGGTCGCCACGGCGTATCTAAATGATGAACGGCAACGGCTCTTTTCTGTGCATTAACACCCGTTCCCAACATACTGGTAGAGCCGAACAGCACACGGATTTTACCCTCGTTCATTCCGTTGATGAGGTCTTTACGCTGCTTATCATTTTTGGCTTCCTGAATAAACCTTACTTCGTTTGTAGGTATGCCGTGGTCTTCCACGAGCTTGCGTTTTATTTCGGAGTACACATTCCATTCGCCTGGCTTGTAGGTTCCCAAATCAGAGAAAACGAACTGTGTTCCTTTTTGTGCATTAAACTGGTTGTAATACTTGGCAATATTTGCCGCACAATGCGAAGCCTTGTTGTCGGGATGGTCGTCATACATTCCGCTTACCATTCGCATATCAAGGGACATCTTACGGGCGTAGTCCGTAGCAATGAGCATCTTTGCTTTTTCTTCCCTTTGCGATAACGGTAATCTTCCGAGCAAAGTAGCATCGCCCGTTTTAGCAAACTGCATCAGGCTTTGGATAAAATCTTCTTGGTCGGGCGTTGGCGGTATATTGTACAATACCTCATTCTTTTCGGGGCGGTCAATACCAATATCCTTTGCCGTCCTGTAATCTGTGATTTCAGAATAGAACTGTGCCAGTTCCGGCACTTTGATGAAGTAGCGGAAACGCTCTTTAGCGACTATATTATTGGCTACCGAAAATTCATAATCGGTCGTTTTCCTTGCATAGATAGCTGCCCACGCATCAAAAGAATGAATGCCCTGTTTTTCCAATGCACGAGGGCGCAGGTATTTGAACAGCAGGTACAGTTCTGTTAAGGAATTGCTGATGGTTGTACCTGAAAGAAAGGTTGCACCCATATCCGCATTGGTTCGCTCCTGAATGGTGCGGATAGCAAAGAGCAGGTTAAGTGCCTTTTGGCTCCCGTCCACATTACCCAGTCCGGCTACCCTTGTATGACGGGTGTTGAACATCAGGTTTTTGAACTGGTGGCTTTCGTCCACAAACAAATGGTCTATACCCATCATTTTGAAGTCCACAATATCATCCTTGCGGTTTTCAATATCGTGTTGGAGTGTTTTCAGTTTTACTTCAAGATTTTCTTTCCTTTTGATTACACCCGCAAGCATCCCTCTTGTTACTTCCTTACCTTGCGATTGCAGGGCATCGAGGTTGCGCTCTACGCTGTCTAATTCTATTTCGAGGATTTCCTTTTGTATTTCGGGCGATTGCGGTATCATTCCGAACTGGTCGTGCGTGAGTATCACACAATCCCAATCGTTGTTTTTAATATCCCCGAAAATCCGGAGGCGTTTTTGAGGTGTAAAATCATCAATACCTGGATAAAGGATTTTAGCGTGTGGATAGGCTTTGCGGTAGTCTTCAGCAATGGCAGGTATATTCGCTTTCAGCCCAATTATCATTGGTTTATGGGCTAAGCCCAACCGCTTCATTTCCTGTGCTGCTGTACACATTATCAGCGTTTTTCCTGCACCTACTTCGTGGTCGCAGATAGCGCCGTTGTTCAGTTTTATCATCCAAACGGTGTCCTTTTGGCTTGAATACAGGTCTTCAATACCTGCTGCCTTTCGGTCTAATCCCGGAAAGTCCTGATGGCTGCCGTCATAGTTCGGGCGAACAAAACAGTTAAAGGTATCGTTGTATTGGTCGGTCAGCCTGTTTTTAAACTCATCGTTCTGTGCGTGTAGCCAGTCGGTAAAGGCGGTACGGATTTCATCAATCTTGGTGTTCGCCATTTGTATGGCTTCCATATCCCGTACCTTGACCTCTTGGTCGCCAACCATTACTTTTTTGGTAATATCCGGCGTGGTATTGACAAGGGCGTGTTTGAGCAGCGCAATACCATCAAATGTTCGGCTTTCTGCCTTGACTGCATATTTTTCCCAAATGTGCATATTGCCCTGATGACACTTTACGGAAAAGTCGTCGGAGCTTTCCGAATAATGAACCAGTACATCGGCATCAAACAAATGCGAAGCAAACCGGGCATAAATTCCCGTGGGTATCCACCGTTCACCGAGGTTAAAATCAAGTTCCTCAAATTCAATCCGTCTTGGTCGGGCTTCTTCTAAAGCGGTAAGGCTTTCTTTGGCTTCCTTATCATCAGGATTGTTTTCGAGATATGCTCGTACATCATTTGCTTTCTCAACAACATTGCCCGCTATCCACCGTTCAGCAATTTCATATTCCTGTTGTAGCGGATTGTAGAACAACCGCCCGTGCAAGGCTTCTTTCAGCGTATAGGCAGGCAGGCTGCTGATTTCGGACATAAAATCCAAATCCACGCTTCCGTATTTGTTCAGCGATGACGCTAAAGCCTCTTCGGGATTGTCGGTTGCTAATGTGGTAGTAGAAAAACTAACGGGGCGGCTGAATATATCTGCTTTGTGAATTACGCCCCCGATAATACGCTCCAGATACGGTATTTCCTTACCTGCGCTGTCTGTCTTTATGAGCTTGGCATTGTCGGCAGCATTCAGATTGCCGTATTTTTTAGTAAAGGCATCATAAAGGAGGTTCAGCGTTTCCCGTTCTTCCTTGTGTTCGGTTTGCCTTTCAGCTTCTTTTTGATAGAGGTTAATATAACTGTCCCTTACGGCAATATAGGCTTCGGCTCTTGCTTTTTGTAAAGTCGGTAATTGCAATGTATGAAAGGTTGCTGATGATTTTTCTTCGTTTCTTTCGACATCTTGCAGATAACCAACCCAACCATTATCCGCAACAAGGCAATCATTACGGTGGAATGATTGCAGTTCGCCACTATACGGGGTAGGTTCGGGAATGGCGTTATTAATGGCATTGGGAACGGCTGACTTATCAGTCTGGCCATTCCCGTTTATTTGTGAAAACAGGTCGCCAATTGCTTCCTGATTTTTGCTGTTTATCTTTGGAGTACCGTTAGCAGTACCGTTGGTTTTTGGCGGTATATAGGTTTGCTGCAATGCACCACTGAACAGATCGGTTTGGCGACCTATTGTATCTCTGCTTTTTCGGGTGCTTTGCTTTTTGCTTCGGGTAGTTCTTTTGGGTAACGCAATTACGGCAACAGGTTCGCCCGCACTTTCAAACAGGTCGAAAATGCTTAGTTGTTTCAATTCCTGCGGGCTTTCCTGACGGACTACCGGAGTTGGTTCGGGTTGTAGTTTTTGCCGAATGGTTACAGGCTCTATTACCGGAGGTATAACCTTTGGCTCAATCGGAATTTGTATAATAGGCTCATCGTTCCGTTTGCCTTTGTATAAACCCAAATTCAGATGCTTACCGAAATCTTCGGAAAGCATTTGTTTCAAATCTTTGGCAATCCCATCAACACCATTTTTATGCGTATAGATTAAGGCAGGCTGTCCGTATGGGTCAGTATCTAATTTGTAGTCTGTATGCACAATCCTTGCACTGTTTTGAAACAAGGCATTGCCTGGTGTATTGTATTCGGTTGGATTGCTTCGGCAAAACAGATCTTCCCTGTCGGTCAGATTTTCTTTTGCCGTATTTTTTTGCAGGATAATCAGGTCGCTTCCCACTTCCGTACCTGCATATTCTGTAAACAGGTTGTTAGGTAATCTTACAACCGATACCAAATTATTATCCTGCATTAACGCCCTGCGTATGGGTTCGTTTTTAGGGCTGTTCAATATGCCTTGTGAAGTGATATAAACTAACAAACCACCCTCACGGAGCATATCAGCACCTTTCAGAAAGAAGTAATTGTGTATGCTTCGGGCAGCCTGTATTTTTGCATTGTCCTTGCTTCGGGAATAAGAAAGGTCGAATACGGAAGTATCGCCAAAAGGAATGTTACTGGCTACTACATCATAGCTGTTTTGTTCCCTTTCGGGAATTTCCTCAAAACCGCTTACACGTACATTGCTTTCGGGATAGAGCTGCTTTAAAATCTTGCCTGTCAGCAAGTCCTTTTCATAGGCAGTAACATTGGCTTTTTGACTTTCCGAAAAGGATTGTATGAATGAGCCGATACCTGCGGAGGGTTCGAGGAATTTATCAATATGCAGACCGCTATCCCGCAAGGCTGATGAAATGGCATCTATGACCTCTGGCGGGGTATAAAAAGCCGTTAAAACAGAACTTTTCATACTATCCACATACCTGCGGTATTGCTTATCGTCTTCGGAATTTTCTTTGAGTAGTTGGTGGAGTTCCTGCGTAATCGGAAAGAGGTCGTGTTCCGTTTTTCTCCAATTATTGATGTCTATTTCATTTTCAAAGGGGTTCAGAACGAATTTAAGACCGCCAAATCCGCTGTATCGCATCATTAGCAGTCTTTCGCCTACGGTGGCTTGTCGTTTCTCCTTTTCCAGTTTAAAAGCAATTCGCAGGGCATCAATGTTGAGTTGGAGATGTTGGCGTTTACTGAAGCCCATTTTCCTGTATCCATATTGCGATGGTTCCTGTAAGCTCGGTGTAGAGCAGGTCAAACTCAGTTTCATAAGCGAAATCATCGGTTAGCTCATATCTTGCGAAAACAGGCTCACAGACAGGGAACATTTTAAGGGCGAACAGTCGCAGTTCCTCATCTGCCATTATGGTATCAAACTCGTTGCATACCACCTGAAAAACTGTATCAAAACGGGAAAAGTACAAGCCCTCAAATAGAATGTAATCGGCTATTTCATTGCATTGTTCAATACGGCTGCCCGAACTGAAAGCACCCTCATAGGCATTGGCAGCCCACGAGGAACGTTGCTCGATAAATTTTTTGTCGTTCGCCTTTTCGGGGAAGCTGTTGTTTAGTAATTCTTGCAGTCGTAATCTGAAATACGATAGGTCTTTTTGCTGTACGTCCATACTATATTTTGTTTAGAATTTTACTTAAATCCTAAAATTATAAGCGGAAGCAAATGCCTTTGTGAATGTTGCAGGGTTTGGCGTTGAGAGGCGGTATTTGGCGTAATGGACAATAAAAAACCTCTGAAAAATTCAGAGGTTCATTTTTATGGCTTGTTAAGGATTTGGAGCATCCTGCCGACTTCAATATCCATTCGAGAAAAGGCAAACCATTTTTTGCCCAGGTCTTTGAGTGATGCCCCGATATGGTAAAGCTCTGTATTGTCAATAATCAAAAAACGGTCGTGGGCATCGGAGAAAATCTCAATATCTATTGCAGGATATTGGCTGTTGTAGCGTTGTAAATCTAACCGTAACTGGTTACTGATGCTTTTGGTAAGGATAGTGGCAGTTACATTATCATTGCGCTTACCCAATAAAGTAAGCACCGTATCATCCACATAATTGTCAAGCAGGATAATGGAACTTCCGGCTTTACGGATAATATCGGAAACAAAAGTATAGGCATCAAAAACCTGTCCGTTGTAAAAGATACCTTTTTCGCTGTGCAGCTTGTCGCTTTCCAAAGCCTTAAAAATCTCTTCAAATTTTTGGTCGGCTTCCAGTTGCCTCAATTCAATATTATCTAACCGATGAAACAAAGAAGCATTGCTAATGAGCATACGCCGCATTTCTACAAAGGCTTCCATTATTTGAACGCTCATTTTTACCGCTATATCGGAACGGAGTATGGCAGATGCCATTGCAACCCCCTGTTCGGTAAAAACATAGGGTAAATAACGTCTGCCGCCGTAATTTAAACTTGAGGTTCCAATTTGGAACCTCAAGTTTTCAACTTCCTTTTCAGTCAGTTGAAAGCAGAACGAAGCAGGAAAACGCTCGATATTCCGTTTTACGGCTTTGTTGAGGTTCTTTGTTTCCACCTGATACAAGGAAGCAAGGTCGCTATCCAACATCACTTGTTTGCCCCGAATAGTATAAATCAGGTTCCTTATTTCTTTGGGTACAATAGACGATTTATTTTCCATTACGCTTATTGCTTTTGTTTTTTTCAAACTCAAAGGAGGTTTCTGCATTTTCTTTCAGCACGATGTAAGCATCGAATTTCTTTCCGGCTTTGCTTGTCATTCCTTTGATTAAAGCCGTTTTACCTTTATTGACAAGGCTTACTATATTTTCGATACTGATTTGTACCCCGCAGACGGTACGGAACTGCACCCAGTTACAAGCCTCATCAGCACATTTCACAATCTTATCACGAATGATGAGTTGCTGACTTTTGCATTTAGGGCAGGTCAATTTCGGCTGATTAGTATTTGCAATAGAAGTTTGCAGCAGTTCATTGGTAATAGATTTTGCATAGGTTTCCATTTCTTTTTGAAATGTTCCGGCATCCGCTTCGTTGTTTTCAATTTTCTGCAATGCCAGTTCCCATTCTGCGGTCATAGCTACATCTGCAATCTTGCGTTCTTTAACAAGCCCGTACACCTGCAATCCTTTTTCAGTAGGTATTAAGGAACGCTTATCCCTTTGGATATAATTACGGGTAAACAAGGTTTCGATAATGGCGGCTCTTGTTGCAGGAGTACCAATACCAATATTTTTTAAGGCTTTCCGTTCTTCCTCGTTTTCAATTTCTTTTCCGGCGGTTTCCATAGCCGATAAAAGCCCGGCTTCTGTATAAAGCACTGGCGGTTTGGTTTGCTTTTCCAAAACGGCAGCTTCCTTTATTTTGAGTTCGTCGCCTTTAGTCAGTTCGGGTAGTTCCTGTACTGGCTCTTCGCCATCATCGGTAAAACTTCCTTTGATGGAACGCCAACCCGCTTCCTGAATTTTACAGCCTTTTGCTGTAAAATCATAGTGCAACACCTGCAATGATACATCGGTTATTTCTTTGACACAGGCTTGTGATATGGCTTCGAGCAGGCGAAGTGCAATCATATTGTAAATCTTATCTTCATCTGCGTTCAACACAGACGGCACTTTGTCGGTAATCAATAAACCGTGATGGTCCGTTACACGGAGGTCATTCACGATACGTTTATTGAACCGTCCCCATTTGATTTTGCTAAGGGCTTGTTTGCAATCTTCACGGTTCTGCAATGCCCGCACAAGGTTGGGAATTTCTGCCCACATATCTTCAGGTATGTATTTGCTTCCGGTACGGGGATAAGTGATAAATTTCTTTTCGTACAGGCTTTGCGCAATATTGAGCGTTGCTTCAGCGGATAATTTCAGTCTTTTGTTGGCTTCCTTTTGCAAACCCGTCAAATCAAAAAGTAAAGGCGGTTGTTCTGTAACGCTTTTAGTTTCTACCGATGTAACGGTTGCAATTTCACTTCGCTGAATGGCTTTCAGTGTATCATCAGCAAGATGCTTTTCATCCCACTTGGTAACGGAAATGCTTTTGAAATCAACCTGTGCTTTGTGATGTAGCAATTGTATCTGCCAGTATTTCTTTACAGAGAAATTTTTGTTTTCGAGATAACGTTTGCATATCAAAGCTAATGTCGGAGTTTGCACTCTTCCGAGCGAATAAATACCATTGCCTGCGGCAATGCTCAACGCCTGTGTAGCGTTGATGCCTACAAGCCAATCGGCACGGCTCCTGCCTTGTGCAGCCTGATATAATCCGTCAAATGCTGCCCCGTTTTTCAGGTTGTCAAAGCCCTGCTTAATTGCCTTTTCTGTAAGCGAACTAATCCAAAGGCGTTCAAACGGCTTGTTGCATTTCAGGTATTCATAAATGTACCTGAAAATGAGTTCGCCCTCACGACCTGCATCGGTCGCAACGATAATGCTATCGCTTTTATTGAACAATTCTTTGATTACTTTCAGTTGCTTTAATGCGCCAGTATCAGCAGTATAGCCTTTATCTTTTTTGACCTTGCGAACGGTCAATAAAAAGGGGTTAGGTAATATAGGCAAAGCGGCTTTGTCAAATCCCGAAATCCCGTAATCTTCGGGCATTCCCAGTCCTATTAAATGACCGAATGCCCACGTAACAAAATAGCCGTTACCTGTCAGGTAGCCGTCCTTTTTTTCAGATGCTCCCAACAAGCCGGCTATCTCCCTTGCTACGCTTGGTTTTTCTGCAATAATTGTTTTCATACTGTATTACATTTTTCTGCCTTTGGATTTTGCAGGAGTTTCAGGCTTTTCCTGTTGTTCCTGCTGCTTTTCATTTTTCGGTCTTTGTTGCCCGGACTTCAAAGGCTCTTTGATGTTCTTAGTTGCTTCGTTGGTTTTGCCCTCTGAATTAACGGCAGTCTGTGTTTTATGGGCTTCGGCAGTTTCTACCCGTGCTTTATACTGACCGGGAAATTCAAAGTTGGTCTTTCCGGTATCTTTGTCGAAAGTGATATAACCCTTATAGGGTTGGTCTTTTCTATCTTTCAGTTCCACATATATGGTTTGCCCGGCTTTGAACTTGTTGTACTGCTCATCATCCAGTTCTTTGCCCCTGAAAGTTTTTGGAGCTTCCTGCGGTTGGCTTTGCTGATTATTCTGCTGATTGCCCTGTTGATTGTTTTGTTGGTTGGTTTGCGCCTGCTGATGGTTATTGCTTCTGTCAAACAGGAACTCCACATATCGTTTGTCCGCATTAAACTGTACCGTTGCAGAAAACTCTGTGCCTTTGGTAGAAATCATACCTTCCAGATAAAGCGGTTTGCCTTCCATTAAGGTTTGCTTTTGCTCGTCATTCAGTTTCACACCTTTTAACTCATCAGGTATTTTTATGAAGTCAGTTCGCAATGCCACCACATCATTTGTAAGCCTGTCAATGCTGATAATAGACGGCATCAGTTCGCCTGTTTTAGAATTTACCAAATTGACTACACGCCCCATATTGCCCGTTTCAAGCAGGTTTTTCTTGTCTTCGTCCGTAAACTTGTGACCGAAAAACTCAAAATGGAGGTTAGGCTCTTTTTTGATACCGTGTATTGCCACGATAACATTGCCATCTTCCGCTTGCTGTAAAGACAAACGGGCATCCGTGCGCAGAATAGAACCGCCGAGGTTAATACCTATCGGTAAGAGTTCATTGGTTTTGTAACCTCTTAATAGAGGGTCAAGCAGGTTTCTTTTTTCAAGATACTCTTTGCTTAATCCGAGGTTTTTCATTGTGTCCCAATCAATCTGCTCCGGCTTGTAGCGATATTCGCTCGCTTCCGTTGTTGTTTGTGCTGTTGCCATATTATTTTGATTTTCTTGTTTTTTATCCTGTTGCGGTTCTGCCTTTACTTCGAGTTCTTTCAGCACTTTGTCGCCGTCGGGACTGGGCTTATCCACGTGCTTTTGTAATTCCTGTGCTTTTTCAGCAGCAATAGGGGCGGGTACTTTGAAGAAAGTAAAGTTTGTAGGGTTCTTTAACTGGCTGAAAAAATTAGAAAAGAAGTTGGAAAAGAAATCGCCGCTTTTGTCCACACGCATAAACTGGCTTTGGTTTTCCTTAGTAGGGTCAACGGTTTCCATTTTCCCTTTTTCGTCGATACTCTTCACTGCCTGGATTTTCATTTTTTCTTTATCCAGTACGAGTAATATGTCCGATAGCTGTTCGGGCATATCCTGTTTATTAGTTGTTTCTTCGCTCATAATCTGAAAATTTTAAAAATTCACTGTCGAATGTAAAGGAAGCCTGCACCGCATTGCACTATGTGGCAGTCAAAGGCAGTGTTTGTCACTTATTGGCATCCAGTTTGGGCAAAGGCGGGTTAAAACTTTCCCTGATGAACTGGTGCACATCGGATAGTTTGTAATACAATTTGCCACTAATGGTATAGTAAGGGAGCTTGCCGATGGAGCGATACCGTTGCAGGGAACGGTTACTGATTTTCAGCATTTGCAATAAATCCTGATTATCCAGTAATTCTTCGCCGTCTATACTGTTGCGTTTCTTTTGTAAGTCGTCTATGTGGTTGCCGAGAATGTCGAGCCTGTCCATTATGCGTTCCATCCACGCCACAAATTCCATTTTGTCGATGTTCATACCTTATACTTTTACTTATTACCTGATTTCAGCTTTCTGCCTTTTTCGATGTAGCTTTTGCCTTGCGCCATAAGCTGCTCCACGTATTCATCGGTGGTCTGCACGGCATTGGCGTTCAGCATTTCCTTGATTGCGCCAATCGTATAGTAATACTGCCCGTACATTTTTGAAAAGGCTATCTGCCCGTTGGTGCGCATACGCCACAATGTTTTTTCGCTGATGTGGAGGTACTGGCAGACTTCGTGATTGTTGAGCCACAAACTATCGTAGCTTGTATCTTCCAGTTTGAGGATATATTCGCTGATGGCTTTCAACCGTTCGTTGAGGTGCTTCCACACTTCTTCGTCAACTGTTATAATATTCATTGCGCTGTCGTTTAATGTTCACAGGGCAAAATTCAGAAGTGTGGCAGTGTTTGTCTGCCAATGCTTGCCAATTGAAAAAGCAGTTTTTTGAAAATTTTACAATTTGACGGAAAGCCTCATTAAATAAGGGTTTTGGCGAATTTTCCGATTTGAGGTATAGTAAAACAAGCCCTTATGCCAATTGGCATATATGGGCAAGCGCAAACACAAAAAAAGCAATACGGGATGCATATCGCTTTCAAACTCTTTATTGATGGAGTGTTTATAAGTCCTTATCCATATATTCTTCCAGTGCCTGTTTCAAATGGTCTAAAAACAAGGTGCGGGAGCCTGCACGGGTTTTCATCCGGTGGAATGCGTGATGCACATCGGTCAATGATATTCGGAACAAGACTTGTGAAATAGCAGTGAGCTTCCGGATGCCCAACTTACCGTCCGAAATAGCACCTGATGCGTACAGGGCATACATCAGCTCAATCAGAGCGTTTTTGCTGTCCGTCCAGGAAAGTTCTTTGATGTCGTCTGTGTTCTGAAAAAAGGTGTCGGGATTTTCTTCGGGGCTGATTTTGGTTAAGAGGTAGGCGTATAACAGGTCGTTGGCGAGGATGCGGGCTACTTTGTAATCGTAATAGGTAGAGAATTGCGGGTCGATTTCAAAAACGTAGCTGTTAAGCCCATCAAGGTAATTTATCTGCCCACGCTTAAAATATTCGTGGTCTTTATCCACCCTGCCCGAACGGTAGTAGCGATAAAAATGGGAGTTGCAGATGTGTTCCCTGAACTCAATCTTTAGCTCCGTTAAATGGTTCGAGAAATAGTTATGATACATTTTCCCATTATTGACCGGACACGAGGTTTCTATCCGGTAGAGCTTGTTATAATAGATGAGTTTGCCCAGGATTTGGGGCTTAATCATTTTAAAGAACTCAATCTCTTTTGCATCGTTCTCAAATCCCGAACTTAGCACACATTCTTTTGCCGAAACCAATAGCTCCTGAAGAAAGACCGTCATTTGAAAAGCCTCTTCAATTAGCCCCGAGCACGTAATTGAAAATTTTCGTTCCTGCTCCTGAATTTCGGTAACAATAGTTCCTAATGACTTTCTCATAGTAGGGAGGATTACGTTATCAATATCAGAGTACCTTAGCAAATGTTATTAATAAACAGCACTTTAACCGCCAATATTCCCCTACAATGGGGAAGATTTTAGCTGTTTTCCCCTATGAAAACCGTTGTTTGCATCACTTAGTCGCTCATAATCAATAAATACTTAATTTTTAATCTTAAATTTGTACTTGCGTATTGATGCAACAAAATGAATTGTGATTTAGCGAAATATGAGTACATTATTTATCAAAAATATGGTCTGCAACCGTTGCATCCTCGTAGTTCAGAACGAACTCGACAAGCTCGGCATAGAGGCTACCAATATAAAACTGGGCGAAATAACCCTTAAAAAAGATTTAACCACCAAAGAACGTGAAGAATTGGAAAACGTTTTAGACCCTTTGGGTTTTCAGGTCATCGACGACAAGAAGAGCCGGATGATTGAGAAAATAAAGAACGTTATCATTGACCTGGTGCACCATCAGGACAACGATGCGAAAACCAATCTTTCGGACGTGTTGAGCGATGCGCTACACCACGATTACAACTACCTTAGCAACCTGTTTTCCGATATTGAGGGTACGACTATTGAGAAGTATTTTATCGCACAGAAAGTAGAAAAGATAAAAGAACTGTTGGTGTACGATGAACTGTCGTTAAGCGAGATTGCCGACCGTATGAATTATTCGAGCGTGGCATATTTGAGCAACCAGTTCAAGAAAGTAACAGGGCTTACACCGAGCCATTTCAAGCAGATACGGGAAGACAAGCGCAAGCCACTGGATAAGGTTTAAGTAAATCTTACAAATCAAACCCAGAATTTCACAATAGAACTCCTCTTTATTGTTGCCACCTTTGCATTATGAAAATAAAGCAATCGAGATATGGCAACAAATAGAGAAACAATTTACATTCCTTTAGAGGATGTAGAAAGCGAACACTGTGCATTAATCGTCGAAAAAGGACTGGCACAGGTAAAAGGCGTAGAAACCCACAAAGTAGAGCTAAATAACCGCAGGGCGGCTATTACCGTTAATGATAACGAGGTAGTAGGCGAAGCTGTAAAGGCAATCAAAGATTTGGGCTACGGCGTTCCCACCGTTAAAAAGACCTATCCTGTATTGGGTATGACTTGTGCCTCTTGTGCAGGCAGTGCCGAGAGTATGGCAAAATACACTCCGGGCGTAGTAAATGCGGAAGTGAATTACGGTACAGGAAACCTCAACGTTGAGTTCCTGCCTAATATAACCAGTTCCGAGCAAATCAGGAAAGCGGTACAGGACGGCGGTTATGACCTCTTGCTCGAAGATGAGAACAAGCAGCAGGAAACCTTAGAAGCTATCCACGCCGAAAAATTCAGAAAACTTAAAAACAAAACCATTTGGGCGGTAATCCTATCGCTCCCGGTAGTCATTATCGGTATGTTCTTTATGAATATGCCTTATGGTAACGAAATAATGTGGGCGTTTTCCACTCCGGTAGTGCTTTGGTTAGGTAAGGACTTTTTCATCAATGCGTGGAAGCAGGCAAAACACCGTTCTGCCAATATGGACACGTTGGTTGCATTAAGTACAGGTATCGCCTATATATTCAGCGTATTCAATATGCTGTTTATGGACTTTTGGCATCAGAGAGGCTTACACGCTCACGTGTATTTTGAAGCCGCAGCCGTAATCGTTGCTTTTATCCTATTGGGTAAACTATTGGAAGAAAAAGCCAAAGGCAATACCTCGTCAGCCATTAAAAAGTTGATGGGCTTACAGCCGAAAACAGTTATCGTAATAGAAGCGGACGGAACGGAAAGACAAAAAGCCATCGAAGATGTAAACGCAGGCGATATTATTTTGGTTAAGCCGGGCGAAAAAATCGCAGTGGATGGTATGGTCGTATCGGGCAATTCGTATGTTGATGAAAGTATGCTAAGCGGCGAGCCTGTTCCGGTACTGAAAAAGGAAAACGAAAAGGTATTTGCCGGAACCATCAACCAAAAAGGTAGTTTCCAGTTCAAGGCGGTAAAAGTGGGTAAAGAAACAATGCTTGCCCAAATCATCAAAATGGTGCAGGATGCACAGGGAAGTAAAGCACCCGTACAAAAACTGGTGGATAAAATCGCAGGGATTTTCGTTCCCGTGGTTATCAGCATTGCCATTCTTACATTTATCCTTTGGTACTTCTTAGGCGGCGACAATGGCGTTGTACAAGGTCTTTTAGCAGCCGTAACGGTACTGGTTATCGCTTGTCCTTGTGCTTTAGGTTTGGCTACACCTACCGCTATTATGGTGGGCGTTGGTAAAGGTGCTGAAAACGGTATCCTGATTAAAGATGCGGAAAGTCTGGAACTGGCGAAGAAAGTAAACGCTATCGTACTGGATAAAACCGGAACCATTACCGAGGGAAGACCACAGGTTACAGGCATCCAATGGCTAAACAATGAGGATGCGACCAAAGATGTTTTATTGAGCATCGAAAAGCAATCGGAGCACCCATTAGCGGAAGCCGTTGTGAAAAATTTGGAGGGCGTTTCCACCACTGTATTATCAAACTTCGACAGTATCACAGGTAAAGGCGCAAAAGCCGATTACAACAACGATACTTACTATGTAGGTAATAAAAAACTGTTAGCCGAAAACAACATTACCATTGCCGACCAACTGCAACAGCAGGCGGACGAATGGGGCACACAGTCTAAAACCGTTATATGGTTTGCAAACAGCAAACAGGCTCTTTCTGTAATCGCTATTTCCGACAAAATAAAAGAAACATCGGTAGCGGCTATCAAGGAAATGCAGGATATGGGCATCGACCTGTATATGCTGACCGGAGATAACGAAGCTACGGCAAAAGCGATTGCATCGCAAACAGGCATCAAGCACTACAAAGCGGAAGTATTGCCACAGCACAAAGCAGACTTTGTAAAAGAACTGCAAGCACAGGGCAAAGTGGTAGCAATGGTGGGCGACGGTATCAACGATAGTACCGCACTGGCGACCGCCGATGTAAGTATCGCAATGGGTAAAGGTTCGGATATCGCAATGGACGTGGCTAAAATGACCATCATTTCATCAGACCTTACCAAAATTCCGCAGGCGATTAGATTGTCAAAACAGACCGTTGCGACCATTAAGCAAAATCTGTTTTGGGCGTTCATCTACAACCTTATCGGTATTCCGATTGCCGCAGGTATTCTTTACCCGATTAACGGTTTCTTACTGAACCCGATGATTGCAGGTGCAGCGATGGCTCTAAGTAGCGTGAGCGTGGTAAGTAACAGTTTACGCTTGAAGTGGAAGAAGTAAATCTTACAAATAAAACACGGAATAACGAACTAAAATAAAATGTTTTGCTGCTGAAATTTGCAGCAGAAAAACAATAATTATAAAAGAAATATGGGACACGACCACGACCACGGGCACAGCCATTCGCACAGTGCGAATAAAAAGACCCTAACTATTAGCTTAATTATCATTACGGTGTATATGGCAGTAGAAGTAATCGGCGGATTACTGACTAACAGCCTTGCACTATTAGCCGATGCGGGGCATATGTTGAGCGATGCGGTATCATTGTTCATTGCATTGATGGCATTTAAGTTCAGCAGCAAGGTAGCCGACTACGGCAAGACCTACGGCTACAAAAGATTTGAAATATTAGCGGCTGTTATCAACGGCGCAACGTTGATACTGATTTCAGGTTATATTATTTACGAAGCGATAGAACGCTTCCAGAACCCGCCGGAAATTCAATCAAGCGGTATGCTCATCGTGGCATTCATCGGCTTACTCGTTAATGTGCTTGTAGCCTGGATAATGATGCGTGGGGCTGACGTAAAAGAAAACCTGAATATGCGGGGAGCCTACCTGCACGTTATCAGCGATATGCTCGGTTCGGTAGGTGCTATCATCGCAGCTTTACTGATTATGTTCTTCGGTTGGGGATGGGCAGACCCGTTGGCAAGCGTTATTGTTTCGATACTGGTATTGCGAAGCGGTTACTTAGTTACCAAATCATCGGTACACGTACTGATGGAGGGCACACCGGAGAATGTGGAAGTAGAAAAGGTAACAGAAAAAATCCTGAAGACCGAGGGTATCAACGGTATGCACGACCTGCATATTTGGACAATTACAAGTGGATTGAATGCACTTACGTGCCACGCCGTTGTAAATGAAAAAATGACTATCGAAGAAAGTGAAATATTACTTCGTAAAGTAGAACACGAATTAGAGCATATGAATATCCATCACGTTACCATCCAGTTGGAAACACCAGCACATCTACACGATAATTCGGTGCTATGTATTGTAAAGGCTGAACCGTCAGCACACGACCATCATAATCATTAATCTTACTGGAATAAAATCAAGTTTTTAATCTCTAAAAAATAAATAGAAATGAAAGTGAACAAATTATTGATAGGCGTATTTGCCTCCTTAGCGATTTTCTTAGCATCTTGCGGGGGCGATACCAAAACAGCAAAAGACGGACACGCACACACCGAGGGCGACGGGCACGACCACGCTACGGAACAGGTGGTTGAAAAACCCGCCGAAAAAATTACAGCAAAAGACAGGAACGAAAAAGGCGAGCTGATTGATGCCCACGGACATTTGATTACAGGCTGTCCCGGTCATAAAGAAATGATAGGTTCAGAGGGTGATATGTGTCCGAAATGTGAGTATATGACTATGATACCTATCACTTGGGATATTACCGGGGTTGATACCGTAAGGGTAACAACATTGTCTGATTACAATCCTCCTGCCGACAAACTGAAAAAATAATGTAGAACTTAGCTTTATTGCGTTTGCTAAAACGGCGGTTCCTTAATTGGGACTGTCGTTTTTTTTATTCTAATTCTTTACAGAAATAATATTAGGTAGGTTTTATTTATATAGCCTTATATTACGAAATATCAAATCAGTAAATCTTACAATTCAAACAAGGAATTTTACAAAGCATTTCTTTTGCAAGGGACTGATATTTGTTAGAAACAGTATAAAATCTATTTCTTAATTTTTTAAATTTTATATTATGATACAAACAAAATTTCAATCGTGTATCGAGGCTTGCCTGAAGTGCGTAGCTATCTGTAACCAATGTGCCATTGCTTGTTTAAATGAAGATGATGTTGCACACGTAAAGAAATGTATCCAGTTAGACCTGGAATGTGCAGCTATTTGCCAAGCGGCAGCAAACGTATTAAGTCTTGATGGTAAATTTAGCAAAGAGATTTGCAAACTATGTGCTGACATTTGCAACGCTTGTGCTGAAGAGTGTGAGAAACACGCTGCAATGGGTATGGAGCATTGTAAAGAATGTGCAGAAGCGTGCAGAGCTTGTGCAAAGGCTTGTGAGGAAATGGCAGCGTAATACTGGCATTTTTTTTTGTTTAAAATTTAGAGGGTTATTGCAGCCCTCTTTTTTGTGCCCTGTCCAATCAGTAAATATCACAAATCAAACAGGGAAAAGCGTAATGAGGAAGTGACCTTATGTACTGAAATTTGCACTATCAGATAACAAAATAAAATCTCAAATAGAAATGAAAAAGTTAGTGTTAGCATTGTCGGTAATCGCATTTACTGCCTGTAACAACAATCAGCAAAAAGACAAGACCACACAGGAGAGCAATCAGCCTGTAATAGAAGAAACAGTTGCCCCCGCAGAAACAGGGAACGAAAATGTAATTACCATTAGCGGCGGCGATGATATGAAATTCGACAAAACCGAACTGAAAGCCAAAGCAGGCGAAACCGTAAAGCTCATTTTAAAGCACATCGGAAAAGCACCGATTGAGGCAATGGGGCACAATGTTGTTATACTTGCCCAGGGCACAGACTTCAACACTTTTGCCAATGCTGCGATAGATGCTAAGGACAACGGCTACATACCTAAAGGAATGGAAAACGCCGTAATCGCAAAAACGGATATGATTGGCGGTGGGCAAACCACAGAAATTACCTTTACGGCTCCGGCAAAAGGCTCGTATGATTTCCTGTGCTCGTTTCCCGGTCATTACATCTATATGAAAGGTAAATTAATCGTGGAATAACACGGCGATTTCAAAATCAGTAAAAATCACAAATCTTACAGGGAATACCATAATAGTAACACCTCGTTTAATACGGAAATTTGTATCACAATAAAAAATAAGTTCAAATGAAAAATGTAGAATTAAGCATACCAGATATGCAAAGTGCACACTGCCAGTCGAGAGTAAACGGAGCAATCAAAGACATTGACGGCATTAAAGTAGAAAAACTGGAAGCAGGAAAATTATCTGTTTCAGTTGAAAACGACGAAGTGAAAGAAGAGTTGGTTGAGGCGATTGAAAAAGCAGGCTACAAAGTTGGCGGCGACGACAGCGGAAAGGCTTCAAGTTGTTCAACAGGATGCTGCGGATAAGTTTTGGACAGTCCCGGAGCAAGCACACCAGTACTTCTCCGGTATTTTTTACCAAAGCTACCCAGCGTATGAAACAGTTAAATCTCGTTCCATAAATAAAAAGCAATGTTACAGAAACAAAATTCAGGCGACTGTTCGGAGATAATGACGAAAGTTTGCAATGTAGCAGACCGGATTATACAGAACCGATTGGACACAGGTACATCTGCACCGTTTGCCGTACAGCTTACAAACGAATTGAAAGCAGATTATCACCAGTTGAACAATCTGTTCCTTGTTAAATATGATATGAGCCTTGAAATTATCTATATCAGGCGCATTATCGAAAAGGTAAAAGAGTTACTGGTGTACACCGAGCAATCGCTGTCACAAATCGCAAAGGCGTTAGGCTATCAAAAGCCGACGGAACTGTCCGAGCAATTAATGACCTATACGGGATTAACGTCTGCCCATTTTAAGCAGATACGAAAAAACAAGCTCGAAATCATCAGAAGACAACAGGAAAAGCAAAACGAACTATAATTATCAGAACAGCAAACTTTTAAATAGAAGTCTTTATGAAACCTCGCTTTGTGTACAGGAGCAGAGGTTTTCTTTTTATCAGCAATGCAAGACATTAAAAACCGAGGGATGAAGAAATACACGTGGCGAACACATAAAATTATAAAGGAAACCGAAGATACCATTACCCTATACTTTGACACGGAGCAGCAGGCGTTTACCTACCTGCCCGGTCAGTACCTCAACATCAGGCTTACCGTAAACGGCGAACTGCTCATACGTTCGTATTCGTTCAGTTCTGTGCCGTCTGACGAATTTCCCGCCATTACCATTAAAAGGGTTACGGACGGAAAGATGAGCAATTACATACTGGATAATGCGGACAACATCGAAGCCTGGGAAATAGAAGCCCCCTTTGGCAGTTTTGTTTTAGAAAAGCCCATAGCTGAACAATCCCAAATTGTTTTACTGGCGGGCGGTAGCGGTATTTCCCCGTTATACGCAATGCTGAAAAGCGTTGAAAACAGCAGCCAAATTCCCTTACTGGTGTACAGCAACAAAACGCCGGAAGAAACCATATTTTGGAATGAACTGGAAACGATGCAGGTAGCACAAAAGCTGAACATCTGCTATTCCTTTACTGCACCCGATTTTATTTCCACCAAACTCAACCACGTTGCAGGCAGGTTCAATCTGCTTGTATTGCGTTCGGTCATTAAAAGACTGGTTGGCGAGGTTGCCGAAGCCCATTATTACATCTGCGGACCCAATGGGCTGATGGATTTGTACCGGGATGCATTAACGGGTTTGAACATTCCCGAAGACCATATCCATTTGGAATACTTCGACCCGGTTACGGTGGATGCGGGCGATTTGGAAACGGACGGTACTGTTAAAGATGTGATTGTAAACTATTACGAGGACTACTACGAGAACGAGGAAAAGCAAACGTATGAATGCACATCGCTCATTGAGGTGCAGCCGAAGCAGTCGCTTTTGGATGCGATGAAAGAGCACCATATCAAAGTGGCGAGTTCCTGTAAGAACGGAACCTGCGGGGCTTGTTGGGCAGTAAAAACTGGTGGCGAAGTTCGGATGCTCCATAACGGGGCACTGACAGAACAGGATATGGCAGAGGGAATAATTTTGCTGTGCCAAAGCTACCCGATGAATGCGGATGTTTGTGTTACGGTACAGTAATATCCATATAGAAAGAGGGCAAAATTACAGCTTTTTATAGCTGCTGTTTTGCCCTTGTTGTTTTATCATTCTTTTTTTAGTGCCAGTTTGCGGAGCATTGCCATACTCATACTATCGGTATAAGCACCATAAGCCGTAACCAAAATTCCTTTTAAACCGTCTTTCGAGGCAATGCCATATACCGTAGCCTCATCGCTTGGGTTGCTTTCGCCCTCATAGCGATAGACCTGCTCAATCTCAAAATCATCAATGGTATATTTGTTACCGCCGCAGATTAAACAGTTCTCTTCGAGGTTGAAATCCACGTTATACCCCTCGTTGCGTAGGTTCTGTATCGCTACCAAAACCGTAGCGTATTTGTACGTTACATTTGTCATAGTAATAGTATTTTAAATTGCTGCTTACCGTTCCCCACTGTCCTGTCAGAAATCTTCTTTCAGTAGGTCTTTGAGCTTCCGGTGCTGTATGCACAGTTCGGCATACATTGTTTTCAGCCTGCTGTTTTCTTCGTTTAAATTTACCAATTCTACAAGAATATCCATCCCTAAATCCTTGTATTTGTGTTTCAGTTCAAAAATGTTCGTGCCGTAAACGCCGTATTTCTCGAAAAGCTCCAGTCCGCTTTTGCCAGCGTTGTAATCTTTCAGCACCTTTAAAACCTGATGTTCGTTGCTCTTTTTGTTCTTCATTTATACGGATGTTGTCTATTACAAAATTCCGTAAGATGGTCGGAAGTAGCTATGTACTTTTCCTTGTTTAGTTTATGATATTTAATGTTACTGCACCGATTTTCATAAAATTTCACAAAACAAAGCCGGAATATCATAATAGTTTGTCGGGGGCAAATGCAGAATTTTGACCATTGAATAAAGGAACTTATACATTTTAGAAGCTATGACACTATTAATAAAAGGAATGGTGTGCAATAGATGTACCTATGTTCTTGAACAGGAATTGACAGCTTTGGGTTATGAGGTTTTAGATATAAAACTGGGGCAAGTCATCATAAAAGATACGGCAGACTTTTCGCAGAAGTTGGGAACAATCAAAACGATGCTGAAAGGCATCGGCTTGGAACTGATGTACGACAAAAACCAAAAGACGATAAACAGGATAAAAGAGTTGGTGGAGAAAGGTATCACGTTGCAACTGCAAAGCGGCACGCCTACCAAATTCACAACCTTAATCAGTGGCAAGCTGCACAAGAACTACGATACATTGAGTGCCTTATTCTCTTCGGTGGAGGGAATAACACTCGAAAAGTACATCATTCATCGGAAGATTGAAAAGGTAAAAGACCTTTTGGTACATACCGAAATGTCGCTGACCGAGATTGCCCACGTACTGGGGTACAGCAGTCAGGCATACCTTTCCAACCAGTTGAAAAAACACACAGGCTTTACATCAAGCTATTTCAAGCAGGTAAAGCAGCAACACGGGCAAGCCGTTACTATGCAGATGGACGAAGCGCAAACCCCGCATTAAGGGTTTTTCAATCCATCCCCCAAACATTTTGCTGTTTTTTAATGCGAGCACCGGAGCTACTGAAACATCAGTAGCTCTGTTTGTTTCAGGCAGATACCACCAAATCAAAAAAGTAAATTTCACAACTTTTACCCGTCATTTCGTATGGCTGCACCTTAGCTGTAACCCGACCTTTGCCCCTGTATTTAAAATTTTCAAAGTTTAACTAAACAAAAAAGCGTAACAAAATAAATGTAAGATGAGAACAAGTAAAATTGGTTTGTTATCCCTCTTCCTTATCGGAGCCGGATTGATACAGAGTTGCAAACAAAAAGAAGAAAAACAGTTAAAAGATGAGCCTCCGGTAGTAACCGTAGCCACTATCAACAGTTCGGAAACCCAGCAATCCGTTTCCTATTCGGGTTCCATTGTTCCCGACAATATGACCACCGTAAGTTTTGCCGTTCCCGGCACGATTAACAGCGTGGGTGTGAATGAGGGGCAGCGAGTGAGCAAAGGACAGTTCCTTGCAAGCATTGATGCCACCGAGTACGAAGCGGCATTGCAGATTGCCAATGCCAGTTTAGAGCAGAGCCAGGATGCGTTCAGAAGATTTGATGAACTGTACAAAAAAGGAAGTTTCCCTGAAAAGGATTACATCGACATCAAAACCAAAGTAGCGCAGGCAGAAGCCAACAAAAAAATCAACCGCAAGCGCATTGCCGACAGCCGTTTGCATTCGCCTACCAATGGTATCATTACCGTGAAAACTGCCGAGGTTGGCGGTATGGCAGCACCGGGCGTTCCTGCCTTTACCATTGTAAAAACAGATATGGTATATGCGCAGTTTGCCGTACCCGAAAGCGAAATCGGCAGCTTTAAACAAGGGATGCAGGTAGATGTGAACATTCCTACACTGCATCGCAATTTCACGGGTAAAATCACAATCATTAATCCCGTAGCCGATGAAATTTCAAAAGCATTTACCCTTAAAGTACGCTTGGACAATCCTGGCGGCGTGCTGATGCCGGGAATGATTACCGAAGTGCTTGCAGGCGTTCCGGTAAAGGTTAAGCAGGTACGTGTACCGCTTACCGCCATCATCAACAATGTAGATAAAATCCCGCACGTGTACGTGGTGGATAAGAACAACACAGCTAAGCTGACAAGGGTTACAGTGGGCAAAATCGTAGGCGATGCGGTTATTATAACCGATGGTCTTAACGAAAGCCAGACCATTATCCTTGCCGGGCAAAACAACGTGAAAGACGGGCAGAAAGTAAAAGCGCAAACTACATCGGTAACAGCATCAGCCCCAAAATCTGAATAATTTATGAAAAGAAAGATAAACCTCATTGAAGCGGCAATGAAATTTCCGCAAGTACCGATAGCGATTACCGTTATTATGGTGCTTGCCGGGCTGATTTCATTAATGACGATGCCGAGAAGTGAAGACCCCCGTGTAACAGTTAGACAGGGGCTTGTTGTGGCTTTCTACCCCGGAGCCGACGAAGAGCAGATAGAGAAAGAAGTAACCGACAAACTGGAACAATACCTGTTCGGTTTCGAGGAAATCAAAAAAGAAAAAACGCATTCCGAAAGTAAGCCCGGACAGGTCGTTGTAACGGTAGAATTGCAGGACTATGTAAAGGACACCAAAAAATTCTGGAATACTTTACAGCACGGTTTGGATGCCAATATGCCTTTAGCATTGCCACGGGGCGTACAGGGACCGTATGTGAACAGCGATTTCGGCGATGTGGTCGTTCAGATGATTGCCGTATCAGCCCCCGGTCGTTCTTACGCCCAGTTGGAAAACTATTTGGATGAACTGGAAGACGGTATTAAGACGATACCGTCCGTTTCCAAAATCAAGCGTTATGGCGGACAGAAGCAGCAGGTATTTATTACCCTGCGTGAAGACGTATTGAAGCAGTACGGTTTCGGTATCAACGAAATCACAAACACATTAAGCCAACAGAATGTAACTATTCCGAGTGGCGATATTGAAATTGACAAAAACCGTTTCCTGATTTTCACGGATGCACAGTATCAGAATGAAAATGAAATCGGGAACCTGATTGTATATAGTTCCCCGCAGGGCGGCAATATCCGTTTGCGGGATATAGCCAACATCGAGAGAAGATACGAAGACCTGAAAAGCAAAATTACCGTTTCAGGAAACGATGTAATGATGCTGACCGTAGAAATGCAGCCCGGACAGAACATTGTCGATTTGGGTAATGCGCTGACACAGAAAGTTGCTGAAGTAAAAGAAATCCTGCCATCAGATGTGCAGGTCAACACCATTGTTGACCAACCCGAAGTGGTTGATATGAATTTGGGACATTTCTTTATCGAGTTCGGTATCGCCATTGCCGCCGTTATCTTGGTCGTAATGCTCCTGCTGCCGTTCAGGGTTGCCACCATTTCAGCCATTGCAGCACCCGTTACCATTGCCGTAACATTTGCTATCCTCAATTTGTTGGGTATCGAAATGCACCAGGTTAGTTTGGCGGCAATGATTATCGTACTGGGGATGGTGGTCGATGATGCCATTATCGTAGTGGATAATTACATCGAGAAAGTGGACGAAAAAATACCGTCGTGGACTGCCGCCTGGCAGAGTGCCACGCAGTTAATGGTTCCCATTTTTACGGCTACGCTTACCATTGTCCTATCGTTCCTGCCGTTGGCATTTACGCTTACCGGGCTTACGAGGGAGTTTGTGCAATGGATACCGATTACCGTAAGCATCGCTTTGGCGGTTTCGTTCCTGGTAGCCTTGTTCCTTACGCCGTATATGTGTTACCACTTCCTGAAAAAAGGATTGAAAAAGCACGATGATAAACCCAAAAAACGCAATTTCTTAGACCGGATGCAGGACGGTTTCGACCGGGCAATCGAGTTCTGTATGAAATGGCAGAAAACCACGTTGGTAGCAGGTTTGGTTATCTTCTTACTGTCTTTCGTGGTAGGTAGTCAGGTTAAAACCGAATTTTTCCCTATCGTGGAAAGAAACCAGTTCAACCTTGAATTGTGGATGGATAACGGTACGAATATCCACGAAACCGAAGCAGCCGTTAAGAAAATAGAAAAGGAAATTGCAGGCGATAAGCGCATTGTAAACACCGCAAGTTTTATCGGTACAAGCTCGCCACGTTTCTACTCCACCTATGCACCGGAGCACCCACGGGAAAACTTTGCGCAGGTATTCATCAATACCACAAGCAAAGATGCGACAGCAGAAATGATAGACGAGTATGTACAGAAATTCAACAACTACCTGCCGAACGGTTATGTACGGGTTAGGCAGCTAAGCAAGAAGCAGCAGCCCGCACCGATTGAAATCCGTGTGATTGGCAAGGATATGACCGAGCAGAAAAAGGTAGCCAAACAGGTTACGGCATTACTGGAAAACACTAAAGGTTCTAACTGGGTGCGCACCGATTATCAGAATGATTATGTAGGGCTGAAAGCCGTGGTTAAAGAAGATGTAGCCTTGCGTTTGGGCGTTACCAAAGCGCAGATAGCACAGGCATTGGGAGCTAAGATAAAAGGCTACCCGGTATCGCAGATGTGGGAGGGCAATAAAGCCATTGATATTGTATTGCGTACAGACGAAAGCGACAGGGAAAATCTGGATGCTTTAGGCAATATGTACATCAATTCAACACTCGGTGCTAAGGTTCCTCTAAAGCAGGTGGTAGATTTACAACCGTCGTGGCACACCGGGGCTATTGTACACCGTAACGGGTTAAGAACCTTAACCGTTTCTTCCGAAGCGCAGTTGGGCAGAAAACCCGCAGAAGTATTTGCAGAAGTACAGCCTAAAATTGACAGCCTGAAACTGCCGAAAGGCATTAAGATTGCCTACGGCGGCGAGTATGAGGATGGACTGGAAAGCGGTCCCAAAATGGGAAAGGCTTTTATGATAAGTTTCGTTCTCATCTTCCTTGTGCTGTTATTCCAGTTCAAGCGTGTGGGTAAAGTATTCATTGTACTGGCTTCGTTCCCGTTAAGTTTACTGGGCGCAATGTTAGGCTTGTTCCTTACAGGGTACGAGTTCGGGTTTATGGCAATCATCGGTATTACCGCCTTACTGGGTATCGTAGTCCGTAACGGGATTATCCTGGTGGACTATGCAGATGAACTGGTAAGGGAGCACGGGCATACGATTAGAGAAGCAGCCCTGTTTGCAGCTAAACGAAGAATGCGACCAATCTTCCTTACATCAATGGCGGCGGCTATCGGTTTGATACCGTTAATGGCAAGTGGCTCGCCGGAATGGGGACCGATTTCAAGTACCATTTCAATCGGTATTCTGGTATCAATGATTACCACCTTATTTATCGTTCCGGTACTGTATTACAGGTTCGTAAAACCACCTAAAAACAAACAATCGGATGAACAGCACGAGCGCAATACCGATACCGATGTTCACCACCAAAAATATTTATCATAAAAAGGGATTATGTTACAGAAAAGATATAAAACAGTCATAAAGGTTTTTATATGCGGTTTCGCTCTTTTGCAGGGAACAAACAACCTCTTTGCACAACAGCAGCTAACCCTTGCGGAAAGCAAAGAACTGGCATTAAAAAATAATAACAGGATAGGCAAAGCCAAAGAAGACGTAATTGCCACCCAATCAGACAAGCTGATTGCGGATGTGGCAGGCAGACCAAAATTGGATGCTTCGGCAACCGCCTTTTACTTTGGCGAGCCATTAAACACGATGCTGCCCGAATACGGGTTTGCACCGATGGTCAGCGTAACACAGCCGATTTACACAGGCGGTAAGATTAAGTACGGCAAGCAGATGGCAGAAACCAATATACAGATGAGCAATGCGCAACAACGATTGGTGGAAGACGAAGTATTACTGGCTACCGAAACCGCTTACTGGCTTGTAGTGCAGGCTAAGGAAGAAATCAAACTGGAACAGCAGGTTAAAAAGCAACTGGCTTCGCATTACACATTCCTGAACAACCAGTTTGGGGCAGGATTGATTTACAAAAACGATGTATTGCGGGCAAAGGTGCTCCAGAATGAAAACGAAGCCCGTTTGCAGGCTGCGGAGAATAAGCTCATCTTGGCAAAAAGAAGATTGAGCCAGTTAATCGGGATGGAAGACCCCACAGGTATAGACGTAGCCGATACATTGAGTACGGGCGACTTTTCTAAACAGGGTGTTTTGGAGGCTGCCGATGCGAACCGTCCGGAAATTGAATTGGCAACCAATGGTATTAAAATGAGCGAGCTTACCAAAAATATGCTCAAAGCCGACCTGAAACCATCGGTAGGCTTATCGCTCAACGGGATGGCTGCCTTTGGAAAAGAGGGCATTAACTTTGGCGACCCAACTAAAAACCATATGCTGACCTACTTCGGTATGCTAAGCGTGAAAATCCCGGTTTTCGACTGGGGCAGCAGAAAAGAAAAAGTAAAACAGCAGGAAGCTAATATACGTTCGGCTGAATACGGTCTGAAAGAACTGAAAAGCCAAATCACGGTGGAGATTGAGCACGCAATGCTTAACCTGCAATTGCAGGCGAACAACATTGATTTGATGCAGGCATCATTAATTGAAGCCGACGAAAATTTAAAGTTGAGCAATGACCGCTTTAAAGCCGGAACCATTACCGGGGAAGATGTGCTGATAGCTGAAACGCTTTGGCAAAGAGCATACAGCAATATGTTGGATGCAAAAATACGGTACAAGATAGCCGAAGCTGTGTACCACAAAGCTACGGGGCAGATAAAATAGTTTTTGTTGGAGTGAGATACACACAATTTGCGGGGGCGGTAAAAAGCCCCTGCATTTTTAATGGATAATACGATGATATAAATGCAACACGATACCGCCAATAAAAACGGAATGATAATGATACCCGACATTTCAGGCTTTACGGATTTCGTTATCAAATCAAATATGTTTGTTGGCAAATACATAACAGAAAGCCTGCTCAAATCAGTAATGGATAGCAATATCGTTTGTCTTGAAATTTCAGAGATTGAGGGCGATGCGATACTTTTTTACAAGTACCAAAACCTGCCCACCTTTGAAGAAACATTGATGCAGATAGAAAAGATGTACAACGATTTTCAAAAGGAATGCAAACGCCTGGCATTACAACTGGCAATCGAAATTCCTTTATCATTAAAGATAATTGTACACTACGGGGAATTTACCAAATACAAAATTGGGAAATTTGAGAAGCTCTACGGCGCACCAGTGGTAGAAGCCCACAAGATGCTCAAAAACCATATTGCGGAATACCCGCCCTATGCGTTATTTTCCAATGCCTTTTTGGAGGTCAATTTCGACCAACCCGAAAAAGCAACCGTTGCGTATGACAACTGCGAAGACTGTAAATACCTGCCCGAAATAGGCTATATCCATTACCTTTAATAAAGAGGCTGTTTCAAATCTGAAACAGCCTCTTCGTTAAAAAGGAAAATGAATGATTATAATGTGCCTCTGCGTTCCTGCTCCCTTTCGATAGACTGGAACAAGGCTTTAAAGTTTCCTGCCCCGAAACCTCTTGCGCCCATTCTTTGGATAACCTCAAAGAAGAATGTAGGGCGGTCTTCAACTGGTTTGGTAAAGATTTGTAACAAATAGCCCTCTTCGTCCGCATCAATCAGAATACCCAACTCCTGCAATTCCTTAATATCTTCTTTAAAGCGGTGCATATGCGCTTTTAAGCGTTCAGGAATGGCATCATAATACGCCTGTGGCGGTCTTGACAGAAATTCAACTCCTCTTGATTTCAGGTCGTTTACGGTCTTTACTATATCATCCGTAGTTACGGCAATATGCTGAACGCCCTCGCCCTCGTAAAATTCAAGGTACTCTTCAATCTGTGATTTCTTTTTGCCCTCTGCGGGTTCGTTTATCGGGAATTTAATTCTGCCGTTACCGTTTGCCATTACTTTAGACATCAGGGCAGAATATTCGGTAGAAACCTGCTTATCATCGAATGACAGGAAGTTTTCAAATCCCATTACATCCTCAAACCATTTTACCCAGGTGTCCATTTGGTTCCAGTCCACATTGCCCACCATATGGTCAATATATTTCAGTCCCGCAGGCGCAGGGTTATATTCGGTTTTCCATTGCTCATAGCCCGGCATAAATATACCGTTGTAGTTTTTGCGTTCGGTAAACATAAAAATCGTTTCGCCATACGCATAAATGCCCGATTGTACCACTTCGCCGTTTTCATCGGTAGTTACAGTTGGTTCCATATAGGCTTTAGCACCTCTTTTCGTAGTTTCTTCAAAGGCTTTGCGGGCATCTTCTACCCAAAGACCCACTACTTTGATGCCGTCGCCGTGCTTCTTTACGTGTTCGTTGATTTCGGAATTAGAGCGCATCCCGGTCGTTAATACCAGTCTTACTTTGTCCTGCTTTACCACGTAAGAAGCCCTGTCCTGTAAGCCTGTTTCCAGTCCGGCATACGCCAACGACTGGAACCCGAAAGCTGATTTGTAATAGTGAGCAGCCTGCTTCGCATTGCCTACATAAAATTCCACGTAGTCCGTTCCTAAAATCGGTAAAAAGTCTTGTGCGCCCTCGAATATCTTATCCAAGCCATATTCGACGTTCTTTAAATCGTTTGTCATTATAAATGATTTTTAAAAATTATGTTATGTGTGATTTTGCAATAAAGATTGTTGCACAAAGAAGATTTGTGCAATCGTGTTGGGGTTGGGAACCCGGAGCTACAACATAGCCCGATGCAAAACCGAGAGAAAGGTTTTGATAGCCATTTTATAATCAGTTAGCGTTATACTTCGGTAAAAGTATTCCGCTTATTCTGAACCGTCACTATAATCAGTAAAAGTCATAAAACAAAGCCGGAATATTACAAGCGGAACCGTTTGTGAAATGCAATCAGTAAATATCATAAATCAAACAAGGAATTTCACAAACAGCGTAGCGCATTATCTACCGAATTTTGTATCAACAAAAACAAATAAAAGTTCAAGACAATGGAAAGCAAAAATCTTCAATTCAAGACAAACCTTAATTGCAGCAACTGTGTATCAAAAGTGCAGGCAGATTTAGATAACGCAGGCGGTATCTGCGAATGGAACGTTGATACGACCAACGCCGATAAAATCCTGACTGTAAAAGCAGAGGGCATTACCGAAGACGAGGTTGTTGCCATCATCAAGAAAAAAGGGTTTAAAGCTGAACCCATTTCAGAATAATCAGCCATTCACTCATTATTAAAAAGGATAAAAAATGAAAAAGTTAATAGTAGCAATGACCGTAATGTTGTTTGGATTTTCTGCCTTTGCGCAAAATACAGGCAACCTGCTGAACAACTACATCAGCGTAAAAAATGCTTTGGTAAGCAGCGATAGTAAAGCGGCAAGCACCGCCATTAGCGCACTGAACGAAGCCGTTAAGAGCGAGGGCGATTTTACACAGAAAGCAGAATTGCAGAAAGCCACCGACAAATTAAGCAAGGCAGGTAACAACCTTGAAAAGCAAAGAGCCGCTTTCAACGATGTATCAACCGTACTATGGAAAGTGGTAAAATCATCAGACAAAGTAAACCAACCCGTTTACTACCAATATTGCCCGATGAAAAAAGCATATTGGTTAAGCAAAGAAAAGGAGATTAAAAATCCATACTACGGTTCTTCTATGCTTACCTGTGGTAAAGTTGCCGAAACTAAATAATAACCCACAAAGGCATTGCTGAATGGGCAATGCCTTTTAATCTTTATAACCAATGCGATTTTTAAAATGGATAATCAAAAATTTCTTTACAAAAAGCTGTTGCCGCTAACCCTGTTGGCACTCTTTATATCACAAGTCAGCATTGCACAAAAGGTAGTTCATTACGACCTGTATGTAAAAGATACGCTTGTAAACTATGCGGGCAAGGAAAAGAGGGCAATTGCTGTAAACGGGCAAATCCCGATGCCCACGCTTGAATTTACAGAGGGCGACACGGCAGAAATCGTAGTGCATAACCAGTTAAAAGAAAGTACATCCCTGCACTGGCACGGCTTGTTCCTGCCGAATAAGGAAGACGGCGTACCTTTCTTAACGCAAATGCCGATTGAGCCGGGCACAACTTATACTTACCGATTTCCGATTATTCAGAACGGAACGCATTGGTATCACTCACATTCGGGATTGCAGGAACAGATTGGAATGTACGGCAGCTTTATAATGCACAAAAAGGCTGACGATAAAACATTTAGGACAGGAATTGACGATTTACCGGAAATTCCCATTATGCTAAGCGAATGGACGAACCTGAAGCCCGAAAATGTACACCGTATGTTGCACGCAGCAAGCGACTGGTTTGCGATAAGGAAAGGCGCAACACAAAGCTACGCCGAAGCCATTAGAAGCGGTAAATTCAAAACCAAGCTGAACAACGAATGGAAGCGTATGTTGGCAATGGACGTGAGCGATGTGTATTACGACCGTGTAATGATGAACGGTAATCATCATACCGATTTAAAAAGCATTGACGGCAAGCCCTTAAAAGCAGGCGACAAAGTACGTTTACGCATTTCTAATGGCGGTGCATCGTCTTACTTTTGGCTGCGCTACGCAGGCGGTAAAATTACCGTAGTGGCGAGTGATGGTAACGATGTGGAGCCTGTGGAAGTGGACAGGCTGATTATTGCCGTATCTGAAACTTACGATGTTGTTGTTACCATTCCCGAAGACGGCAAAGCCTTTGAATTTATGGCAACCACCGAAGACCGTACCCAATCCACAAGCTATTTTATTGGCAACGGTACAAAACAATTGGTCGGGGAAATGCCACGCCTGAAATATTTTGAGGGTATGCAGATGATGAACGATATGATGAAGATGAACGGCGACCTGGACGATATGGGAATGAATATGAGCCTGAACCAAATGGATATGAACGTAGTGATGTACCCGGAGATTACAGGCGAGGAAAAGAGCAAAAAAAATAAGGATACAGCGCCGTCTATGGAGCATCACGGCGACCATAAGATGAATAGCGACGAAGACCACAACCGTTATAATGCCAATGCGTTAAGCGACATTAAAACGCTTAATTACGCAATGCTGAAATCGCCGCATAATACCACGCTTCCGGCTGATGCCCCGGTTAAGGAACTGAAATTTACATTAACGGGAAATATGAACCGTTACGTTTGGAGTATGGATAACAAGGTTTTGGCAGAAACAGATAAGATACCTGTTAAAAAAGGCGAAGTATTGAGGATTACGATTTATAATAACTCGATGATGCGCCACCCGATACACCTGCACGGCTTTGATTTCAGGGTGCTGAATGAGCACGGCGAAAATGCACCGATGAAAAACATCATCGACATTATGCCGATGGAAACCGATACGATTGAGTTCCTTGCCAATACCGAGGGCGATTGGTTTTTCCATTGTCATATCCTGTATCATATGATGGCGGGAATGAACCGGGTGTTTACAGTGGACGATTATAAAAATCCCGAATTGCCCAACAAGGCTAAAGCCTATAAAATGTTACAGCGTGAAAGCAATATGCCGCATTTAATGGCGCAGAGCGATTTCGCTACCAATGGTATAGACGGGGAAGCAATGCTGATGAATGCCCGTTACAGCTTAGGCACGGAATGGCGTTTAGGTTACAACGATATGCACGGTTATGAGGTGGAAACCCATTTAGGGCGTTACATCGGTAAAATGCAATGGCTGATGCCTTTTGTCGGGTTCGACTGGCGATACCGCAGAATGGGTATGGACGAGCACGAGAAAAACCTCTTCGGGCAGGTCAATAAAAAAGACAACCGGGCTGCTGTGAGCTTAGGAGTAATGTACACCTTGCCGATGTTGGTTAACGTACAGGCAGAAGTTTACCACGACGGTATTTTCAGGGTATCATTGATGCGGGAGGATATACCTATCTCCAGACGGTTAAGAGCCGGGTTTATGGTCAATACCGATTTGGAATATATGGCAGACCTGCGGTACATCCTGACAAGGCATATCGGTATCAGAGCGCACTATGATAGTGATATGGGCTTTGGTGCAGGGCTTTCGCTCAATTACTAAAGGATTTTATTCATAAAACAGACAAAGGTTGTAGCGGTTATGCTATGACCTTTTTGCATTTACTATACCGGGCTAAATCAGTAAACCTCACAAATCAAACAAGAAATATCACAATAGGCAGCCCGAAGCAAATTGCCAATTTTGCATCATAAATTTTAAGATTATGACAGCAAAAATAAAATGGAACAACGTGTATCTCCTGTTTACCTCGCAGGCATTGTTCCAGACTGCATCCATATTGGTCATTACGCTTTCGGGTGTGGTAGGCTTACAAATGGCTCCCGATAAAAATCTGGCGACCTTGCCATTGGCAATGATTACCGTAGGTACGGCAGGTATGATGATACCCGCATCCCTCATTATTAGAAAATTAGGTCAGCGCAATGCCTTTATGATAGGTACACTGATAGGTGTTTTATCGGGTTTGGTTTCGTGGTACGGTATTATCCAAAATTCCTTTTGGCTGTTTTCAGTAGGTAATATGCTCATTGGTGCTTATCAAGGCTTTTCGCAATACTACCGTTTTGCTGCGGCTGATGCCGTTCCCGACTATGCGAAAAGCAAGGCAATTTCTTTTGTTATTGCAGGTGGCGTTGTTGCGGCTTTCGCCGGACCCAACTTAGCGAGGTTTACACAGCATTTAGGGGCGGTTCCTTACGCTTATTCCTACTTTTCCATTATCTTGTTAAGCGTGGTCGCTTTGGGCGTTGTTTCCTTTTTAAAATTGCAAAGAACATCTGCGGTACAAACCAATGAAGCAGTTAAGAAAGGTCGCCCGTTAAAAGAAATCATTAAGAATAAAGATACCATACTTGCAATACTGGCATCATCTACCGCATTTGCCGTAATGGGAATGTCTATGACCGTTACCCCGATAGCGATGCACAGCGTAGGGCATTCGTCCGATAGTTCCGCAACGGTTATCCAGTGGCACGTATTGGGTATGTTCCTGCCGTCATTCTTTACAGGTATGCTCATTCAGAAATTCGGCGTTTACCGTATCATTATTTCCGGCTTGGCGATTTTGTTCCTGTACATCATCATTGCCCTGATGGGAACAGGCTTTGCGCATTTCGTTTCCGCATTGTTCATCGTGGGCTTAGGTTGGAACTTCCTGTTTATCGGTGGCTCATCATTGCTGACCAAAGTGTACAGACCCGAAGAGAAAGAAAAAACACAGGCTTTCCACGATTTCACGGTTTTTGCAGTCATCAGTATTGCGAGCTTCTTTGCAGGTAGCCTGTTCAATTACTGGGGTTGGAATGGCGTAAACATTGTACTGATACCTATGCTTATAATCACATTGATAGCGGTTATCAGGATTGTAATGAGCCAAAAGAAAAGCGTTAGCAATCAGTAAAAATCGTAAATCAAACAAAGAATATCACAATAGATACAACCCATTTAATGCGGAAATTTGTATTGTAATAAGAGAGATAAATAAATGAATAATTTAAAAACCATATTACTAAGCACGGTTGTTTCACTGGCAGCGTTATCTGCCTGCAACAATTCAGAAAGTAATAATAAAAAATCAGAGGATATGAATGCACATCAGCACGCAAATCACGACAGCGCATACGCTTGTCCGATGCACCCGGAAGTAAAAGGAAACAAAGGCGATAAATGCCCTAAATGTGGTATGGCTTTGACCCCTGTTAATAAAGAGAAAAGTCAGTATGAAGTAAAAGTGGCTGCCAACCCGCAAAATGTGGAAGCAGGTAAACCAACTAATCTATCCATCGCCATTAGTGAACACGGTAAAAATGTGCCGTTGGAAGTAGTGCACGAAATGAAAATGCACCTTTTGGTAGTGAATGAAGAACTGACCTGGTTTGACCATATCCACCCCGAAGAACAGGCAGACGGTTCTTATAAGGTTTCAGAAACATTCCCAGCAGCAGGTAAATACCTGTTATTTACCGACTACAAACCGAACGGAGCCGAGGGAGAGGTTAATAAGCAAACCATTGAGGTAAAAGGTACGGCAGCAATACAAACAGCCGATTTAAAGACAAAATTGGTTTCAACCGTAGATGGTTTTACGGTAACACTACTTAACGGCGAAGACTTCAAAACAAACAGAAATCAGGGCTTGCAATTTTCGGTAGAAAAAGACGGCAAGAAATTAGAGGAAAAGGATATGCAGAACTATCTCGGAGCGACTGCCCATATCGTAATGATAGGCAAAGCCGATAAAGATTTTCTACATATACACCCGGTATCAAAAGAGAATTTCCCAATCTATGCCGAAACGCTTATCAAAAAAGCAGGGCTTTACAGAATGTGGGTACAGTTCAAAATAAACAACGTGGTACATACGGCAGATTTCACGATTACCGTATCAGAGGGCGAAAAATCGGCAGAAGACCACAGCCACCACGCCCACAAACATTAATAGTCTGCAACAGGAAAACAGTAAATGTCACAAATTAAACCCGGAATATCACAATAGCAGACTTTGGGATTATGTTGAATTTTGCGACAGTTCAAAACAATAGTAAATAAAGTTTAAAAAAATATGGAAAATACAGAATTTCAGTTCAAGACCAATCTTAATTGTGGCGGTTGTGTATCAAAGGTAAAAGCGGATTTAGACAGCGCAGACGGTATCTGCGAATGGAATGTAGATACAGCCAATAATGACAAAATCCTTACCGTAAAATCAGAGGGCATAACACAAGATGAAATAGTTGCCATTGTTAAGAGAAAAGGCTTTAAAGCAGAACCATTAGCGGTTTAATCTCTTAGCCCTATCCGGTTTCTAATAAAGGATAGGGCTTTCTCATACCCTTTCAATACATACTAAAATGAGGCAATTATTGTAGGCTAACTGCAATTGCTGCCTCATTTTATCCTTTTTATTGGTTTCACTTAAATACCAATTTCTATGATAGATTATTGCCATACTATAATAAACGAATTAGACGACAGAATAAATGAATTGACCTATGAGCCGAATAATTCTTTGGTAGCGTATGAAAATGCTATTGTACTGGTATTGCAGAAGCTCGAAGAGATAAAGAAGTATATCAAGAGAAATGGCTTTAAAGATGATGATGAAGAAATACTATTTTTCAAACAGCTAAAGCCGCAGTTAGTATCTAAGCTCATTTACTTCAATGCGATTTACAAGATTGAAACGAAAAGACCACGTGGAGGGGATAAAACCATCAAGAAATATCTTAATGTAGAGCTTTCCAAAATCAAGCGGTATTTTGATGCCAATCTGGAATTTTACAAGTATTACAGAACCAACAGCACTCACCTCGACAATAAATTCTTTTTGCGAGGCAAGCACGATATAAAGTTGAGTTTAGACACGTATTATTTTGAAGCCGACCATAATTTCACAACCTCACACGATTACAAGGTAGCTAAGATTATTGCCAACGACTTGATACAGGTTTACCTCGAAGACCAGTTGAACAATAACAACCACAGAAAGCTACTTGAAATCCCGCCTTTGAACTGGACGGGCAGCAAAACTTCACTCATTGAGTTGATTTATTCACTGCATTCGCAGGGTTCCATTGACAACGGGAACACCGACATTAAAATCATTGCCAAGACCTTTGAGAATATGTTTAATATTGACTTAGGGGATTTCTACCATTCCTATTTGGAACTGAAAGGCAGGAAGATAAACCGAACAAAGTTCCTCGATAGTCTTCGGGATGCACTTATCAAAAGGATGGACGAGCAAGACGAAAAATAAAGGTAAAGTTTCACTGCTTTACCTTTATTTTTTATAAATTTGCAGTAATGATTTACAAGGTAATTGAATGAAAGCAAGTGTAGTAAGCACCATTACTAAATCGTTACCGATAACTCTTTCGGTTCTTGTAAACTACTCTTTATTAGTCAGTTTTGACTAAATTAATCTTTTTTTATAAAAATAAATTCGCTTCACAAGCCCTAAATCTCCGTTTTTCCCTGCGGATTATTCTATTCTGTATTTTTTCATAGATTAGTGATATTTTTCACCTCAAATACCTCATTTAAAAAATCTTTTCGCTTTAACTTTGCACTGTTCAAATTTAAAGTGAAACAATATGTTTGAGTGGCTCATCAACCTTATAAAACCGGTAGAAAATCCCGATATTACTCAATCTCTAATCTCTATTATGTTAGCTATTGGAGCAGGAATTTTTTTAGGGAGATTAAAACTCGGGAAAATTACTTTCGGCGTTTCTGCTGTCATGTTTTCAGGGCTTTTTCTGGGACATTTAGGATATAGAATTGACGGATCAATCCTTGATTTCATACGCGATTTCGGCTTAATTCTTTTTGTTTACGGAATAGGATTACAAGTAGGGCCCTCGTTTTTTTCATCTTTTAAAACGGAAGGTCTGAAATTTAATATTTTAGCTGTTTCTACTGTTCTTTTGGGCGGATTAATCACATTTTTACTTTTTAAAATCACAGGGTTAAGTATTGAAAATCTGGTAGGAATTATGAGTGGCTCTGTAACGAACACTCCAGGATTAGGCGCTGCAAAAAACACCATCAGCGAACTACAAACGGTACTTCCCAACAAGGTTTTTGATGATCCCACCATTGGTTATGCCATTACTTATCCGCTGGGTGTTTTTGGAATTATTGGAACCATTATTTTTTCTAAATTTTTGCTGAAAATTAACCCTAATGTTGAAATGCGAAAATTCAGAATGAACAAAATTAACCGTAAAGAACCGATGATTCATAAAAAAATGCGTGCAGTGAATCCTGAATATTTTGGAAAAACTTTAAATCAAATCATTAAAGAAATTGGTTATGAAATTGTGGTTTCCCGCTTAAAACATTCTGGCGAAACGGCTGTTTTTTCTCCTACCTTGGATGTGCATTTGCAGGATCGTGATGTTTTAATGGTTGTAGGAAAAGAGTCTGAAATAGACGATTTTATAAAAAAAGTGGGACGTCCTTCTACGGATAATTTCATAGAATCGGATTCGGATATTCGCAAAAAAAATATTTTCGTTACCAAACCTTCTGCTGTTCACAAAAAATTATCGGAACTGGATCTTTACAATACTTACGATTTGAAAGTGACAAGAGTTTTTCGCGCGGGAAAAGAAATGATTCCGCGTCCAAGTTTGGAACTGTTTTACGGAGATATTTTGCGGGTTATTGGAACGAACGAAGCGATTTTGGAAGCAGAAAATATCATAGGAAATCAAGAAAAAAAACTGATGGAGCCGGATTTTCTTTCCCTTTTTGGTGGATTGCTTTTGGGAATCATTGTAGGTTCGATACCTCTTATGATTCCTGGACTTCCTACACCATTGAAACTTGGTTTTGCAGCAGGACCATTAATTGTTGCGCTTTTGATTTCCAGATATGGAGGAATTTCATTTATTCATTCATACATAAACACCGGTGCCATTTATTTTATGAAAGATTTGGGAATTTGTTTATTTTTTGCTGCAGTTGGGATACATGCAGGAGAAAGTTTTTTCGAAAATTTTATTAAATTTAATGGTTGGGCTTTTCTTCTTTACGGATGCGCTATTACTTTTATCCCATTATTTTTAATGGTGATTATTGGTAGGTTTATCATGAAAATTAATTATCTGCAATTGGTGGGAATTATGAGTGGAAGTTATACCGATCCTGCAGCTTTGTCCTTTTCCACCAATTATTTGGATAGCGATATTCCTATCCAAAGTTATGCACAGGTTTATCCTTTAGTAACTATTTTTCAGGATATTCACGGCAAGTTTATTGATTCTCCTTTTAACTTAAATAATATAAAGATTCCCTTTTAAATAAAAACTAAATCAATTTTATTTATTTATATTCAACAATTTATCAAAAAAAAAGCATCCCAAAAGGAATGCTATTATTTTTAAAAATTATATTTTAAACTTCTTCGTCCGAATCAATTGTAAAGGATTTGGTTTTAAAGTCTTTATCGTGTTTTTCCGAAATAACATCTTCCCCTTTTTCATTCAGGATAAAATCTGTTGATTCATTAAACATTTCCTGAAAAGTTTTGAAATCTTCCTTATAAAGGTAAATTTTATGCTTTTCGAATGTTGCTTCTCCGTTTTCTCCGAAATTTTTCTTGCTTTCAGTAATGGTAAGATAATAATCTCCTGCCTTCGTTTCGCGCACATCAAAGAAATACGTTCTTCTGCCTGCTTTCAACACCTTGGTGAAAATTTCGTTTTCGTGGCGTTCCTTGTAATCGCTCATTCTTAATTTTTTTTAAAATCTTATCTAACAAATATAAAAGATTTATCGGAACTGCAAAATAAAAATTTATTTATTTACTTACAGAATTGTAATCTCTTATGTAATTCCTATAAAATTAAGCGGTATGCAGATTTTCTATTTCAGTGAGGTTCAATATTTTATCTGCCTTTTTAGCACTACTTTCTCTGTGGGTGATAATAATGCAAGTCCTATTTTTGATATCTTTTTCAATATTTTGAAGAATATTTTCTTCAGTTTCGGTATCTAAAGCGGAAAGAGAATCGTCAAAAATTAATATTTCCGGTTCTTTTATTAAAGCTCTTGCAATACAAATTCTTTGTTTTTGTCCACCAGAAAGCATTACTCCACGTTCTCCAACCATGGTTTTATATTGATCTTTAAATTCAACAATGTTTTTATCAACGTCTGCTTTTTTGGCAAATTCTATAATTTTTTCTTCAGAAGGATGATCAATCGCAAAACCAATGTTATTTTCAATGGTATCTGAAAAAAGGTAACTTTCCTGCGGAATATAACCGATGAATTTTCGGTAATTTTCAAGATTATGTTCTTTTAAATTTTTTCCATCAATCAAAATTTCACCTTCTGTTGGATCAATTAAACGGCAAAGTAATAATGCAATGGTGGATTTTCCGCTCCCTGTTTTACCCATAATTGCTAAAGTTTCGCCTGAATTCACTTTAAAACTTAAATTTTCAAGCGCTTTAATACCTGTATTTGGATAGGTGTAAGAAACATTTTTGAATTCAATATTTCCTTTGATATCATAAATTTGGCTGTTAGAATTAATAATTTCTGATTTTTTATCTAAAAACTCATTAATTCTTTGCATGGATGCTTCCGCTCTTTGATTTACGGATGTTACCCAACCTACCATCGAAAATGGCCAAATTAAAATATTGATGTACATGAAAAAATCAGCAATTTTACCTACCGAAATTTCATTAGCAATATATTTTTGTCCACCCATAATAAGGATCGCTACATTTAACAAACCAATAACAAAAAGAATAATGGTAAAAAAGTAAGCTTCCGTTTTGGCTAAATCAAGAGCTTTATTCTGGTAATCTTTAACTTTAATTCCATAGTTTTTTTCAATATATTTTTCTTTTGCAAAAAATTTCACTACTCGAATTCCCGAAAAACTATCCTGCACAAAAGTGGAAATTGCAGATTGGCTTTTCTGCATTATTTTGGATTTTCGGTTAATTATTGAACTTACTTTGTAGATGATAAATGATAAAATGGGAAGCGGAAGCAATGTCCAAAGCGTCATTTGGGAATCTGTTTTCATCATGTAAATACTGGTAATAATTAATAAAACCAAAGTATTTACCACATACATAACGCCAGGTCCTAAATACATTCTTACCGCCACAACATCTTCACTTAAACGGTTCATTAAATCACCAATAGTTGTTTTTTTATAGTCCGTTAAAGAAAGTTGCTGATAATGGCGGTAAATTTTATTTTTTAACTCGTACTCAATTCTTCGTGAAGCAACAATAATGGTTTGGCGCATCATAAAGGTGAAAAAACCAGTTAGCAAGGAAGAACCAACAATAATAGCCACATAAATTAAAACTTGTTTATTGAAACCAAAATGATCATTTTTTGAAATTTCATCAACAGATTTTCCAATAAACTGAACTTTGAAAATATTAAAAAAATTGCTCGCAATAATGAATAGGAACCCCCAAAACAGTAATATTTTATGTTTCCAAAAATAGGGATTTAAAGTCTTCAGATTTTTCATTAAAAACGATTGTTGCCGATAAAGTGCAAAAATACAGATTTCCTGAGAGAATAAATTGAAATTTTGTGAACCACAATTTTCCACAATTTTATTATCTTTGCACCCATAAAAGTTCTTTGAAATGTTAGGAAGAAGACAGATTCGCGAAAAAGTAGTAGAAACGCTCTACTCTTATTATCAAAATCCGATAAAAACAGATGTTTTGGAGCGTAACATGCTTACAGAAATCGAAAAAATCTACCATCTCTACATTTATCAGCTTAATTTTTTGGTTGCTTTAAAAGATCTTGCAGAAAAGCGAATAGAAATTGGAAAAAACAAATTTCTAAAAACAGATGCAGATACCAACCCCAACCAAAAGTTCATCAACAACCAAGTTCTTAAAAAACTGGAAGAAAATACAGAACGTCTTTCCTTTACTACAAAACATCAGGAGCTAAAATGGGATCTTCACGATGATCTTTTGGTAAAAACTTTCCAAAAAATGGTTTCCGGGAAAAGATATCAGGATTTTATGCAGGAAGAAGGTTATTCTTTCGAAGAAGATCAAAAATTTATCGGAAAATTATTTCTTCGTTATATCGCTGAAAATGAGGATTTTCATGAACATTTGGAAGAAAAAGAATTGAGCTGGGCTGATGATTTTCATATTTCAAACTCGATGATTCAGAAAACCATCGGATTTTTGAAAGAAAACGAACCTTCCCATACTTTAATAAAAATGATTAAAGACAAGGAAGATGAAGCATTTGCAAAAAAATTGTTGCAAATTTCTGTAAGTCATTGGGAAGAAACGGAGAAAAAAGTGGAAAGTAGATTAGAAAACTGGGACATGGAAAGAATTTCACTAATGGACAAAATCATTTTAGTTACCGCAATTTCCGAATTAGATTATTTTCCAGCGACACCTTCAAGAGTAATTATAAACGAATTTATCGAAGTTTCCAAAGTTTATTCCACAGAAAAATCAAATATTTTCGTTAACGGAATTTTAGATAAATACACCAAAGAATTAAACCGAATTTAAATATTAAAAAAATGAAAAAAACCTTATTAATAGCCGCTGTAGCGGGATTATTATTCACCAGTTGTAAAGAAAACAAAAAAGAAGAAGAAGTATTAGAAACTGCAAAAGTGGAAAATGCCGTTGCAACACCGCCTGCAACAAATACTGAGGAAGATATGATTAAAGAAGCCCAAAGCAAACCTTTAACCAATATTGCCCTATCTGAAACCAATTTTGATTTTGGAAAAATTAAAAAAGGAGAAAAAGTATCTCACGTTTATGAAGTAACCAATACCGGTGAAAACCCGCTAATTATTTCACAAGTTAAACCAGGTTGTGGATGTACTGCTCCAGAATTTACAAAAGAACCTATTATGCCAGGAAAAAAGGGACAAATTACTTTAGCTTTTGATTCTTCAAGTTTTGATGGTATGGTGAGTAAACAAGCACACCTTTATGCAAATACTGAAAAAACGCCTATTTTGTTAACATTTTCAGCAGATATCCAACCATAAAAATTTAAAAATATGTTGACAGTATTTTTACAGGCTCCTGCAGGAGATAGTAGTATGACCATGATGTTGATGATGGTTGCCATGATTGCCGGATTTTACTTTTTGATGATTCGTCCGCAAATGCGTAAACAAAAACAAGAAAAAGGCTTTCAAGATTCTTTAAAAGTTGGACAAAGAGTGGTAACAACTTCCGGATTACACGGTAGAATTGCGCAAGTTCAAGAAGATGGAATTGTGATTGAAACTCTTTCCGGAAAGTTAAAATTTGAAAAAGCTGCCATTTCCAGAGAATTCACCCAAACAAGATTCCCTGATAGCGCTGAAGAAAAGAAATAAAATTTTCAAAAAAAGAAATAAAAAACGTACTGAATTTCAGTACGTTTTTTTTGGGTGGATGAGGGGTCTCGAACCCCCGACCTTCGGAACCACAATCCGACGCTCTAACCAACTGAGCTACAACCACCGTTTTGTGGGTGCAAATATACCGTTTTTCGGGAAATTACAAAATTATTCCATCAAAATTTTTAAAAGCTAATAATTTTTCTGTGATAAACCCTTCTGCAAAGTTAACTCCGGAAAGACGGCCAAGGTTTTGAGCGCGATATGTTAGGCTTTCCAAAAAGTCTTTTGTTGCAATTGGTGTTATAGGCTCTTTGGAATTAGGATCATAAAATTGGGTTTTATAAGCTAAACATGCTTCAATTTTTTTGTCCATTTCTTGGGAAATGTCAACTACAAAATCAGGCGTTAATTCTTTCCACTGAATGTAATGAAAAACTTGTTTTGGTCTCCAAATTTCCTGATTTTCGTCTTCATAAATGGTTTCAATTTTTCTTAAACCTGCTAAAAAACAGGCATCAGAAACCAATTTTGATCCTTTTCCATGATCAGGATGACGATCTTCAATGGCATTACAGAATAAAATTTCAGGACGGTATTTGCGAATCATTTTCACTACTTGTAATTGATGTTCTTCGTCATTTTGGAAAAAACCATCTTTCATTCCCAAATTTTCCCGATACGAAATTCCTAAAATTTTTGAAGCTTCTGCCGCTTCAATTTTTCTGGTTTCATCAGTTCCACGAGTTCCTAACTCTCCTTTTGTTAAATCTACAATAGCTACCGATTTTCCGGATTTAATTAATTTATAAAGTGTTCCTCCACAACCCAGTTCTACATCATCTGGATGAGCTCCAATAGCCAATATATCTACTTTCATTATTCAAAATTATAAGATCAAAGATAAGGATTAAATAAAATAAAAATCCCGGTAAAAAACCGGGATTCAATATTCAAAAATTTGAAAATTATTTGTTTAACTGGTTGTTCAAATTAACCGCATCTTCATAAGTAGGATTTAATTGAACGGCTTTTGCTGCATAATCTTTTGCTTTTGCAGGATTATTTTCTTGATTAAAGAAAGCTACTAAATAATAAGCATAAGAAAGCGTTTGAACCGTTTGAGGCTGCTGTTGATCAGCTGGCGGACTTGCTAAAACCGTATCAATATATTTTTGATAAGAGGCTTCTGCCATAGCATTATTTTGTAATTGTTGATATGCTACTCCTTTTGCATAATAAGAGTAAGCCCAAGTTGGCGCTAAAGCAATCATTTTATCCCAAGTTAAGATGGCACCATTCCAGTTTTGAGCTTCCTGATAAGCCGTTCCTAATTTCACCAAAACATCAGCATCTTGAGGGTTTGCCGCATTTTGCTTTTTTAAGGCTTCAATAGCAGGGTTTGTTGGTCCTGCATTGGCTGCAGATGCTGAAGCTCCGCCTCCTCCTTGGATTTTTGCTAATTCTAAATCCCAATCGAAAGTTTTGTCTTTTGCATTTTTTGCCAGCATAATTTTTTGCTGAGCCAAAGTCATCATCGATGCTTTTTTAGCCGCATCCGTTTCTTTGGAAGCATGCCCCGCAAGAATTAATCCTTTAAGACCTTCATCAGCAGGAAGAATTCTAGATTTTTCGGCAGAACTCATAAATTTATCAATATTAGTATCTGCATCTACATAATTTCCATTCGCATATTGCAAAAGTGCTCTCAATTTATATTTTATCGGATCATCCACTTTATCAAAAATATTATCCAAAGTTGTTTTAGACTGTGCAAATTCATCCACCGTAAAATACAGTTTTGCAATTTCTAATTGGGTGTAAGGATCTTCATCTGCATATTTTGAATAATTTAACAAATCTTTTGCAGCATCACCGTTTTGCTGATAAACAATATTATAATTTGCGTTGGCTTTATAAGCTGGAGCATATGTTGGATCAGTAGTTATTGCCTGATTAATTTTTTCTTTCGCTAATTTCCATTGTTGAGCAGCCATCCATAAAGTTCCCATTCTTGTATATACAGAAGCCTTATTTTTAGCGACAACAGCGGCTTTATCATAAGCTGTCATAGCATCTCCAGGAAGTCTTTTCAGTCGGTAAGCATCTCCCAAAGTATAATAATAATGAGCCGGAACTCCATTTTTCTGTGCTCTTTCTACCGCTTTATTTAAAAAAGAAATGGCTAAATCCGGAGCGTTTGTATTTTCATACATCGTTAAGGCTTCAGCAGCTCTAAACAATACTTCGTCATCTTTTTCTCTTGAATCTTTGACGATATTTTGAATTTCTGAAATTCCTGATTTATCTCCTTTTCCAAGTTTTACAGTGGCTAATCCAATCTTATTCAAATAGGATTTGGAATCGGCTGCTAAACCTTTATTAAAATATTCCTGAGCTTTAGCAAAATTAGGTTCACTTTGACTTAAGTATGTGTTTCCTAAATAAAAATAATTTTCTGCAGAAGGAGATTTAGCCAACATGTCTTCGAAATTTTTCTTAGCTTTTGCATATTTGTGACTATCGATGCTGTTAATCCCATCTTGTAAAGTTTGCGCAAATGCAAAATTAGTAAGGAAGGTTACCGCAACTCCTAAAGCGATCTTTCTTGGTAAATTCATTATATATTTCATTTCTAATTTATTCTTTTTAAAAATTTTCGGTAATTGTTACGCAATTACCAGACCAAAATTTGATTTATTAGATTTTTTGAGAGTATTTTATCGCATTTCAACTTCTCTTCTATACATATTATAGGGTTGAAGTCCCTCTTTTTGTACAATTTTCTGTCCTAAGTGGGTACAAGAAAACCGGATAAATCCATTTGCGATACTAAAATTTCCTTCGTTCGTAAGAAAATATAAAATTCTGGTAAACGGATAAGCCATTTTTCGAATGCTTTCCGGATCCGAAGTGTAGATTTTACCTTCTTTTAAAACGGATAAAATCTTAACATTTTCTCTTAGGTTTTGAGATTCTTCATCATAATCTCTACTGAAAGTATTGAGTGCTATAACCCCAATTTTATCAGGATATTTATTGAGTTGTTCAATAATATTTTTGTTTCCGTTAATAATAGAAAATTTCAATTCTGAAGGTTTCTTTCCGAATTTTGAAGCAATAAAATTCAAATTACTGGAGTTGGTTCCATCAAAAATTAAATTTTTATTTTCGGAATATAGTTCATTTTCAATTTCCTCCATCGAAATCTGGTTTCTTGCAGAATTTACAGGAACAACAAACAAAACTGCGTCCGCTGCAAATTTGGCTGGTTGAGGCTTCATATCGATTAATCTTTCGAATTCGCCAACTTCTTTTGTGGTTAATTCCCTAGACATTACAATAGCTCCTGCTTTATTTTTCAAAAGATCTATTAAAGCAAAATCCTCCTTAGTTTTAATTACAGAAAGTTTGGTATCGGGATAATTAATCATATAACCATCTGCTAAAGCTTCTGTAACGCTAAAAAAAGAATCATCTACGAGAATTTTAAGATTTCCTGAATGATAAGTTCCTGCAGCAGCTTCCTCTTTTTTCTGACAAGATAATAGCGTCAATAAAACTAAAAAAATTGAAAGTTTAATTGTCTTCATCTTTATTAGCATTTCTTAATCTATAAATCGCTCTTCCTATTCTAAAAAAACCATACAAAATCATTAAACCTCCTAAAGCATAAGCAATATTTGGCTCAAGCTCGGTAAAAAACCATTTTTTAAATAAAACAAAAATCCCAAGAACTATATAAAAAAATCCTGTGACTATTGACAGCCAATTTAACATCATAATAAACTTAGTTTAAACAAGAAGAGAAACATCTGCGTGTTTCTCTTCCATAATTTATTTAAAAACGAATTACTCGAACTGCATGGTTAAAGGTAATCTAAAACGATAACGAACTGATTGTCCATTAATTTTCGCAGGCGTCCATTTATTTTTAATGGATTTCACCGTTCTTATAGCTTCATCATTAAAAGTTCTGTTTGACCCTGAAGCTTTTACATCGGTTATAGAACCATCACGTTCAACAACAAAAGTGATTTCAGTTTTTACGGTTCCTCCATCACCATCCATAACGCTTGTGTCAAAGTTATTATTCACTTTCGTTCTGAATGAATTAATACCTCCTGGAAATTCAGCCAATTGCTCCACTTCGTTGTAAACTTGGGTTTCACTAACTTGTGGTTTTACCTCAACTGTAGCCGTTTTTCCGGTTGAAGGTGGTGGTGGTGGTGGTGTATAACTCGGAGCTTTTACACCTTCCTGATTTTGCAATCCTGTTGTAGTTTCCAACTGCTTTGTAATTGGCGGGGGTGGAGTTTCTACTTTTGGGGCTTTTTTAGGTTCCGGCACCACATTCTGAATAACTTCCACTTTTGGTTCCTCTTTTGGTGGAGGTGGTGGTGGAGGTGGTTCTTCTTCTTTCGGTTGCTCTATGATTTTATCTTCCTGTAAAACTTCAACAAGATTGGCATCAACTTCTGTCTTTGCTTTCGCATTCATTTGCTGAATAGTTAACACAATAATTGGTGTAACTACCATAGCAACGAAAAGAACGGTTCCGATAATAAATGCTCTTGTTAGAATTTTCGGATATTTCTTTCTTAGATCATAAGCACCATATTCTTTATTTCTATTTTCAAATACAATTTCGTCTAAAGAAAGACGATCATTGTAAATTGTTTCATCAGCCATATTAATAAAATTTATGGTAATAATTAATTTGTAGCTGCAGGAGCTGCTGCACCTCCAACTTTTTTATAATACACTGCTAATTCCCACGTCTTTGGATCTGTAACACCATACATTTCACTCTTGGTAATAGCCATTTCGTCTAAGATATCAACAAAATTTTTGTAAACAGCATCATCTGTAGGTTTAATGATTACTGTAAATTTTGTAACATCCGCTGCATTAGCTTTAGCCTGTTTAATCACATTTCTAATTCCCTCTCTATCGAAAGTAGTTTCATTAAGCGTTGCATCAGTTAATGATGTATTATCTTGCTGATGCCAGAAAATTCTGTTATCCTTTCCTAACAAAAGAGAAATTGAATTTGAGAGTTTAATCTCTGTATCTGGTGATTTTTGATTTTCCTTTGGTTTTGCTGGAAGACCTAAATCCATAACGTTCGGTTTACTGAATGTCGTGGTGAACATGAAGAAGGTAATCAAAAGAAAACCCAAATCCACCATTGGTGTCATATCAACCCTTGTACTCTGCTTTTTGGAGCGGACTTTGCCGCCTTTTTCGCCTTTTTCCTGTACTTGTACTTCTGCCATTATCTATAAGTTTTATTCGGGATTACCACCAACTTCTTGCGACGTTATCAGCCAGAATTTAAGAAAATCAATATCTCTTAAACCTTCAAATAAAGCTTTAACACGTGGATACTTTGTAGTAACATCGCCTTTAATCGCTAATTTATAATCAGGATTTACGGCTAAACTTTGTTGTACCCAATCTACTAATTCTTTTTTTGTACTGTCCATAGGAATTCCTGTTGGACTTTTATATGCTTTCCGTTCTTCATCCGGTAAATTCAGAAAACTTTTTAACTGAGACATCGGAACTCCAACAGCCTGAACTTTCGTAAATGCTACTTTTTCCTGATCTGTAAAAGTTAAATTATATTTCTGTGCCATGTTATCCAGAACTTGCATTCTTTCTGTTCCATTTTCAACGGGCGTAAAATAGAATTTTCCGTCCGGTGTTGCATCAATGGTCATCAAACTTGCGTCCGGTAACAATTTTTCCGAAATTGAAGAAGGCGGTTTTATTTGCTCAACATCCGGTTTCTTAAACTGTGTGGTTAAGATAAAGAATGTAAGAAGCAACCATGCAACATCACACATTGCAGTCATATCTACAACTACAGGGTGTCGTTTTGGTTTTACTCTCGCCATTTTATTTTTATTCTTTTATTAAACTTCTTATTTTATTACAAATTTTTTGCCGAACTCTTAATGATTGAATTCTGCGAATGATTGTTGAATTGACATCGCAATCTCATCGATTTTATAAGTCAAAGCATCAATCTTAGATGTAAAGAAGTTATAAAGAATAATTGCAATTGCAGAAGTACCAATACCTAAAGCAGTATTAATAAGTGCTTCAGCAATACCTACAGAAAGTGCCGCTGAATCCGGAGTTCCTCCTCCAGCTCCTAATGCGAAGAATGCACGAATCATCCCTAATACCGTTCCAAGAAGTGCTACTAATGTTGCTACCGTTCCTAAAGTGGAAAGAATCATCATATTTTTCTCTAACATTGGCATTTCTAATGTTGTAGCTTCTTCAATAGACTTGTTCAAAGCAGCCATTTTTTGCTCCTTGTCCATTGTTGTATCGTTAGCCAAAACTTTATAAGTAGTAAGACCTTCTCTCACAACGTTTCCAACAGTTCCTTTTTGTCTGTCACATTCTTCAATAGCCTCATCAATTCTGTTTTGGTTTAGTAAACTTCTTACTTTAACAACAAAATTTTCAAGGTTTCCGTTTCCTTTTGCTTTGTTAAGAACCAAGAAACGCTCAATTGAAAACACAATTACGGTAATCATAAAAGTTACCAAAATAGGTACAATAAAACCTCCCATGTAAACCATTCCCATTGGAGATTCTGGATGTAAATCTTTGGAAGTAATATCTGTAAAAGCTACAGAAGCTACCCCATCAATTCTTGGATCCGCTTTAAAATTTGTTGGACTACCAAAAACAAAAAGATAAATTAAAATACCAATAACCAAAAGTATTGGTAAAATGATTGCAGGATTAAGACCTCCCGCTTTTTTAGCAACTACTTGCTCTTCATTGTTTGAAACATTCATTTCCATATTAAACTAAATTATAATTGTTATTTTTTAATGTTTTGTGCCGTAAAATAAATACAAAAATTCTGTTGATGCAAGGATTTCAACAAATCTTCATTGTTTTTTTTCAATATGAACTGATATTAATATTGAAAAATTCGCAATTATTTTAAGAATAATTATCTGAGTTCCGAAAATATTAATAATTATTTATAAAAAATTAAATTATCGAGATTTTTTTTGCGAATTATTTAATTTTCCAACTGTCTTTTTAAAATTGTCAGATGACAATATTAATAATTTTTTTAGGAACGATGATTATCTTTTTGGGAGAATTTCCTTCCAATTGCTTTATGACTCTTTCATCCTTCAAAGCAATTTCTTCTATTTGCTTTGCGTCCAAATCTGCTGCCAATGTCAATTTAAATTTCATCTTTCCATTAAAACTTACCGGATATTCAATTTCATCTTCTACCAAGTAACTTTCTTTGAGTTCTGGAAATGGCGCAAATTCAATACTTTCTTTATGTCCTAATTTTTCCCACAATTCTTCACAAATATGTGGCGCATAAGGTGAAATCAGGATGGCCAAAGGTTCCAAAATTGCTCTTTTATTGCATTTTAGCTTTTGTAATTCGTTAACAGCAATCATAAATTGCGATACTGAAGTATTAAACGAAAAATTTTCAATATCGTATGTGAATTTCTTAATTAAATTATGCAATACCTTGTATTCTTCCTTAGATGGCTCATCTTCAGACACGGAAAAATAGTCGCCATCAAAATACAAATTGTAGAATTTCTTCAAAAATCCGTAAACGCCAGAAAGTCCTTGGGTATTCCAAGGTTTGGATTGTTCTAATGGACCGAGAAACATTTCGTACAAACGCAAACAATCGGCTCCATATTCCTCACAAATATCATCGGGATTTACCACGTTGTATTTGGATTTGGACATTTTTTCGACCTCTCTTTCAACCATGTATTTTCCATCTTCTAAAATAAATTCTACATCTTTAAATTCAGGTCTCCAATTTTTAAAAGCTTCTATATCCAATTCATCAGAAGTTCCTTTCAATAAAGAAACATCAACGTGAATTTTTTGAGTTTGATAATCTTTTTCTAAATTTTTAGAAACGTATTGGTTCGTTCCTTCCATTCTAAAAACAAACGCACTCATCCCCAAAATCATGCCTTGGTTAATGAGTTTTTTAAATGGTTCTTCGTGCTCAATAAAACCTCGGTCTTTCAAGAACATGTTCCAAAAACGGGCGTACAACAAATGTCCAGTTGCATGTTCGCTTCCCCCTATATATAAATCTACTTGTCCCCAATAATCTGATAAATCTTTTGCACAAAATTCTCCGTCATTTTTCGGATCCATATATCGCAAGAAATACCACGAACTTCCTGCCCAACCGGGCATTGTGGAAAGTTCCATTGGGAAAATGGTTTCATTATCAATTAAATCTACGGGAACCACTTCTTCTTTCATTTCATCCCAAGCAAAATCTTTAGCGTTTCCCAAAGGCGGATCTCCGTCTTCAGTTGGTAAATATTTTTCCACTTCCGGCAATTCCAAAGGTAAGGCTGAAGTTGGAAGTGTATAAGGAAAACCATCTTTGTAATAAACAGGAACCGGTTCTCCCCAATATCTTTGACGGGAAAAAATGGCATCTCTTTGACGGTAATTAATCGTTCCATGACCGATTCCCCGATTTTCGATTTCGTCGATGATTTTGGTTTTGGCTAATTCGTAGTTTAAACCATCTAAAAATTCAGAATTTACACAAACCGAATCTTTGGAATCAAAGGATTCTTCTTGAATATCGTTGTCGTTTTCAATCACATTAATGATTTCCAACCCAAATTTTTTCGCAAAACGATGATCTCGTTCATCATGAGCCGGAACTGCCATCACCGCACCTGTTCCGTAACCCATCAACACATAATCCGAAATATAAATCGGCATCTTTTTGTCGGTGAATGGATTCAGAGCATAACTTCCCGTAAAAGCACCGGAAACGGATTTTACATCCGCCATTCTGTCCCGTTCTGTTTTTTTAGAAGTTTCTTCGATATATGAATCGACTTCTACGTTTTGTTCTTCAGTTGTTAGTTTTTGAACCAAAGGATTCTCCGGAGCAAGAACCATAAAAGTTGCACCAAAAATTGTGTCAGGACGAGTAGTGAAAACTTCGATTTTTTCTCCATTTTCAGTATCAAATTTCACGGAAGCGCCTTGCGATTTTCCAATCCAATATTCTTGTGAATCTTTCAGAGGTTGTGGCCAATCGATATTTTTCAAACCTTGCAGTAATCTTTCAGAATAGGCAGAAATTCGCATACTCCACTGCATCATTTTTTTCTGAAAAACAGGATAACCTCCTCTTTCAGATTTTCCGTCTTTCACTTCATCATTCGCCAAAACTGTTCCAAGCGCAGGACACCAATTCACGGTAGTTTCTGCACGATAAGCCAATCTATAATTCAATAAAATGTCTTGTTTATCCAAATCGGAAGCGTTTTTCCAATCTTCGGCGGTAAAATCCAAAATTTCATTTTGTCCGGCGTTTAAATTATCAGTTCCATGATTTTCAAAATGTTCAATTAATGTGGAAATTGGCTGTGCTTTATCCGTCGATTTGTTATACCACGAATGGAATAATTCGATAAAAATCCATTGTGTCCATTTATAATAAGACGCATCTGAAGTTCTCACTTCTCTACTCCAATCAAATGAAAATCCGATTTTTCGAAGTTGTTCTTCGTAACGGTTAATATTCGTTTCTGTCGTAATTGCAGGATGTGTTCCTGTTTGAATCGCGTATTGTTCCGCAGGAAGCCCAAAAGAATCGTAACCAATTGGATGCAAAACGTTGAAGCCTTGATGTCTTTTGTATCTCGCATAAATATCTGACGCAATATAACCAAGAGGATGTCCAACATGTAAACCAGCTCCAGAAGGATATGGAAACATATCCAAAACGTAATATTTTGGCTTGTCAGTTTCGTTGGAAGCCTTGAAAGTTTGGTTTTTTTCCCAGTTTTTCTGCCACTTTTTTTCTATCTGCTTGTGATCGTAGAACATTTTTTGAATTTTAAGTTTTGAATGCTAAGTTTTGAATTTAGACTGACAAATTTAAGTTTTTGAAATGAAAAAGTCCCCATCAATATTGACAGGGATTTCTGATAAAAGATTTATCTAATTTTTTTTAATAATAGGTAATATCTAAAGTGGTATCTGGTGAAACAATTTTAGTTGGATAATTATCTGCATCGTACGTGTAATTAACTGTGTAGCCAGTTCCTGCAACATTCATATTCAGAGCATTTTCACTTGAAAAACCTGACGCACCAGAATGTATCAAATCTAAATTACAATTAGCCAAATTGAATTCTAAAGGCAAAGTATTGAAAGGATTATGTTTGGAATCAAAATTAGAAAATGTCGTTACAATGTTAAGCGGAATCATTCCTTGTAAATTAAGCGTCCAATTAGTAAGATTGTTTCCTGAATGTTGGAAAGTTCCTGTAATAGTTCCTGTAACTGTCGTTGTTCCTGCTTGATAAAATGTAGTTACTGCACTTGCAATTTTTCCTGCATTGTAAGTGTAATTTGTAATAAAATCCTCAACAGCAGCACCATCGGTTCTAGTCCCATTTGTTTGAGTTAATTGACCTCCAGTATAAACAAGATTTGACACAAAAACAACATCCGGATCACCTTGAATTCCTTTTCCTGTAATTTTAGTAATTTGATTTCCAGTATAATCAACAGTATAAGATATTGAATTATCCGAAGAGTTTACCGAAGTAAGTTTGTCACCATTATATACGTAATTCACAAAATAAGCAGGATCTCCTGTATCCTGAACTTTTACCTGTTTCATTTTTTTAGAAGAAGGGCTTGGGTTGGTAGGGTTTCCAGTTCCAGGAGCTGCACCCACTTTAACCAAAGTATAAGTTTCTGAATGATATACATTAGGTGTACTTTCTTCAATTCTAAGATTCATGCTGTTTTCTAAAATATCAAAAAGCTTCCCTTTGTCTTGAAAAGTTATATAATTAATCGTGATATCTCCTGTTGAAGCATCAAAAGTGTAAGTGAAAGTTTCATTTTCCCATTCCACACATTGGTTATTCATCAATCTTTTAATGATTTTCTGACCGGTATTATCTGCATTAAAAATCCATCTGGATTCCTTTTCACAATCGGTATAAACAAAAGTATCAGAAACTGGATTCGTGTTATTTGTAACCGTTGTTTCTACCATTTTTATAGGCATCCAGGTTCCTACTATTGAGTATGTAGGTGCTACAGTTTCATCATCATTACAGCCAATAACTGTAAATAGAAGTAATCCTACAAAAAGTATCAGTAATTTTTTCATTTTCTAAAATTTTAAGCGATAAAAATAAGATTATTTTTCTGAAATTTAACAAATTTCATTCTTACTTCTTAAAATTTATCTCCACCTTTCCTGTAAAATTTCCCTGCGTGGTAGAATATTCAATATCTTTCTCGATAACAAGTGCTGTGGAAGATAAGCTCTTCACTTTCACATCTTCACTGGTTCCATTGTCGGTTACTGTAATTATTTTATTATCAGAATTATAAGAATAGGTAAAACTTTCCTGGATAAGGGACTCACAAGTTCCAGAAGTATCATCTTTCACTAATAGAGATCCGGATTGATCTGCATTTAAGTTTAGAAAAGATTCTTTGGTACAGGAATTATCTTTAGTTTGGGAAACAGGAAGCGGCAATCCATTATAAACGATACTTCCAGTAACGGTCATTTTTTCTGCCATCCAATTTCCTTCAATGGGAGCCTCATTGTCATCGTTGGAACAACTGTAAGTAAATGACAATACTGAAGCTGTTAAAATCAAAAATATTTTTTTCATTTTTATAAATTAAGCGCTGTAAAATTACATTTATTTATAAACTGGGCAATTTATTAATTTTTTTGATCAACAAACCCAATTATTTCTGAATATACTTCATTATTTTCTGTACAATAATTTCAGAAGAGTTGGGTTGAGAATTCACAAAATCGTTTGCTTTCTTTCCCATTTCGGTTAGTATTTCCGGTGTTTTCAAAAGTTCCAAAATATAATTCCCAGCGACAAATTCATCTTCAAAAGATTTTGCTCCATGATGGGCAATTAATCCGTCTGCTTCAGGATTTTTTTGGTATTTATTTCCAAAAAATACCGGAATTCCAAAAGTTGCAGCTTCGAGAATGTTGTGAAGCCCTTTTGAGTGAAAACCGCCGCCAACAACAGCAAAATCGGCATAAGAATACAGTTTTGAGAGCAAACCGATACAATCAATAATCAAAACCTGATTTTTTTGCAAATCATTCAGATGAATCTGTTTTACCTCATCGTTACACTCATTTTTCACGAGACATTCAACAACATTGGAATATAAAATTGCCTTTGGAAGATTTTGTTTCAAAATTTCTACACGCTTTAAATCGTGTGGAGCAATAATGATTTTCAGAGCTTTTCCCTTCGACAAAATTTGAGCAATGCGTTCTTCCGCTTCCCATGAACTTCCTATAACTACTAATGATTTTTGATTTTTGAATTCCGAAATAAGTTCAACAAAATTATCACGTTCCCGAAGTTTCTTTACCCGATCAAATCTGGTATCTCCTGCAATAGAAGCGTTATCAATTCCTATGGTTTTTGCCAATCCGTAAGAAGTTTTGGTTTGATGAAAAAACCAATCAATATTTTTCTTCAACATTTTACGAAACCAACCTCCGTAAGGCGAAAAAAACACCTGATTTTCATAAAAAAGCGCAGAAATAACATAGATTTTTGTTCCCCTTTTTTTCAAATATTCAAGCAAATTATACCAGTAATCGTATTTTACGGTGAAGAAAATTTCTGTTTGAAAATGATCTGCAAATTCTTTTATCCATTTTTCTAAATCGAAAGGAAGATAACAAACCACATCTGCGATATTTTTTTTATTGACCACATTTTCATAACCGGAAGGCGAAAAAAATGTAACTAAAATTTTATAATTTGGGAATTTTTCTTGCAATTTTTCTAAAACCGGCAAACCTTGCTCATATTCTCCCAAACTTGCAGCATGCATCCAAATTACGCGGTCATTTTTAGAAATTTTCTCGGAAATTCGGTCACAGCTTTGTCTTCTTCCAGCTAAACCACGCTTTAATTTATAATTGAACAGTGCGCCAATTCTCATTCCGAAAATGAGTAGAGAAATGAATATGTTGTATAGTGATTTCATTAATTGACTTTTGAAGCAACAGCAATCATAATTCCAACCGTTAAAAGAATCGTTAAAAGAACGGTTGCAAAAGTTGCCACTGGTTTTGCATTTTCGTTTAGAGATTTTCTCACTGAAAAATCTAAAAGATTAAGAAATACTAATAGAACTAAAACCAGAAGTACTCTTAATGCGATTAAAGCAATCGTGAATTGACGATTTTTATTTTCTTCAGTAATTTCTACAGGATAGTTAAAACCTTCCGGATCTTTTAGTGCAAATTGAAATCCCACAAAAAATAAAACTCCTAAAACACCATACATAAAAATCCACTTTTTATTTCCGAAAGCATCCGGTTGATTATCGGGATCAAAATGGGTAGGTATTTTTTCTGGTAGCTTACTGAAGTTTTTTAAACTGTAAATCCAAATAAAAACAACAATAATTCCAGCAACTAAATCTAAAAAATTTAAAAACAGATTCATTTAAACAATTACCTTTTTCACAAACCTCAATTTATGGGTATGTTTTTTTAACTCATTATTATAAATTCCTGAAGAATCTAAAGAATCAATCCGAACTTTTCCAAAAGCGTGAATTAATTCGTAAGAATTCAGCATAATTCCGACATGATTTATTTTTCCTTCTTCATTTTCGAAAAAAGCCAAATCTCCGGCTTCACTTTCGCCTAAAAAATCGATTACTTCGCCTAATACAGCCATTTTTTCTGATGGTCTTGGCAAAGCTATTTCATGAATTTTGAAAACCAACTGTACAAAACCTTCTGCATCAACGCCAAAAAAACTTCTTCCTCCCCACAAATACGGTACATTTAGAAATTCTTTAGATAAATTAAGAATATTTTCTCGAACATTATCCGATTTTTCAGATTTTTCAGTTGGAAAATCTACCTCACAACCAATAGAAAGCAAGCTTCTGCCTTGCTCCAAATCATAAACGCCAAAAGGTTCTGTGATAAGAAATTTTTCAGAAATTCCAGAAATTTCTTTCAAATTACTGCTGTTCATCCAACCTTCGGTTTTATCAAAATCCATTCTGATTTTCGAAAAACCATCACTGGATTCTAAAATTTCGCAGGTTTCACCATAAAGCATTTGGGAAATCATTTCACTTTGCTCAGAATTTTCCTTTCTGATGGGCGAAATAAGAACTTGGCATTGTGTTGTCATATTTATTTTTTCTCGCAGATTAGGCGGATTTTGCAGATTTTCTAAATCGCTTAAGCTACATTCTCATTTATTAATTAAATCCGAAAATTTATTCTTCTAAATTATAAACAATACGTTTTATATTCTCTAAGATTTTACTTGAATTAAAATTAACTAAAATTCCAAGTTTTTTGTCTGATAATTTTAGATAAGTGTAAAGCTGTTTGTAATGAATATCTTCAAGCATTTTTACAGATTTTAGTTCTACAATTACTTTGTCTTCGACCAATAAATCAATCCTGAAATTGCAGTTAAACTTAATTTCGTTGTAAATTATCGGAACTTCAATTTCTGATTTTACTTCTAACCCTAAATCTTCCAATTCATATTTTAGAACCTTTTGATAAACAGATTCTAACAAACCCGGTCCTAAAGAATTATAAACATTGAATATTCCTTTCCTTATTAAAAATGAAATTTCGTTTTCAGTCATAAAAAATCAGCTAAATCTGTTAAATCAGCGAGATATTTATTTCCTTCTAAGCAAATTCACTCCATCCCGCAAAGGTAAAATTAGATTTTCAAAATCTTTATCTGCTGCAATAAGGTTGTTTAATTCTTTAATTTTTTGGGTAGAAAGCTGTTTAGGGTTTTCTTCCAACACTTTTCCATACCAAAGAACATTATCAAAAATCACCACTGAACCCGATTTTATTTTCGGCTTAATCAATTTCAAATATTCTACATAATTTTCTTTGTCGGCGTCAATAAAAACCAAATCAAAAACTTCATCAGTTTCTTTCAGAAATTCTTTTGCATCCTGAATTCGGAAATCAATTTTCTCTGAAAATTCACTTTCTGCAAAATATTTTTTCGGAATGTAAGCCAAATCTTCGTTCACATCCAACGTAATCAGTTTTCCATTTTCTGGTAAACCTTCCGCCATGCAAAGTGCTGCATAACCTGTAAATGTTCCGATTTCCAGAATTTTTTTTGGTTGCAAAATTTTGGAAATAATAGTTAACAATCTGCCTTGTTGATATCCCGAAATCATATGAGGCTGCGTGGTTTTCTGATAGGTTTCGCGACGCAATTTTTTTAGAATTTCCGGTTCTTCCGAAGCATGATCTTCTAAATACCGATCCATTTCCGGATTTTTCTCTTCGAAAAAGCTCATTATAGTTGTATTTTCGGTCAAATTTAGGCAAATCAAAATTAATATCTTTGCGCTATGTTGAATCCAGAAATTTTTGAAAAAAAATTGCAGAAAATCTGTCCAAATTTTAAGGGCAAGTCCTTTTTATTGACTGTTTCTGGAGGTGTGGATTCTATGGTTTTGGCGCATTTGTTTCTTGTTTCAGAATTGAAATTTGAAATTGCTCACATTAATTACAAACTCCGGGCTGAAGATTCCAATCTTGATCAAAAATTAGTTGAAATGTTCTGTGAAAGAAATCAGATCAAATGTCATATTTACGAAATTTCAGAAAAAGATCAAAAACCTGAAAATTCAGTTCAGCTTTGGGCTAGAAACCTGCGCTACGATTATTTTTTCAAAATTTTGGAGAAAGAAAATTTGGATTTTATCGTTACTGCCCATCATTTGAACGATGAGCTGGAAACTTTTCTGATTAATCTTTCCAGAGGTTCCGGAATTAAGGGTTTAAGTGGAATTCCCGCTAATGAAAATAAAATTTTGCGCCCGCTTTTAGGATTTTCAAAAAGTGAAATTTATGATTTTGCCGATGAAAATAAAATTGAGTTTCGTGAAGATAAAACCAATGCAAAAAACGATTATTTGCGAAACGAATTCCGCAACAAAATTGTTCCTGAAATTGAAAAAATATCACCCAATTTTTTAGAGCAGTTTGGTGATTCTATTTCTTACTTACATTCTGCCAATCAATTTATTCAAGAGGAAATTAATAAGACCATTTCTGAAATTTCAGGAAATTTTGATTCCGATGAATTTTCCATCAATAAAAAAGAACTGTTAAAAAAAGAACCTTTTATTTCTTCAGAAATTATTAGAAAACTAGGTTTTTCAGGCGATGAAATTCATAAAGTTCTTTCAGCAGAAAATGGTAAATTCTTCAGAAGTAAAACTCACGAAATCCGAATCACTGCCATAGATATTTTATGTTGTAAAAAAAAGTCGAAGTAATTCAAAATCCTTATTTTTGAAATTCTAAAAAATTGTAATGAAATTCCGAAACTGGCTTTTTTTATTTTTCTTGTCTTTCGTTGGACTTTTCCAATCACAAATTAAAAATCCCGTAAAATTCAAATATTCTGTAAATCCCGTTACAGAGGACACTTACGAAGCCGTTCTTTCTGCCACGATGGAAAAAGGTTGGCATATTTATTCTAAAGATCTTCCTGAAGATTCCGGAATTCCTACAGAAATGAAGGTTTCCGGAGACAATGTGATCCTTGTTGGAAAAGTACTTGAAGTAGGAAAAAAACACGAAGAATTTTCAGAAGCTTTTGGTGCACAAATCGTTTATTTTTCGAATTCGGTACAGTTTAAGCAAAAATTCAAACTAAAAGATCCTACAAAACCGGCAAATGCCATTACAGAAATCACATATCAAACTTGTGATGACCGAGTTTGTTTGGCACCAAATACTTTGGAATTTGAACAAATTGTGACGCCAAAAGAAGCTAAAACTCCAGATAAAAAAGGAATTGATGCGGAAGAACAATTAAAAGGAGCAAAAACTTCTATCGATTCGGCAAAAACTTCAACAATTGTTGATTCGGCAAAAACTGAAATTGCTACGTCAACAACAGTTTCAAGTTTAGATCCCAAAAATTTGAAAATTTCAAGCATAGATTTTCAAAATCCTTTAACTGACTGCGGAATTGAACAAGAAAAACACAGTGAGAATTATTGGACATATCTTATTCTCGGATTTTTGGGCGGAATGATTGCTTTGCTTACACCATGCGTGTTTCCAATGATTCCGTTAACAGTTTCTTTTTTTACAAAAGGATCAAAAAATAAAGCAAAAGGAAAGCGAGACGCTTTTATTTACGGGTTTTTCATCCTCATTATTTTCGTTTTGCTTTCGGTTCCATTTCATTTAATTGATGGAATTGCCGGAAATATTTTCAACCAAATCTCCACTTCTGTTTGGCTGAACATCGCCTTTTTCCTCATATTTTTATTTTTTGCGGGAAGTTTCTTCGGATATTACGACATTACCCTTCCAAGTTCCATTGCCAACAAATCTTCAAAAGCGGAAGAAGCTGGCGGAATTATCGGAATTTTCTTCATGGCTCTAACTTTAGTTATTGTTTCTTTCTCTTGTACTGGTCCAATTTTAGGAAGTTTATTGGGAAGCGCTGTAACAGGTTCTTCCAATGTTCCGATGTTGCTCACTTTTGCTTTGGCTGGTTTTGGTTTGGCTTGGGCAATTGTTTTCGGGCTTTTGGCTTTATTTCCGCAAGCGTTACAAAGTTTACCAAAATCCGGCGGCTGGATGAACACCGTAAAAGTTGTTTTAGGTTTCATTGAACTTGGATTAGCGTTGAAATTTCTTTCAAAAGCAGATTTGGTAACCAAAACGTTCTTGCTAAAACGCGAGCTTTTCATTGTTTTATGGATTTTGATTACGATAGGTTTGGTGCTTTATTTATTCGGAATCATCCGTTTTCCGCACGATGATAAAAAACCAAAAATTTCAATTACAAGAAAGATTTTCGGATTTTTAGGAATTGGATTTATCATTTATTTAATTCAAGGTTTATATCCTTCGGAAAGACCTAAACTTCAATTACTTTCAGGAATTCTTCCTCCAATAAATGTAAGTTATTTTCATGATGAAAAAGATGGAATTTTAGGAATGCATCCGGAACACGATTTTTTCAAAGCAATTGAACTGGCAAAAAAAGAAGACAAGCCCATTTTAATTGATTTTACCGGTTATGGTTGCGAAAACTGCAGAAAAATGGAAGAATTTGTTTGGAGCGAACCTGATATTTTACCAATCCTTCAAAATGATGTTGTTCTTGCGTCTTTATATGTTGATGATAAAGAACAACTTCCTGAAAACCAGAAGACCAAGATAGATTTGGGAGATGGACAAATGAAAAAAATAAAAACTATTGGTGATCGTTGGAGTATGTTTCAGCAGGTGAATTTTAATAATAATTCGCAGCCGCATTATGTTTTGGTGACACCTGATGGAAAAGTGATTAACACACCTGTTTCAGGTTATATGCCGAAAGAAGATTTCAAGAAATTCTTGGAATGTGGAGTAGATTTTTATAAAAACAAAAAATAATCAATTCTCAATACAATTAAAAACCTCCTTTTTTTTGGGAGGTTTTTTTTAAATAAAAATAATTTAATAAATATTAACATTAGGCATTGTTATTGATTACGATTTTTAAAATCCTATATCAACTTTCTATTGAAATTTGATTTTTATTTAAAATGTCTAAAATCAAAAATTATGGCTGAAATAATTCCTTCAGAGAGAAACTTTGGAAAACCCTCTCAAAAAAAGAAAAATATCCGAATCGACATGACACCCATGGTGGATTTAGGATTTTTATTAATTACTTTTTTCATGTTTGCCGCAAGTTTTTCAAAACCCAATGTGATGGATTTGGGGCTTCCTGCAAAAGGTACAAAACCACCAATTAACACGATTGATATCCGAAACCAAGTGACCTTTATCTTAGGAAAAGAAAACCGTATTTTTTATTATCAGAAAGAACTTCAAGACGTAACGATTCAGGATTATAAAGAAATTAGTTTAGAAGGATTAGAAGTTGCGAAAATCATCAAAAATTTAAAAGCAAAAGCTCCAAAACCCAATATTTTCACTGTCATTTTAAAACCAACGGATGATTCCAATTACAAAAATTTTGTGGATATGATGGATGAAATGGCTATTGCCAAACAAGAAACTTATGGTGTTACAGATCTTAAGCCAAAAGAAGAAAAACTGTATCAACAAATTTTGAAATAAAAATCCGAACATTTCCGGATTTTTTTATTTTTGGGGAAATAAAAAACCATGAGAAAAATTTTATTCCCGCTTTTAATCTTATCACTTTATTCCTGCAAAAAAAATGTAAATAATCCTGAAAAAGAACTGGCGGACACTTTAGCAAAAATAGATTCTATAAACGCTGCAAGGATAAAACACAACGACAGCATTAAAATTCTGAATAACAAAAATCGATTTGCAGATTTAAGCGGAGATCACAAGTTAACTTTTAATGGAGATGGCGCGAAAATGAACGGAATAATTTCCATGAAAAAAGTTGGACAAGATGAATACGAGGTAAAAAGCAACACAAAATCCGGCTCAAATTTTTTAAAAATTGAGGGAATTATTAAAAAAGTCTCTGAAAAACATTTGAATTTCGAGGGTAAAATTTCTCAGAAAATTGCTGGTTCAACTTATTCAAGAAACAAGAAAACGACTTTCTTTGATGAAGGTAAAGGAAATTTTTGGCGATTACAGGATAAAATAAATGGAGATGGATTTGTTGATTATATCGATATTTATAAATAATTTTGAACATGCTTCACTACGAAATCACCGGAAACGGTAAAGAAAATTTGGTTTTACTTCATGGTTTTATGGAGAGTCTTCTGATTTGGGAAGACTTAGAACCTTTATTATCAAAAAATTTTAGAATTATAAAAATTGATTTACCCGGACATGGAAGATCCGAAATTTATGGTGAAATCCACACCATGGAAATGATGGCGGAAAAAGTGAAAGAAGTTGCAGATCAACTTAAACTTGAAAAATTTCACCTTCTTGGACATTCCATGGGAGGTTATGTTTCTCTTGCTTTTGCAGAAAAATTTGCAGAAAAATTGAAAAGTTTAACCCTGTTTTTTTCAACCTATTTTCCCGATGATGAAGAAAAAAAAGAAACCCGAAAAAAAAGTTTCCGAATTATTTTAGAAAGCTATAAAACCTATGTTGGAGCAGGAATTCCGAGTCTTTTTAACCCCAACGAAAAGGATATTTTGGAAGGAAAAATAAACTTTGCCAAAGAAATTGCGCTATCCACAAAACCGGAAGGTGCTTTAGCCGCTGTAAAAGGAATGATTGAAAGAAGCGATAAAAAAGCAGTTTTAGAAAATTTAGATGCTAAAATCCTCGTGATTGCAGGAAAACATGACGGCGCTGTAAAAACTGACTTAACGATTAATCATCTTCCGGACAAAACCAATATTAAATCTTATATCTTAGATTGCGGACATAATGGGCATTTAGAAAAACCCGAAATTTGTGCAGCTGTGATTAACACAGAACTTTTACACGGTTTACCGAAACATTTCGTTTTTTAAAAATTAAAAATTCTATTTTTACCATCAATGGAAATCCTTTCAAAAATTCTTATTGCTTTTATTGCTTTAGAACATTTTTATATTCTTTATATGGAAATGTTTGCCTGGGAAACTTTGGGTAAGAAAGCTTTTAAAGGTGCTTTAAAAAGCGAACTTTTTACGCCAACCAAAGGTTTGGCGGCAAACCAAGGACTTTACAATGGGTTTTTAGCTGCAGGGCTAGTATGGTCGCTGATGATTTCTAACGAAGTTTGGTCTAAAAATATTGGAATATTCTTTTTAGGATGTATTATCTTCGCAGGAGTTTACGGAGGCATATCCGCTTCTAAAAAAATATTTTTCGTGCAAGCTTTACCCGCAATAGTTGCATTGATTATTTTGCTTTTGAAGTAAAAAATCAAAAATTTTCCTCCTCTATTTTTTCTTTAAAATCTTCGATAGTTTCCTCGATATTTTTAAAATATTTTCCACCGGCTGCATTAATATGACCTCCTCCATGAAAGTATTTTCTTGCAAACTGATTAACATCAACTTCGTCTTTAGATCGGAAAGATATTTTGATAAAATCTTCATATAAATCCTCCATAAAGAAAACCGCCATTTTGGTTCCTAAAATACTCAAACCATAATTTACAAAACCTTCTGTATCACCTTTTTCAAAACCAAATTCTTTCAGTTCGTTGCGTTTCAGCCATAGAATAGCTACTTTTCCGTCTTTCACGATTTCTATTCTGCTCAAAATCAAAGACAATAGATGTAAACGCGAAACAGTATTTGTGTCCCAAGTATTGGAAGTAATTGTTGCCGGATCAGCGCCTTGCTCAATTAAATTGGCGATAATTCTGTGTGTAGTTGCAGAGGTTGAACGAAATCTAAAACCTCCTGTATCCGTCATAATTCCGGTATAAAGACAATTAGAAATATCTTCGTTTACAAAATTTTCTTCACCTAAAGCTTCGATAAAATGATAAATCATCTGTGAACTAGCGGGAATTTTAGTATCAGAATATACAAAATCAAAATCCTCCGGTTGTTGATGATGATCTATCAAAATTTTTATTGCTTTTGATTTTTCAATCCATGGAGCAACCAAATTCCCAGCTCGATGTGAAGCATTAAAGTCTAATATAAAAATAACATCGGCTTCAAAAATTAAATCCGCTGCTTTTTTGCGCTTATAATCTGCAATGGTAATTTTTTTTGCTTCGGGCATCCATTTCAAAAATTTTGGAAAATCGTTGGGAACCACAACTTCTGCATCAACACCTTTCGCTTTTAAAAAATGTTTCAATCCTAAAGTAGAACCAATAGCATCACCATCCGGATTATAATGGGTGATGATAACGATTTTATTTTCGGGATTTAAAAATTTTCGAATATCAAGAAGTTCAGTTGGCGTAAACATTTTTAGAATTTTGAAGCTCCAAAGATAGGATTTTTAACTGCTGTAAAAAATTCAGAAGGGTTATAATCTGTATCAAATTACATACGATAAAAGAATTACCATAAAAGAAATCATTTTTTTTATTTGGGTTTAGTTTCATTTTTTTGAAAATTAATTTGCAGATAAAAAAAATATTCCTACTTTTGCAGTCTGAAAATAAAGAAATAGTTTTACACTAAAAGATATTAGCAATGAGCAAGAGAACATTCCAACCATCAGAAAGAAAAAGAAGAAACAAACACGGTTTCAGAGAAAGAATGTCTACACCAAACGGAAGAAGAGTTTTGGCTGCAAGAAGAGCAAAAGGCAGAAAGAGTTTGACAGTTAGTGCATCCCGCGCTAAAAGATAATTCTTAATTATCATATACAAACATGCTTGAAAAAGAAATTTTTCAGGCATTTTTTGTTGTTAAAAATTGCCAAAATTTAGGTAAAAAACAAAGTTTTATTTACATTTGAATTCTCGAAATATCACTTATTAATTACCACAATGCCGCATAGACACGAAACCGGAGAAAACATCATCAATTTAGGCAATGCCACTATTTCTCAAAAAAACTTCACCGTTCTTAATAATGTAGATTTACACATCAAAAAAGGAAAGTTTTGCTATTTAATTGGCAAAACCGGTTCCGGAAAAAGTTCCCTTTTGAAAACACTTTACGGGCATATCCCATTAGCTGGAGGAACAGGAAGTGTTGCTGGATACGACCTTGCGAAACTTCGAAGTTCCGATATTCCCAATTTAAGACGAAAGCTTGGAATTGTTTTTCAGGATTTTCAACTTTTATCGGACAGAACGGTAGAGAAAAATTTAAAATTTGTTCTCGAAGCTACGGGTTGGAACGAAAAAGCAAAAATTGACGAAAGAATTAACGAGGTTTTAAGCAGTGTTGGTATGAAAACCAAAAAACACAAAATGCCGCATGAACTTTCCGGCGGAGAACAACAGCGTGTGGCCATTGCAAGAGCTTTGCTAAATCATCCGGAATTAATTTTAGCGGATGAACCTACAGGAAATTTGGATCCTGAAACATCTAATGAAATTATGACTCTTTTGAAACAAGTTGCAGTAGAAAATCATGCAGCGGTGGTTATGGCAACTCATGATTATCATATGATTCAAAATTTTCCCGGTGAAGCGATAAGATGTGAAGACGGAAAAGTAATCGTTTTAGATACAGCAGAACTTTTCGAATAGTTATTTTCCGAAAATATGAAACTCTTTCGTGAGTTCAAGATATTGGTCCGAGTATTTTCTCGGACTTTTTTCTATCACAAAATGCTCTTCAACCCAACTTTTTTCTGATTTTGAGAATTCTAAGATATTTCTTTTGAGAACGCCATTTTCAATGCCGAAAATATTTACTTTTCGAACCAAATTCAGTTTGAAATCATTTGCTGTTTCAATAAACTCTTTCGTAAAATCTGATGGAATAATTACGGACAAAATACCTTTTTCTTGTAAAAATTTTGAGGATTTTTCAATTAAATCCTTGAAATTCAACTCAACATTTTGTCTTGCTAAAATATCTTTTTGGGAACTGTTTTCATCAAAATAAGGTGGATTGGAAACAATGAAATCAAATTTTTCAGGAGTTTGAAAGTTTTTAAAATCTTCATGAGCTACTTTCAATCTTTCAAAAAAAGGTGAATTTTCAAAATTTTGTTTGGTAAGATTGACCGCTACTTCATTAATATCCAAAGCCAAAATATCAGAAAACGAGTTTCTTTGGGCAATCATCAGCGATATCAAACCTGTTCCAGAGCCAATTTCCAAAACTTTTTCAGCATTGGAAACATCACACAAAGCTCCCAACAAAACACCATCTGTACCTACCCGAAAAACATTTTTAGATTGTTGAATTTCAAATTTTTGAAAACGAAAAGGCTTCATTTATAAATTGGTAGGCAAACTAATGGTAAAAACACTTCCTTTACCCAACTGCGATTTTACACTAATTTCGCCTCCATAGTCTTCTATCATTCTGCGAACCATGGTTAACCCCAGTCCGGTTCCACTATTTTTTGTAGTAAAATTCGGCTCGAAAATTCTTTCTAATAACTCTTCGGGAATTCCGGTTCCGTTATCTTCAACCAAAATCGTAATTCGCTTGTTGATTTGTTCAATATCAACATTAATAATGGGCTCTTTATGATCTATTGAAGCTTGTTTTGCATTGGTCACCAAATTGGTAATAATTCTATTAAGATAAATTTTATCCATATTAATCATGATATTTTCTCGATTGCTGTGTAAGAAAATTTTATCATCATTAAAAATTCCTAAAATGGCTTCAATTTCTTTATTCAGATTAAAGGTTTCGTTATTTTTTTCGGGAAGTTGCGCAAATTGTGAAAAAGCAGTAGCTACGGTAGCTATCAAATCGATTTGATCCACCAACGACTGACTCATATTTTTCACTCTTTGATTAATGTTTGGATCTTCTGGATCGAATTTTCTTTCAAAATTTTGAATGGTAAGCTTCATCGGTGTTAACGGATTTTTTACTTCATGTGCCACTTGTTTTGCCATTTCTCGCCAAGCTTGCTCTTTTTCCTGAAAAGCCAATCTTTCTTTTTGCTCCTGAATTTGCAAAATCATTTTGTTGTAAGCTTTCACCAATGCACTTAATTCATCATTATGATAATATTTTATAGGACGCATTTCCTTCTCGAAAAGCGTAATTCGGGTAATCATCTCCGAAAATTTCGTGATGGCTTTAGTAAGATTATTGGAAATAATCCAACTCAACCAAACACTAAAAAGGATGATTAAAAGATTTACCAAAACCATGTATTTTAAATATTTGTTCAAAACATCCAAATACGCTCCATCACTATGATAATAAGGAAGATACAAAACACCAACCGGCTCTAAAGAATTATTAGAGAGAATGGAATATGAAGAAGTTTTATTGGAACCAATTTGCGAGTCAAATTCTTGAACATCTACTCTTTTCCCAGTGATAATAACTTCTCGAAGAATTTTTTCTGGAATTTTCTTTTGTGAAACCAAACTGGCATCTTTACTGGAAATTAAAAAGTTACCGCTTAAATCATAAATAACAATTTCATGTTTATTGATGTCGGCAATTTCCATGATTTTATTTTTCAAAACACTCGGTAAATCCGCCGTTGTAACAGGATTTTGACTTATAGCATAGTCCAAAGAAGCCCAAACTGCATTGGTTTTGTTCTGCAAATCGGTTTGGCTTTGTTCAATTGCATTTCTTTTAATAATGTAATATGAAAGCACCGTAGCTCCGGTCATACTCAACAAACAGACAACCAAAAATCCCCAAAAAACTCGGTTTCTTAAACTGTAACCTCTATATTTTGACCATGCCATTTTGCTGATTCATTAATTTTGAAATATACTTTCCTACGATATCAAATTCAAGATTTACAATATCACCAATTTTCAAATTTTTCATATTCGTAAATTCCCAAGTATAAGGAATAATGGCTACAGAAAATTCAAAATCTGAACTATTTGCAACGGTTAAACTAATTCCATTTACGGTAATAGAGCCTTGTGGAACGGTAACAAAATTTCCTTGTTTATCATATTTAAAAGTAATATAAAAACTACCATCTCGATTTTCAATAGCAACAACTTCTCCAGTTTTGTCAACATGTCCCTGTACAATATGTCCATCTAATCTTCCATTCATCATCATACAACGTTCAAGATTTACGATACTTCCTTCTTTCCAATTGCCAAGATTGGTTTTTTCCAAAGTTTCATCAATAGCAGTTACCACATAATTTTCATCAGTAATTTCAACAACCGTTAAGCAACATCCATTATGAGCAAGACTTTGATCAATCTTCAATTCTGAATTAAAAGGACAGCTTAAAGTAAAATTGATATTCGATCCGATTTTTTCAATTTTTTCAACAATTCCAACGGCTTCAATAATTCCTGTAAACATTCTTCTTAAATTTTTGTTTCCATTTCAACGGCTAAAAAACCCTGAAATTTCATCTTTATTTTACTACTTTTGTAACTTATGTAATCTTCAAAGATAATAAAAATGAGCAGTTCAGGACAACATAAAGTAAGAGTAGGAATTTCGATTGGTGATTTCAATGGAATTGGTCCGGAAATTATTATGAAATCCCTTTCAGATAAAAGCATTACGGATTTTTTCACGCCTGTTATTTTTGGCTCCGGAAAACTGTTTACTTTCCAGAAAAATATTTTCAAACTGAACCTTAATTTTCAATACATTAACGAAGCCAGCCAAGCACAAGATGGAAAAATAAACATGCTGAATTTATGGAAAGATAATATTAATGTAGAACTGGGAAAACCCTCTGAAGAATCTACAAAAATGGCTATTGATTCTTTAGAAGCAGGAACCAATGCTTTAATGAACAGGGAAATTGATGTTTTAGTGACAGCTCCTATCAATAAAGACGAATTGGTAAAAATGGGATTCAAACATGCAGGTCACACCGGATATTTGGAAGAAAAATTCGATAAAAAAGGCTTAATGTTTTTAGTATCTGAAGATTTGAAAGTAGCAGTTTCAACGCATCATATTCCGATTTCGGATGTAGCCAAAAACATTTCAAAAGAGAAAATTAAAAAACAAATCAAGCTTTTAAATCAATGCTTAATTGAGGATTTCAACATTCAAAAACCGAAAATTGCTGTTTTAGGTTTAAACCCACATTCTGGAGATGGCGGAGTTATCGGAAATGAAGAAATTGAAATTATTGAACCAGCAATTAGCGAACTTTTTGATAATGGAATCATGACTTTTGGTCCATTTCCTGCAGACAGCTTTTTTCAACCAAATAAATACAGAAGCTATGATGCGGTTTTAGCGATGTATCACGATCAAGGATTAGCTCCTTTTAAAACACTGGCTTATGAAGAAGGCGTCAATTATACCGCTGGACTTCCTTTTGTGAGAACTTCTCCGGATCATGGTGTGGCTTATGACATTGCAGGAAAAAACGTTGCGGATCATCAAAGCTTTTCTGAGGCTATTTTTACAGGAATAAAAATTTTTAAAAACCGCTTGGAATATCAGAATTTAATGGAAAACCGACTTCGTCCAAGAAAAGCATTTGCAGACAGTGGTGTTGATGAAGATTTACCTGATGAAGAAGCATAGTTTTTAAATATTTCTATTTAGAAATTCATAAAATAATATTCTTTAACACTTTATAATAAATTTAATTTGTAGAATAAAAAAAAATGCATATTTTTGCACCCTCAATTATGGACAAGTTCAGAAACTACGAAGTAGCATTCACCGGCTTGAAAACCGGAAAGCACAAGTTTCAGTTTGAGATAGATAAAGCGTTCTTTGAACTTTTTGACACTGAAAAAGAATTTACAAATCCTAAAATTGTAGCTGATGTTCTTTTAGACAAACACTCCACTTTTATGGAATTTTGGATAAAAACATCCGGTTCAGTTGATTTAATCTGTGATATTACCAACGAAATTTTTGATTATCCAATTGAAAATGAAATTAAAGTTTTGGTAAATTTCGGAGAAGAATATGATGACAGTGATGAAGATGTTATTACGATACCGAAAAACTATCATGCTTTTAATATCGCACAATTGGTTTATGAAGACGTAATGCTCTCCATCCCAATGAAGAAAATATCACCAAACATTAATGAAGAAGATTTGAAAATTCTCGAAAAATTCAGTCCAAAAGTTGAAGAAAACAATGAAAGCGAACAGGAAGGAGATCCAAGATGGGAAGCTTTACGAAAATTGAAAGACAAAAATTAAAAAAATAAATAGTTTAAATATGGTGAGATGATGAATCTCATCGCTCATCAAAAAAATTATTAAAAATGGCACATCCAAAGAGAAGACAATCGTCAACAAGAAGAGATAAGAGAAGAACACACTACAAAGCAGTAGTTCCTCAATTGGCAAAAGACGCTGCAACAGGTGAGCTTCACCTTTATCATAGAGCACATTGGCATGAAGGAAAATTATACTACAGAGGAAAAGTAGTGTTAGAGAAAGAAGTTGAAACAACTGAAGAAAACTAAAATTTAGAAAATTCTTCAAATTCATATAAAACCACTCGATTTTCATATAAATTGAGTGGTTTTTTGTTGTTTTTTGTGTTTTTTTGGTATCTTTGGCATAATAATAAAAATCAAAATTATGGACATCAGAGACATCCAAAATCTAATTAAATTTGTTTCTAAAGCAGAGGTTTCCGAAGTAAAATACAAAACAAAAGATTTTGAAATCACAATCAAAACTCCACTTGGTGGAAACGAAGTAAGTTATATTCCTCAGCAAGCAGTTTACCAATCAGCGCCTCAAGTTGCTCCGGTTTCTGCACCTGCTACACAAGCTCCTGCTGCTGAAAAATCGGAACCAGCTTCTGATGACAGCAAATTTGTAACGATAAAATCTCCAATGATTGGTACTTTCTACAGAAAACCTTCACCGGATAAAGATGTTTTTGTAAATGTAGGTGACGAAGTTTCTAACGGTAAAGTAGTTTGCGTAATTGAAGCGATGAAACTTTTCAACCAAATTGAATCTGAAGTTTCAGGAAAAATTGTAAAGATATTGGTAGATGACGCTACTCCTGTAGAATACGATCAACCATTATTCCTAGTTGATCCGTCTTAATCGGAATTTTAAATGATAAATAATAGATTTTGAATGTTTGCACATTTGAAATCAATTTAAAATTCAAAATTTAAAATTTAAAATTTCTAAAAGATGTTCAAAAAAATATTAATAGCCAATCGAGGCGAAATTGCGATGCGAATTCTTCGCACTTGTAAAGAAATGGGAATCAAAACAGTAGCTGTTTATTCAACTGCTGATAAAGACAGTCTTCATGTTAGATTTGCAGATGAAGCAGTTTGTATTGGTCCTGCAATGAGCAAAGATTCTTATTTGAAAATTTCAAATATTATTGCTGCTGCGGAAATTACCAATGCTGATGCTATTCATCCAGGGTACGGTTTCCTTTCAGAAAATTCAAATTTTTCAAGAATTTGCCAGGAAAACGGAATCAAATTTATTGGTGCTACACCTGAACAAATTGACAGAATGGGTGACAAAGCCAACGCAAAATCAACCATGATTGAAGCGGGAGTTCCTTGTGTTCCAGGATCTGAAGGTTTAATTGATTCCTATGAACACGCTGCAAAAAATGCAAAAGAAATTGGCTATCCTGTGATGATTAAAGCTACTGCTGGTGGTGGTGGAAAAGGAATGCGCCGTGTTTGGAATGAAGAAGAATTGAAAGAACATTGGGAATCAGCAATTCAGGAAGCGGTTGCCGCTTTTGGTAACGGTGGGATGTATATGGAAAAACTGATTGAAGAACCGCGCCACATTGAAATACAGGTTGCAGGAGATCAGTTTGGAAAAGCTTGTCATTTATCTGAAAGAGATTGTTCTGTACAAAGAAGAAATCAAAAGTTAACAGAAGAAACACCTTCCCCTTTTATGACGGATGAACTTCGTGAAAAAATGGGTGAAGCTGCAGTAAAAGCTGCTGAATATATTGGTTATGAAGGCGTTGGAACGATAGAATTCTTGGTGGATAAGCACAGAAATTTCTATTTTATGGAAATGAACACTAGAATTCAAGTAGAGCATCCAATTACAGAACAAGTAATTGATTATGATCTGATTAGAGAACAAATTTTGCTTGCTGCAGGAACGCCAATTTCAGGAATTAATCACTATCCAAAACTGCATTCTATTGAATGCCGTATCAATGCTGAAGATCCTTATAACGATTTTCGCCCAAGTCCAGGAAAAATTACAAGATTAAATATTCCTGGTGGACACGGAATTAGAGTTGACACCCATGTTTATTCCGGTTACGCAATTCCATCAAATTATGATTCCATGATTGCAAAATTGATTACAACGGCACAAACCAGAGAAGAAGCAATAGCAAAAATGAGACGTGCATTAGAGGAATTTTACATTGAAGGAATCAAAACTACTATTCCATTCCATAGACAGTTAATGGAACATCCAGATTATTTAGCTGGAAATTACACCACTAAGTTTATGGATGATTTTGAAATGGATCCAAAATACGACAATAACTAGTAAAAAACCGCTTCAAGTTGAAGCGGTTTTTTAAATTTATAATTATCAATAAGAATCACTAAATTTGTAAAAATTCATAAAAAATGTCCACCGCAATAAATACAAAAAATTCACAATATTTTATCAATCTTGAAAACGAACATGGAGCCCATAACTATCATCCTCTTCCAGTAGTTTTGGAAAAAGGAGAAGGAGTTTATGTTTGGGATGTAGAAGGGAAAAAATATTTTGATTTTCTCTCAGCTTATTCCGCTGTAAATCAAGGACATTCACACCCGAAAATTGTTGATGCTTTAGTTAATCAAGCTCAAAAATTAGCATTAACTTCAAGAGCGTTTTATAATTCAAATTTAGGAGAATACGAAAAGAGAATTACTTCACTTTTTAAATTTGACAAAGTTCTTCCGATGAACTCCGGCGCTGAAGCCGTAGAAACTGCCGTAAAATTAGCTAGAAAATGGGCTTATGAAGTGAAAGGAATTTCAGAAAACGAAGCAAAAATTGTTGTTTGTGAAAATAATTTCCATGGAAGAACAACGACCATTGTCTCTTTTTCCAACGATCCAGATGCCAATAAGAATTACGGACCTTTTACACCAGGTTTTGAAAAAATTCCTTACAATAATTTAGAAGCTTTAGAAAATATTTTAGAAAATGATTCTCAAAATATTGCAGCTTTCATGGCGGAACCAATTCAAGGTGAAGCCGGCGTTTTTGTTCCTGATGAAGGTTATTTGAAAAAAGCATCTGACTTATGTAAAAAATACAATGTTCTTTTTATTGCGGATGAAGTGCAAACCGGAATTGCAAGAACCGGAAAATTAATTGCCTGTTATCATGAAAATGTTCAACCGGACCTTTTAATTCTTGGAAAAGCACTTTCCGGAGGAATGTATCCTGTTTCTGCAGTTTTAGCGAACAACCACATTATGAACGTGATACAGCCCGGACAACACGGCTCAACGTTTGGTGGAAATCCATTAGCTTGTGCAGTTGCAATGGCAGCGCTGGATGTTGTTGAAGAAGAGCAACTTTCTGAAAGAGCCGAAAAACTGGGACAAATTTTCAGAAATGAAATTCAAAAAATTATTGCAAAAACAGATTTAATCACTGCAGTTCGTGGAAAAGGTTTACTGAACGCCATTCTTATTAACGATACACCAGAAAGCAAAACTGCTTGGAATTTGTGTGTAGCCTTAAAGGATAACGGACTTTTAGCAAAACCAACTCATGGAAACATCATTCGTCTTGCACCACCTTTGGTGATTACTGAAGAACAACTTGCGGAATGTATTTCAATTTTAGAAAAAACAATTCTTGAATTTCAAAAATAAATGAAACTTTCTGTTGCTGTTATTACTTACAATGAGGAAAATAACTTAGACCGTTTTCTCAATTCAGTTTCAGAAATTGCTGATGAAATTGTAATCGTTGACAGCTTTTCTACTGATCGTACTGAAGAAATTGCATGTAATAATCTGAAAATAAAATTCATACAAAAAGTTTTTGAAGGGTATGGCAAACAAAAGAATTTTGCCATTTCGCAATGTAATGGAGAATGGATTTTATTTCCAGACACCGATGAAATTATTGATGAAAAAGCAAAATCTTCCATTCAAAAAATCATTAATGAAAATCAATCAAAAGAAGTGTTTTTAATCAATTTTGATAATATTTTATTGGGAAAAACTTTAAATTTTGGAGGTTGGGGAAAGGTTTCCAGAGAGCGTTTTTTTAAAAATGGAAGTGCAAAATATTCTGAAGATGATGTTCACGAAAGTTTTATCACCAGCTCAGAAAAAGGGGTTTTAGAAGGAAGAATTAAACATTACACTTATAGAAACATTCATCATCATATTGAAAAATCAAATTATTACACTTCGATGATGGCTGAACAAATGTTCAGAAAAGGGAAAAAATCATCCATAGCAAAAATATTTTTTAAACCTACTTTTCAATTTTTCAAAACTTATGTTTTAAAAGCCGGTTTTTTGGATGGATGGGTTGGTTTTTACATTGCTATTACAGCTGCTTTTTATACTTTTTTGAAGTATTCCAAACTTTATGAAAAAAACAAAAATTTGAATTAGTTAATTAATATCAACAACTATTATAAATTTCCAGATAAGATTTTGCCATGGTTTGATAAGAAAAATTTCCAGCTCTTCTATGTAATTCTGAAATTCGTTGCGATTTATTTTTTTCAAAATCTTCTAAACCTTCTTTGTAAACTTTTACAACTTCATCCGTAGAAAAATTTTCAAAATAATACGCCATATCACCTCCAATTTCGGGTAAACTGGTTCTATCACTTAGGAAAATCGGTTTTCCAAAATACATGGCTTCAATGGGTGGAATGCCAAAACCTTCAGCTAATGAAGGATGACAAAGAGATTCGCAATTTTGTAAAAGGAAATACTTTTCTTCTTCTGAGATGTTTTTTAACAAGTGAATTCTTTCGGAAACACCTAATTTATCCGCTTCTTCAAAAAATTCCTGTTTATAATTTTGCTTTTCATCGGAAGAAATTAAGACCAAAGATTTATCATTTTCCAAAAGCAATGGAAGCAATGTTTTCTGATTTTTTTTCGGAAAAAGCACACCGATGCTTAATATAAATGGTTTTTCTAAAAGATAATTTAAATTCTCTGATTGATAGTGCTTGTCTTGAGGAAAAATAATTCCATTATAGATAACCTCAATTTTTACATTTTCTTGTAATTTAAAAAGCTCTTTATTTTCTAAAAAATCTCGCTTTACGAAATTCGAAATACAGACAATAACATCTGCATTACCTATGTTTTTTTGTACCAAACGCTGCATTTTTCTTTTTTTGGAAGATTTGCTGGCATCATGCAAAAAATTCAAATCGTGCAGGGTTACAATTTTCTTAGTTTTTGAATTTATTCTATGAAAATAATAAGAAAGCTGGTGAGAAACATGAACGACATCAAAATGTTTTGTTGAAAAATTTAAAAATTTATAAACAGGTTTCCAACTGATTACATTTTTAACACTTAACTTTTGAAGAATTTTCTTGGGCCCAAAAACAGAAATTTCATCATCATTCAACTCTTGTAAACCTAAAATCAGCGATTTACAAATGTTAGCAATTCCGGAATGCTCATAACGAAGTCTTTCCGCTTCTAATAATACTTTCTTCTTCATGTAATAAATATCCTCAAAATTATTAATTTTAAACAAATTTGTACTTTTGCGGAGATGAAAATTTGTGTTATCAGTTACGATTTCTGGGATTATGATAAGCATATCGTAGATGTCTTATGCAAAAAAGGGATTGATGCACATCATATCAAAATGACGGCTTATCGTTACCCAAATCTATTATCGAGAGCAAAAAATGCATTTTCCAAAACAATTTTCAATAAAAATTTAAAAAAAATTGCAAGGCAGCAGCTCATTATCAATCAACTTGAAAAGCTTGGTAAGCAAGATCAAATTCTGGTGATCAGCCCGGAAACTATTGACCCTGAATTTCATCAAAAAATTAAAAAATTCACCAGAAGATATATTGCTTATCTGTATGATGCCCTTTCCAGAAATCCGGCAGAAAAAGTTTTGCAATATTTTGATGAAGTCTATAGCTTCGATATTGAAGATGCAAAAAAATACAGCTTTCAACATTTAACGAATTATAATTATTTACAAAAAACTAATCATTTCGAAAATAAATATGATTTAGTTTATGTTGGCTCCAAGGATGAAAGAATTAAATTTTTAGAGAAAATTGCAGAGAAAATGGATGAAATTGGAAAGAAATATCGTTTCATCATTATTGGAAACCAAAAATTCAAGAGTAATTCAAAACCAAAAAACGGATTTGAATTTCGAACAAAAAAAATTCCACATCACGAATTGCCAAAATACTATCAAGAAGCACAAGCAGTTGTAGATTTGGTTCGTGAAGGACAAAGTGGATTGAGTTTCAGACCTTTTGAAGCCATGGCATTGGAGAAAAAACTGATTACCAATAACAAAAACATTAAAAATTACGATTTTTACAACCCAAATAATATTCTAATTTTGAATGAAGATTTTCAATTTATAGAAAAATCATTTTTTGAAACCAATTATGAACCAATTCCGGGAGCCATTTTTGAAAAATATACATTAAATCATTGGGTTGAAACTATTTTTAAAATTTCATGAAAACATCGGTAGCGCTATGCACCTATAACGGTGAAAAATTTTTGCAGGAACAATTAGATTCCATCCTCAACCAAACTCTTCCAGTAGATGAAATTGTTGTTTGTGATGACGGATCTACGGATTCAACAATTGAAATTTTGGAAACATACCGTAATAAAAATCCTGAGATTTTCAGAATTTTTAGAAATGATGTCAATTTGCGAAGTGTCAAAAATTTTGAAAAAGCAATTTCCCTTTGCTCCAACGAAATTATTTTTTTGAGCGATCAAGATGATTTGTGGATCGAAAATAAGGTAGAAAAAATTGTAAAAACATTTCAAGAAAATCCTGAAATCAATATGGTGGCAACCAACGCTTCTGTTATTGATAAAAACGGTATTAATATTTTAGAAAGTAGTATTTGGGAAATAGTTGAAGAGAATGTTCATTTTTTTGAAATCATATCCTTACATCAAAATTTTGTAACTGGTGCAACGTTAGCAATACGAAAAGAGACTGCAATGAAAGCAATTCCATTTCCAAAAATTTTTCATCATGATGAATGGCTAGCTTTAAAAACTTCAAAAGAGCAAAGTTTAAAATTCATTAAAGAACCCCTCATTTATTATCGAATTCATGATAAACAACATGTTGGAGGAATACTGATTACAAAGAAAAAGTTTGATTTTATTAAATCAAAAATTGAGAAGTATCCAAATCAACTTAACCCAAAACAAAGTTTTTCTCTTTTAAAAAAATGGAAAAGAAAAATAGATAAATTAACAAACTGTAATGAAACCTGTAGTGATGTTTTTATCGAATATCTTATAAATTTCTTAAGAACTGAACAGGAAAAATTAAGAAAAATTTCATCAGAAAAGTTTCATTTCCAATACCAATTTAAAAAATTATTCGGAAAAATTTAATGAATCATACGATACTTTTAGTGATGCAAAATTTTGCAGGAATGGGAAATCTCATTCTAAAAAACCTTAAACATTCAGGTTTTGATGCAGATTTTATTTTTTTTGATGAAGTTGAAAAGTTTCGTTACAAAAATATTTTTCATAAAGTAAAAACTTTTTATCACAAAAACATTTTAAAGGATAAAAATTATAAAGACAATTTAAGAAAAGAGTTTAGAAATAAAAAGTTATTTGAAAAAGCACAACTTTCAAAAAAATATGATACTATATTAGTAATTAATGCTGAATATTTTCAGGAAAATTTTTTGTTAGAACTTTCAAAACACACCAATAATTTTGTCGGATTTCATTGGGATGGAATTAAAAGAACGCCAGAAATTGTTAGTAAAATTTCAATTTTCCGAAAATTTTATGTATTTGACAAGGCTGATAATGTTTATAGTAACACAGAATTTTTAACAAATTTTTATTTTGATTTTCCAGAGGAAAACGATCAAGAACTGAAACATAATTTACTTTATATCGGAACATTTGTAAAAGAAAGATTTAAAAAAATATTGAAGATTATTGAAATATTTAAAAAAATAAATAAACAAACCAAGATCATTTTAGTTACTTTAGATAAAAAGGTTATTAAAGAACACCAAAACTCTTCTTTAGACTTAAGAAGATCACTTCTTACTTATGATGAGAATATCAATCTTGTAAAAAATTCGCAGGTTTTGTTGGATTTAAAACTTAAAGAGCACAACGGATTATCGTTTCGTTTTTTTGAAGCAATGAAATACAAGAAAAAGTTAATTACTGACAATTCGACTGTCAAAGAGTACGATTTTTTTTGTCCAGAAAATATTTTTGTTTTAGAATCAAATAATGTAGAAGAATTACAAAATTTTATAGAAAAACCATATACAGAAATAAATAAGAGCATTTTTGAGAAGTATAGTTTCACTAATTGGATTAAAACAATAACAAAAAATGATGAATGATTTAGTTTCAATAATTATCCCTTATTACCAATGTGAAAAATACATTGAAGAAACCCTTGAATGTATAGTAAAGCAAACACACCAAAACATTGAAACCATTATTGTTAATGATGGCAGCCCAAAAGAATTTCTGGAAAAAATTGAAAAAAAATACACGAATATCAATTTAAAAATTTTACATCAAGAAAATCAAAGACAAGCTGCAACAAGAAATAATGGATCTGCAATTTCTAAGGGAGAATTTTTGCTATTTTTAGATTGTGACGATTTGATTGCAGAAAACTATATTGAAAAAACACTAGCCGTTTTAAAATCTGATAAAACTATCAGAATTGCATATTCCAAAAGCAAATATTTTGAAGGAAAAAAAGGTGAATGGTTTCTTCCAGATTACGAAAAAAAAGCATTCTTAATCGAAAACTGTATCCCGGTAACAGCACTTATTTACAAATCTGATTTCGAAAAAGTAGGTGGTTTTGATAAAGAAATTACCTTTTTTGAAGATTGGGATTTGTGGATTTCTATAATAAAAGAAGGAGGAAGTGTTCATAGAATTAATGAATTTCTATTTTTCTATAGGATTCAGAATTCACAACAATCTTGGTCAGATAATTTCCAAAAAAATTATGAAATGCTAGGTGATAATTATTTTAAAATTTACAAAAAGCATTATCAATATTATAAAGAAAATGGTTTAGGGTTCTATGAATTTATAACCGCTCTTCGTGAAAAAAATAAATACAAATCAAAATATTACAAAACCTGGTATCGAGAATTATTATACAAATTTTTTAAACCCAAGAAGTACAAATCTATTTATCCAAATTTATAATTATGATTTCAATTGTTACGGCATATTATAATCGAAAAAAATTATTTGTTAAAACCCTTGAAAGTATAGAAAAACAAATTAAAAATTATCCACACAATGTAGAAGTTATTGCAGTAGACGATGGAAGTGATGAAAATGAAAGACTTGAGGATTTAAAATTAAATTTTCCGTTTTTAAAAATTATCCGCCTTGAGAAAAGAAATAAATGGTATACTAATTCTTGTATACCCTACAATATAGGTTTTTCAGAAGCAAAAGGCGAAAAAATAATCATTCAAAATCCTGAATGTTTGCATTATGGAAATATTTTAAAATATACTGATGAACATCTCTCTTCAAACATTTATTTGAGTTTTGCCTGCTATTCGTTGGATGAGGAACCAACTGAAAACATTGATAATTACATAGAAAACCCTCAAAAAATCGAAAAATTAATTCAAGAAAATAATGAAGCCAACAAATTGGATGGAACAAATAGTTGGTACAACCATTCTAAAATAAGACCAGCTGGTTACCATTTTTGTACGGCAATTATGAAAGAAGATTTAGAAGATTTAGGTGGATTTGATGAAAAATATGCTTTAGGTGTTGCTTTTGACGATGATGAATTTTTATTCCGAATAAAACTAAAAAAAATGAAAATTCAATTTGTTGATCAGGAACTTGTACTTCATCAAAATCATTACAACAAAAAATCACAATTCAATAATCAAAAATTACTTTCAGAAAAAGATCAAAAGAAAAGAACAGAATTAGTAATTAAAAACCAGCAATTGTTTGAAAGCAAAACCAAGCTAAAAAAAAATTGGAGAGCTACAAAAACATTCTCAAATTATATTGCAAAAAATCTCTTTTATATAACCAGTTTATTCAAAAAGTAATTTCTCCAAAACTTTCAAATTACAATAATCTTCCAAATTCTGATTCATAAATTGTGAACACCAATGATTGGCATTTTTCACAATTTCCTCTGCTTTTTGAGGATTTTGAATGTATAAATTCAATTGTTCTTCCAAATCAGAAAAATCATCAGCAATTTCGATATAATGTTTTCCGCCTTCTAATTTCCCTTCCATAAACCAAGTTTCGAATTTTGGCTTGGGCATTACAGCTATAGAGTTAGAGGACATAATCCACTTTAAATTAGTGGCAACATCATTTCCTTCCAAACTCAAAATAAACTTGTTTTCCAGCTGCTTTTCGATAGAAATTTTTGGTTTAAGCCATTTTTCCGGATTTCCACCAACTTTATTTACCTGTCCCAAATCGCAAAGTGGATGATTGAAATATTTTTCAAAAAAAAGTACTCTGTTTTGTTGATAAACTGCGGCTCTTCCAATCAATAAATTCTTTTTTTCAGAAAAAGATTTATCGTTCTTTATCCAACGAAAATGCCGTGCATAATTCAGCTTTAAAAGAACACTGTTTTCATTATTTTCATTAATAGGACGGCTTTTCACTAAGCTTGGTGTTTCAGGAACGTGAACTACATCACCGAAAAGAAAATCGATTTTTAGATTTTCATCAAAATAGCGGGTATATTTATAAGCGTCGAAATAATAAGTTTTCGGATTTTTGGGCATTTGCAAATCCTTTACAAATGTTTTCCCTGATAGTTTTGATGAATTATTATTTGATTTACAATAATAATCTACCCTACCTTTTGCAATTTTAAGCTGATCTTCAGAAAGCTTTTTTTCTAAAGCAGAAATTTTTACTTTGAAATTCTTTGATGGCAAAACGGTTCTTAAATAAGAACTCAAATAATAGATAATTTTATTTTCCTTTAGAATTTTTGCCATTTTTTCAAAAAGAAAAAGCTCTATTCGGTATCTTTTCGTTGATAATCATCCTCAATTCTAATGATATCATCTTCGCCTAAATAGGTTCCTGTTTGCACTTCTATGAAAACCACTAATTTGGATGTTCTGTTCTCAATTCTATGCTTTGCACCTTGTGGTATAAAAATACTTTCTCCGTACTTCAGAAAATTTTCAACACCATCCAAAACAAGAACAGCTTCACCTTCGACAATGGTCCAAAACTCTTGTCGATGATGATGAAACTGATAAGAAAGTCTTTGTCCGGGATTTACTTCAATACGTTTTAATTTGTAATTGATTTCATCTTCCAGCACAAAGTATTTTCCCCAAGGTCGGTCTCCAATTTCCAGCATTTTCTAGATATTTCATGCAAAACTAAATAAAATATAACAAATTCTGTAAAAACTCAATTTTTCCGTAAATTTGCACCTTAATTTTTTACCATGAATAAAGTAAGAGTGCGTTTCGCGCCAAGTCCAACAGGACCTTTACATTTAGGAGGTGTAAGAACCGCTTTGTATGATTATCTTTTTGCAAAAAACCAAGGTGGCGATTTTGTTTTAAGAATTGAAGATACAGACACCGCAAGATATGTTGAAGGCGCAGAAGATTACATTATGGAAGCTTTAGAATGGTGCGGAATTGTTCCCGATGAAAGCCCGAAACATGGTGGTAAATTTGCTCCTTATAGACAAAGTGAAAGACGTGATATTTATGACAAATACACGGAACAAATTTTAAAAACAGATTACGCTTATATCGCTTTTGATACGTCTGAAGAATTGGATGAAATCCGTAAAGAATTTGAAGAAAAAGGAGAAGTTTTTTCCTACAATTATCAAACAAGAAACCGTTTAAAAAATTCAGAATCGTTATCCAAAGAAGAAGTTCAAAAACTTTTGGATGAAAAAACTCCTTATGTTGTGCGTTTCAAAATGCCTTTTGACCGAGTTTTGAATTTGGAAGATATCATCAGAGGAAAATTTTCTGTAAACACCAATACTTTAGATGATAAAGTTCTGGTAAAAAATGACGGAATGCCCACTTATCATTTCGCCAATATTATCGATGATCACGAAATGGAAATTTCCCACGTTATTCGTGGTGAAGAATGGCTTCCTTCCATGGGTTTACACGTTTTATTATATGAAGCCATGAATTGGGAAGCCCCTGAATTTGCCCATCTTTCCCTAATTTTAAAACCGGAAGGAAAAGGAAAACTCAGCAAAAGAGACGGTGATAAATTCGGATTTCCCGTTTTTCCACTCAATTTCAAGGATCCTGAAACCGGAAATATTTCTCAAGGTTATCGTGAAAACGGATATCTACCAGAAGCTTTTATGAATATGGTCGCTTTATTAGGATGGAGCCCAGCAAACGACCGCGAAATTTTGAGTTTGGAAGAAATGACCAAAGAATTCGATTTACACAAGGTTCATAAAGCCGGCGCAAGATTCAGTAAAGAAAAAGCAGAATGGTTTAACCATCAATATCTTCAAATGAAATCTGACAAAGATGTTTTGGAAATGTTAAAAAATATTGGTGAAGTAAAAAACTCAAACCTATCAGAAGAAAAACTTTTAAAAATCGTTTCTTTGATGAAAGAAAGAGCCACTTTTCCAAAAGACATTTATGAAAATGGAAAATTTTTCTTTGAAAAACCGATTAGCTATGATGAAAAAGCTTCAAAAAAAGCCTGGAATGATGAAACCTCGGCAATTCTAAGCGATTTCTCTACTCAGCTTGAAAATTCAGATTTCAATGCAGAAAATTTAAAAAATTTGATTCACGATTTTGCGGAAGAAAAAGGTTTGGGAATGGGAAAAGTAATGATGCCACTTCGTTTAGCATTGGTAGGAGAACTAAAAGGTCCTGATGTTCCGGATATTTTGGAAATCCTTGGAAAAGAGGAAAGTATCTCTAGAATAAAAAATGCAGTGAATAACTTTTCCTAAATTCACATATATTTTACTAAATTTGTTAGATTAATTCTTTGAAAAATCAGATGGAATATTTAGAATTTGAAAAACCAATTCAGGAACTGATGGAACAGTACAACACCTGTTCTTTAGTTGGTGAAGACGCCGGTGTTGATGTTAAAAATGCTTGCGCCCAAATTGAAGATAAAATTATTGAAAAAAAGAAAGAAATTTATGGAAGCTTGACACCTTGGCAAAGAGTTCAACTTTCCCGTCATCCGGATCGTCCTTATACTTTAGATTTCATTAAAGGAATTGTAGATAAAGACAGCTTCCTGGAGCTTCACGGAGACCGAAATTTCGCAGATGATCCAGCAATGATTGGTGGTTTAGCAACCATTGATGGTCAAAAAGTAATGCTGATTGGAACTCAGAAAGGAAGAACCACAAAAGAACGCCAAAAAAGACGTTTCGGGATGAGTAATCCTGAAGGTTACAGAAAGGCACTTCGTCTGATGAAATTAGCAGAAAAATTTAGAATTCCTGTGATTACGTTAATTGATACACCAGGAGCTTATCCTGGTTTGGAAGCTGAAGAACGTGGACAAGGAGAAGCTATTGCAAGAAATATTTTTGAAATGACGATGCTAAAAACACCAATTTTCTGCTATATTATTGGTGAAGGAGCCAGTGGTGGAGCTTTGGGAATTGGAGTGGGAAACAAGGTTTATATGTTGGAAAATACTTGGTACACGGTAATTGCTCCGGAAAGTTGCTCTTCCATTCTTTGGAGAAATTGGAATCATAAAGAAGATGCTGCAAATGCTTTAAAATTAACCCCAAAAGATGCTTTGGAACATAAATTTATTGACGGAATTGTAGAAGAACCACTTGGTGGAGCGCATTATGATCCACAAGTAGCTTACCAGAATTTAAAACAATCTATTCTTCAAAATATTAAAGCTTTTGCCAGTTTTTCAGGAAAAGAGCTGGAACAGCAGAGACAAGATAAGTTTATTGCAATGGGTCAATTTAAAGGATAAATAAAGTCATCATAAAATAAAAAAGGCTGCCTCAAAATATCGAAGGCAGCCTTTTTTCTGTTTTTTCTTCTCATTATTCTGCAAAATTTTAAGTGATGAAAAAATTTAAAAATAAAAAACAAAGATCTCTAACGGATTTGCTTTTTTAGAATTTCAACTTTTATTTTGCATTCAAAGTTATCGTAATATCCTTATTGATAATTTTGGAGGAATCGTATTGGGAATCGCAAACTTTAGTGGTCATTTTGTAATTACCTTTATCAATTAAAATAAAATTTTTACTTTTCGCTTTCACGTCCAGATTGTAAAATTGTCTTCCACTGAATTTTACCACCAAATTGCATTTCGATTTATTAACAATTTGAATATAAGCTTCGCTTTTGTTAGGATCATTGCTGAATAAGTGATTAAGAACTCTTGCAGCCTGTTTGTTTTTATCATTTACGCCATCTTTCACATCTCTTTTAATGTCTTTAGCCAGTTTGTTTTTGGTTAAAGGTTCCACTTTTGGTTTAGCTTCGATATCTTCTTTCGGCAAAATCATTTGGAGCAGTTTAGATTTCAAAGCCGGTGTTTTCGGATGATCCGGATTGGCTTTTACAAATTTCGCAATTACTTGTGAGTCGTTGCTCATTTCTGCGGTTTCTGCGGTAATTGCTGCTGGTGCAGTTTTTTTATTTTTTTGCGCACAGCAAATTAGGAAAACTCCTAAAAATAGAATTGAAAATATTTTTTTTACAATCATTTTTTTTTAATAAAATTTGGAATAAAAACTACCTCTTGATAACGTAAAAATCCTGTTTTTAGTTTATAGTAATTTTCTTATCTTTGCAAAGCTCAAAAAAAGAGCCCAACAAAACTTTAAATTTATAAAAAATAACAATATGTACACACCAGTTGCTGCTGATGTAGCTAAACTAAGAAACACGACAGGTGCAGGAATGATGGACTGCAAAAAAGCCCTTACAGAAGCTGAAGGAGATTTTGATAAAGCGATTGAAATCCTTAGAAAAAAAGGACAAAAAGTTGCGGCAAACAGAGCTGACAGAGAATCTACAGAAGGAGCTGTAATTGCAAAAGTAAATAGCGATAACACGAAAGGAGTAATCATTGCTTTGAATTGTGAAACAGACTTCGTTGCAAAAAATGAAGATTTCGTAAAAATGGCTCACGATTTAGCAGAATTGGCTTTAGGAAAAACTAAAGAAGAATTTTTAGCTTCAGAATATGCAGGAATTACCGTAGCTGAAAAACTTACAGAACAAACTGGAGTAATTGGTGAGAAAATTGAAGTTGGTTCTTTCGAAACTATTGAAGGTCCATTTTTGGGAGCTTATATCCACGCTGGAAATAAAATTGCTGCGATAACTTCACTTTCTGAAAACGTTTCGGGAGCTGAAGAAGCTGCAAAAGCAGTATCTATGCAGGTTGCAGCAATGAATCCAATTGCACTTGATGAAACTAAAGTTTCTCAGGATACCATCAACAAAGAATTGGAGATCGAAAAAGAACTTTTATTAAAAGAAGGAAAACCTGAAAATATTATCGAAAACATCCTTAAAGGAAAAATGCAGAGATTTTACAAAGACAATACATTGGTGCACCAAGCATTTATTAAAGATGCAAATGTATCCGTTGCGGATTATGTTAAATCGGTAAATGCTGATTTAAAAGTATTAGGATACGTAAGAGTAAGCCTTACCTAATATTTTTTATCCATAAAATATTGAAACTCCGAGAAATGCTCTCGGAGTTTTTTTATGCTTAATTCATAATTTATGATTAAATTTGTTTCCTTTCGAACTAAAAAAATAATGAAAAAAATATTTTCTCTACTTCTTTTCTTTTATGGCCTTTTTGGATTTGCGCAACTGGACACCGATCATTGGTTTGCGCCAATTCCTGCAAGAGCCGGCATTGGAGGATATGAAGGGTATTTGTATTTATCAACAAATGAGACTACCCCATTTCAAGTTACCATTTATAGTAACAATTCTGTTTTTACAACAACCACCATCAGCAAGGGTAATCCTGCACAAATAAGCATCCCTTCCAATCTCATGATGGGTTTGCCACAAGCTGATTTATTTACCTCTTCCACAAAAGGTTTAAACTTAAAGGCATCCAAGAAATTTTTTGCAAATTATCGTTTTGCTATTACGAATCACGCAGAAATTATCACCTCCAAAGGATTAGCCGGTTTAGGAACCACCTTTTATGCGGGTATGGCACCAAACACAGCAGCAGCAAGTTATGTTTCTTCTGCAATTAGTGTCATTGCTACGGAAGACAATACGGTAGTTACTTTATCTAATTACGATCCAGGTGTCATTTTTTCGGACGGTATTTCTTCCCCCATAAGAACATTTACCCTCAATAAGGGACAATCTTATATGATGGATGTGGTAAGTACGGCCACACCAAGTAATTTAGAAGGACTTGTAGGTGCAAAAATTGTTGCCACTAAACCTATTTCTGTTACCAACGGAAACTTTAACGGTATTTATACGGTATTTAATTCATCCAATAATGATGTTTTAATGGATCAGTCGGTTCCAACAGATCGATTAGGAAAAGATTTTGTCGTTGTAAAAGGAAATGGTCCTGTAAGTTCAGGGATGGAAGCTGTTTTAGTAATTGCTACAGAAAACGCAACACAACTGAATGTAAATGGCGCCCCTTTTGGCTTACCATTAAATGAAGGTGATTTTACAATAATTCCAGGCACAAGCTATATTAACCAAGGAAGTGGGCATTATAATGTAGGAATAAACGCCGATAAAAATATTTATGTTTATCAGCTTCTTACGGGAACAGCCAGTGGAAATGTTTATCCTGCTGGAGGTTTCAACTATATCCCACCATTAAGTTGCTTTCTACCCAATAAAGTAGATGAAGTTGGATTTATCAACAGCATAGGATTTACCACCTACGATACAAAACTTAACATCATTACCCAAACCGGAGCCGCAGTAACTTTAAACGGAACTGCTTTAGCGGCTTCTTCCGGACCATTTCCTGTGTCAGGAAATCCCAATTGGGTAAGTTATTCCGTTCCCAATGTTACCGGTACTGTTACGGTAAATTCTACAAAATCTGTAACTGCAGGAATTGCTGCAGGAAGTGGAGCTGTAGGATACGGAGGTTATTTTGCAGGTTTTTCCTCTGTTCCATCCATAACAAAAACCGGTGATTGCTATACCGGAATAAGACTCCAAGTAGATAATTCGTATGATTCTTATCAATGGTATTATAATGATGTGGCTATTCCTGGTGCCAATACTTATTTTATAAATCCAGAACTTTACGGTGCCGGAAATTACACTGTTTTAATTACAAAAAACAACTGTGAATCTAAACTTACGCTGCCTTATAACTACACCCTTTGTCCACCTATTACTACTTCTACCCATACTATTGGAAGTTGTAAAAATTTAATAATAAGTCCCGCTTTTACAAATCCAACACAACCCATTAATCCAGCAGCAACCAATGTTGTAGGCGCACCAACCAATGGAACCACTTCTGTAAATACGACTACCGGACAAATTACCTATACTCCTAATACGGGTTTAACAGCGGATACTACAGATCAATTTGTATATTATATTGAAGGAACAGGAAATCCTGCTACTTTCGAATATTTTAAAGTAATTGTTAATATTGATGTCCTGCAAACCAATAACGCTGCTTTAGCAGGTTGTGCGGGGAGTAACGGAAACGGACTTTTTGATTTAACCTCAGTAAGTGTTTCCCCAGATACAGGAACAACCTCAACTTATTATTCTAACGCTGCATTAACAAATCAAATTTCTGCACCAACTGCCTATTCTTCTCCATCAGGAACTGTATATGTAAATGTTTCTTCCGCTTTTGGGTGTACAAAAGTTGCTCAAATAAACCTTACAGTAAATCCTTCACCCAATATCAACACCGCAAATTATAACGGAACCATTTGTGATGTAAATTTTGATGGAATTATTCCTATAGATTTTTCTACAGTTACGCCGCAAATTGTAAATAGTTCAGCTAATTTTAATGTAAGATATTATCTAGTTCAAGCAGATGCAACTGCAGGTAATAACAACAATTTACCTAATAACTGGACTTATAATGCAAATACGGTAGTTTATGTTCGTGTTGATCCTACAACAGGCGGTTGTCCTCCAGTTTTTGGACAGATCAGTTTTGCGATAGGTGATAAAGTAACTTTAACCACATTAGATGCTACAACCACCATTTGTGATAATAATTTAGATAATTCTGAAAATGTAAATCTTAATGATTACAAAAATCTTTTTACTGCGAATCCATTAGTTACGCTAAGTTTCTATAGCACACTTAACAATGCTCAAAACGAAGTTAGTCCAATCAATGCCTCTCAAAACATTACTGCGGCAGGAGGTGTTTTTTACATTCGCTTTCAAGTAGCAAATGAATGTCCTAATATAGCAAAACTCACCATTAATTTAATTCAACCAACGACTTCCAGTACGTTAGTAAACCAAACTATTTGTGCTAACACCACCACAACTTTGAATGCTGGATCTGGATTCACTGCTTATTTGTGGAGCAATGGAGCAACAACCCCAACTATTACGGTTGGTCCTGGAAATTATTTCGTGGATTTAACCTCTCCAAATGGATGCGTTTACAGACAAAATGTTTCCGTTACAGGAATAACTCAAGCCACAATAAATCCTCAAAACTTCAATACAGCAATTTGTGATGACAATTTTGATGGAACTGTAAATCTTAATTTCTACAATGTTACGCAAGCTATCGTAAGTCCTTTAGCTGGAATGAATATAAGCTACTTTTTATCCAACGCAGATGCAATAGCAAATGTAAATGCATTGCCTTTAAATTATAGTTTCACTGCTACAACAACTATTTATGTTAGGGTACAAACCTTAAATGGAGTTTGTCCACCAGTATATTCGCAGCTTACTTTTACCATTGGAAATAAGGTTCCATTAATAACTCAAGCTGCAGTTGCTGATGTTTGTGATACTGATTTAAGTGGTAGTGAAAGTGTTAATCTTACTACTTTTAAAAATTTGTTCACCGCAGATCCAACAGTTTCGCTTACTTTTTTCAATACATTGGCTGATGCTCAAAATAATATTAACAGCATTCCTGCAACACAAAATATTAGTGGGACAAGTGTTTTCTTTGTTAGATTTACGAGTCCGACACTTTGTCCAAGTACAGCACAATTAACAGTGAGCTTAAAATCCCCTCAATCTTCTTCAATTTTAATGGATAAAACCATCTGTCCAGGAACACAAACTGTTTTAGACGCTGGACCCGGTTTTACAAGTTATCTTTGGAGTAATGGTTTAACGACTTCAAGTATTACAGTAGGAGTAGGAAATTATTATGTGGATTTATCTTCAGCAAATGGCTGTGTTTACAGACAGCATGTGGTTGTAAGTGCTGCACCAACTGCTGTAATTACAAGCGTTGATGTTAACGGATCAAATGTTACGGTTAATGTAACAGGAGGAACGCCACCTTATCAATATTCATTGGATGGAGTAAATTATCAGGATTCTAACATCTTTACAGGACTAAGAAAAGGTTTTCATACCGTTTATGTAATTTCCGCTGATCGATGTGAACCGGTGAAAAAAGATTTTACTATTTTAGGTCTTTTAAATGCTATTACCCCAAATGATGACGGTATTAATGATGTTTTAGATTATTCTGAATTATCATTGAAAGAAAATGTATCTATTGAAATTTATGACCGATATGGCGCATTGATTCATAAGTCAAAAGCCGGAAATTATGTTTGGGATGGAAAATTAAGAGGACTTCCACTAAATACAGATTCCTATTGGTATAAAATTCAGTGGACGGAACCTGATACAAAAGAAAATGTTATTTATACGGGTTGGATACTGGTAAAAAACAGATGATTTATCATTATGGTAAATTATATGTAATAAATTTCAAAAAAATCTATTAAATTTGTAAAATCTTCAATTTATTTTATATGAAAAAATATTTACTTCTCCTTGTAATGTTCTTTTTATCAATTGGGCAACTACACGCTCAAAAGGATATGGAACATTGGATCGCTCCTTATTTTGCCAGCACTACTGGTTACACCCATGGTTTATACTTTTCAACAGATTCCGTAACTCCCTTTACTGTTGATATTTATAACAACAACACCATTATTAATACGGTAACCATTAGTAAAGGAAATCCTGCAACCTATATCATGACTACTGCGCAGGCAAATCAATATCTTTTTGCTAATGCTGATGCAGATGCTTTAACGGTAAAAACAAGAGGTATCTATACAAAGGGAACAAAACCATACTTTCTCTCCCTAAGAATGTACCAATCTGCCCACGGAGAAATTCTTACATCAAAAGGTAAAGCTGGAACAGGTAAAGTTTTTTATGCTGCACCTGCACCGATTACAGGAACTTCTTCTGCAATGAATTTCACCACAGGTATTTTGGCAACAGAAGATAATACTTCCGTAACTGTATCCAGTTATGATGCCAATATCAGATTTGTAAACGGTCCTACATCCAATACCCCTAATTCTTATACATTTACACTTCAGAAAGGAGAATCTGTTCTCTTTGCCGGAGAAGCTAATATTGTTGCCAATAGAACCGGTTTTATTGGAGCAAAAATAGAATCAACCAAACCTATTACCGTTACTAATGGTAATGCTAATGGTATGTTTGGAACTACTAATACGACTTCGGGATCCGATCTTATTATGGACCAATCCGTGCCTGTTGACAAATTAGGCAGTACTTTTGCGATGATCAGAAGTTTGACTTATCTTGGAGATACCGCTAATATGGAAGGTGGAATTATTGTAGCAACTGAAAACAATACTCAAATTTTCCTAAACGGTAGCCCAACAGCAATTGCAACTATTAATGAAGGAGAATTTTACAGAATTTTAAGCAATAACTACATTAATGCAGCAGGAACACATTATAATATGTTCATTGCCACATCCAAAAATGCTTACTTATATCAACTTCTAGGAACAGGTGATGATTCTAGTGGAACCAATACCGGTGGTTTTAACTACATTCCACCTTTGAACTGTTATCTTCCAAGAAAAATTGATGAAATTGGTAACGTTCATTTGATGCCTAACAGTACCTATACCAATACCATGAAATTGAACATTGTTACAGAAGCTGGAGCTAATGTTCAGGCTATGAATGGTACTACTCCTTTAACCTTATTGGGTCCGTTTTCATTAGCTGGTTCTACAAACTGGGTTACTTATGAAGTTCCAGGGGTAACAGGAAATTTATCAGTTACTTCAACAAAAGCTGTTACAGCAGGAGTAAATGGAGGTTATTCAACAGCGGGATATGGAGGATATTTTGCAGGTTTTTCCTCTTTACCTCTTATTACCCGTAATAATCAAGAATGTATTCCAGGAATGGTAATTTCCGTAGATGATTATTTTGAAACTTACCAGTGGTTCTTTAATGGTGTTGCCATTACAGGAGCCAATACACCATCTTACACACCAACTCAACCTGGGGTTTATACTTGTACAGTTAGTATTAGTGGCTGTGCTCCTGTAACAACACCACCGTTCCAAGTTTTTCCTTGTCCTAAATTGACAACGGTTAATGTAAATGTTTGTAATTCTAAAACATTTACCCCACAGTTTTCTGCATCGCAGCAAACCATTGATTTGGCTACCATCACAATAACGACTCCTCCAACCAATGGAACTGCAGCTGTAGATCCTACCACTGGTGTTATAAGTTATACGCCAAATCCTGGTTATATTGGGTTGGATACCTTTGTATATTCATTCAACAGTACCGTTCCAACGTTTTTTGACAGCGAGATTGTTACGGTAAATGTTAACAATGTTCTTTTAGAGACTTATGAGGACACATTAACTTCTTGCCCTTATAACGGTGTAGCTTTATACGATTTAACCTCTGCAGATGTTACTGCTTTTACGCCTCCGTTTACTAAAAAATATTATCATTCTTTGCTTGATGCCCAGAATGGAACTAACGAAATCGTAAATCCAACACTTTACACCTCAGCCAATGGTTTTGCTTATGTTAAAGTAACCACTCCTGAAGGATGTACAGATTATGCAAAAATTAATTTGGAATTTTATCCTGTACCGACTGTTACTGACGCTACGATAGCTTCATGTTTTATTGAGTTGAATCCTACTACTGCTTCATTTGATTTAGAGACAGCGAATGTGAGCAATGATGCAGGTATTACAAAAATTTACTATCCTTCTTTAACAGACGCTCAAAATGGAACTAATGCTATCGTTAACTATAACACCTACATTTCTACAAGCACGGATGTTTATGTAAGAGTTATTAGTCCTGATATGTGTTATTCTATAGCTAAAATTACTTTGGATGTTATTGAGCCTGTTTACTCTTTAGTTCTTAAAGATAAAGTGATTTGTATTGAAGATAAAACAACATTGGATGCAGGTCCTGGTTTTGAATCCTATCTTTGGAGCACTGGAGCAACAACGCAAAGTATTTCTAATGTGTCTGTTGGAGAATATTCGGTTATCTTAACAACAGAAGGATGCCCTACATTACAGAAAGTAAAAGTTATTAAATCTCCGTCACCAATTATTACTGATGTTGATATTAATAATAATACGGTTACAGTGAATGTTACGGGAGGAACTCCACCTTATCAATATTCATTAGATGGAATTAACTGGCAGGAATCAAATGTTTTTCCAAATTTACAAAGAGGAGAAAACACCTTCTATGTTATTGACACTTATGATTGTGATCCTATAACTATTGATGTTACCGTACCTAATCTTGTAAATGCGATTACCGCTAATAATGACGGAATTAACGATTACATCGATTATAGTGCATTAGCTTATAAAAAAGATTTGAAATTCTCAATCTACGACCGTTACGGTAATCAAGTTAGTCTTGGTGACAAGAAGAACAATTATCGTTGGGATGGAAGATTTAATGATAAAAAAGTTTATACCGGAACCTATTGGTATCAAATTAACTGGACAGAAAACAATGCAGAAGAAACAAAAGTTAAATATACTGGTTGGATTCTTGTAAAAAACAGAGAGTAACAATATAAATTGAAGAAGAAAGCACGGTTTTTGAAACCGTGCTTTTTTGTTTTATAAAAACCTTTTTCTGTGCAACCATTATTTCAAAAATGCATCTATAGTTTAATATTATTATTAAATTTGTAGTACATCCTGTTTTAATGAAAATAAAATTACTTTTTCTTTTAATCTGCTTTTCCCTCACCAATGCTTTTGCACAATTAGATAGGGAACATTGGTTTGCACCCATGGTAGATCGATCAACCTCTCCGAATCCTTTTCAAAAAGTCTATCTATCGACCAACCGAACTACTCCATTTCCGGTAAGTATTTACAACAACAACAATTTAATTGGAACAGTTACTATAAGCAAGGGAAATCCTCAAAAATTTGACATTCTGCGTTCTTATATTATCACAACTTTACAAAGTGATTTGTTTACTCCTACCACAAAAGGAATTTATTTAAAAGCTGAATTTCCTTTTTATGCTAATTTAAGATTTTCAGTTTTTCAACATGCTGAAATTATTACTTCAAAAGGCATCCCATCAACAGGAACTAAATTTTATGCTGCTATGACTCCGATAACGGTCAGTAATAATATTTTAAATTTTACGACGGGAATTTTAGCTACTGAAGATAATACAACTGTTACTGTTTCAAATTACAAACCTACCGTTCAATTTTCTAATGGAACTACCGGAACTACCAACCCTACCATTACTTTTACTTTAAATAAAGGACAATCTTACATTATTGAAGGATCTGGAGCCAATAATACAGATGGTTTTATAGGGGCAAAAATTGTTTCAAACAAACCTATCAATGTTACCAATGGTAATTTTAATGGGCAATACGCTGGAAATTTCCCAAACAGTTCAGATATTGAAATGGATCAATCAGTTCCAGTAAATCAATTAGGAAATGAATTCGCCCTTGTAAAAGGAAATGGTACGATAGGAATTAATATGGAAGGAGCAATTGTAATTGCCACCGAAAATAACACTCAAATTTTTGTAAATGATGAAATACCACCATTAGCCACCCTAAATGAAGGTCAATATTTTGTCATTCCAGACACCAAATACCTACTCCAAGGTTCTAATCATTATAATTTACGGATAAGAACAACCAAAAATGCTTATGTTTATCAAACGTTAGCTGGTGAACCAAGTGGCGGTGTTGCTACCGGAGGTTTTAATTTTATACCTGCGCTTAACTGTTATCTCCCTAAACAAATCAACGAATTAGGTTTAATTGATGAAAATTATCTAGTATCTTCCAATAATCCCAACGGAATTTTAAATATTCCCACAAAATTAAATTTAGTAACAGAAACAGGAGCTGTAGTTACGGTAAATGGGGTAGCTCCACCTTCTTCAACTGGCCCATTTCCTATGGCAGGAACTGCAAATTGGGTTACTTACGGCATCCCAAATGTTTCAGGAAATATCACTGTAAATTCTACAAAAGCAATTACTGCTGGAATTACGGCAGGAAGTGATGTCGCGGGATATGGAGGCTTTTTTGCCGGATTTCCTACACAGCCAATCATTATTAAAACAGGAACAAACTGTTTTCCGGGAATGACTTTAACCGTAGATCCAATTATTTATGACAGTTATCAATGGTATAACAACGGAATTTTGATTCCCGGACAAACCGGTTCTTCTATAAATCCTACAGAGCCTGGAAATTACACTGCTTCTGTAACCATGGGAAGCTGTGCTCCACTAATTACAGAGCAATATAAGGTTACAAAATGTCTCGTAAGTTCAAGTTCAAGTTATTCTATTTGTACAAATCAAACCATAACTCCAGTTTTATCTAATCCTTCAATTCCACAAGCAATTGTTCCATCTTCTGTTAATATAACTTCAGCGCCAACATTAGGAACTGTAACCATAGATTCAACAACAGGTGTCATTACTTATACTCCAACAACACCTAATGTTGCAGGAACTGATACTTTCACTTACAATTTTTGTGGAAACCATCCTGACTTTCCAGAATGTGAAACGGTAACAGTAACCATTAACATTCTGCAAATTCCTGTAAATAACGCTACACTTAATGCTTGTAATATTAATGGACAAGGAACTTTTGATCTCACTTCTGCAAATGTTACCACACAAACCAATGTAACATTAACCTACTATCCAACATTTGCAGACGCACAAAATGATAATGTAGCCAATGCTATTGTAACTCCAAATATTCATTCAGCAACTGCGGGAACCATTGTTTATGTATTAGTAAAATCTACTTTAGGCTGCAAAAGCATTGCTCAAATTACGCTAAATTTATTTCCTTTAGCTTCTGTTATTGATTTTACTCAAACCAATTGTGATGATAATTTAGATGGTTTCGTTAATGTAAATCTTTCGAATATTACGCCTCTGGTTTTAACAAACGCTACTAATTTTGCGGTGAGATATTATCCAACTTTAGTGGATGCAAATGCAGGAAACACCAATACGCTTCCAAATAACTGGACCTATTCAGTAAATACAACGATTTACATTCGTGTTGATTCGCCTGATGGTTGTGCTCCTGTAGTAAAACCTTTAAATTTTTTAATTGGAGATAAATTAAATTTGTTAACTACTGATATCACACATTCCGTTTGTGATGATGATTTAGATGGTGTGAAACAAGTTGATCTTTCACCATTTATTGGCGATTTTACAACAGATCCTGCTGTTACCGTAACTTATCATTCAAGTTTAATTGATGCTCAAAATGATGCCGCTGCTATAACAAGTTCTGTATCTGTTAATACCATAGGTGCTTTTTATATTCGGTTTGAAAAAACGGGAGAATGTCCCAATATTGGAAAAATTAATATTAATGTCAAAATTCCAAAAAAATCTGATTTAGCAGATTTAGAGATTTGTAACGGTACCAAAACAATTCTTGATGCAGGTGCTGGTTTCGAAGCTTATCTTTGGAGTACAGGTGAAACCACACAAAGTATCTCAAATGTCGGCATTGGAACTTATTGGGTAGATCTTACCTTCAATGGTTGCGTTTACAGACAAACTATCAATATTACGGCAGCTCCTCTTCCAGAAATTACTTCAATAGATATTAATCAAGGAAATGTCATCATTAATGTTACTGGTGGAACTCCACCTTATCAATATTCTTTAGATGGAATTAACTGGCAAATTTCTAATTTTTTCTACGATATTCCTCGTGGTGCCTATACTGCTTATGTAAAAGATTTCAAAGAGTGTGCAGTGGTTGAAAAAGACTTTTCTATCATCAATTTAATAAACGCCATTACACCAAATGGAGATGGACAGAACGAGGTTATTGATTATTCCGAACTATTAACCAAGCATAAACCAGTTTTCAGAATTTTTGACCGCTACGGAAAAGAAATGTTTAATGGTACTGCTTCTAACCGATTTACCTGGAATGGTAAAACACAAAATGGAAGACCTGTTCCAACAGCAACTTACTGGTATATTCTGCAATGGCAAGAACCCGGAACACAAACTTTTGTAAAACACACCAGCTGGCTTTTGGTAAAAAATAGAAATGATAATTTCTTTGAAAAGTAGTTTTTAACAAAATTTCTGAAATTTTCTTTAAAGTTTAACCTAACTTTAACCTGAAAACCAAATCTTATCTGTGTTTTAGGCCTAATTTGTTTTTAATTTTGCCAATGCTATGAAGAAATTTACAGGTTTCATGTTATTATTTTTTGCCACTTGTTTTCAAGCGCAAATTTTTAATGGAGAAATTTTGATTAATGATTATTCAAATTTTTATTTGAATCAGGTTTTTGTTACCAATCTTAATACCCATAAAACCGTTTTATCCAATGTTTACGGAAGCTTTAGTATTGAAGCAAAAACAGGAGACGTTATTCGCTTTACTTCCATTGTAACCGACAGAAAAGATTTTGTAATTTCTGATAAAAATTTTCAGAACTCCAATAATATTATTGAATTGAAAGTGGCTTATCATGATATTGAAGAAGTGGTTATTGCAAACTTTAAACCTTCAGGAAACCTTAGAAAAGATCTTGCTCATCTAAAAACAAGTAACAAAAAGGAACAAATTAGAAAAGCAGTTGGACTTCCTCTTCCAAAAGGAGATGGAACTTCTCCGGAAAACCAAATTGCCGCTTTAAAAGATGGTGGGTTAACTTTCAGCGTGGAAGCCATTTATGATGCACTTTCAGGTGAAAGAAAAAAGAAAGAAAGATTGTATGCATACGAAAAAATGAAAATTTCTATAGCCAATATAAAGAGTTATTATGGGGTAGAATATTTCACCAATTTGAGAATACCGGTAAACCTCATCGATAATTTTCTACAGTTTGTTTACAGTTCTGATAATCTTATCCAGTATTTGGATAACAAAAACATGGAAAGCATCAGTATTTATATTGAAAAATATCTTCCCATTTATCACAAACGATTACGTAATTCTAATCTAATTGAACAGACCACAATTAACTCTTAAAAAAATCCAAAGCAATAATGAGTCGCAAAATCACGTTATAATTGGAAAAAAAATGAAAAATTTACTTCTTTTTATCATATTGTTCACCTCTTTTTTAGTTCCTGCTCAGGAAAGAATGAAGGATTATAACAATGTTATTAAAAGCCAAAGTATTTATGAAATTGATGCATTTCTTCGTGATGCACATCCAGATGATCCCAGAAGATCGATTTTGAAACCACGTTTGATGGATCTCATCAAAGATTATCTTAAAAAAGCTACTCCGGAAGATCAGCAGGTAAAGGTTCTGCAAGAAAAATTGGCTTTACTGAAAAGAAGACCTTCCACAAAAATTACTTTCGAGGAAATGAATGAAGCCATTCGTCAGAAAATCATTCGATTACGAAATCAACAATTAGCTGATATTCAGGCTGGTGTTTACAAAAAATCTGCTGAAGAAAAGAAAATGAAACCTCTAGCTTCAAGAAGTTCTTCCACTTCTTCGAGAAATACCTCTAGTTCTTCGAAAACTTCTATTTTATCTAAAACCAAGTCTTCCACTACAAAAACATCTACTTCGAAACCTGCAGAAAAAGCAGAAGTTTCCACTTCTTTAGCCTCAAATTTTGAAAATCCTGAGCAAGGCGAATTCAATATGTTGATGGATGAATCTCCGGAAGATCATAAAAATAAAACGGTTAAAATCCTAAATGCTCTTTTCGATAACGATCCCAACAGTAAGGACACCACCGTTCTTGTAAAAAACAATTCCGATTGCGACATTATTGTAAGAATGGAGGGTATTGGTTACACCAAATACAGATTGCCGGTTCCTTCAGGAAAAGAAAATACTATTGTTATTGCCAAAGGAGATTATTTATTTACCAGTTTGGTTTGCGGTGCGCAATATGCCTCACAGAAAACCGTACAAAAAGCCATTATGGTTACTTTGGGAAAACCCGGCAAATAATAGGATAAAGCCTCGAAAATCCTTAATTTCGCCCAAAAATAAATATGGGGAAGAATAAAATTGCGAGATTCGAAGAAAACAAAATCCTTCCAAATGTCATTCAGCCAACAAGAGAAGAAGCCTTAAACCAGTTCCATTTAAAAGGAAAATGGAAAAAGGAAATTTTTATAAATGAAAATCCCATCGTTTTAGAATTAGGCTGTGGAAAAGGTGAATATTCCGTTGGACTAGCAAAATCTTTCCCAGAGAAAAATTTTATCGGAATTGACATTAAAGGAGCTCGATTTTGGTTTGGTGCCAAAGAAGCAGTAGAAAATAACATTAACAATGTAGCATTTCTCCGAACCCAAATTGAACTTGTAGACTATTTTTTTGAAGAAAATGAGGTAGATGAAATTTGGATTACCTTTCCTGATCCACAAATTAAATATCGTAGAACAAAGCACCGCTTAACACATCCGGATTTTTTAAATCGTTATAAAAAGATTCTAAAACCTGGTGGAATTATTCACTTAAAAACCGATTCTGAATTTTTACATGGTTATACTTTAGGACTTCTTCAAGGCTTAGGTTATGAAATTCTTACCGCACATCATGACATTTATGGAGCTCCGGAATATGAACCTAATACACCTCTTTTGCGTGAAGTTAGAACGTATTATGAAGAATTATTTTCAGCGAAAGGAAAGACGATAACTTACATCAAGTTTAGAATTCACTAAAATTTAGAAACAAAAAAACCGCTCTAAAATTTAGAGCGGTTTTTATTTAATAGAAAATCTTAATTATTCTGCATCGAAATCAGCATCTGCATCAGCAGAAACTTTTTCTCCTTCTTCTTTAGATTTTTCTTTGTCAGCTTTTCTTTGAGAAAGACCATCTTTGATAGAATCTGAAACTACAGAAAGAAGCATATCAATAGACTTAGAAGCATCATCGTTTCCTGGAATTACGTAATCTACTTTTCTAGGATCAGAATTTGTATCAACAATAGCAAATACAGGAATTCCTAATTTTTTAGCTTCAGTAACCGCGATGTGTTCGCTCATGATATCTACTACAAAAAGAGCAGAAGGAAGACGCACCATATCAGCGATAGAACCTAAGTTCTTCTCCAAATTAGCTCTTTGTCTGTCCACCTGAAGTCTTTCTTTCTTCGATAAAGTTTCGAAAGTTCCGTCTTTCTTCATTTTATCAATAGCGTTCATTTTCTTAACAGCTTTACGGATCGTTACAAAGTTTGTTAACATTCCACCAGGCCATCTTTCAGTAATATAAGGCATATTAAGTTCAGAAGCATGTTTTGCAACTACTTCTTTCGCTTGCTTTTTAGTGGCTACGAAAAGAACTTTTTTACCTGCAGAAGTAATTTTTTCCAAAGCGTTACAAGCTTCATCCAATTTTACTGCTGTTTTATGTAAATCTACGATGTGAATACCGTTTTTCTCCATGAAAATGTATGGAGCCATATTTGGATTCCACTTTCTGGTCATGTGACCGAAGTGTACACCTGCCTCTAAAAGGTCTTTAACATTTGCTTTAGCCATGTCTCTTTTTTGTTTTTAGTTTACGTTCCGCTTTTTTGCAATCAACTTTTCTTTAGATGGGAGAAAAGTTTGGATGCTAAACTAAACGGGGCATTTTTTTGATTAGATAATAGAACCAAGAGCCAAGAACCAAGATTTCTGAAAGTCTCGAATCTCGTGTCTCGCATCTCGAATCTGTTGAATTAACGTTTTGAGAATTGGAATCTCTTTCTTGCTTTTTTCTGACCTGGTTTCTTTCTTTCCACCATTCTTGCATCTCTTGTAAGCAAACCGTGTGGTTTAAGAGCCAATCTGAATTCAGCATTAATTTCGCAAAGTGCTCTGGAAACGCCTAATCTGATAGCTTCTGCTTGTCCTGTATTACCTCCACCGAAAACATTCACAGTAACATCATATTGTCCTGTTGTTTCAGTTAAAAGGAAAGGTTGGTTTAATTTGTAAACCATAACATCTGTTGAGAAGTATTCTTTAGCATCTTTACCGTTTACTGTAATATTACCAGAACCTGGTTTTACGTAAACTCTTGCTACTGAAGTTTTTCTTCTTCCAATTTTATGAACTGTTGACATATTAATTATTTAATTTCGTTAACATTAATAGTTTTTGGCTGTTGAGCTTCGTGCTTATGTTCAGTTCCTTCATATAAATAAAGGTTTTTGAAAATAGCAGCACCCAATCTGTTTTTAGGAAGCATACCTTTTACAGATTTTTCCAAAACTTTCATTGGATCTTTTTTCAATAGCTCTTCAGCTGTCTGAGACTTCTGTCCACCTGGATAACCAGTATGCCAGATATAAGTCTTGTCAGCCCATTTGTTTCCTGAAAGAGTAATCTTTCCAGCATTCAAAACGATTACGTTATCTCCACAATCTACGTGCGGTGTAAAGTTCGTTTTGTGCTTTCCTCTCAAAATCTTTGCAACCTGGGAAGCTAATCTTCCTAACGGTTGTCCTTCAGCATCTACCACAACCCATTCTTTATTAGCGGTAGCTTTGTTAGCTGAAACGGTTTTGTAACTTAATGTATTCACACTTTTTCGTTTACGGTTAAACATAATTTTCCCAATAAGGGTGTGCAAAGGTATCACTTTTTTTCGAAATGGGAAAACATTCTACAAGAATTTAAAATTATTGTAATTGCCTTGTTTTGAGAGAATTTGCTAATTTAAACTTAGAAACCAACCCTAATTCCTCAAAGATTTTGAATTTCTAAAACTTGCGAAAAGATAATAAACAACAAAAATGGTTGAAAATTTTATGATGGAAGGAACCGCAATTTCAAAATTAAAAAGTGAAAGTCCGATTCCTAAAAGAAGCGCAATTCCTATCAATGAAATACCCATTTTTTTGGGTAATGCCCATTGTGGTTGATCCACAAAATAAGCCAAACCCCAACCTAGACCGAATGCGAAAGCATTGTACAAATCAATTTCCCAACCTTGGCTTCCGATAAATAAATAATTAAGCAGAAAGCTAACACCGGTTCCTATTAATATGTATAGAATTGATTTTAACATGAGATAAATTTCGACAAAAATAACAAGAATTAAATCAAAAGAAAAAACAAAACCAACACATCAAAGTTCTCACTTCCCGCTTCCAACTTCTTTTCATATCTTTGAAAAATCCACAATTTTTCTAAAATTCTTTATGGAAACTCAAAAATACGAACCCAAAAACAAAGTAAGAATCGTGACCGCCGCATCGCTTTTCGACGGGCACGATGCCGCGATTAATATCATGCGCCGTGTCATCCAGGGAACCGGCTGCGAAGTCATTCACCTCGGACACGACAAATCTGCGGAAGAAGTGGTAAATACTGCAATTCAGGAAGATGCAAATGCCATTGCATTAACTTCATATCAGGGCGGCCACAACGAATATTTTAAATATATTTATGACCTTTTGCGGGAAAAAGGTGCTCCGCAAATCAAGATTTTTGGCGGTGGTGGTGGTGTTATTTTACCGGAAGAAATTAAAGATTTAATGAATTACGGAATCGATCGTATTTATTCTCCTGATGATGGTAGGGAACTCGGTTTGCAGGGAATGATCGATGATTTAGTTCAAAAATCGGATTTTGCGACTGGAAAAAATGTAGAAATTTCAGATTTGGATAAAATTAAATTTGAAGATTCAAAATCGATAGCACAAGTCATTTCAGCAGTGGAAAATTTCTCTGACGAAAAGGAAGATTTGGTAAAAGCCATTGAAGAAAAATCAAAAAACTCCAACATCCCGATTATTGGAATTACCGGAACAGGAGGCGCAGGAAAATCCTCTCTAACCGACGAAATTGTACGCAGATTTTTACGTTCCAATCCAGAGAAAAAAATTGCCATTATTTCCGTAGATCCTTCCAAAAAGAAAACGGGAGGTGCGCTTTTGGGAGACAGAATTCGGATGAATTCCATCAACGATAAAAGAGTTTACATGCGTTCGATGGCGACTCGTGAAAACAACGTTTCGGTTTCGCCTTACATTCATTCCGCTTTAAATATTTTGAAATTAGCAAAACCCGATGTCATTATTTTAGAAACTTCGGGAATTGGACAATCCGGTTCAGAAATTACAGAAATCGCAGACGTTTCGATGTACGTCATGACGCCTGAATATGGGGCTTCAACACAATTGGAAAAAATTGACATGTTGGATTATGCCGATTTAATTGCTTTAAATAAATCTGACAAAAGAGGTGCTTTAGATGCGCTTCAAGCCGTCCGAAAACAATACCAAAGAAACCATGTTTTATTTGAAAAATCTTTGGAAGAAATGCCGGTTTTCTCAACAAAAGCAAGTCAGTTCAACGATTGGGGAACAACGGAAATTTATAATGAATTAATTAAAAAAGTTAACGAAAAATATTCTGAAATTGGTTTAAACGAATACGTTGAGCAAAACGTTTCCGAAGATTCAACCGTAATTCCGCCGAAAAGAGTCCGTTATCTTTCTGAAATTGTTGAAAACAACAAAGAGTACGACAAATCGGTTGAAGAACAAGCTTTGGTTGCAAAAAAGATGTATTTGGTTGATGGCGCAAAAGCGTTAATTGAAGACGATGAACATACGACTGATAAATTGGAAAAAGTGTTTTTGAAGACCAAGAAAAATTTGTCGGAAGAAAACCGTCTGTTTTTACAAGGTTGGAAACATTTCAAGGAAGAAATGAAAGAAGATACTTTTACCTATCTCGTTCGTGGAAAGGAAATTAAGGTAGAAACGAAATCCGAAAGTTTATCGCACCTCAAAATTCCAAAAATTGCACTTCCCAAATTTCAAGATTGGGGCGATTTAATCCGATGGAAAGGACAGGAAAATGTTCCCGGACAATTTCCGTACACTGCCGGAATTTACCCTTTCAAAAGAACAGGAGAAGATCCAACGAGAATGTTTGCTGGAGAAGGCGGACCAGAAAGAACCAACCGAAGATTCCATTATGTTTCTGCGGAAATGCCTGCAAAAAGGCTTTCAACGGCTTTTGATTCCGTGACTTTATACGGTCAAGATCCTGCTTTTCCGCCCGATATTTATGGAAAAATTGGCAACGCCGGAGTTTCGATTGCCACTTTGGACGATGCCAAAAAACTGTATTCCGGTTTTGATTTGATTAATGCATTGACGTCGGTTTCCATGACGATTAACGGTCCCGCTCCAATGTTGTTGGCATTTTTCATGAATGCAGCCATCGATCAAAATGTAGAAAAATACATCGCTGAAAATGGACTTCAAAATAAAATTGAAGATGTTTTAAAACAAAAATTCGACGATAAAGGTTTGAAAAGACCCTCTTACAACGGCGAACTTCCGCCTTCCAATGATGGTTTAGGTTTACAATTATTAGGTATTACTGGTGATGAAATTATTGATGCAGAAACCTACGAAAAAATAAAAGCCGAAACTATCGCAACGGTTCGTGGAACGGTTCAAGCTGATATTTTGAAAGAAGATCAGGCGCAAAACACGTGTATTTTCTCAACGGAATTTGCGTTGAGATTAATGGGCGATGTCCAACAATATTTTATTGAAAATAAAGTAAGAAACTTCTATTCGGTTTCCATTTCCGGTTATCACATTGCAGAAGCGGGTGCGAATCCGATTTCGCAGTTGGCATTTACTTTAGCAAATGGTTTCACGTATGTAGAATATTATTTGTCGAGAGGAATGGACATCAACGATTTTGCACCGAATTTATCCTTCTTTTTCTCCAACGGAATTGATCCTGAATACGCTGTAATTGGACGTGTTGCAAGAAGAATTTGGGCAAAAGCAATGCGCGAAAAATATCACGCAAATGAACGCTCCCAAATGTTGAAATACCACATCCAAACTTCTGGAAGATCACTTCATGCGCAGGAAATTGATTTTAACGATATTAGAACGACACTTCAAGCGTTGTATGCGATTTACGACAACTGTAACTCGCTTCACACCAATGCGTATGATGAAGCGATTACAACACCAACCGAACAATCGGTTCGAAGAGCGATGGCTATTCAGTTAATTATCAACAAAGAATTAGGTTTGGCGAAAAACGAAAATCCGTTGCAAGGCTCATTTATTATAGAGGAATTGACGGATTTGGTGGAAGAAGCGGTGTATCAAGAATTTGACCGAATTACAGAAAGAGGGGGTGTTTTGGGAGCGATGGAAACGATGTATCAACGCTCAAAAATTCAGGAAGAATCGATGCATTATGAATGGTTGAAACATACGGGAGAATATCCGATTATCGGGGTAAATACCTTCCTTGGAAAAGACGGTTCTCCAACGGTAACTCCGGGAGAAGTCATCCGTTCCACCGAAGAAGAAAAACAAGCCCAAATTTCAAACTTGGAAAATTTCCAAAAATCGAACGAAGATAAAAGAGATGAGTGGTTGGAAAAACTGCAAGATGCTGCGGTAAATCAACAAAATTTATTTGCGGTAATGATGGATGCGGTGAAATATTGTTCGCTTGGTCAAATTACCAATGCTTTGTTTGAAGTGGGTGGTAAATACAGAAGAAATATGTAGGCGAAAGTCCCCCACCAGTTATTTAAAACAAACCTCAGAGAATTTCTTTGAGGTTTTTTTGTAATTTCATAGCAGTTTCAGGTATAAAAACAATGTCTGACGGAAATTGTGTTTATAGAGTTTCTTCAAATTAAATCGGTAAAGAAAAATATATACGAAACACCAACAAATATTTTGCGATGGTTTATAAAGGGATTCCATATTTTTACTCACCGATTGAAAAGTCGTTCAACAAAATGACTAAAGATCAGAATAATGATTTTTTATTCATTGCTAAATCTAAGACGGAGGCTAAAAACGGTGATGTAATGATGGCTTCTCTTTACTTTGGTGTTGTCGACGCGCTGATCGCGTCTCATGCAAGCTCACCCTTCGAAATGAAACTTGATTATCTGAATTGCGGTTTTATTCCTGTTAAGGAAGTCAAAAAATAATTTTACGATTCCAAAACAAAAAAATCCGCTTCGTAACCGAGGCGGATTTCCTTTTTTAAAAGAATTGAAACAAATCTTTTTTCAGAAATGTGTTATAATTTGAATCTGAACGTTTCAGAGCCGGTTTTTGTCTGATACACCAGAATGTAAACGCCGTTTGTTTTTACGTTAAAAGATATCTCGTTTGATTTTTCTTTCGCCGACTGTAGCAATTTCCCAGACATATCAAAGATTTTATAATCACCGAAAGAGGCCAACTGATTATTCGAAATCATCTTGATTTTTGAATCATCTTTGCTGAAGAATACAATGTTTTTCTCCGACTTTACATCAGCTGTTCCCAATGTTGCATTTGTAATTTTCAAACCTGTCAAAATCACGCTGAAGTTTCTCGTTGTAGATGGTGAAGAAGATGATTTTCTTACATAGACAAGCAAACCACTGTTTACTGTTGTGCCTGCAATATTTGCCTGTTTATAATTGTCTACACTGTTGCCAAACCAAGTAGTTGATACCGTCGCAACATTATTTGGATTTGATACGCTAAGGGGTGCAAAAGGTCGCACATTAATACTCGGACCTTGTTGTCTGAAAAGGATATCGAAATTATATACCAGTCTGCTTGCAGTAGGATTTATACCGTCTGCTGACGTCTGCTCAACGCCTTCATCATCCGTCCAGCAGATAGAAGCTCTTGCAGACGAGCCTCCTGCAACACCGGTGACACTAACTTCATCGATTGAGTCATTTGTAGGATTTGTGGCAAATTCTACCAGTTTTGCGCTTCCGCCAAACTGCATTTGTTTAATTGTCTGCGCTGCTCTCTCAACATTTAAAATTCCCCAGCCAAATTTTGCATCCGGACCGGCATTTCCTGCTTCATCGGCTGTATGCAGCATCAAAGCTTTCAGTGAAGCTGCTTTCATATAAGTCCCGAAAATAGAATTATAATACTGCTGAAGCAACAAACCTGCTGCTGCTGCTGCCGGCGTAGAGTAAGAAGTGCCAGACGAACTCACATCCACACCTGTATAGGTATTATTTCCAGTATATAAAGGAACGTTAATAGCAGTACCCAGCGTAACGATATCCGGTTTTACACGGCCATCATCAGTCGGTCCCCAGTTGCTGTAATTAGACATTGTGTTATCAAAATTGATTGCTCCAACAGTCATCACATTTTTCGCTGCAGTTGCACCTGTGATCACATCAAAACCTCCGGCAGAACTGTTTCCGTTATTTTGCTGCTCGTTTCCAGCTGCTACAAATGCCAGATAATTGGGCGTTGTTTTCAGCAACTCATCCCAGTTTTTAGCAGAATCATCATACGCTCCGTAATTCCAGATATTATTGGTAGTGGTATTGCTATAACCATACGAATGGTTTGAAACCAAAAAGCCACCTGCTGCAAAAGTGGTCATTTCAGCAAGATCATTATCCCAGTCATAATTTTTTGCTGTAGCATTAAAAGCAAGACCTCTCGCTGTCAATCCATTAGGGTTTGAGCTTGAAGTCAACATTTTTCCCACCATAATTCCTGATACTGCCTGCATATGATCATTGCCCGAAGCTGTATCTAAAGATTGGTTTGCCTGCATTGTTACTTGTCCTGCAAGAAGCTCATGCGACGCATTCACCTTTCCGCCATCCCAAACGCCGGCCACCATATTGGTTCCCGTGATGTTTACACCCAAACTTCCGTCTTGGTAAAGTGACGTAGCTTTTGCATTTACCGCCTGATTGGTATCTTTTGTATTGATGTAAATAGGGTTTCCTTCTGCATCAATATGATGAAGCATGTAATAGTTTTTCCCGATCGTGAACTCTTTCTTAGCGGTAGGATTTGCCGAAAGATATACCTGAATTTTAATTTGCTGTTCCTGATATTCTTTGTCGAATTTATTTTTCAGATTGGCAATCTCAGTGCTGTTGATGTCTCGTTTGATTACTGCGCGCTCTTCTTCAGTCTGTGCAAAAGTTACAATGCTGATCAGAAACCCTGCAAGTAGTAGATTTTTTTTCATTACTTTACAAAATTATTTATGCTGCAAAATTCTACAAATTTTTACTACCCCACACTCACCGAAAGGATAGTTTTCTTGTAAAATATAGAAATTAGTAAAAAATTAATAAAGATGTAAAGCGCTGAAAATCAGATTAATTTAATTGTAAAACAAAATTTAACTCTAATTTTAAGCAGATGTTAACAGCAACGGTACTACTTATTTGAAAATTTCTTGAGCATATCTTTTCTGTTTTTAATATCCAGAGCAGCATACAGGTTTCTGATGTGATATTTTATGGTAGCTTCGGTTACCGAAAGTTTGTCGGCAATTTCTTTGTTGGAAAAACCTCCGGCAATGAGATCCAGAATCACCTTTTGCTTGCGGTTGAGATTTGCAGTATTAAGGATTTCTTCCTTTTCAGGATTTTTTGAGACTTGCGCCTGAGAAAATATCTTCAGCTCTTCTTTCAATACTTCTAGCTCATCATGCATTTTAATCTTTTCTGCGCGCTCTATTTTAGATTTCTTTAAAAAATAAAAACCTATACAGAGCAGAATCAGGATAATCACAGAAGAAATGATAATCGTAAAGAGACTAATTTCTTCTTGTTTTTCGGTTTTGTTTTCTAGAAATGCCTCATTCTGAATGTGCATATTGGCAAGCTTTTTCTCGCGGTCAAACAAAACATTCAGAGAATCCAACGTTTTTGTATGCTGAAAAACTTTTTCCTTATTACCTACCCGCTGATAAATTTTCCGAATCTCCTCCGTCGCGTAAACCTTATATTTTAAAATTTTGCACGAATCGGCAATTTTTATACATTCAGAATAAATAGAATCGACGAGACTGTAATTCTTTCTGGCGCTGTGAAGTTCCATCATTTTCACCAAAACTGCGGGCTGATTACATGCTGAAATTTTCTTTAAAATGAATAAAGCAATATCATAATTCTTCTCAGCAGCGTCATATTTTTTTTGCTGAAAATCGATATAACCCTGCTGCATGATGATGTACGCTTTAGTCTTTTCGTCGAGGTTCTGGTATTTTTTTGCTCTTATTTCACTAATGATTTTTTCCGATTGCACATATTGGTTATCATCAAAATACGCAAAAGCCATTTCAGCTTGTATGTTGATTTTCAGCGAGTCACGGTTGTCAACATCATCCGAAATCTGCATCGCGCGTTTCAGATATTTTATTGCAGAACCGTAATCATTAATGCTGCGAAACGTTGCGGCCATGAGATAATTGAGTTTTACCTCACCTTCCTTTGAAAGATTTTTTCCGTCGAGTAGATTAAGGAGCTTTGCCTGCGAAAGCTGATGTTTTCCCGAACGATTATTTTGAAAAATTTCGTTTTCCAAAGCCGAAATATTGGTTTTCTGTCCGAAAACGCAGCAACTTATTAAAACGAAAATTAAAAAAACTTTTTTCATACCACAGTCGTGCACAAATGTAAATCATTCTCAGCTTAAAATGCAAGCGGATTTCGCTAGATTCATATCAGAAAATTATGAAGCCAAAAGCCATTTTCAACTGGAGCAGCGGAAAAGACTCCGCCCTAGCATTTATAAAACTTTAAAGGAAGACCAATTTGAAATTTCACTTTTGCTGACGAGTATTAATAAATAATTTCAGAGAATTTCTATTCATGGAGTTCATATATCTCTACTGGAAAAGCAAGCGGAAAGTTTAGGTTTAAATTTAATTAAAATAGAACTTCCAAAAGAGCCGTCAATTGAAGAATATCGTGATATCATGAGCAAAACTATGAATGAAATTAAATCTTAGGGTGTTACTCATTCTATTTTTGGAGATATTTTTCTGGAAGATTTAAAGAAATACCGTGAAGACCAATTAGAAACCATCGGCATGTAGGCAGTTTTCCCGTTTTGGAAGCAAAATACAACAGACCTCATCAATCAGTTCTTAGATTTCTGATTAAAACAATTGTGAATTATGTCATCGAAACTTATCTTGATAAAAATTTTTCAGGAAGATTTATTGACAAAAATTTCATTAAAGATTTGCCTCAAAATGTTAATCCTTACGGAGAAAAGGGAGAATTTCACACCTGCACTTTCGACGGATCAATTTTTAAGAAACCTATTGATTTTGAAATTGGAGAATTCATAAAGAAAATTATCCGAAACCAGAGTCTAACGATAATGATGATGAAGGAGAATATGTTTTTGGTTTTGTGATTTGATTTCAAAATAAAAATATTTTTTGCCGACACTTTTTTACGGTTTACCTCATTTATTTATACAGGAATTTTTGTTGATTTACTTTTGATTATCAAAATTTTTTCCAATGAATAAAAATAATTCTATCATATCCTTTTTCAAGGTTCTTTTTCTGGTGGATGCCTCGATTTTCAGGGCGCAAACGGGAGTTCAGGTGCAATTTTACAACGGAAGTCCACAAAACTACGCCGTAGAAAAAAGCGGTAAACTTTATTTTTCAGGCGACAATCTCCTGATTAAAACTTCATCTAATTCTACAGATGTTACGATTCCTGTAAACATTATTTCTACAATTGTTTTTTCTGAAAGTGCTTTAGCAACAAGTGATGTGGGCGGCAACGTGTCAAGTTTGTTACTGTATCCGAATCCGTCTTCAGATTACATTAAAATAAAATCTGCTAAAGGCAAAAAAAATTCTGTCGATATTTATTCTGCTTCAGGGTAATTGTTGCACAAAGGAACATATTCTTCTGATGCTACAATTGATGTAAGCAATCTACATCAAGGCGTTTAATTGGTTCAAGCGAATGGTACAACAATAAAATTCATCAAAAAATGAGAAAGCAAACACTAATTTACACAGCGCTTTTGTTTTCATTTTTCGCGAATGCACAACACAATATTTTGGTGAATAATTCTGGAAACGTAATGTATGGAAACACGCTTTCTGCAGTGCAAAGCATTACTTTCGACAATACCTATAGCAAGTTTTTGATTAACGGAAATTTTTCCTGGGAAACCTTTATGTTTGCTTTTCATCAACAAGTTTCGATTTCGTTTTTGGAAGTTTAAAGAAATTTCAAAAAGGTTTTTACTTTTTTAATCTGTCTTAAATAATTTTTTTGCGCTGAAATGGAATAAAAAACACTTACAACGACCAAACTTATTGACAGAAAAACAAATAATGATTCCCAAAAAGAATCCCGAAACGTAAATAATTTTTGAAAACTATCTGAATGTCTTATAGCTGAAGAAATGATATTCATCATTGGTGAAATAATAATGATAAATATAAAAATCGAATTTTGGTGCAAGGTTAAGACATGATTATTATACTTTTTCGCCAGCTGAAATTCTTTAAAATTTTTGATGTATTGATACAGCGCAAATCCTACAATTGTTGTAAGAAGGATGACAACAAAAAATCCGAAAACTATCCCATTCATAAAAAAAGCAGCCAAAAAAATCAGCATTACAACAGGTATTGAAAGTTTTAATCCTTCCAAAATATTGGATTTTTCAATTTGCCAACGCATTTTTCGCATAAAATCGGAAACATCTTCCAGGTTCATTCCACCTTTCCAGTAAGGTTTTAGCTCATCATGCCATTGTTTTTTAACCATTTTCAAAGCATCTTCAAAACTCAAATTTTCTTCACGCTGTAAATCCAAAATTTGGGTTACAAAATGATCCTGAACTTCAATTAAAATATCAATCGGAAGTTTTTTGGTCAGCAAATAATTTCTAATTTCTGTAAGTTGAATTTCGTTCATCATTAAATATTAAAAATCGTTGTTAAATTCAGAAGATAATTTTTCATTTCTTCCTCCTGTTTCACTTGTTGTTTTTTACCATTTTCGGTTAAAAGATAATATTTTCGGTCTCTTCCGTTCACATTTTGCACTTCAGATTCTATAATTCCATCGTTTTCCAATTTGTGTAAAATGGGATACAAAGCGCCTTCCGTCATTTCCAAATGACCTTTGGTGAGTTCTTTCGCACGCTGTGTCATTTGATAACCATACATTTTCACTTCTGAAGCCAAAAGTTTCAGAATAATATTTTGCAACGTGCCTTTATATAAAGTTTTGTTACTTTTAAACATACCTAAGAATTTGATGCATTGCAAATATATGTATAATTTTCTTATGTATCTGAATTCATTTTCAAAAAAATTAAATTTGCTTTATGGAAACAGAGAAAATTATTTTAGGAATTGATCCCGGAACAACCGTTATGGGATATGGAATTATTTCTATAAAAAAAAACAAAATGGAACTGATTTCCATCCACGAACTGATTCTGAAAAAATATCCCAATCACGAAACCAAACTGAAATATATTTTTGATAAAACATTGGCTCTAATTGATGAATTTCATCCTGATGAAGTGGCTTTAGAAGCTCCATTTTTTGGAAAAAATGTACAAAGTATGCTGAAGTTGGGACGTGCGCAAGGTGTTGCCATGGCAGCAAGTTTGTACCGAAATATTCCGATTACCGAATATTCCCCCAAAAAAGTAAAAATGGCGATAACCGGAAACGGTAATGCAAGCAAAGAACAGGTTGCCGGAATGCTGCAAAATCTTTTAAGTCTAAAGGAATTTCCCACAAAATATCTCGACGCGTCCGATGGTTTAGCGGTGGCTGTTTGTCATCATTTTAACTCCGGAAATCTAAATTCCGAAAAATCTTACACAGGCTGGGAAAGTTTTTTAAAACAAAATCCGGAACGTTTGAAGTAAATTTTAAGGAAGATTATAGAGTTTAAAGTTTTTAAACTTTCCCTTTTCTTATTAAAATTCAAAAAAAGTTCCTGAACAATCATATTATTTTTTTTAATATAAAACACTAAAAACCAGCATTTTATTTTGTAAAATACATTTACAAAAAATTTACTTGGTAAAACCTAATACTATTTGTAACATTGGTGTAATTTTAGATACCTATTATTCCATTGATAAAATTGATAAAATTGAAAATACAAAATATTAACCCAATCTCTTCCATAAACCAAAAAATGAATTGGTTTCAGAAATTTTTACTAGTTTGTTCCGGTGGAAATATTCATATTTTAAGAAAAACGCCAAGTGAATGGAACAAATTCGCAGGAATTGGAGGAATTGTACTTTTTACCGCCATTTTCGCAACACTTTCTGCGGGTTATGCGATGTTTACTATTTTTGAAAATCTTTGGATTTCAGCTGGTTTTGCAATTTTATGGGGTTTAATGATTTTCAATTTAGACCGATATATTGTTTCTTCGATTAAGAAAACGGGAACTTGGTGGAACCAGGCTTTGATGTCGATTCCAAGGTTGATTTTGGCAACTTTTTTAGGAATTATCATTTCAAAACCTTTGGAATTAAAAATTTTTGAAAAGGAAGTCAACAAACAATTGAATACCATTATTCAAAGAAATAAAAAACAATTGCAAGGTGAAATGAATGGTAGAATTTTACAACAAACCTCTCCTTTTGAAGCTGAAAAAAAAGAAATCCAAACCAAAATTGCAGATTATCAAAAATCGTATGATTCCGCCGCTGTGGAACTTGAAAAAGAAATTTTGGGAACCAAAACCGGACTTACCTCCGGAAAAGCAGGCTTTGGAACTAACGCCAAACGAAAAGCTGAACTGAAAGAACAAAGAAAACAGGATTTAGAAAATTATCAAAAACAATTGCAACCAAGAATGGATTATTTGGACAAGGAAATTTCTAAAGTTTATACCAATTTGGAAACCGAAAGAACCAAAACAGAAACCATTGAAAATCGGTTTAACGGTTTTGCAGCAAGACTTCAAGCACTGGACGAATTAGGAAAAAATTCTGCCATTATTGCTACAGCTGCAGCTTTTATTATGGGACTTTTTATTTGCTTGGAGATTTCTCCGGTTTTGGTAAAACTGATTTCGAGCGTTGGTCCTTATGATTATTTACTCGAAAAAACGGAAAACGATTTCCGATTATATTCCAAAGAAAAAATTGAAAAAGGAAATGTGGCAACAAACTGGAGGATTGATGATTTTCAAGATCAGTTGAAAAAATAAAAAATTACTTTCAATTTCAAAAACTATTTTTTGCTGTTTTCAAACAAAGTAAGCGTAAGACTGTCATCAAAAAACTTATTAGATGCATATTTTGAATTGCACAAATTTGCCCCTAAAGCATAAGTTCCTTTCTCTACCACAATAAAATTTTTCCGATTTTTGATAATAGGTAAATTGTAAATTTTTGATCCAGAAAGCCTCAAAATAATATTACAATTGGTGTTGTTGTTAACAATCAAAGAGATTCGACTGTCATTTGGACTTCCATTTAAAAGAATATCTAAAGATTCAGCGGCATTATTTTGCTTATCCAGCGAATCTTTTTTCATCAACATATTAAATTCTTCCATTTCAATTTCCTGAGCTGTTCTGGTTCTTGTTGAAGAACCTTCATACGCAGCACAGGAAAATAGGCTAAAAAGTCCTGCTAAAGCAATTGGAATTATTTTTTTCATATCTAAAGTTTTGACAAAAATAATTAAAAAAAGCGGCCATAAGCCGCTTTTATAGGTGTGGATTTTTTTATTTTTTGATAAACTTCTGACTCACTTTCTTCCCTGCCTTGTCTGTTCCTGTTAAGATATAAACTCCGGGCTTTAAATCCGAAACCGATTCATTTGTATTTCTTAACAATTTCACCAATGCTCCTGATACAGAGTAAATAACGATGTTATTTAAACTGTTTGACGTTTTAATGAAATCTTTCACCGGATTTTCCATAGCAAAAACGGTTTTTACAGAAGCTACTTCAGAAACTCCCAAATTGGTTTCTGCGGCAAGGTTTAATCTCGTTAAAATAACATTATCACCTGTATCTTCTTGCAAATCTGCAATATATAATTTCCCATTAAAATTGTTCAATAAAATTTGTCCATCATATTCTCCATAACCAGTATCAGTAAATGGATACGAAAAATGTCCTGCTGTCCCAAAAGTTGTATCTAAAGCACCCATTGGATTTACTCTGGAAATTTTTCTTGTAAAAGTGGTTCCATCAGATTCCATGTTGAAAAACAAAATGCTTCCTCCCGGTTGAATTTCAAAATCCCAAAAAGTAGTAATATTTGCTGTAGATAAATCAGCTGTACCATTAACGCCATAAGCGGTTACAGGATTCAAATTAATATCCAATTTTGTAATCGTGGCATTATCTCCCATAACATAAATGTTATTATTCTTCATTTCAAATTCACTGATATTGAATCCTGATGGAGTATAAAAAACGGGTGATGTAGAATCTTCGTTAGCTAACTTTACAATTCTATTGTTTGTATAATCCCACAAAAAAATCATTGACCCACTTTGCAAAATTTTACTTTCAAAATCAAAAGCAATTGCTCTTGTTCCACCAGTTCCATAGGTAGTATCCAAGCTTCCATCTGCATTAAATCTTCTCAAAAAGTTATCTCCTACTGCAAGTATTTTTTCCTGAAGGAAGAACAACGAAATTATATAACATATTAGGTTCTGTATACATTGGATTACTAAATGTTGCATCGATGGTTCCATCTGGATTCATTCTGATAATTTTAGTTCCAAAATAATACGGATCTACACCATTATCCAATTCATAACCATAACTACCAAAATTTTTCCGTTGGATAATTCAGCAGGAATTGCTGCTTCTTCGTAGGAACCGTAACCTGTGTATTGATTAATGACAACTTTTCCATTGATTCCAAAAGTCGCGTCCATAGAACCATTTTCCAAAAATTTTAGAATTACAGCGTTACCTTCACTGTTATATCCAGCAGCAATTACTTTTCCACCCGCAACTTCCGTTGCAGAATAGAAATCGCCTAAATTGGGTTGAGTTAATTTACCATTAGTACCAAAAGTGGTATCAAAAGATTGTGCAGAAAACGCATTGAAGATTAGCCCACACATTAAAAAATAGATTTTTGTTTTCATATTATAGAGTTTTTTTTTTGAGAGTATTAAAGGTTTGAAGTTTACTCTGTTCAAAAATAAAATTTACAATAAAGAAAATCAATACTACTTAAGGGGTATTTTTAACGTGGTTCAAAGTAAGTTAAGAGTTCTCGATAATTTTTTATATCCAGTTTGCGGTAAATGTTTTTCAGATGGGCTTTTACAGTATATTCAGAAATATAAAGTTTATCGGCAACTTCTCTAACCGTTTTCCCTTCACAATATAAATTAATAATTTCCCATTCTCTGGATGAAACAGAAGTGGGGTTTTTAGAAGTTTTTTTTGATAACCCCGTAGTTTTAGACATAAGCGTTACCGCCATAACAGGTTCTTGATTTACAAAAATAGAACGGGTGCAGCCAATAAAATTTTCAAATTTCTGATTGCAGTTTTTCAGCTTATACTCCAATTGAAGATCTCCTTTTCCCCCTTTTCGAAAATGCATAAAAGATTCCAATAATGATCCGTATTTTGAGGGATGAAGGGTTAGAAAGTAGTAGAAATAATCAATTTCATAAAAAATATTTTTTTCGAAACCATAGTAATCTCTAAGCAAATCATTAATATAAATGGGCTTCAGTTTTTCCAAATCGTGCAAGGTTACATAATAATTTTCAAGGTTCAGACGATGAAAATTATCTATCATCAAATTATTTTTAACATATTCAGCATCAAAATCAAATTCAGAAAAAAGCTTATCCAAAGCTAATTGTAATTTTGGAAAATCCATAATTCAATCTTCTATTTTCATCAAATTTAATAAAAAAAATAATTCATATTAAACAAAAAAACCGAACTGTTAGTCCGGCTTTTAAATAATTTTATAAAGAATAATTCGGTGCTTCTTGTGTAATAATGACATCGTGCGGATGCGATTCTTTTAACCCTGAACCTGTGATCATCACCATTTTGGTATCGTTTTGTAAAGCTTCAATATCTTTTGCACCACAATAACCCATTCCTGCACGAATTCCACCTGTTAACTGAAAAACAACGTCTTCTAGTTTTCCTTTATGAGGAACTCTTCCCTCAATACCTTCCGGAACAAATTTTTTAGCTTCACTTTGGAAATAACGTTCTTTTCCTCCACGTTTCATGGCTGCTAAACTTCCCATTCCTTGATAAGATTTGAATTTTCTTCCCTGGAAAATAATTTCATCACCGGGAGCTTCATCAGTTCCGGCTAAAAGTGAACCCAACATTACGGCACCTGCTCCACTTGCAATAGCTTTCACAATGTCTCCGGAAAGTTTAATTCCACCATCAGCAATTACGGCAACGTTTTTAGATTTTGCATATTCAAAAACATTATAAATTGCAGAAAGTTGTGGAACACCAACTCCCGCAACAACTCTGGTGGTACAGATGGAACCTGGACCAACCCCAACTTTTAAAACATTGGCTCCAGCTTCGATCAAATCTTTTGCAGCTTCAGCAGTTACAATATTTCCTCCAACGATATCTAAATTTGGAAAAGCATTTCGAATTTCACGAACTTTATCCAAAACACCTTTGGAATGACCATGAGCAGAATCTACAGCGATAATGTCAACACCTGCATCAACCAAAGCTTTTACACGATCCATGGTATCTTCACCAACTCCAACTCCGGCTCCGACAATCAATCTTCCATTTTGGTCTTTGTTGGCATTAGGATATTCTAACTGGTTATCGATATCTTTAATGGTAATTAAACCTACTAATTTGAATTCTTCATCTACAATCGGAAGTTTTTCTACACGGTTTTTCAAAAGAATTTTTTTGGCATCTTCTAAAGTGGTGTTCTTGTCAGAAGTTACTAAATTATCTTTTGTCATCAGTTCCTCCACTTTCGCTTCCAAATTTTCCTGATATTTTACATCTCGGTTAGTGATAATTCCAATTAGTTTATTTTCTTCATCAACTACTGGAAGTCCAGAAATTTTATAACGGGACATCAATTCTTTAGCTTCAGCAAGCGTATAATCTTTTGAAAGTGTAACAGGATCTGCAATCATTCCGTTTTCGGAACGCTTTACTTTATTTACCTGTGCTGCTTGTTCTTCAACAGGCATATTTTTATGGATAAAACCTAAACCGCCAACTCTTGCCAAAGCAATAGCCATTTCAGCTTCGGTTACAGTATCCATTGCTGCAGAAACAATAGGTACATTAAGTGTTATTTTCTCGGAAAGTTTGGATTTTAGGGAAACCTGATTTGGTAAAACTTCTGAATAAGAAGGAATTAACAGAACATCATCGAAAGTAATGGCTGTTTCGGTAATTTTGTTGTGAATAGACATCTTTACTTTCTTTACAAAATTAGTGTTTTTTTACTAAAAATGAAAATTGAGATTGCAAGATGAACAAGATTTCATATAACAACTTAATGATTCTTTCCATTGATTTCAAATCTATTATTGTTATCCGATTGTAATTTTTTGATTTTTTTTGTTTTCAAATTAATTACTTTCCCCAACTCCTGCCCATAACCAAGTACATCAACTTTATGAGAATCCTTTAACATAATGTAATTTCCAAAATCATTGTCAATTATTTCAATATTTTTTAAATCCACTTTCTTATCCCAATAAAACAAAACGCCATCCCCCAGTCCTTTTGCTTTATTCTGTTTAATTACTAAATTTTCGAGCGCTTTAACATGGTCTTTAAAAACCACAACACTTACAAAAGAAACATTTTTGCTTTTGCTTTCTGATGTAACATTATTGTTTAAAATGTAAGTATTATTTGGATGTATTTTGCTGCCAATCCTTACAAACTGTTTTACTGCATCATTTACTGGATCATCAGTTATTGTAATAATATTATTCTCAATTCTTGTATTGATAATGTTGATAGGATAAAAAGGCGGCTTTTCTAAGTTGCCATTGTAGAAATCTACAAAAACACCACTAACAGAAGCTTTATTATTTGTAATCTCTGTATTTTCAATTTTGGGTTGACTCCAATTGTTTGCAACCCAAACTCCTTGAAAGTAATTATTTATCTGATTATTGTAAAACTTTATATTGCTTCCATGGACTTCGAATGCTACAAGGCCTCCAGAAACATTAAACATTTTGGGATTATCAAAAATATTATTATAACAAACCACATTATTAGCAAAAGCATAAATTGATGAATGATCCACGGAATCAAACCCATTATTATAAAACCTATTATTTCTGATCGTCCAGTTTTGTCCGAGTTTTACATTTTGGGTATTGCTTTGCGCCAATCCTATACAAGTTACACCAGCTGTATTCAAAAATTCACAATTTTCTATGATAACATTATTGGCTCCTGCAGAAATGCCTGATTTGGTTCCAGAAAATAATATATGAGCTTGGGTGTAATTATTAACACCTGATTTTAGATTGGGACTTATTAAGTTATTTTGTCCATTCATATCTAAAATTAACCCATTAAAATAAATGTTTTCCAAAAAATTGTTGGAAAAAAACATTCTCATGGGGACAGGTTTTTTTTGAGATGAAATTCCACTTTTTATTTTCAAAGTCGCCTTATTAGAAACAATCTTCAGATTGCTTTTCATCTCGAGAGCAACTTTTACAATTGGTGTCATATTTGAAAATTCATCTCCAAAAAACTGATTACACCCCAACAAATAAAACTTGTTCGTTTTTGGGACATACATCGTTTTTCCTTTTGCAGAAGAGTAATTAATACATTTCTGAAAAGCTTCAGAATCATCTGTGGCACCATCTCCTTTCGCACCGAATAATCTTACATCTACATCATCTTCAAGAACCAACTCATAAAAATTATTATTGATCTCTTTGTAAATAATACCATCTACTTTGTCAACCGTGATTGGAGTTCCGTCATACCAAAATTTTGTTTTTTTATATTTTAACGAATTATCATTTTCCTGACTAAATGAATCAAAATTTTTAAACTCATTTATTATCTTCTCATTTAGATCAAATAAGTTTGAATAGTATAAACTTCCAATAAGTAAGAAAAAAAATAAAAATCTAATTTTCATATCACTGTAAATAATATTGAATAATATAAAAACAAAATGAATTCCATTCTATAAAATAATCATCATTCTTTTTTAATGATTTTTGAAAAATTAGATTTCAAATCCGCCTTCTCAGAATAATTAATGATTTTTGAAATATCATCTGCCGTAAAATTTCCTTTTACATCTACAAAAACCAACTCATTTCCGGAATTTACGGTAATCATTAGTTTTTTGATGATTTCACCTTCTTGTTTTGCTTGAAAATTGATGTTTTGACCATCTTTTTTTATCGTCATCCATTCTTGAAAATTTTTATTAACCAAGTGTTTGGAGAAATCAGTCAACATTTCCTTATTTCCATTTTCTACGGTTAAAATTTTTACATCTTTTACTTTGCGGATAAGATTGATCATTTCTTCGCTTTCTCCATCTTCTCTCAAAGCTTTTTTAATAATTGGTTTTGCAATCCACACCGGAACATTTACACTTACAAATTTCGCATCTTTAGTATCGTAATAAGGATTATCAAAAAAAGTGGTTTGGGGACTTTGAGAAACAATACAAGATTGTAAAATCAAAAAAGAAAATGCGAAAATCCCTAGTTTAGTGAAAGCTTTCATGTTTTTATTTTTTATCTGCTTTTTGCGCTTCATTGATGAGTTTGTTCACATCATCCATGGAGATTTTTCCGTCCAACATCATTAAAACCGTATTGTCGTCAGAATTAACAGACAGTAAAAGATTGTCCAAAATATCTTTGGAAGTATCTGCAGCCAAAAATTTAATTTTATTTCCTTTGGAATTTACGGTCATCAACTCTTGATAATTCAAATTTGTAACCGCTTTGGAAATTTCCGAAGAAAGTGCTTTTAGATTATTTTGCAATTTTCCTGTTTCTACTGAATTTTCAGGTTTTTCAACCACCAAAATTTTCAATCCGTTAATTTTAGACAAAAATGGCTTAATCTGCTGCAAATCAGAATCATCAATATTAAGTTTTCCTAACATACTGAACATCGGTTTTGCAATTTTTATCGAGGTAACGCCTTCTGTTTCCTGATATTTTTCAAAAAGTTGGTTCAGTTTTTCGTTTTGGGCTTTTATTCCTGTTGAAAGAAATGCCAATAGAAGTAAAGTAAGTACGTATTTCATTTTTTTTTGTTTTTTAAAATTCTACAGTTAAGTTTTCCACAGGTTGCGCTTCCTGCAGTGTATTATTAAGGTTGTTTGCAAACAGATTTAATGCTATTTTGGTCAATTCTACGGCTTCTTTTTCATTTTCAATTTTTTTTCCGTTGATGATGACAAAATCGGATTGATAGTTATTTTCAGAAGATTTTTTTTCATTTACCGCATAATTTGGACGAAGTTTTTTTCTTAATCTTTCTTTTTTGGAAAGAATTTTATTCATAATTTTTTCTTCGGATTGATAAATCGGAGTTTCTTCATTTTTTGTACTGTCTTTTTGCGCCTGTACTGAATCATTTTCTATTTCCTCTTTTTCGATGAAAGTATTTGCTTCAGCAAAATCATTTTTTTGTTTCAGAATTTCATTCTTCACGAAAGTATCATCTGCATTATTTTTATTATCGTTGATGAAGAAGAATCCAATTCCAAAAATTAAAATTAGAGAAGCAGCCAACCAAAACAAAGTATATTTTTTAGGTTTTATTGTTGAAATTTCGGAAGTCTTATCCTCCGTTTTTTGCATAAAATCTTCAAAATCCCAATCCATTTTTTCGGATTTCAGGTTTTTTACAATTTCATCGTATTTATCCTGAGATTTGTCGCTGTTCATAATGCATTAATTGTGTAATTTTCTCTTTTACTTTTTGTCTTGCCCGCATTAAGTTGATTCTTACTGCATTTTCTTCCATTTCAAGAATTTCGGAAATTTCTTTCATTTCGTATTCTTCTACATCTTTTAGGTGAATCACCGCCTTTTGTTTTCCCGGAAGTTCATTAATGAATTTTAAAATTTCTTCCTTCAAATTGTTGTGATCTTGCTGATAATGTTCTTCCCGAAAAACTTGTAAATCAGCGAAACCCATTTTTACTTTATCATGTTTCAGGCGGTTTAAACATTCATTTCTTACTGATTTTAAAACATAAGATTTGATATTGCTTAATGCCTGTAATTCTTCTTTTTTCTGCCAGAATTTCAGCATCATATCCTGAACCAAATCCTGGGCTTCATCACTGCTTATCAAAAAACTTTTTGCAAAACGGAACATCTCGTCTTTCAGAGAAAAAACCGAATTTTTAAAAATTTCCTGATTCATAAAGCTGTTTCTTATGATAAGACAACGCAAGGTTGGATGGTGTTACATCTAAAAATAAAAAAACTTCAAATTTCTTTGAAGTTTTTTATGAAATTTCTCATTTATTATTCTCATAAATATTTTTCAAAATTGCCTTATCATCTTCCGACAAAGGAATTTTTCTTCTTGCCATTGCTTTTTCAGCTACTTCATAGGCTTTTTCTAATTTGAATTTTTCATCGCCTTTCATTCCGCCCCAAGAAAAATGCTCAATTAAATTTGGTGGAAATCCACTTTTAAAAATATTGGCTCCAACTCCAATAACAGTTCCGGTATTCAACTGCGTATTAATGGCTGTTTTGGAATGATCTCCCATAATAAGTCCACAAAACTGTAATCCTGTATTTTCGAAACGTTTGGTTTTATAGCTCCACAATTTTACTTCAGCATAATTGTTTTTTAAATTTGAAGAATTGGTATCTGCACCAATATTACACCATTCACCAATTACTGAATTTCCTACAAAACCTTCATGACCTTTATTCGAAAATCCGAAAATAACGATGTTATTCACTTCACCACCCACTTTGGAATGTGGACCTACCGTTGTTGCACCATAAACTTTGCTTCCCATATTGAATTTAGAGCCTTCACAAAGTGCAATTGGACCGCGCAATAAGCTTCCTTCCATCACTTCTGCATTTTTTCCGATATAGATTTTTCCTGTTTTGGTGTTCAAAGTTGCGAATTCAATTTGTGCGCCTTCTTCGATAAACAAATCTTCTTTATTTCCTAAAAATCCGTTGGTTTCAGAGAGTTTTTGAGAAGTTTTTCCTTCGGTTAAAATTTTAAAATCAAAATCAATGGCTTTATCGTTGTAAGAAAATAAATCAGTAGGTTTTTCAAAAAACAAAAGATCTTCATGAATATCCGTCATTTTTTCGATTTGGTTCAGCGAAAAATTACTCATATCCAATCTTGCCGCTAAAACTTCGTTTTTGAAAACCAAAGCTTCCCCTTTCTGCAAATTTTTAATTTGTTTTAAAACATTTTCTGAGGGAAGAAAATTAGGAACCAATAGCAAGCCTTCTTTTTTTTCGTAAGTTTTAAATTTATCTTGGAGATAATCTTCCGTGATATAAGAAACTTCTGAAATGTTTAATAATTTTTGCCATCTTTCGGAAAAAGTAAGAATTCCGCAACGCATTTCTGCAACAGGTTTGGTAAAAGTTAGCGGTAGAAAATTTTCCCAAAATTGTGCGTCAGAAAAAATAATTTTCATAGTTTTTCGATTTTGATTCAAAAATACAAATAAAAAAGCCTTTCCGAAATTGGAAAGGCTTTAATTTATCAATAAATCTACAAAAATTATTTTGCGAATTTTTTGTATTTGTTCATGAACTTGTCAACTCTACCTGCAGTATCAACCAATTTCACTTTTCCTGTATAGAAAGGGTGAGAAGTAGAAGAGATTTCCATTTTGATCAAAGGATAAGTTTCTCCTTCAAATTCGATAGTATCTCTAGTATCTGCTGTAGATTTGCAAAGAAACATCTCGTCGTTACTCATATCTTTGAAAACAACAAGTCTGTAATTTTCTGGGTGAATTCCGTTTTTCATAAGAATATTTTTAAAATTTTTAAGTTTTTATGAAACCTTTTGCGATTTCATCCACTTTTGTATTAAAATTAATTAAATAATTCGCGTTGAAATAAGTAATGGATCTTTCTCTGCAGAATTTTAGGTTGCAAAAGTATAAATATTTTTTGTTTCCTCAAAATATTTTAGGGAAATATTTTTTCTTGATTAAATCCCTAATTATCTGAATATTATTCAAGGATTTTAATTCAATTTTGAGAAAGGGATTTCATTTCATTTTTTAACTTAAATTATTCAGTAAAATAGCTATATTTGAACTTATTAAAAATTTATAGATGAAAATTAAGATCATTCTTTTTTTCGCTTTTTGGTTGAGTTTGTTTTCAATTTCCTGTAACAACGACGAAATTACTTTTGACGCACCCTCCATGGAATTGAGATTTTCAACAGATACCGTTTTTTGTGATACGGTTTATCACCAAGTTCGATCCGAAACTTATGCCGTAAAAGTTTATAATGACGAAGATAAAGACATTTCGATTCCCAAAATTTCCCTTTTTGGCGGTGTAGAATCGCCTTATAGAATTAATGTTGACGGAAAATCGGGGACAGAATTTACCAATGTTCCTTTAAGAAAAAAAGACAGTCTTTACATTTTTGTAGAAATTGCACCAACATCCATGGGAACTGAAGCTATTGCAGAAGATCAGATTGTTTTTTCTTCACCGGTTTCTCAACAACATGTCACTTTATTTTCGGTTGTTCAGGATGCGGAATTTTTTATCGAAACGGATGCGCCAAATTCCAATACATTATCCGGAAATATTAACTGGACAAATAATAAAGCAAAAATTATTTATGGAGATTTGAACTTAGCTTCCGGTGCAACACTCAATATTGCGCAGGGAACGAAAGTTTATTTTTTTAAAAACAGCGGAATGAAAGTAAATGGTGGTGCAACTTTAAATATTAATGGAGATTTAGGAAGTGAAGTGGTGATTCGTGGAGACCGAAATGATCCGCGTTATGATACCATTCCAAAAAATTGGAATTCGATAAAATTTGAACCTGGCGCCAATCTCAATATGAATTATGCAAGAGTTTTTGGTGGTACAAGAGGTTTGGAGTTAAAAGAATCAACCGCAACCATTAAAAATTCAATTATTCATACTTTTGATGAATATGGAATTTATGCAGTAAATTCTACTATTAATGCGGACAATTTGGTGATGAACAATTGCCAACACGCTGATTTTGGGATTTTTAAAGGCGGGAATTATACTATTTTGCATTCTACTTTAGCAAATTATTGGCAACTAAGTTCCGCTGAAGCATTGTCTTTATTTGCTACCAATGAATGGGTAAATGAAAACGGACAAACGGAAAATGCAAATTTGAATCTTAATATTTCCAACTCCATTTTATATACAAAAAATTCAAATGCAATACGTTTTAATCCAATTACAGGACAAAATTTTGCGTATCAGATTTTGAACTCTTTACTAAAATATGATTCAGGGGCCGGATTTAATTTTGAGGCCAATTCAAATGTCATCAATTCTCTGCAAAATATGGATCCAAAGTTTGTAAATTACTATACCGAATTGCTGAACTTACGCGTAGTCAACGATTCTCCGGCAAAAGGAAAAGGCAATATTAGTTCCGCAGCTTTATCACCATTAGATATTTTGAAAGTTTCCAGAACGGCAAGTCCAACTTTAGGAGCTTATCAATAAATTTCTAAAAAATGGAAATAAAAATTCTGCAAAATCAGGTTGACGAATGGATAAAAACCATTGGTGTTCGTTATTTTAATGAACTAACCAATATGGCCATACTTTCTGAAGAAGTTGGAGAAGTTGCCCGAATTATTTCCAGGAGATATGGTGAACAAAGTGAAAAAGAAAGGGATAAAAACAAAGATTTGGGTGAAGAATTAGCGGATGTACTTTTTGTAACCCTTTGTTTGGCCAACCAAACAGGAACAAATCTTCAAGAAGCATTTGATAAAAAAATGCAGAAAAAAACAGAACGCGATAAAGATCGACATCAAAACAATGAAAAGCTGAGATAATATATGTTGCTGGAAAAATCAGAATTATTGGCTAACAAAACCATACAAATCTGCGGTTCGAAAAGTATTTCGAACCGTTTGCTCGTTTTGAATGCCCTTTTCCAAAATATTAAAATTGATAATCTTAGCGATTCTAAAGACACTGAAGTTTTACAAAAAGCACTAAATTCTGAGGCTGAAGTTATAGATATTCATCATGCTGGAACTGCAATGCGTTTTTTAACCTCTTATTTTGCAATTCAGGATGGAAGAACGGTGATTTTAACAGGTTCTGAAAGAATGAAGCAACGTCCAATTTCGCACTTAGTTGATGCTTTGAAAAAACTTGGTGCAGAAATAGAATATTTGGAAAAAGAAGGTTTTCCACCCCTAAAAATTACGGGAAAGAAAATTTTTAAAAGCAATACTTCCATTTCAGGAAATGTTTCAAGCCAGTTTATTTCTTCCCTTTTGTTGATTGGCGCAAAACTTCCCAACGGTTTAAATTTAGAAATTGAAGGAGAAATTACTTCAAAGCCTTATTTGGAAATGACGGTTAGTGCGATAAAACGAGCCGGAATTGACATTATTTTCGAAAATAATTTTATTGAAATAAAACCAAAACCATTTTTGGAGGAAACTTATTCCAATATTTTCTTTTTTGAAGTGGAAAGTGATTGGTCTTCAGCGTCTTATTACTATTCTTTAGCTGCTATTGGAAGAAAAAATATTAATTTGAAAAGTTTTAATAACAATTCTATTCAAGGCGATTCTCGGTTGAAAGAAATTTACTGGGAAAATTTTGGTGTAAACACTGTTACAGATATTCAGGAACACCAAATTTCTCTTTATCCTGAAAATTTTAAATTTCCGGAATTAATTTTTTTGAATTTGAATGATTGTCCAGACATAGCACAAACCATTTGTGTAACGGCAGCTGCCTTAAAAATTCCTTTTGAAATTTCCGGTTTGGAAACTTTGAAAATAAAAGAAACAGATCGTCTTTTGGCTTTGCAAAACGAACTCAGAAAAATAGGTTGCGAAACGGAAATTTCGGATGAAACCATCAGAAGTGTTGATTTTTTTAAAATTTCTGAAGAAATAAAAATCAAAACATACAACGATCATCGTATGGCCATGAGTTTTGCTCCTTTTTGTTTGATTAGTGATCTTACGATAGAAGATGAAAATGTGGTGGAAAAATCTTATCCAAAATTTTGGAAAGATTTCTTCAGTTTACTTCAACCTTAATTAGAATTTAGAAATGACTATTATAATCACAGGAACATCTACAGGAATTGGTTTTTCGTTAGCCGAATTTTTTGGAAAGCAAGGACATCAAGTATATGGTTTAAGTCGAAAAAATATTGAAAACGAGTTTTTCACCACCATTCCTACCGATATTACTGAAGAAGAACAAGTTCAAAATGCCATTTCCAAAATTCTAGAAAAAGAAAAAACCATCGATATCCTCATTAACAACGCAGGAATGGGAATGGTAGGTGCAGTGGAAGATTCGAAGAAAAAAGAAATTTTAAAACTTTTCAATCTTAACTTGGTAGGAGCAGTACAGATGATGAGCGCTGTTTTACCGAAAATGAGGGAACAAAAATTTGGGAAAATCATCAACATTTCAAGTATTGGTTCTGAAATGGGTCTTCCTTTTCGTGGATTTTATTCGGCTTCAAAATCAGCATTAGACAAGGTTACAGAAGCCATTCGTTATGAAGTTTATCCTTGGAAAATTGAAATTTGTTCCTTGCATTTAGGAGATATAAAAACCAAAATTGCGGAAAACAGAGTAAAAACTGAAGTTTCAGAACCCTACAAAAAAGTTTTCGAAAAAGTATATGCTTTAATGAATTCCCATGTTGATGAAGGAACAGAACCGGAAGAAGTGGCGAAATACATCGAAAATTTAGTAAAAAAAGAAAAATGGAAAGCGCATTATTATTTTGGGAAATTCGGACAAAAAATCGGCGTTCCTTTGAAGTGGCTTCTTCCACAGAATTTTTACGAAAATCTCATGAAAAAATACAATAAACTGGATTAAATTCAGTTGAAATTTGAAAGCTGAAATTTTTGAAGTTTATCAACACCATAGCATTGTTATTTTTTTGCATTTTTTTGAATGCACAGGAAAAGAAATACATTTTAATTGACATTCAAAACAAAAAAGAATATGCTAAAAACGATTCTGTTTCAGCAGCAAAATTTCTGGATTCGCTTTCACAAAATCATTATTTTTTCACGGAACTAAAAGAAGTAAAAAAAACCGAAAACCGCACCGAAATTTATTTCGACAAAGGGAAGAATTTCAATGAGGCTTATGTTTCTGTTTCAGATTCTATTTCCAAAGCCATCAAAACAAATCCCGAGTTTTTTACAAAAAATCTGGATTCTTTGAAAAGGGAAATCAACAAAAAATTTATTGATAAAGGGTATTCTTTCAGCAGGATAAAATCTAAATTCAAAGGTTTAAAAAATGAGATTCCTGAAATTGAAATCGATATTATTCCTGATAAAAAAAGAACCATTGACGGTTTTGTTTTAAAAGGTTATGAAAAACCTCCGAAACGTTTTGTTAAAAATTTAGAAAAAGAATATCGCGGTAAAGTCTATGATGAAAAGAACTTACTAGCTATTAATAAAAGTTTGCAAAATCATCAGTATGTAGCTTTGGAAAGACCACCACAAACCCTTTTCACAAAAGATTCAACCAATATTTATCTCTTTTTACAAAAGCGAAAAGCAAACAGTTTTGATGGAATTGTGGGATTTGGGAATGATAAAACAGAGAAGTTAACAATCAATGGAACTTTAAATTTACAATTCCGAAATCTTTTCAATGGTTTTGAAAGTATGGGTTTATATTGGCAAAGAACGCCTGATAAAGGGCAAACTTTCGACATGAAAATTGATGTTCCTTATCTTTTTAAATCTAATTTGGGAACCAACATCAATTTGAATATTTTTCGGCAGGATTCTACTTTCGCCAACGTAAAAATGCTTCCGTCGATTTATTATCATTTAAGCAGTAGACAAAAAATTGGTCTTCGTGGGACTTTTGAAACTTCTACTGTTTTAGATTCATTGTATACTCAAGGAAAAGATTTTTCAAAAAAAGGAATTGGGGTTTGGTATGACTATACAGAGCCGATTGAAATTGAACTTTTTCTTTATAAAACAAGAATTAGAACTGAGGCAGATTTTATCTCCACGCATTACAGTTTAGTAGATCTTAAAGCTTTGCAAACTCATTTTTATCTATATGGGGAAAGGAATTTCAATATTTCAAAAAATCATTGGTTAAATGTAAAAGGTGAAAGTTCCTTATTGAGTTCCAAAAACGCTTTTACTACAAATGAACTGATGCGTTTTGGAGGATGGAACTCGATGCGCGGATTTAACGAAAATTCACTTCTTGCAGATTTTTACTATTTCGGAAATGTTGAATACCGCTATTTAGTTAACGATCAGGCTTTTTTTGATACCTTTTTGCAATATGGACAACTTAGCAATAAATCGTTAGGACTAAGGCCGAAATTATACAGTTTTGGATTGGGTTTTAACTTCTTTTTACCCATTGGTTTAATGAGTTTCCAGATTTCTAACGGAAACGAATTTGGAAATACCATTAAATTTAATGACACCAAAATCCATTGGGGAATTTTGAGTAGGTTTTAGATGATTCCTTGAAAATTTCTTATTTTTAGATTACATAAATTTTAGAAATGAGGTTTTTCGTTTTTTTACTTTTACTTAGATTCAATTTTCTTCCAGCTCAAAGATTTGTGCAAAATTTCAACGAAAATTGGCAATTTCTAAAACATTCTTTACCCTTAAACTCAAACGAAAAAGATTGGCAAAACATCAGCATTCCACATACTTGGAATTTGGATGCCTATGAAAAACGAGATTACGACCGAAATACCTATTGGTATCGAAAAGCTTTCACAATTCCCAAAAATTTTGAAAATAAGGACATATATCTTCGTTTCGAAGCGGTAAATTTACGCTGAAATTTATTTGAATGAAAAGAAAATATTCAATCACAGTGGAGGTTATGGCGCATTTCACGTTAAATTGACCAAAGAATTTTTGAAAGAACAGAATACAATTTCAGTACAAGTAAACAATGAAAATGATGATATTCCACCTTTGTCAGGCGATTTTACCATTTTCGGCGGAATTTATCGAGATGTTTGGCTGATTGCTGTTGAAAAAGAACATTTTGATTTGGATAATTTAGGATCTAATGGCATTTTTATTTCTACGCCAAAGGTTTCAGAACAAGAAGCTTCAGTTTTTATAAAGGGAAAATTTGAAAATCCGTTACATCAAAATTTAAAAATAAAGTTAGAAATACAAAATAAAGATGAAGTTGTTTATTCAAAAACAATTCATCAAAAATCGAATGAAATCAATTTAAATAATATTCTTCTTAAAAATCCAAAATTATGGTCTCCGGAAAATCCAAATTTATACTCGGCAAAACTTCAATTAATTAAAAAAAATAAAATTGTAGATGAAATAATAATTCCTTTTAGAATCCGATGGTTTACTGCAGACACAAAAAAAGGATTTCAGCTAAACGGAAAACCCTTGAAATTGATGGGAACCAATCGTCATCAGGACAAAGCCCCTTTTGGAATTGCCGTTCCGAATTCCGTACATCGAGACGACATGAAACTCATTAAAGAAATGGGTGCCAATTTTGTTCGTTTGGCTCATTATCAACAAGATGACGAAGTTTTAAAAGCTTGTGACAGTTTAGGGTTAATTGTTTGGGAAGAAGCACCGATAGTTGATATTATTTCTACTACAGAAAAATTTAAAATTAATGCAGAAACAGCACTAAAAGAAATGATTCTGCAGCATTACAATCATCCTTCTGTAGTTTTTTGGGGATATATGAATGAAGCCATTATCCAGGTCCAATATCGTTTAGAGGAAGAAAAACGTCCTGAAATGTATCGCAAAACGGTTGAATTGGCGAAGCATTTAGAATCGGTTTTAAAAATGGAAGACCCTTCAAGATTAAGTGTGATGGCTTATCACGGTGTGGATTTATACAACGAAATTGGTTTAAACGGAATTGCAGATGTTGCAGGCTGGAATTTATATCAAGGTTGGTATGGTGATAATTTGAATGATTTTGAAAAATTTGTGGATGACCAACATAAAAAATTTCCTGACTTGCCCATTATTATAAGTGAATTTGGAGCGGGTTCGGATAAACGATTACATAGTTTAAATCCAGAAACATTTGATTTTTCTATTGAATATCAGCAAAAATATTTGGAGCACTATCTTCCAGAAATCCAAAAAAGAAACTTCGTTATTGGCGCAACCGAATGGAATTTTATTGATTTTAATGTGGCAACAAGACAAGAATCGATGCCCAGAACAAATAACAAAGGTCTGGTGTTCAATGACCGAACGAAAAAAGATGTCTTCTACTATTTTCAGTCATTTCTAAGAAAAGATATTCCTGTTTTACATATTGCAACAGAAGACTGGAAAAATAGAACCGCAATTTCCGATGAGGATTTGGTGGAACATCCACTAAAGATTTATTCGAATTTGAAAGAAGTCTCGTTGATTATAAACGGTTCTGAATACAGTAAGCAAGCGCTAAAAAATTACAATACGGTTTATACTGCTAAATTAAAAAAAGGAAAAAATGATATTAAGGTTTCTGGAAAATTTAATAATGAAATAATAGAAAAAAAATCGGAAATATTTCTGGACATCATTCCAAAAACGACTTCTCATTTAAAAAACATCGATTTAAAGATAAATGTAGGAAGCAATTGCGATTTTGTTGATGAACACGGAGCTACTTGGGTCGCTGACAAAAAATATGAAAAAAGAAGTTGGGGTTTTGTAGACGGCGAAATTTTTAGAAAATCTCCGGGAAGAATTGGTACTACATCTGAGATTATCGGGACAAAAGATACCCCATTATTTCAAACCAAACGTGAAAATATCACTTCTTATCATTTTGATGTTCCCAAAGGAAACTATGAAATAGAACTAGGTTTTGCAGATTTATACAATGCTCCAAAAGCATTAGCTTACGACCTATCGAGTTCTAACTCTAGGTATAGTTCTGATGAAAATATTTTCACAGTCTCTATCAATGGACAAAAGTATTTGTCTAATTTCAGTTCTTTTCGGGAGGGTGGTAATAATAAGGCATTATATAAGAAAATAAGGCTTAAGAATCAGTCAGATTTAATTCAAATAGAGTTTCATAGCTTAAGTGGTAACACCTTTATTAATTCTCTTTCAGTTAAAAGTATTGAAAATTACAAACTCCAGCTGAATATATAAAACAAAAAAAAGTCTTACAGTAAACTGTAAGACTTTTAAAAAAAACTGGCGGCGACCTACTCTCCCGCTTTCGCAGTACCATCGGCGCTAGAGGGCTTAACTTCTGTGTTCGGAATGGGA
>Ga0209369_1000141_pt1 | contig 158160 bp, 143 predicted proteins | sample EBPBio142010_DNA_FD_185865 | JGI IMG/M metagenome (GOLD analysis project Ga0209369, IMG submission 185865) | Wastewater treatment Type I Accumulibacter community from EBPR Bioreactor in Madison, WI, USA - Reactor 1_10/4/2010_ DNA (SPAdes)... | ecosystem: Engineered > Bioreactor > EBPR >...
CACGTGACCTGCATTGTCGGTTTCCTGGCTGCAACGCGCCTACGCACCGGTGTGATCTGGACCACACGATCGACGCCGCCATAGGCGGAGCAACCTCGACTGCGAATCTTGCGCATTTGTGTCGGGGGCATCACGTGCTGAAACACCATGGTGGTTGGCAGGTCACCCAAACCAGTGACGGCACCCTGCACTGGCGGTCACCCACCGGCCGCGCCTACACAGACCGGCCACCATCGAGAGTCAGATTCGAACGAACACCGGCGAACGAGCCACCCAGCGCAGATCGCGCAGCCGGTCGCTCGCAGGTGGATCGAGCCTCCGGCGAGAGCCCGCCCGATGCGAGCCCACCCGGCATTGCGCCCGACGATCGGCAGGACGAGCCGTTTCCCTTCTGACGGTGAGCCGTAATACGTGCCTCGCCGCTGCGATCGGGCATCAGAGTGATTCAGCGACCGATCCCAACGCCCGGGCGATGTGGTGGTGTGACGGAGTATTAGGTCGCCAGGTCGGGCACGGTCGACAGCGAGGGTGCGGGGCGTGACTGCGGGGCGGGGGCGGGGTTCCGGATCGTGCACATGGTCGGGTCTGGCGGGAGCGAGCGCAGCTCGCGGATGGATCTGCGCGCGATCCGGAACCCCGTGCTCGCCTTACAGCCCGAGCCCGCCGCACATCATGACAAGCTCTATGAACCAGGCTCGAAGCCGATGAGCCACCGAACTCCGTACCGGTCGACGAGCTGACCGTCAGAGGCACCCCACCCGCGTGCCTGCGGTTGGTCCAGCACCTCTCCGCCTGCGGAGAGTTGCGCGAACCATTGCGTGCTGGTCTCGGCGTCAGCCGTCCCGAGCAACGCAAGGCTGACGCCTCGCATCTCGAGCGTGGCCTCGTGCGCCGCCGCATCAGCAGCGTAGAGCTCGACGGGGCCGCTCAGCACTCCGTGCGCAATCGCGTCGGCCGGGCCGTCATCGCGCCCGAAATCGGCGAAGGTGTGCAGCGTGAGCTGTCCGCCAAACACGCTGTGATAGAAGCGCATAGCCTCTGCGGCACTGCCAGGAAACCAGAGATAGACAGTCTGCATTATGCGCTCCTTAACTCGCGGGCGGACTCGTGAATTCGCCGAGCAGTTCGCTGAGGATTATGCGGGGGCAGCGGCATCCAATTGCTCGAGCCCGGCGCTGAACTCGCGTGCCAACGAGTCGACCACGCCGACGAGCGCCGAATGCCCCGCCTGGGTGCCGCCGAGTTGCTCGAAGAGTCTCAGTTGACGCTCGGCGCTTGTGCCGCCACCTGGCAGCTGGGCATCGAGCAGCAACCTGACATGGGCGAGCTCGGCCTCGCAGCCGAGAGACTCGGCCACGGGCGCAAGCGTTTCAAGCAGGCTCGTGATTTCAGTGCGCAGGGGAGCCTGCGATCCATCGTCGCCGATAATGATGTCGGCGTCGAGACCGTATCTCGCTGCCCGCCACTTGTTTTCACGCACGAACCACGGGCGCAGGCGGGGGAGCGGCTGTCCGAGATCGGCCTGACGCTGGTAATGCTCCGCGAGACACTGGGTCAGCGCGGCGAGCGCCCCGATGCTCGCGAGGGTCGAGGCTCCATCGCAAAATCGAACTTCGAGGGTTCCCCATTTCGGTGCGGGGCGAATGTCCCAGCGCGCCTCGGTGGGCTCGGCGATGATGCCGGTTTTCGCGAGGTCTTCGAGCACGAGTTCGACGCCCGCCCAACCGTCGACCTCCCAGGGCAGCCCGGCGGTGGGCAGCTGTTGAAAGCGCAGCGTGCGGTTCGATGCGTACCCCGTCGATTCGCTGGCCCAGAACGGGCTCGACGCCGACAGCGCGAGCAAGTGCGGCAGATGCGTCAACAGTGCGTGCATGATCGGCACGACGCGATCCTGGCGGTCGATCCCGATGTGAATATGCACGCCCCAAATCAACATGTTGCGGCCCCACCATCGGTACTTCTCGATGAAGCGGTCGTAACGCTCGCTCTCGGTCACCAGCTGCTGGTCCCAGCGGCCAAAGGGGTGACTGCCTGAGCCGATCAGCTCGGCTCCGTGGTTCGCAGCAGCGCCTCGGGCGAGGATCGCCAGCTCGCGAAGATCTGAGGTGGCATCGGCAACGCGCCTGTGTGGCGCGGTGACGAGTTCGATCGTGTTTTGCAATAGCTCGCCGGTGAGGTGCGGAAACTGCGAGGTGGGGAAGTGTTGCTGGAGAGCCGGAAGTAATTCGGGGGCGATGTTCGTGAGCTCGCGGGTGCGCTGATCGACGAGCGCGAGTTCCCATTCGAGACCGAGTGTCGAGCGTGGGGAGGGCGCGAAGGCAATCGGCATGGTGAGCGCTCCTTCGTGATCGCGACGGATATGAGCATCCTATTCGTGACAGTCAGGCAGATTGAAACTCTTTTGTAATCTTTGCAAGTAACCAAAAATCACCTATGCCATGTACCATTTCACATATCGGATGGGTGAATTTCGAGCTCATCCGAACTTCTCTCGCACTCAGCGCTGGAAGACTCAACGACTCAAAGGTGACTCAATGACTCGAAAACTGCTCTACTCCACCGCTGCAATCGCAGCGGCTGCCGCTCTGGTGCTCAGCGGTTGCGCGAACGGGGGCAACGCCTCCGGCGGCGGCGACGCGGGCGAAGCTACGCCAGGCGGCACGCTGAAGGTGCTTGCGAACGGCGACGTCGATCGCATCGATCCGCAGCTGACCGCATACGTTCCTGTCAACAACGTCGTGCGCACGATCTCGCGCTCGGTCCTGAGCTACGTGTCATCGAACGAAGAGTCAGAGCGTATTCAGCTCACCGGCGACCTTGCTGCAGAGGTGCCTACTCCCAGCGACGACGGCCTCACCTACGAGGTGAAGCTTCGTGACGGAATCACCTGGGACGCACCTGACGGGGCTCGCGATATTGTCGCCGCAGACTTCGAGCGCGGCATCAAGCGCATCTGCAACCCCCACATTGGTGCAGCGCTCGGCAGCTACTTCATCAACCTGATCGAAGGCATGCCCGATTTCTGCGATGGTTTTGCCGCAGTCGCGCCAGAGGCCGCCGCAATGAAGGACTACATCGAGAACAACGACATCTCGGGCATCGAGACGCCTGATGATAAGACCGTCATCTTCAAGCTGGTCGAGCCCGCGTCTGACTTCACCTCGATGCTGAGCCTGCCGACGGCGAACCCCGCGGCGATCGAGTCGCTCGACTACCTGCCTGACTCGCCCGAGTACCGCGCGAACTTCGTCGCTTCGGGCCCATACAAGATCAAGGAGCACACGCCTGACGTGAAGCTCCTGCTCGTGCGAAACGAGTCGTGGAAGGCAGACAGCGATCCGCTGCGCAAGGCGTATGTTGACGAGATCGAGATGACGATGGGCGTTGAGGGCGATGCCGCGATGCAGCAGCTGCAGGCAGGTTCGGCAGACGTACTGTTCGACCTTCAGCCGAGCCCGGCGAACATCCAGCAGCTCGTCGCGGCGAACGACACGAAGTTCACCACGATGGAGAACGGCGGCATCGACCAGTTCATGTGGATCAACACCAAGACCAGCAACAACGGCGGTGCGCTGCAGAACCCGAAGGTGCGCGAGGCCCTGCAGTACGCGATCGACAAGCCCGCAGTTCAGCAGGTCATGGGCGGCGAGCAGATCGCGACCGTGACCAACGGTATCTTCGGCCCCGGCATCAACGGATACAAGCCGTTCGCTCCGTTTGGTGACGAGAGCGGCAAGGCCGATCCCGAGAAGGCAAAGAAGCTGCTTGCAGAGGCCGGCGTGACAAACCTCACGCTGAAGTTCCCCTACCGCAACCTCGGCAGCCAGCCCGATATCGCTCAGACCGTGCAGGCGAGCCTCGAGGAAGCGGGCATCACTGTCGAGCTGTTCCCGGTGCCACCGACCGACTACTACGCGAACTTCATGACGAACCGCGAGAACGCAACGAGCGGGGCATGGGATATCGCCCTCGTCGGCTGGTCGCCTGACTGGGTTGGCGGCGCCGCGCGCAGCGTCTTCCAGCCGCAGTTCACCTTTGACGGCACTCCGCAGTCGTACAACTACGTCGACTATAACAACGAAGAGGCCAACAAACTGGCCGCCGAGGCTCTCGCAGCGGCGACGCCAGAGGAGGCAGCCGACCTTTGGCACCAGGTCGATCAGACGGTGATGGCAGACTCGCCGGTTGTCAGCATCGTCGCCCGCAAGAAGGCGAACTACCACTCGGAGCGCGTGCAGAACTTCCAGATCTATGCGCTGGCTCAGAACGGTGACTGGGCGAACGTCTGGCTGAAGCAGTAGCCAGACTGCCCGGGTGTGGTGGCGGTACGAGCTCGTGCCGCCACCAACGCTCGTTCGTGAGTATGAAGTTCGATGAGGAGTGATTGATGTCGATTCTTGAGGTGCGCGATCTGGTGGTCGATATTCCCACCGAAGACGGGCCCGTACATGCCGTGAAGAACGTCTCGTTTGACGTGCAAGAGGGGGAGTTCTTCGGCATCGTTGGTGAATCCGGTTCGGGCAAATCTGTGCTCGTGCAGTCTGCGATGGGGCTCATTCCCGCTGCGAAGACATCGGGCGAGGTGCGCTTTCGCGGCGAGAACCTGCTAACGCTTGGCGCAGAACAACTGCGCCGCAAGCGCGGCAAAGAGATCAGCATGGTCTTTCAAGATCCACTCTCGAGCTTGCACCCGCAGTACACGATCGGGTGGCAGATCGTCGAGCAGATCCAGGCTCACGAAAAGGTGTCGAAGCAGGCTGCGAAGGCGCGCGCGATAGAACTGCTCAACAAAGTTCACATTCCCGATGCCGCGACGCGTTTCGATGCCTACCCGCACCAGTTTTCGGGCGGCATGCGCCAGCGCGTCATGATCGCCATGAGCCTCTCACTCGGCCCGGCCCTCATCATCGCCGACGAGCCGACCACCGCCCTCGACTCGACCGTGCAGGCCCAGATTCTCGATCTGCTTGCCGAAATGCAGCGAGACATGGGTGCGACCGTGCTGATGATCAGCCACGATCTCGGAGTGATGGCGAGTGTGGCCGACCGAGTCATGGTCATGTATCAGGGCAACCAGATGGAGATCGGCGAGAGCGCCGAGCTGTTCTCAAACCCGCAGGATCCCTACACCGTCAGCCTCATCGAGTCGTCTTCGTTTAGCAAGGGCACCCGCGGTGCACAGGCTGCGAGGGAAGCGGCTGCCGCCGAAGACCCCGTTGTCGACCACGCGGCCGTGCCACAGCCTGCCGAACACATCGTCGAGGTGCGAGACATCTCGCTCTCGTTCAAGCAGAAGCGCGGCCAAGAGCGCACGGTGCTCGACAACATCTCGCTCGAAGTGAAGCGGGGCGAGACCCTCGGCCTTGTCGGCGAAAGCGGTTGCGGCAAGACCACACTCGCCCGCACCATCGCCGGCCTCATCTTGCCCTCGAGCGGCGAGGTCATATTCGATGGTCGCGATATTTCCGAGGTGAAGGGCAAGGCATGGCGCGAGCAGCGCAAAAAGGTGCAGGTGGTCTTTCAAGACCCCTTCGGTTCGCTCAACCCCAAGCGTCGAGTCGGCTCGATCATCGGTGATCCTTTTCGAATTCATGGCGTTGCAAGCGGCAAGGATCGTCAGCGCCGTGTACAGGAGTTGCTCGAACAGGTGGGGCTCAACCCAGAGCATTACAACAGGTTTCCCTCGCAGTTCTCGGGCGGGCAGCGGCAGCGCATTGGCATCGCCAGGGCGATCGCGCTTAAGCCCGAGCTCGTGATTCTTGACGAGCCGGTCTCTGCGCTCGACGTGACGGTGCAGGCTCAAGTGCTCAGCCTGCTCGACGATCTGCAGCGCGACCTCGGCCTGACCTACCTCTTCATCTCGCACGACCTCGCGGTGGTGCGTCACATGTGCGACCGCATCGCGGTGATGGAGGGCGGCCGAATCATCGAGCTCGGCGACCCCGAATCGATGTACACCAACCCGCAGCAGCCCTTTACGAAGAAGCTGCTCGCCGCCGCCTACCTCGATCTGCCACACAGAGAAGGTGCGGGCGCGGCAGACATTGTCGCCCAGATGGCCGCAGAGGAGGCAGCACTGTGAACGTCAAGCTTCCGCTGAAAACCACCAGAATTCTCACGCCAGGGCAAGCGGCGAAGCAGGCGGCGCAGATCAAGGCCCGCACCTCGTGGCAACTGACCATGAGGCGGCTCGTGCGCGACCCGGCAAGCCTGGGTTCGGCAGCCGTGATCGTGCTTGCCGTGCTCTTCGCGGTCTGCGCCCCGCTGGTCGCGCAGTGGGTCGGGCATGGCCCGACCGAGCAGTTTCGCGAGACGGGGCTCTCATCGGCGGGCATCCCCGTCGGGCCGAACGCAGAGTTTCTGCTCGGCACCGATCAACTCGGCCGCGACGTGTTCGTGCGCCTCGCCTACGGCGCAAGGGTCTCGCTGCTCGTCGGCGTGATGGCGTCGCTGATCGCCTCGGCAATCGGCGTGATCGTCGGTACGATCGCGGGCTTCTTCGGCGGGGTCGTCGACACCGTGCTCAGCCGCATCATCGACCTCGTCATGAGCGTGCCGTTTTTGCTCGTCGCGATTGCGCTCGTCTCCGTGCTCGGCTCGAGCCTCGGCCTCTCGATTGCGGTGATCGTGTTCTTCAGCTGGGCAAGCCTCGCCCGTGTGATCCGCGGTCAGGTGCTCGCCATTCGAGAACGCGAGTTCATCGAGGCCGCGAGATCGCTCGGCGAGTCCCGCTGGTCGATGATGTTCCGCGACGTGATGCCGAACCTCGTCGTGCCGATCATTGTCTACACCACCCTCATGATCCCGGCGGCCATCGTGTTCGAGGCAACGCTCTCGTTCCTCGGGCTCGGTATCGTGCCACCCACCCCGAGCTGGGGCAACATGCTCGCCGACGCCGCGAACGGTTCGATGTATCTCGTTGCGCCGTGGATGGTGCTCGTGCCCGGCCTCGCCCTGCTCGCGCTCACACTTGCATTCAACCTGCTCGGAGACGGCCTGCGCGACGCACTTGATCCGACCTCGACGAAGGGGGCGAAAGCATGATCCGCTTCTTCCTGTCACGACTCGCCTTCGGCGCGCTCGTGCTCCTGATGCTCAGCATCTTCGTGTTCGTGCTGTTCTACGTATCGCCGTCTGATCCCGCGCGCATCATCGCCGGTGACAAGGCGACTGAGGCACTGATGGCGCAGATCCGAGTGAATCTCGGGCTCGACAAGCCGATGATTCAGCAGTACTTCATGTTCCTTGGCAACCTGCTGCAGGGTGATCTCGGGTTCTCATACCGCACGAACCTGCCTGTCGGTGATCTGATCGTGAACCGCATTCCCGTGACCATGTCGCTCGTTTTCGGCGCGGTGGTGCTGTGGCTCGCGATCGGCATTCCCATCGGCATCGCCTCGGCCAAGAATCCGGGCAGCGTGCGAGACCGCCTCGGGCAGAGCTTCGCGATCGTCGGCATCAGCTTTCCGACCTTCGTGCTCGGCATGATCGCGCTCTACACGCTCTACTTCATTCCGACGCGCATGGGGCTGACATTGTTCCCTGCATCGGGGTACGTGCCAGCCGGCCAGGGCGTGCTGCAGTGGGCGTGGCACCTCGTGCTGCCGTGGCTCACGCTCGCGCTCGTGATCGCAGCGGTCTACGCCCGACTCACGAGAGGTCAGATGCTCGAGGTGCTCGGCCAAGATTACATTCGCACCGCCAGGGCGAAGGGCATCACCGAGCGTCGAGTCACCTACGTGCATGCGTTCCGCAGCGCCATGCCGCCGCTTGTCACACAGCTCGGCATTGACATCGGTATGCTGCTCGGCGGGGTCATCGTGATCGAGCAGGTCTTCGGCCTGCCCGGCATCGGTTCACTCGCAGTGACGAGTGTGGCGATGCAGGACCGCCCCGTGGTCATCGCGATCGTCTTGCTCGGCGGCCTTTTCGTTGTCGTGTCGAACCTGATCGTCGACATGCTGTACGCCCTGTTGGATTCGAGAGTGAGGACTGCCCGCCGATGAGCGACTGGTACCCGATTGGCATGCATTTGGTGGCGCGCGACCTGTGGGTCGAGGTGCCGCTTGATTGGAACGATCCCGCGGGCGAAAAGATCCGTGTCTTCGCGCGCGAGGTGATCGACGCTGCGAAGCAGGGCGAGGATCTGCCACTGATCGTGTTTTTGCAGGGTGGCCCGGGCGGCAAATCGCCCCGTCCACTCGAGCGCGAGGGGTGGATCGCGAGCGCGGTCAAGCGATTCCGGGTGATCCTGCCCGACCAGCGCGGCACCGGGCGTTCGACCCCGGTGCGCGCCGAGCACTTCGCGCAGATGTCGGCTGAGCAGGGCGCCAGGCACCTCGCGCTGCACCGCGCCGACTCGATCGTGCGCGACTTCGAGGCGCTGCGCGAGCAGCACTTCGCGGGTCGCCAGTGGTGGACGCTCGGCCAGAGCTATGGCGGATTCTTGACGCTGCAGTACCTCTCGCACTTTCCTGAGTCGGTCGTGGCTTCGGCGATCACCGGCGGGATCCCGGGCATTCACCCCGACCCCGCCGAAGTGTATGCGCGCACCTTCCCGCGCATCGCCGAGAAGAACCGCATCTTCCGTGCGCGCCACCCGCATCTCGTGGCGCGCATCGACAGGGTCGCCGATCTGCTCGAGGCGCAAGACGTGCGCCTGCCCGGTGGTGACCGTCTCACGGTGCGCCGGCTGCAGACGCTCGGGCTTGATTTTGGCATGCAGCCGGGCTTCGACCGCGTGCACTGGCTGTTCGACGAGGCATTCGCTGACGCCGAAGAGACCGTGTTCAGCGACGTGTTTCTCGCCACTGTAGAAGCAGAGACCTCGTTTGCGACGAACCCGCTGTTCATCGCGCTGCAGGAGGCCATCTACGGGCCCGGCCCCAGCGCGTGGGCGGCGCAGGCCGAACGCGATCGCCGCCCCGAGTTCGCCGAGACCGCGAGGCCTTTGAACTTCACCGGCGAGACGGTGTTTCCGTGGATGTTCGAAGAGATCTCGAGTCTTCGCAGCTACGAGGCTGCCACAAAGCACCTTGCCGAGCACGAGCAGCCGATCGACACCTACGACGTCGAACAGCTGGCGGTGAACCAGGTGCCCGTGGAGGCTGCCGTGTATTTCGACGACATGTACGTCGACGCGCAGCTCTCGCTCGACACGGCTTCGAGGATCGCCGGCGTGCATGCCTGGGTGACCAACGAGTTCGAGCACGATGGCCTGCGCCTTGGCGACGTCGCAGAGCGCTTGTTCACCGCGCTCGAAGCGAGGATCGGCGGCACAAGAAGCACCAGAGAGGTACGTAATTGACTCACGCGCACACCGCGAACCACGGCAGCGGCGGCGCCCATTCAGACCACGGGCATGAGCTCACGGGCCTTGCCAAGCAGATTCGGGTGCTCGACTGGGAGTCGGGCATGGCGAAGTCCCGTGCGACGAGGCGCGACCCGCGCATGCCGCTGCTCAGCGCGTCGCCCGGTTTCAACGAGTACATGAAACACGGCTGGGGCGACGCCTCGCGCGAGCTTCGGGTGGAGGCGGGGGCTGCGGCAGCCGCTGCGGCTCACCGGGCGAGGCTCTCGGCTGAGTTTGCTGGCGAGACCCTCGTGATCACTGCCGGGCGCTCGCAGCTTCGAGTGAACGACAACTTCTTCGAGTTTCGCGCCGACAGCGACTTCCTGTGGCTCATCGGCCACGGTATCGAAGACGCGGTGCTCGTCATGCGGCCCGTCGCCGCCGGGCAGGGGAGCGACGGGGCGCACGACTCCACCCTGTACGTGACGCCGCCCGCCAGGCCCGGTGATCCCGCGTTCCATGCCGATGCCAACCATGGTGAACTCTGGGTGGGCCCGCTCGCCGGAATCGCCGAGGTCGAGGCGGCGCTCGGCGTGCGCACCCGGGTGATCGGTGAGTTGCAGGTCGCAGACGATGCGCTCATCGCGGGCGCGGCAGTCGTCGCAAAGGGATCGGGCGCGGCGCTCGACGGCAAGCCTCGGGCGCCGAAGCTCGCCCGCGTGCTTTCAGAGCTGCGCCAGATCAAAGATGCGTGGGAGATCGAGCAGCTGCGCAGTGCGAACCTCGCCACGATCGATGGCTTCGCGCAAGTGCGCCGCGAGATCCCGCGCGCGATCGAAACGGGCGGTGAGCGCTGGCTGCAGGGCACCTTCGACAGGCACGCGCGCACGGTTGGGCAGGCGCCCGGATACGCGACCATCGTGGGGTCTGGGGCTCACGCACCAATTCTGCACTGGGTGCGCGCCGACGGCGAGGTGCACCCCGAAGAGCTGCTGCTGCTCGACATGGGCATCGAGATGCGCAGCGGCTACACGGCCGACGTGACACGCACGATTCCGGCCAGCGGTACCTTCTCTGCGGCGCAGCGCCAGGTGCATGACCTCGTCGAAAAGTCGCACCGCGCGGGGCTTGCGGCCGTGCAACCGGGGCGCCTCTGGGCAGACTTTCACGCCGCGTGCATGGAGGTGCTCGCCGAGGGCCTGCACGACTGGGGCATGCTGCCGGTCTCGGTCGACGAAGCGCTCTCGGAGGGCGGCCAGCACCACCGCCGCTACATCGTGTGCGGCGTGGGCCACCACCTGGGCCTCGACGTGCACGACTGCGACTCGTCGCGCTACGAGACCTACCTCGGCGGCACGGTGCAGACGGGCATGGCGCTGACGGTTGAACCGGGGCTCTACTTTCACGCTTGGGACGAGACCGTACCCCCAGAGCTGCGGGGCATCGGTGTGCGCATCGAAGACGATCTTGTCGTTACCGAAACCGGCACCCAGGTCATCTCTGATGCCCTGCCGATCGACGCCGAGGGGCTCGAACGCTGGATGGCAGAGCAGATGCGGGCATAGCCGATCAGCAAAACCCCTGGTCGCAACAAAGTTTGCAAATCGCCTCGCGGCGTGCGAAGATGGATCGTTCGCGCATGCGCGCGTCAGGCTTCCGCGCCCACCGGTGCGGCGTCACGTTTATACAAGGAGCATCATGGCTGTCAAGATTCGTCTGAAGCGCCTCGGCAAGATCCGGGCACCCTACTACCGCATCGTCGTCGCCGACTCGCGCACCAAGCGCGACGGTCGCGTGATCGAAGAGATCGGCAAGTACCACCCGACCGAGAACCCCTCGTTCATCGAGGTCAAGAGCGATCGTGCGCAGTACTGGCTGAGCGTGGGCGCACAGCCCACCGAGCAGGTTGCTGCCATCCTCAAGCTGACCGGCGACTGGGGCAAGTTCAAGGGCGAGGGAGAGACCGAGTCGCGCGTGCAGGCTCCCGAGGCAAAGGCCGTCTTCGAAGCAGACACCAAGAAGAAGCCCGTGCTGCGCCCCAAGAGCGAGAAGCCCGCTGAGGCTCCTGCCGAGGCTCCCGCCGAAGAGGCACCGGCTGAGGCTGCTGAAGAGGCAGCAACCGAGACCGAGGCCTAAGCATGGCCGTCTCGCTCGCTGAGGTGCTCGAGCACCTGGTGAAGGGCATTGCGACCCTGCCAGATGAGGTGCGCGTCACGGGCCGCGAGACTTCGAGGGGCGAGCTTCTCGAAGTGCGCGTCGACCCGAGCGATCTCGGCCGTGTCATCGGCCGAGGCGGTCGCACCGCGCAGTCGCTGCGCACTGTGATCGCAGCTCTCAGCGACGGGCGTCGGGTTCGCATCGACGTCGTCGACACCGACGCAGAGGCCGAGGCTTAATGGCTGAGAAGCCGACCCGCGTCAAGGCTCCCCTCCCCGTTCTGGGCGAGGGGAGCTTGCGCGTTGGGCGACTCACGAAACCCCACGGCCTGAAGGGCGGCTTAAAGGTCGAGCTCTTCACTGATAACCCTGACGAGCGCTTCGCCCCGAACTCGGTGCTGCACCTGCAGGTGCCTGAAGACTCGCAGTGGTTCGGGCGCACGCTGACCGTGCGCGAACTGCGCTGGTTCAACAGCATGCCAGTGGCGTTCTTCGCCGAGGTCGCTGATCGCACGGCTGCCGAGAGCATCGTGCGCGCGATCCTTTGGATCGACGCTGCAACGGTCGAGCAGAGCGTCGAAGACAATGCCTGGTACGACCACCAACTCGTCGGGCTTGAGGTGCGCCGAGAGGGCGAGCTGCTCGGTACTGTCAGCGAAGTGCAGCACTTTCCGGCGCAAGACCTGCTCGCGGTCAAGACCGCAAATGGCACCGTGCTGGTGCCATTTGTTGAGTCGATCGTGCCGAGCGTCGACCTCGACGCGGGCGTGGTGTCGGTTACCCCGCCTGCCGGGCTCTTCGAAGAGCTGCCAGAAACCGATCCCGCTGTGCTTGACGAGAACGAGTAGTTTCTCATGCGCATCGATATCGTCAGCATCTTTCCCGCCTACTTCGACACGCTCGAGCTCTCGTTGCTTGGCAAGGCAAAGGATCGTGGCCTGCTCGATCTGCGGGTGCACGACCTGCGCGATGCGGCTCGCGACAAGCACCGCACGGTAGACGACACGCCCGCCGGCGGCGGCGCCGGCATGGTGATGAAGCCCGAGCCTTGGGGTGAGATGCTCGACGGCATCCTTGCCGAATCCGGTGCCGATGCCAAAGGCGCAGGCGAACCGCTGATCATCTTTCCCTCGCCGGCGGGCGAGGTGTTCACTCAGCGCATGGCCCGTGAGCTCGCGGGGGAGCAGCAGCTGATCTTCGGCTGCGGTCGGTACGAGGGCCCGGACCAGCGAATCTTCGACGAGTACGCAGAGCGCGGCAGGCTGAAGCTCGTGAGCCTCGGCGACTACGTGCTCAACGGTGGCGAGGTCGCCACGCTCGCGATGATCGAGGCAATTGCGAGGCTGCTGCCTGGCGTCGTCGGTAACCCCGAGAGCCTCGTCGAAGAGTCGCACGAAGACGGCCTGCTCGAGTACCCGAGCTACACGAAGCCTGCGGTGTGGCGTGGGCGTGAGGTGCCTCCCGTGCTGCTCAGCGGCAACCACGCGGCCATCGCGAAGTGGCGCCGCGAGCAGTCGATCGAGCGCACTCGAAGGGTGCGGCCAGACCTGCTCGGAGAGTAGACTGCGAACTGGTCGCGCGTGACGGTTCGCGCGGGCGTAGTTCGCACGAAGGAGTTCGATCATGGCCGCATCACTCGCAACATACATTGCTCTGCCTGGCACCGTGGGGGAGGCGATGGAGCACTGGCACGAGGTCTTCGGTGGTGAGCTGCAGATCATGCGATATAGCGATGTACCGCCCATGCCGGGATCCCCGTTCGCTCCCGACTCGAACGCGGTTGCGCACGCGACCTTGAAGCTTCCGGGCGGTGCCGGAATCATCGCCGGCGGCGACGCGATTGAAGACGGCAACGACTACAACGTGCGCGGCAGTGCCTACTCGTTGCTCTACACGACCGACACGCCAGAAGAGGCGAGAGAGCTCATCGCGAAGCTCGAGGCCGGCGGCGGCTCGGCGGGAATGCCCTTCGAGCAGGCGCCGTGGGGTGGCTGGTACGGCCAGATCTTCGACCGGTTCGGGGTCATGTGGTCGTTCTCATGTGACTAGGCGGCTCAACTAGGCGGGCCGTGCGCTCAGCTGGTGTGAAAGTTGTCTGACTCTGTGGCATAATAGATCTTTGTGCCACGGTGCGTTACTGCCGCGAGGGTCCGCACATACCGTGAACACCAATTTCTTTTCATACAGTGAGATTTGCGAACCGACTTGCGGCGGGCGCAGAGAGAGACAATCATGCAGAAGCTCGACCACGTCGATGCAGCGTCGCTCAAGAGCGACATTCCCGAGTTCCGCGCAGGCGACACCGTCAAGGTGCACGTGAACATCATCGAGGGCAACCGCTCGCGTGTGCAGGTGTTCCAGGGCATCGTCATCGCGCGCCACGGCGACGGCGTTCGCGAGACCTTCACGGTTCGCAAGATCAGCTTCCAGGTCGGTGTTGAGCGTAAGTTCCCCGTCCACTCGCCGGCGATCGACAAGATCGAGGTTGTCAGCCGCGGTGACGTTCGCCGCGCGAAGCTGTACTACCTGCGCGGTCTCACTGGCAAGAAGGCCAAGGTCAAGGAGAAGCGCGACTGGTAAGTCGTCTTTTTTGACCACGCATTCAGGCTCTCCCCGGTTCAGGGTGAGAGCCTGAAGTGTTTTCCGCGCCATAATTGAAGTACCGCGCCCCCGCATTTGTTAGCGTCACGAAGTATCGGAGCCACATGAGCCAGCACACCGCAGACCGACACGCGGGGCCGGTCAGCAGCTTGCTGCGGTTTCTGCGCGATTTGCTGGTGATTCTGGTGGTCGCATTCACGGTGTCGTTCTTTTTGAAGACGTTCTTGGTGCGCAGCTTCTACATTCCCTCGGGCTCGATGGAGCACACGCTCGAGGTCAACGACCGCATTCTGGTGAACCAACTGGTGCCGGGCATGGTCGACGTGCAGCGCGGCGACGTCGTCGTGTTTCGAGACCCGGGCGGGTGGCTCAGCCTGCCGCCGAGCGCACAGATGCCCTCGCCCACTCCGGTCGAAAAGGTACTGCAGGTGCTGGGCCTCGCCGCCGACACGAGCGCCGACTACGTCGTGAAGCGCGTGATCGGCATCGGCGGCGACCGGGTTGCCTGCTGCGACGCGAACGGTCGTGTCACCGTCAACGGCGTGCCCCTCGACGAGCCCTATGCCGTCGTACCCGAGGGCAAGAACCGGGTCTCGGAGATCGACTTCGACGTGGTCGTACCCGAGGGCTCGGTCTGGGTGATGGGCGACAACCGCTATTCGAGCATGGACTCGCGTTACCACCAAGACGAGCCGGGCCGTGGCTTCGTCTCTGAAGACGAGATCGTCGGCAGGGCGTTCGTGCTGAACTGGCCTTTCTCGCGATTCACATGGCTCGACAACTACCCGAATACGTTCACCGGGGTCGCCGAGGCGGCAGACAGCGGCTCGAACGAAACTGCGGGCGACCAGAAGACCACAGATGGTGAGTGACCAGGCCGTCTCGAAAGACCCGACACTCGAGTTCGAAGAATCCTGCTTCGCGGCGGGCCACGAGCTCGTAATCGGAATCGACGAGGTGGGCCGCGGCGCAATCGCCGGCCCCGTAGCGGTGGGTGTGCACGCGGTCAGTGCCCCCGGATCACCGTTTCCGCTGGGTCTTCGCGACTCGAAGCTGCTGAGCGAGAAGAAGCGCGAACTGCTCGCCCCGCTCGTTGCCGAGTGGGGGCACGGGGCGGTCGGTTACGTGAGTGCGGCCGAGATCGATGCGCGGGGGATCACCTGGGCGCTCGGTGAGGCAGGCCGCAGGGCGTTGCTCAGCCTGCACCGGGCAGGTATGCCGGTGGCCCGTGCGGTGATCCTCGTCGATGGAAAACACGACTGGCTCTCGCCCGCGCTGCGTGCTCCGCTCAACGTGCACACGATGGTCGGGGGCGACCGCGCGTGCGCGAGTGTCGCCGCCGCCTCCGTGCGAGCCAAAGTCGATCGCGATCAGGTGATGCGCAAGGCGCACGAAGCCGAACCGCACTATGCCTGGGCGTCAAACAAGGGGTACGGGGCGAAAGTGCATTACGACGGCATCGCGACGCACGGGCTCAGCCAGCACCACCGCAAGAGCTGGATCAAGTAGCCCGCGCGAAGTCGCCCAGGCGCTAGGCTGAACGGGTGAGTGAGCAGCACGTGAACGACCGGCCGATCGGTGTCTTCGACTCGGGCGTGGGCGGGCTCACGGTTGCCCGCGCGATTCGCGACATGCTGCCGAATGAGTCGATGATCTATGTCGGCGACACCGCACACACGCCCTACGGGCCGCGGCCGATCGCAGAGGTGCGCAGATACGCGCTCGAGATTCTCGACGGGCTCGTTGCGCAGGGCGTGAAGATGCTCGTGATCGCCTGCAACACCGCGAGCGCCGCGATGCTGCGCGACGCCCACGAGCGCTACGACCTGCCTGTGGTTGAGGTGATCGGCCCGACCGTGCGCAGCGCGATTTCGATCACCCGCAACCAGCGCGTCGGGCTCATCGGCACCCAGGGCACCATTCAGTCGCGGGTCTACGACGACCTGTTCAGCATGCGGCCCGATATCGAGCTGAGCTCGCAGGCCTGCCCGCGCTTCGTCGAACTCGTCGAGGCGGGCCAGACGAGCGGGCCCGAGGTGCTCGAGGTGGCTCAGCAGTACCTGGCGCCGCTCATGGCGCAGCAGATCGACACGCTCGTGCTCGGTTGCACACACTATCCGTTCTTGCGCGGCGCAATCAGCCAGGTCGTCGGGCGGCAGGTCGCGCTCGTGTCGAGCGACGTCGAGACGGCCGGTGAGGTGTATCGCGTGCTCACCGACCGCGGATTGCTGCGCGCGCCGAACGCGGGCGAGCCAACGGTGCGTTACGAGGCCACTGGCGAAGACACCGCGGGGTTTGTCGAGCTTGCCAGGCGCATGCTCGGGATCGGCATCGACGCCGTCGACCACTTGCAGACGGGCGCTATCCGACTGCCGAACTTCACCAACCACGAGGAGAGTCAAGATGAGTAGCCAGTTGCGAGCAGACGGCCGCACCCCACAGCAGATGCGCGAGGTCACCATCGAGCGCGGCTGGAGCGCGCAGGCCGAGGGCAGTGCGCTCATCAGCTTCGGCGCGACGAGGGTGCTCTGCACCGCGTCGTTCACTCCGGGGGTTCCGCCGTGGTTGCGTGGCCAGGGCAAGGGCTGGGTGACTGCCGAATACTCGATGCTGCCGCGTTCGACGAACGAGCGCATGGCGCGCGAGTCGGTGAAGGGCAAGATCGGCGGCCGCACGCACGAGATCTCGCGCCTGATCGGTCGCAGTCTGCGCGCAGTGGTCGACATGAAGGCGCTCGGCGAGAACACCCTGGTGATCGACTGCGATGTGCTGCAGGCAGACGGCGGCACCCGCACCGCTTCGATCACCGGAGCCTACGTGGCGCTCGCCGAGGCGATCGAGTGGGCGCGTACGAAGGGCTACGTCGCCAAGAACGCGGTGCCGCTCACCGATAGCGTCGCGGCAGTCTCGGTCGGCATCGTCGACGGCGTGCCGCTCTCTGACCTCGCCTACGTCGAAGACGTGCGGGCCGAGACCGACATGAACGTCGTCGTGACGGGCCGCGGGGGCTTCGTCGAGGTGCAGGGCACCGCCGAGGGCGCACCGTTCTCGCGCGCCGAGCTCGACAGCCTGCTCGACCTGGCGATCGTCTCGACCAGTGAACTGCGCGAGCTGCAACTCGCCGCGCTGCAGAGCTGAGTCCGCGCATGACTCAGGTAGTGCTCGCCTCGCACAACGCCCACAAGCTGGAAGAGCTGCGTCGTGTGCTCGCTCCGCTCGTGCCTGGCATCGAGCTGATCGGCTACGACGGCCCCGAGCCTGTCGAGAGCGGCGTGACATTCGAAGAGAACGCGCTGCTCAAAGCTCGCGCTGCTGCCGCCCACACCGGGTTGCCCGCGATCGCCGACGACTCGGGCATCTCTGTCGATGTGCTGGGCGGTTGCCCGGGCATCTTCTCGGCGCGCTGGGGCGGCCCCGAGCGCAGCGACTCAGGCAATGTCGATCTGTTGCTCTGGCAGCTGTCTGACCTTGCCGACGAGCACCGGGGCGCCGCGTTCATGTGCGCCGCGGCGCTGGCGCTGCCGCCGGGTGCTTCCGGGAGCGGTGATGACGGCGACGAGGTCTCGGTGCTCGCGGCATGGCGAGGATCGGTGCTGCGCGCTCCCGCAGGCGAGGGCGGCTTCGGCTACGACCCGGTGTTTCTGCCCGAGGGCGAGACCCGCTCTGCCGCGCAGATGACCGCAGAAGAAAAAGACGCGGTGTCGCATCGGCGCCGCGCGTTCACCGAGCTCTCGAAGGAGCTGCTGAGGAGGCTGCCATGAGCGACGCCGGTGGGCTGGTTCGGCCCGACGTGACCGAGAGCGACGCCGCGCGCATCGCCTCCGAGTGTTACGGAATCGAGGTGGTGGCGAGCGAACTGGGAAGCAACCAGGATCGCAACTTTCTGCTGACCGAGCCAGATGGCGCGAAGAGCGTGCTGCGCATCGACAACCAGGCATTCTCAGACGCGGCACGAGAAGCACAGCATGCCGCGCTCGACGCGTATCGCGCGGCTGGCGTTGCCGTCGCGGCAATGTTGCCCGGGCTCGACGGCGAGATCACGCAGCGCTGGAACGGCTTCGCGGCGCGGCGAAGCGAGTTCGCCGCGGGAGAGCCGATGCTCGACTGCGGGTACTTGGCGCCGGTGGTCATCTCGGAGTTCGGCGCACTTGCTGCGGCTTCAGTGAACGCGCTCGCTGGCCTCGACCACGCGGGGCTCGAGGTGCCGGGCATCTGGGACATGCGGGTCGCGCATGAAGAGACGCTGCGGCTCGCGACGTCCATCGAAGACGAGACGCTGCGATCCCGCGTGCTCGATGCCGCCGAAGACGCACATGCCGCGCTTTCGCTCGTCGCCGACGCGCTGCCTGTGCAGGCGATTCACGGCGACCTCACCGACGACAATGTGATGGGCGCACGCGGCGACGACACGCGGCTGCACCCGCACACCGTGCTCGACCTGGGCGACCTGAGCTATGGCTGGCGTGTTGCCGAGCTCGCGGTGACACTGAGCTCGCTGCTGCACCACGAGCCCGAGCGCCCGCTCGCCGTACTTCGGGCCGTGCGCGCGTTTCACCGCGACGCTCACCTGTCTGCCGCCGAGGCTCGCGCGCTCTGGCCCCTGGTCGCGCTGAGGGCAGCGCTGTTGGTCGCAAGCGGCTGGCGTCAGCTGCAGATCGACGGCGACAATGACTACGCGCGGGATCGCATTGCCGGCGAGCAGGCGATCTTCGACGCGGCGACTCAGTACCCGCTTGTCGAGATGACCGAACTGGTCCTTGCCGAGCTCGGGTATCAGGGCATCGTTGCGGGGGCCGAACTGAAGCTCGTGGTGGCGCCCGCGCCGCCTGTCGATGAGGGCACGCTCGCCCCGCTGCGGTCGCTTCTGCCGTGGCTCGAGGGTGAAGTCGTGGTGCTCGACCCCGGTGTCGAGAGCGAGGCGCTCGCGTCTGGTCGCTGGCTTGAACCTGACGCCGAGGCAGGCCTCGTCGCCGACGCGTTTGCCGGGGGAGCTGTAGCGGCGGTGCTGCCGTACGGGGTGTACCGCCTAACCGCCGCCGCTGTTGATTCAGCCGATGCCGCGGCCACCTGGCCCGCCGACACCGAGATCTTCGTGCGGTCTGGGTCTACGGGTACGGTGCACGCACCGCTCGGCGGCACCGTGTCGGGGGTTTCTGACAGCTCCGTCGTGCTCGACGCCGCGAACGGGTGGAGCCTTCAGATCATGGGTGTGGCGCCCTCGGTTCTGCTGGGCGACGAGGTCGAGGCCGGCGTGCCGCTCGGTCAGCTTGCAGAGGGTGGGCCTCTCGTCGTCGGCCTGCGTCGCCGAGACGTGCCGCGGCAGATTCAGTTCGTCGTGGCAGGTGATCCGCACCGGCCTCTCATGCTCACACCCGAGCGCGTGCCGGCCTGGCGGCGGTTCACGCACGACCCGGCCGCGATCCTCGGCCTCGCAACGCTCGTGCAACGCGACGAATCCGGCGACGAGCAGCTGCGCCGCGAACAAATCTTCGCGAGCGCGCAAGAGCGCTACTACGAGGAGCCGATGCAGATCGAGCGCGGCTGGCGGCACCACCTCGTCGACACCACCGCGCGGTCGTATGTCGATATGGTCAACAACGTGACCGGGCTCGGCCACGGCCACACCGGCGTCGCCGACGCGGTGAACCGCCAGATTCGCGTGCTGAACACGAACTCGCGCTTCCTGTACCGCGAGCTTGCAGAGTACAGTGAGCGGCTGCTCGAGAAACTTCCGACTGGCACCGGGCTCGACACGGTGCTGCTCGTGAACTCGGGTTCTGAGGCGGTGGATCTGGCCCTGCGCCTCGCACAGGCGGCCTCGGGGCGCAAAACGATCGTCGCGCTGCGCGAGGCCTACCACGGGTGGACCATGGCGAGCGATGCCGTGACGACCAGCGCATACGACAACCCGTTCGCCCTCGAGAACCGGCCCGACTGGGTGCACGTCGCCGACGTGCCGAATCGCTTTCGGGGCACGTATCGCGGCCCCGCTGACGACGCGACTGTCGGCGCTGCCTATGCCGCGGATCTTGCTGCTGAGCTGCACGCCCTCGGGGCCGACGGCCGGCCCATCGGCGGGTTCATCTGCGAATCGGTGCTCGGCAACGCCGGGGGAGTCATGCTGCCCTCGGGGTACCTCGCGGCGGCGTATGACGCGGTGCGCGCGGCCGGCGGCCTGTGCATCGCCGACGAGGTGCAGGTCGGCTTCGGCCGAATGGGCTCGAGCTTCTGGGGCTTCGAGCAGTCGGGGGTGACGCCAGACATCATCGCGATCGCGAAACCGATGGGCAACGGGTTTCCGATCGGCGGCGTGATCACGTCGAAGCGCGTGGCCGATGCGCTCTCGTCGCAGGGGCAGTTCTTCTCGTCGGCGGGCGGCAACCCGCTGTCGTGCCGGGTTGGCATTGCGGTGCTCGATGCGATGCGCGACGAAGGCTTGCAAGAGAACGCGCGCGTCGTGGGCAATCGCCTGATCGCAGGGTTCTCCGCGCTCGCCGAGAAGCATCGGCTGATCGGGCCGATCCACGGCGAGGGGCTCTATCTCGGCGTCGAGCTGGTGCGCGACCGCGACACGATGGAGCCGGCGAAAGAGGAGGCCGCGGCGATCTGCGAGCGACTGCGCGAACTCGGCGTGATCGTGCTCACCACCTCGGAGCGCTCGAACGTGCTCAAGGTGAAGCCGCCGCTCTGCCTCACAGCAGAGAGCGCCGACTTTGTGGTGGCCCAGCTCGATCGGGTGCTGACCGAGGGGTGGTAGGTCTGCCGGTTTCGTGCAGCTCGAGGTCGCGACTAAGCTGGAAAAGTTCGCGCGAGTGGCGGAATTGGCAGACGCGCTGGATTTAGGTTCCAGTGTCTTCGGACGTGGGGGTTCAAGTCCCCCCTCGCGCACGCGAGAAGCGGTGAGGTCGTAAGGTCTCACCGCTTCATTTTTGCCGCTTCTCAGACAAACGACCCCGATGGCCTTGCGATGCTGCTCACACCGTTCAGCAGCGCAGCCGAGACGACCGCACTTGATTGGGGCGAGTCAGGCAGCGGCTTGTTCGTGATCGAGAAGTCGTAGTCGCCTGAGCGGCCGCTCGCGCGCACGCGGTGGTTCGTGAGCGTCGCCGCGGGGTCTGCAATGAGACGAACCAAAGTCCCGCCCCACATGCCGGTCGCGGCCGCGAGCGCCACACCGACATTGAGCGAGGCGGGGAACAGTCGGATCGCTTCTTCTACCGCTCCCTCGAACACAGTAAACGCTTCACTCGAATCGTGCAGCCGATGCACCAGTTCGGAGGTCATCCACGGCTGCACGAGCGTCGCTGCACGCTTCGTCGAGGTCAGCGAAACTGTGTCGAGTCCTCCGTCGCGTGCGGCGGCGCCAAGCAGGTCGAGCCCGCCGATGGCTCCCGCGGTGAGAAAACAGCGCCCCGGGCCAGAGTCTAGAAGTCGTGCCCGAAGCTCGGGATCAGCGAGCGCCCCGAGTGACGCGGGCAGCAGGTCAACGCCGGCCGCGATCAGGCCGGGCCCGGCATCGCGAAGCGTGGCACCGCCCGCGCACTCGACCACGAGATCGCATGCAGCGGGCGCGCCCGCGAGCGCGATCACCGGGTACCCGTAAGGGGCAACTCGTTCGGGTGACCGGGTCATCACCCCGGCGAGCATGGCGCCTGGCACCCGGGCCGAGGCGAGCGCGCTCGCGACGCGCGCCCCGATCGCCCCGAAGCCCAGTACCGCAACCCGAAGCACCCGTGACGTACCCATGCCCCTAAGCCTAGGCGTCTTGCAACCTGGCCGCGCACGATGTGCCAGCGCCTGCTGCGATGCACGATGCAACGCGGCGAACTTGCCGTCCGCGCCGATCAGCACGGCCGCGTTTGCGAGAAACGCGCGCGACAACGAGATCAGCTGGCGCTGACCCGCCGAGACACGCCCGCCGCGCTTGTTCACGTCGGTGTCGTAGCCGTCTGGCAGCCTCGAGATGAACTCGTCGGCGTTGACTGGACGCGCCACCGCCCGAACCTCTGTATCCGAGGCCGACCCCGTCAAAACGCAGCACGCCCTTCGGCTCACCGAGTGCGACGGGGTGCTGGGATCCCCGACCGTGGGTGACTCTCCGAGCAACCCCGAAACCTTTTCGAGTGCCGCAACCGCCGACTGATACGAGTGCAAGAACTTCGCGACCTCTTCGAGCAGATCGAAGAAATTGCGAACGTAGAGCACCGTGGCGAGCAGCTCACCGATCGCGAGCCCGCCGAAGAGGTTGATTACTCGTAGGTTTGCCAGACGATAGTCGTCAGAGATCTTCGCGAATTCGCGGGCGTTTCGCTTCTCTCGGCGAAACGCCTGCACGCAGTGCCTGCCCGTCGTGGTCTCGACGAACTGCACTATGAGGCGCGCGCTAACCACGCGGGTCGCATGAAGTCCCTTCTTCGATTCGATCACGAACCACCACATGAGCAGTGTAGGAGGCAAGCCCATGCCACGAGAACCACCCTGCGAGCGCCGCACCCCCACCGCCGATGGCAAGGTATGCTGCGATGCTGCTCACTCCTGCGCAGCATCGCGCTGTGTGTGCCGAGCTCGGTCGCAACGCCGCCCTGCATGACCGCAACACGGTCGGCCAAAGCAACCGCCGAGGTGCGGTGCGCGACGATCAGCGCCGTGGTGTGTTCGAGCACGCGTCTTAGCGCGGCTTCGACGAATGCCTCATTGTCGACATCGAGCGCCGACAGCGGGTCATCAAGCACGAGCACGCTGGGCAGTGCGGCGACGACACGCGCGAGGGCGAGCCGTTGCCGCTGGCCGCAGGACAAGCTGAGCTCCTCTTCGCCGATCTCGGTGTCTAGGCCATTTGTAACTGGGCGAAGCCATCCCGCGCTACCTCGATCCCGCGTGCAGCACTTGCTCCGCCCATTTTAGTGTCCGGTCAGCGGGTTGGCCGGAAGAGCAAGGGCCGAGAATGCAAGGTTGTCGATCATGGACTGCTCCTGTTCCGGGGCGTAGGGATGAAAAGAAGTGACACCATCTACTTTTCGGAAGGCCCGCAAGAGCGACTTCTTGCGCCCCCCACCGGTTCGCTTATCGAGCGCTAAGCTAATGAGCGCACCCCAAAGACGCAGAAGGAGCACCCGTGCCACGAACCATCAAGCTCGCAGTCATTCCAGGCGACGGGATCGGGCCCGAGGTCATTCGCGAGGCGAACCGCGTGCTCGATGCGGTTCTCGTCGGTGGCGATGTGGCACTCGAGCGCACGGAGTTCAAGCTCGGGGCAGAGCGCTTTCTCGAGACCGGTGAGACGCTTCCCGGGGCAGAGCAAGACGCGCTCGCCGCGCATGATGCGATTCTCTTCGGCGCGGTTGGGGGAGTGCCCGGTGATGTTCGCCTCAAGAATGCAAACATCGAGCGCGGCCTGCTGCTGAAGCTTCGCTTCGACTTCGATCACTACGCCAACGTGCGTCCGTGCCGGCTCTACCCCGGAGTTGCCAGTACACTCGCGAACCCCGGCGAGGTCGATTTCGTCGTGGTCCGCGAGGGCACCGAGGGCCCCTACGCCGGCAACGGCGGCCGCCTGCGTGCGGGCACCCCCGCAGAGGTGGCGACCGAGGTCTCGGTGAATACTGCGTACGGTGTTGAACGCGTGGTGCGGTACGCCTTTGAGATGGCAGAGAAGCGACCCCGCAAGAAGCTGACCTGGGTGCACAAGACCAACGTGCTCGTGCACGCTGGCGCAATCTGGCAGCGCGTCGTCGAGACGGTCGCCGCAGAGCACCCCGATGTCGCAGTCGACTACATGCACGTCGACGCTGCCACCATATTCATGGTGCAAGACCCCGCACGCTTCGATGTGATCGTGACCGACAACCTGTTCGGTGATATTCTCACTGATCTGGCCGGCGCTATCGGCGGCGGCATTGGGCTCGCAGCCAGTGGCAACATCAATCCTACCGGTGAGTTTCCGAGCATGTTCGAACCGGTCCACGGCTCAGCTCCCGACATCGCAGGGAAGCAGCTGGCCGACCCGACCGCTGCAATTCTCTCAGCAGCCATCATGCTCGACCACCTCGGGCTTGCCTCCGAGGCCGATCGCGTGCGCGCGGCGGTGCAGGCAGACCTCGCGACGAAAGCAGACGGTGCCCGTCCCACGGCGAGCATCGGTGACGCGATCATCGCACAGCTGCCGCCGAGATCCTAGACTTCTACCTACCACGGCCGCGGTTTCTCGCGGCAGAAAGTGAAAGACCATGCTCGAGTTCAGTCATCAACCGGCAATTAGGCGCAGCGTTGCCGAGCGCGAAGCAGCGCTCGTCGACCCCGGCTTCGGCAAAGTATTCACGGATCATATGGTCTCGATTTCGTGGACCCGTGAGCAGGGGTGGCACGATGCCAAGGTGATGCCCTACGGTTCGATCGCCATGGATCCCGCGGCGTCGGTGTTGCACTATGGTCAAGAGATCTTCGAGGGCATCAAGGCGTACCGACACCAGAACGGCAACGTCGTGACTTTCCGCCCCGAGGCGAATGCGCAGCGAATGAACGAGAGCGCGAAGCGTCTCGCCCTGCCCGAACTGCCAGAAGAGCTGTTCGTGCGCGCACTCGAAGAGCTCGTGCGCGTCGATGTCGACTGGGTGCCTTCGCATGAAGACCAGAGCCTCTATTTGCGCCCCTTCATGATCTCTGATGAGAGCTTTCTCGGCGTGCGCGCGGCAGAGAAGGCGCGCTTCATGGTCATCGCAAGCCCGGCGGGCCCCTACTTCACCGGTGGTGTGAAGCCCGTCTCGATCTGGCTCTCGGAAGAGCACGCTCGCGCGGGCCGCGGCGGCACCGGCGCTGCGAAGTGCGGCGGCAACTATGCGGCATCGCTGCTGCCCACACGGGTTGCGCAAGAGAATGGCTGCGCGCAGGTGCTCTTCACTGACGCGGCAACCAAAGACCAGATCGACGAGCTCGGCGGCATGAACCTGTTTCTCGTGCGAGCAGACGGCAATCTCGTTACCCCGGCGCTCAACGGCAACATTCTTGACGGCATCACGCGCCGCAGCCTGATCCAGCTCGCGAAAGATCGCGGGCTGAGCGTCGACGAACGCGAGGTGACCGTGAGCGAGTGGCGCGAGGGCGCCGCCGACGGCTCGATCGTTGAGGCGTTCGCCTGCGGCACCGCCGCGGTGATCACTCCGATCGGGGCGCTGAAGTCGGCGAGCGGCACCATCGTCGACTTCGGTGACCGTGCGCCCGGCCCACTCACCATGTCGTTGCGAGAAGAACTCACCGGCATTCAGTTTGGCTCGGTCGCAGACACCCACGGCTGGGTGCACCAGATCGTTTCAGTCTGAAACGCAGCTTGCCCGACCCCTGAGCCTGTCGAAGGGTACGGGCAATACAGAAGAAAGAAGACCATGAAGCTAGCGCGTTTCAGCCACGAGGGCGAGATCGGCTTTGGCATTCTCGATCAGGCAGAGCAGGGCGACGGTGTCGAGATTGTCGAGCTCGTCGGTGACCCGATCGCCAGCGGCTTTGATACCACCGGCCGCCGCATACCCTTTGACGAGGTGCGCCTGCTCGCCCCGGTGATCCCGCGTTCAAAAATCGTGTGCGTCGGCAAAAATTACCTCGATCACGTCGAAGAGATGAAAGATGTGACGGGCATCGGTAGTGCCGAACCGCCTGCAGAACCGCTGCTGTTCTTGAAACCCAACACCTCGGTGATTGGCCCAGGCGAGACGATCGTGCGACCCACGATCTCTGACAGGGTCGAGCACGAGGGCGAGCTCGCCGTAGTGATCGGCGCGGTCGCGAAAGCGGTGCCGGTCGAGCGTGCGATGCAGGTGGTGTTCGGTTTCACTTGCGCAAACGATGTCACTGCTCGCGACCTGCAGGTGAAAGACGGCCAGTGGGCACGAGCGAAGGGCTTTGATACGTTCTGCCCGCTCGGTCCCGTGATTGAGACGGACCTAGACCTTGCAGACGCGCGAATCGAGACGCGTGTGAACGGTGAGGTGCGACAGTCGAGCACGACCGCGCATCTGATCCACTCGATCGCAACGATCGTGGCGCACGCCTCAGAAGCATTCACGCTGCTGCCAGGCGACGTGATCTTGACGGGCACACCAGCTGGCGTTGGCATGCTTGAGGCGGGCGATGCGGTAGAGGTTGAGGTTTCTGGCATCGGCATTCTTCGAAACACAGTGGTCTGAGTGTTTCATGGCCAGTACGCCTGAGACGGGTTCTAGTCGTTTCGGTAAATACTATTGAGCAGGGCTGCTTTCGCTAGACGAACTGAGCCAGGGAGCCTACACTCAGCTATACCAACGCCCGCGAGGGGAGACGCTGTTGTTTCGAGAGTGGCGCGCATTAGACCACGGCGAATCTGCGGTGACACGCAGACGAGAGATTGAACGAGCCTACGAACTCTTTCTCGATAGCTCTTCGGCGACCACCGCATCACAGGGGGCCCAGCTTTCGGCGGTGCGAAACGTCGTGCTTGAGTCTTGGCGTCGCGCGATGCGGCGAGAGGTCAACCCTCTGGCCACGCTGCACACACAGGCGACTCATGCGAATGGACTTGACCTTGAAGCGCTACACGAGCTCCGACGTACACACCCTCTTGCCTCTGTGCTGCCAGTGCTCGAGCGTTTACTGATTGACGACGCCGCAGAATCTGGATTCATCGTTGCCGTCGGTGATGCGCAGGGTCGCCTGCTTTGGGTCGACGGCGACCACCAGCTTCGGGGCAAGGCAGAAGACATTGGTTTTGCGGCAGGTATGGATTGGTCAGAACGGGCTGTCGGAACGAGTGCGCCCGGCAGCGCACTGGTGCTTGGGCATCCGATACAAGTTTTTGGGGCAGAACACTACAATCGGGCCGTGCATCAATGGAGCTGCGCGGCAAGTCCTGTGTACGATCCAGAAACTGGCGCGATCCTCGGTGTCATCGACATCACCGGTGGCGAGCAAATCGCAGAGCCGCATGTGCTGCCCCTGGTCGAGGCCACGAGAGTTGCGGTCGAAGCCGAACTCAAACTCGATGCAATGAGACGTAGGGCTGAACGCGACCTGCGCGAAGCCAGGCGGGCGAAGACTGTCTCTCGATCTGGGCGATCAAGTGCTGAGACCCACCGTGCGCCCCGGCTCATGGTGCTCGGGCGCGAGCAGGCGGTACTGACGACCGCACACGACGTTGTAGAACTCGGCCGAAGGCACGCTGAGATTTTGCTTGCGCTTGCGAAGGCGCCTCAGGGGCTGAGCGCTGGCGCTCTCGCGTATCAAGTGTATGGTGAGCGCGAAAGCGAAGAGACGCTTCGTGCAGAGCTTGTGAGGCTGCGAAAATTTCTCAAGTCGCGACAGATTGACATAGCTATTGAGTCACGACCGTACCGGGTGAATAAAGTGATTCAGGTAGATGCCTTCGACGCGCTCGCTGCGCTTGAAAGGGGTGCGCATCGGCTCGCCCTCGCCAGTTATGGCGGAGCTGTGCTGCCTGGCTCGGTTGCGCCTGCCGCAGAAGAGCTGCGAGATGAAGTCGAAGCGACCCTGCGAGAGTCGATGCTGCAATCGGCAGCCCCAGACGTACTCTTCGAATATGCGCAGCAGTGGGCCGAAGCAGATGTGTTTGTTTGGCAAACCCTTCTTCAGGTGTTGCCACAACTTTCGCCGAAACGTGCACGAGTAGTCGCACGCCTTGAACAGTTGCAAGCCTGATGCAACGTGAATGCAACCTTCTGCGGGTTAGCCTCTGAAGACCGAGACACAATCGGGTGTCTCGTAACCGACAACGTTGTCAGAGGAGTACCGCCATGGTCGTATACGCATCACCAGGTCAGCCCGATTCACTCGTGAAATTTCGCAGCCGTTATGAGCACTTTATTGGGGGTGAATGGGTCGCCCCAGTCAAGGGTCAGTACTTCGAGAACATCACACCCGTCACAGGTAAGGCGTTTTGCGAAGTAGGTCGCGGTACCGCCGAAGACATCGAGGCAGCACTTGATGCTGCGCACGCGGCCGCACCCGCCTGGAACAAGACCACCCCTGCAGAGCGCGCAATCATGCTCAACAAGATCGCTGACCGGATGGAGCAGAACCTTGAGATGCTCGCAGTCGCAGAAACCTGGGACAACGGTAAGGCAGTACGCGAGACCCTGAACGCCGATATTCCCCTTGCGATCGATCACTTCCGTTACTTCGCAGGGGCCATCCGGGCACAGGAGGGCGGCGTCTCTCAGATCTCAGAAGATCTTGTTGCATACCACTTCCACGAGCCACTCGGGGTAGTCGGCCAGATCATCCCCTGGAACTTCCCGATTCTCATGGCGGTGTGGAAGCTCGCGCCGGCGCTCGCCGCGGGTAACTGTGTGGTGCTGAAGCCTGCAGAGCAGACACCCACCTCGATTCTGGTGCTCATGGAGCTCTTGAGCGACATTATTCCCGCGGGCGTCGTGAACGTGGTGAACGGCTTCGGCGCTGAAGCAGGTAAGCCGCTCGCGTCGAACAAGCGGATTCGCAAGATCGCGTTCACAGGTGAGACCACTACCGGGCGCCTCATCATGCAGTATGCAAGCGAAAACATCATTCCAGTCACCCTCGAACTCGGCGGTAAGAGCCCGAACATCTTCTTCGACGATGTGATGGCGAAAGAAGACAGCTACTGGGAGAAGGCAAAAGAGGGCTTCACCATGTTTGCCCTCAACCAGGGTGAAGTGTGCACCTGTCCATCGCGTGCGCTCATTCAAGAATCCATTGCTGGCGATTTTCTCGACGCGGTTGTAGAGCGTACCGAGCTGATTAAGCGTGGTAACCCGCTAGATACCGACACGATGGTGGGCGCGCAGGCTTCGAATGACCAGTACGAGAAGATCAAGTCGTACCTCGAAATCGGCAAGCAAGAGGGCGCGCAGGTGCTCACTGGTGGCGACGTGCTCGACCTCGGTGGTGAGTTTTCTGGCGGCTTCTACATTCAGCCAACGATCTTCCGTGGCGATAACTCGATGCGCATCTTCCAAGAAGAGATCTTTGGGCCGGTCGTCTCGGCAACGACGTTCACCGATTTCGACGATGCGATTCGTATTGCAAACGACACGCTGTACGGCCTCGGTGCGGGTGTCTGGAGTCGAAATGGCAACACAGCCTACCGGGCCGGTCGCGCTATCGAGGCGGGCCGCGTGTGGGTGAACAACTATCACAACTACCCGGCCCACGCAGCGTTCGGTGGCTACAAGTCGAGCGGCATTGGCCGTGAGAACCACCTGATGATGCTCGATCACTACCAGCAGACGAAGAACCTGCTGGTGAGCTACACCGAGAGCCCAGCGGGCTTCTTCTAAAAAGTCATCGAGCCTGTCGAGGTCTGGGCTTTGCATTGGCCTCGACAGGCTCATCAGGCGTACCCTGGGGGTAAGTGCTTCACAGAGAGGTGTCAGCCATGCAAGAGATCAAGCCCGAGGCCTGCGATATTACGGCGAGTTCAGTCACCGAGGTATTCGCTGGTGCGGTTGCAGCGAGAGCCGAGGTTGATGGGGAAACCGAGAGCCGACTCGCTTTCACTCCTGCGGCGATCGAACTGATTGAGCAGTTGTGGGCAATGCACGGTCCGCTGATGTTTCACCAGTCAGGGGGTTGTTGCGATGGCAGTGCGCCGATGTGCTACCAGGCAGGGGAGTTTAAAATCGGTGGTCAAGACGTGCTGCTCGGCACCCTTGAGTTGCCGGCGGTCGCTTCAGGTTCTCACGAGGATCAGCATCGCGCGATTGGGTTCTGGATGTCGCGTGAGCAGTTTGGTGTGTGGCAGCACACCCATCTCACCGTAGATGTGGTGGCTGGCCGTGGCAGTGGTTTTTCTCTTGAAGCGCCAGAAGGAAAGCGTTTTCTGATTCGTTCGCGACTACTGTGACGGCAAGTCACCGTAGTGCCTCTGGCTCTTGGTGCGGTGCGAGTTGGTTTTTAAGTTGGCGGCCGAGCAAGATCTGCGAGAATGGGTTGGTGGATCCCAATAAGCTCAATCACGCGAACCAGCCCGAACAGGGCAAGCTGATTCGCACGCGCCCACGAAGCGCAGATGCCAGGCCGCAGACTCGCCCCCGTACCGAGGGGTGGACGCAGCTCACCGGCCCCGACGGTCGACCGACGCTGCAGTTCGCCTCGCCGCGCGTGAAGCAGCCGCCGCAGCATCTCGCCGACATGACGCTTGAGGAGCGCGAGGCGAAGGTAGTCGAGCTCGGGTTGCCGAAGTTTCGCGCCAAGCAGTTGTCGAAGCACTATTTCGAGCACTACACGAGCGACCCGGCGAAGATGACGGATCTACCGAAGGATCGCCGCGACGATCTCGCCGAGGCCTTCTTTCCGCCCTTGCTCACCGAGGTGAAACGCCTCGTGACCGATGACGGCGCAACCATCAAGTTTCTGTGGCGTCTCTTCGACGGGGCGCTCGTGGAGTCGGTGCTGATGCGATACCCGGGGCGCATCACGCTCTGCGTCTCAAGCCAGTGCGGCTGCGGCATGAACTGCCCCTTCTGTGCGACCGGCCAGGCTGGCCTCACTCGTAACATGTCGACCGCCGAGATTCTTGACCAGGTGGTGCAGGCAAACCGGGTCATTGCCGAGGGAGGGCTCGGTCGTGCCCGCGAAGAGGGCAACGGTGCAGAGGCCGAGCGCGTGAACAACATCGTCTTCATGGGTATGGGTGAGCCGCTTGCCAACTACAAACGCGTCATGAATGCGGTGCACCGCATGGTGACAGACGCGCCCGAGGGGCTTGGCATGAGCGCACGCGGCATTACCGTCTCGACGGTGGGGCTTGCGCCCGCGATTCGAAAGCTTGCCGACGAGAATATACCAGTCACCTTCGCGCTGTCGTTGCACGCCCCAGACGATCAGCTGCGCGACGAGCTGATCCCCGTGAACAGTCGGTGGAAGGTTGACGAGGTGCTCGACGCGGCTCGCGCCTACTTCGACCGCACCGGGCGCCGTGTCTCGATTGAGTACGCGCTCATTAAAGACATGAATGACCACGGCTGGCGCGCCGAGTTGCTCGCCGAGAAGCTTAACGCCCGCGGTCGCGGGTGGGTACACGTGAACCCGATTCCGCTCAACCCGACGCCGGGCTCTGTGTGGACGAGCTCGACTCGTGAAGTGACGCGCGAGTTCGTCGATCGCCTGAATGCGGCAGGCATCCCGACCACGCTGCGCGACACCCGCGGCAAAGAGATCGACGGGGCCTGCGGGCAACTGGTTGCCTCAGAGCAAGACAAGGCCGACGCCGCGGCATTCGCTGCGGCAAACAACGAATAAGCCTCATCAATAGAAGGTGCGTGTTTCATTCCCATCGCTTATAGTAGGGGAATGAGCACCACCCGCACCGCTGATCCTCTTGGCGCGATCGACTCGACCGAGATGCGCATCTTGCATGCGCTCGCGACCACGGGCTCGTTGACCTCTGCTGCGGCGAGTCTCGGCTTGAGCCAGCCCGCAGTGAGCCAGCGCATCAAGCGGGTCGAGACTCGGCTCGCGGTGCCGCTGATCGAGCGCCAGGGGCGGGGCATTCGCCTCACGACGGCCGGCAACATTCTCGCCGACCATGCGCGAACCGTCGTGGCAGAGATCGACGCAGCGCTCGCTGCGATCGACGACCTGCGCGGTGAGCGCGGGGGCGCGCTGCGGCTCGTCGCGTTTCCGAGCGCGAGCGCGACGATTGTGCCCGCCATTATGCGCCTGCTCGCGAGCGAGGCTCCCGACGTGTCGTTGCAGTACCGAGAGGCCGAGCCTCCGGCTGCGGTGGCGATGCTGCGCGACGGCGAGGTCGACTGCGCGCTGATCTTTGATTATGCGGGCGCTGCAGAGCTCCCTGCAGGCAGCACCTTCACCCCGCTATGGCGCGAAACGGTGAGCCTTGTGGTGAGCGAGGATCGCGCGGCCGGTCTCACATCGGCCCACTTGGGCGACTACGCAGGTGAGCACTGGATCGCAGGCTGTGAGAAGTGCCGGGGGCACCTCATGGCAGCCGCGGCCGAGTGCGGCTTCGAGCCCGAGATCATTCAAGAGACCGACAACGTGCCCGCGATGCTCGCGATGGCCGCGGCTGGCGGTGCGGTTGCCATGGTGCCGGGCCTTGCGCTCGCTGCTGCGCGCACGCTGCCCGATGACGCGGTTGCGCTGCCGCTTGACCCGCCGCGCTATCGCACGATCGGTTTGGTGTCGATGAGCACGGCGAATGAAAGCCCACAGGTGCGATTGTGCAAGCGGCTGCTCTCGCGCATTGACGGCTACCGGTGGAACCTCGAGGCAGCCGCGTGAGCGCGGCGGTTCTGACGGCAGAAGGACAGAAGGCGGCGCAGCGGCGCACGCTGCTAGTGCTCTCTACCGCGACCATTCTCGGCGGCCTCGGCGTCGGTGCCTCGCTTTCGGTCGGGGCGCTCCTGCTCGCCGAGGTGAGCGGCAGCGACGCGATCTCGGGGCTCGCCTCTGCGATGTTCAACGCGGGCGCTGCGGCAGCCGGCATTCCTCTTGCGCGAATCGCTGCGAAACGCGGACGCCGCGTTGCGCTCGTCGGTGGCAGCTTCGTCGCCATGCTCGGCGCCTTCGTCGCCATCTTCGGCACCGTGATCGGGCAGTGGTGGGTATTGGCAGCGGGCATTGCGCTGCTCGGCGTCGCAAGCTCGGTACAGCTGCTGTCGCGCTTCGCCGCAACCGACCTCGCAGTGCCGGCGAATCGTGCGCGCGACCTCTCGCTCGTAGTGTGGTCGATCACCGTCGGCGCAGTCGTCGGCCCCAACCTGCTCGCTCCAGGTGCGGCGATGGGCGAGGTGCTCGGCCTCACGCCGCTCGCCGGCGTCTTCGTGTTCCCGATCATCGCGCAGGCGCTCGCCGTGATGGTGAACTGGTGGGGGTTGCGACCCGATCCCCTGCTCGCTGCCCGCGCGATCAGTAGCGCGCGCGAGGCCGAGGCAGCCGAGGCCGCAGAAGCTACCCTGCCCGACACCGCTGATACCGCGCGTCCGACCACAGGGGGCGCTCGAACCGACACCGGCACCATCGTGCAGCCGCACGCCGCGATGCGCCGGTCGCAGGTGCTGACCATCTTCTCGATCGCCATGGCCCAGGCGATCATGGTCGCGCTCATGGCGATGACTCCGCTACATCTGATGCATCACGAGGGAACTCCCGAGATCGTGGGTTTCACGCTGTCGCTGCACATCGCCGGCATGTATGCACTGTCGCCACTGTTCGGGTTTTTGGCCGGGCGCATCGGCAGCCTGCCGACCATCACCATCGGCTGGGTCGTGCTGCTCGTTGCGGTAGTGCTCGCCGCGCTCGCCGGCCCGTCGCACGCGCTCGTGCAGGTCGCACTGACGCTCGTCGGTGTCGGCTGGGGCCTGGTCACCGTTGCGGGCGCCGCGCTGCTCACCTCGATCACGCCGAGCGCCGAGCGGCCCATCTGGCAAGGGCGCTCTGACACCTTCATGAGCGCTGCCGGCGCGGTGGCGGGAGTGCTCTCCGGCATTATCTTCGCGATCGGCGACTTCACGTTTCTCGCGATCGCGACGAGCGCCCTGCTCGCCCTTGGGGCGATCGCCTCGATGCAGATCAGCGCCACGAAGCGCCGTGCGATCCAGCTTGCCGAAAGCCGGTAGCGAGCAGCGCTAAACTAGGTGGCGATGTCTACAGTCACCGATCCTCAGTTCTCGACCGCGACCGGCAGCGATGTGCGCGTGCGCTTCTGCCCCTCACCCACCGGCACGCCGCACGTCGGCATGGTGCGCACCGCCCTGTTCAACTGGGCCTACGCGCGTCACACCGGCGGCACGTTCGTGTTTCGCATCGAAGATACCGATGCTGCCCGCGACAGCGAAGAGAGCTACGGTCAGATTCTCGACTCACTGCGCTGGCTTGGCCTCGACTGGGACGAGGGCATCGACGTCGGCGGCCCGCACGAGCCGTACCGCCAGTCGCAGCGCGGCGAGATCTATCGCGAGATCGCGGATCGCCTGCTCGCTGCCGGCTACCTCTACGAGAGCTACTCGACCGCAGAAGAGATCGATGCCCGCAACGAGGCTGCGGGGCGCCCGAAGCAGCTCGGCTACGACAACTACGACCGCGACCTGACCGACGAGCAGAAGGCCGCGTTCCGCGCCGAGGGCCGCGAGCCCGCGCTGCGGTTCCGCATTCCCGAGATCGACCTCGGCTTCGACGACCTCGTGCGCGGCGAGATCAACTTTCCCGCCGGCAGCACAATCGACTTCGTGGTGGTGCGCCCGAACGGAGCACCGCTCTACACGTTGACGAACCCGGTCGACGATGCGCTCATGGGAGTCACCCACGTGCTGCGTGGCGAAGACCTGCTCTCGTCGACCCCGCGCCAAATTGCGCTGCACCGCGCCCTCGTCGAGCTCGGCATTGAGCAGGCGATCCCGCGCTTTGGCCACCTGCCGTACGTCATGGGTGAGGGTAACAAGAAGCTTTCGAAGCGCGACCCCGAGTCGAACCTGCTGCACCACCGCGATCGCGGCTTCATTCCCGAGGGGCTGCTCAACTACCTTTCGCTGTTGGGCTGGTCGCTCGCGGCCGATCGCGACGTGTTCACCCGCGACGAGATGGTCGCGGCGTTCGACGTCACCGATGTGAACCCGAACCCCGCGCGCTTCGACCAGAAGAAGGCCGACTCGATCAACGCCGACCACATTCGCCTGCTCAGCGAGGCTGATTTCGGTCAACGCATTCTGCCGTACCTGATTGCGGGCGGCGCGCTTCCCATTGAACCGAGCGCTCAGCAGCTCGCCACCGTGCAGGCGGCCGTGCCCCTGGTGCAGAGCCGAGTCACGGTGCTGAGCGAGGTCGTGGGCATGATGGGATTTCTGTTCACGAGCACCGAAGCGCTCGAGTACCAAGACGACGCGCTGAAGTCGCTCGGAGCAGATGCCGCTCGCACGCTCGAAGCGAGCATTGCTGCGCTCGAGCAGATCGGCGATCAGAACTGGTTCACCGAGACGATCCAGGGTGTGCTGCAGACCGCACTCATCGAGCGCCTTGAGCTGAAGCCGCGTTTGGCCTTTGGCCCGCTGCGCGTTGCCGCATCCGGTCGTCGCGTGTCGCCGCCGCTGTTCGAATCGTTCGAACTGCTCGGGCGTGACGAGACGCTCGCGCGTCTGAAGAAGCTCGTGGCATACCTCGCAGACCACTCGGCATAACCGATACTCGACATGGAGACACAGGTGACCGAGCACGCAACCTCTGACGAGACCGGAGGCGTTGCGCAGTATGCGACTCCCGGCGCTCGGGCTGCAGCGACCGGGGCTCGCTACGCGACGATTTCGGCAACGTTCGTTGGCATTCTGCTCATCTCGAACGTGGTCGCGGTGAAGCCGATTGCCTTCGGTGCGATCACGCTCGGCGGGTTTTCGCTGCCGATGGTGTTCGACGGGGGAGTCTTTCTCTTTCCGCTCGCCTACGTGCTCGGCGACGTGCTCGCAGAGGTATACGGGCTGAAGGCCTCGAGGCGCGCGATTTTCACCGCATTCGGTCTTGCGCTCGTTGCGTCGCTGACTATCTTCGTGGTGCAGATCTCACCGCCGGCAAGCGGGTGGGAGAACCAAGAGGCGTTCGCGGCGGTGCTCGGATTTGTGCCGAGGATCGTAGCCGCGAGCCTCATCGCCTTTCTCATCGGGCAGTTGATGAACGCCTGGGTGCTCGAGCGCATGCGCCGTCGCACTTCGGGCCGTTTCTTGCGTACTCGACTGATCGCGTCGACGCTCGTGGGGCAGTTCTTCGACACGCTGATCTTCTGCACAATCGCCTTCGCCGGTGTGATCACTGGCATCGACTTCGTCATGTACATCGTGCTCGGCTATGTCGTGAAGGTGCTTGCAGAGGTCGTCTTGCTGCCGATCACCACCAGGGTGATCAAGCGAATTCGCGCGGCAGAGGTGCGCGAAACCGCACCTGCGACCCGATAACTCGTGCTGAGCGTTCTCCTTTCGCTCGTTGCAGCGACAGTTTGGGGCGGCTCCGACTTTTCCGCAGGCATTGCCTCGAGGCGAGTCGGGGCGCTGTACGCCTCGTTGCTCACGTTTCTCGGAGCAACCGTGCTGCTGCTCATCGCCGTGCCTGTGATCGGAACCGACTGGTCGGGCGAAGCAGTGTCTGCGGGGCTGATCGCCGCACTTGGCGCAACCGTGGGGTTCATCGCCTTCTACGCTGGGCTTGCGCTCGCCCCGATCGGCGTGGTGACGGCGATCGTTGCGGCCTGCGAGGTCGTCGTCCCCGTGCTCGTCGCGGTGATCTGGAAGGGCGAGCAGCTCACCCTGCTCGGCTGGGTAGGCGTCTTCGCTGCTGGCGCGGGAGCGGTCCTCGTCGGCGCATCCGAGGGCGGTTGGGGCGGTGCCGGTCTGCGCGCGGTGGTGCTCGCCGTCATCGGCGGCGTCGGCTTCGGGCTATCTGTCGTGGCGCTCGACTTCGCGCCCGAGAGCTCGGGCGTCCTCGCGCCCGGGCTCGAGATGGCGGGCGGGCTCGTGCTCGTCACCCTGCTGGTGCTCGTCATGCGGGCTGTGCCCTCGCTGAGGCGCTCGCTCGAGTCACTGGCCCTCTTCGTGCCCGAGCCGCAGGGCGTTCGCGGAGGTATCGGGCTCGGGCTGCTCGCAGGCGCACTGCAGGGCTGCGCCAACATCGTGCTGATGTTTGCGCTCTGGGCCGGTCAGCTCGCGGTCGTCGGCGCGATCAGCGCGTTGTACCCGGTGAGCGCAGTGTTGCTTGCCTGGGTCATTCTGAAAGAGAAGCTTTCGACGCCGCTCGTCGTCGGCATCGCTATCGCGCTCTCGGGTTGCGTGCTGCTCGGGATCGCCTAGCGGTAACGCTGCCGACCGCGAGCTCTGCCCGCTTGTCTAGCCGCGCTTGCCCTGGCGCCCAAGCACCTCTTCGCGCAACTCGACGAACGTGTCGTCGATGATGCTCTGGCGAATCTGATCGACGAGGCGAACAATGAAGCGCTCGTTGTGGATCGTCGCGAGCGTCGAACCGAGCATTTCGTTGGCCTTGAATAGGTGGTGCAGGTATGCCGCGGTGTAGTTCTCGCAGGTGTAGCAATCGCACTCGGCGTCGAGCGGCTCGAACTTGCGTCGCTGCCCAGCCGATTTTGCGTTCACTCGCCCGTTCGACGAATACATCGTGCCGCCGCGAGCCTGGCGCGAGGGCGCAACGCAGTCGAAGGTGTCGGCACCGGCGGCGATCGCGGCGAAGAGATCGTCTGGTTCCGAGATGCCGAGCAGATGCCGCGGCTTCGTCTCGGGCAGCTCTTCAGTCACCCAGCCGACGATAGTGCCAAGCATGCTCTTCTCGAGCGCGCCGCCGATTCCGAAACCGTCGAAGGTCTGCTCGGTGGCCTCATCGCCCGTCAAATCGGCAAGACCGCGCGCCGCTTTGCGGCGCAGATCCTCGTACTGCGCACCCTGAACCACGCCAAACAGTGCCTGGTATGGGCGATGCTGTCGCGCCTCCGTCTGACGCGCATGTTCATCGAGGCAACGCACTGCCCAGCGCTCTGTGCGATCGACTGAGTCCTCCTGGTATTCGCGTGTGTTGAGCAGCGTCGTGCACTCGTCGAACGCGAAGATGATGTCGGCGCCGAGCTGATGCTGAATGCCCATCGAGACCTCGGGTGTGAAGCGGTGCCTGTCGCCGTTGATGAACGACTTGAAGGTGACGCCATCTTCGTCAACGTGAGCGAGGCGTTCTTTGTTCTTCGCAATGACCTCGGTCTCGGAGTGCGCGGTTTCGGTCATCGAGATGACCTTCTTGAAGCCGACGCCCAGCGACATCACCTGAAACCCGCCCGAATCGGTGAACGTCGGGCCGTGCCAGTTCATGAACTTACCGAAGCCGCCTGCCTCGTCGACGATGTCGCTTCCCGGCTGCAAGAAAAGGTGGTACGCGTTCGCGAGCACTGCCTGTCCGCCGAGCTGAGTGACGGTTTCGGGCAGCATCGCTTTGACCGTGGCCTTGGTGCCGACAGGAATGAATGCCGGGGTTTGAATGTCGCCGTGCGGAGTATGGATCACGCCCGCGCGCCCGAGCGGTCGCCCGTCTGGCGATTCGGCTCCGCCCGCGCCCAGACGATGGGTGAGATCGAAACCGAAGTCTGCTTGAGAAGGGGCTGCCCCAGGAGGCGCTTGGTGCGATGACATCCAACTATTCAATCATCGAGCGGCTGAGATCGCGGGCAGCTGCAGCCGCACGCTTGTTCCAGAACCGGCGATCGACCGGATCGAAACGCCGCCGCCATGCTGTTCCGCGACAACTCGAACGAGCGAGAGACCGAGGCCGCTTCCCTCCACCTTGCGGGCGCCGCTGCTGCGCCAGAGCTCATCCCACACCTGGGGCAGATCCTCTGCAGTGATGCCCCAACCCGTATCCGCTACCTCGATGACTACGATTCCCGCGTCTTCGGCGCCACGCACCTCGATGCGGGCTCCCTGATCCGAGTACTTTGCAGCGTTCACGAGCAGGTTGCGCACGGCAACCGCGAGCAGGTCGGCGTCGCCCAGCACCGTGGGCAGCGGCCACGGTGCAGTCGGCAACTGCACATTGATGGTGCGCTCGAGTCCGCGAGCCACGAGATCCGCGCCGAACGCATCAACCTCGTCGCGCACGACTGCCGCAAGATCAACGGGCACTCGCTCGATCTCCGAGACTTCGAGTGCCGCGAGCGAGCGCAGCGCGCCGATCAGCGTCGCCAGCCGATCTGCCTGCCCTGATGCTATGGCGAGCGCGGGCGAGTGTTCGTTTTCGGTTTCGAGGGCAGCGCGGATCGCGGTGATCGGGTTCTTCAGCTCGTGATCGAGGCGCGCGAGAAAGCGGCGGTGCGCGTGGCGTTCAGACTGTGCACCGTCACTGCGGCCCGCGGCGTTCGCCGAGCGCAGCGCGCGGCTGATCGAGAGCCCAGCCCAGAGTGCCGCCGAGCTGACTATGCCGCATGAGATCGCGATGGTCGCGAGGGGGAGAGAGAAGACCAGGGCTCCGTTGACGTGAGCTGCGGCAATGGCGACAGCCACGATCGCCCCGATGATGGCGGGTATGCAGAGGGCGAGGATCGTCACCACCCTGCGCAGTCTCGAGCTCAACGCGACCTCACCTCTGCGCAAAAGCGGTAGCCCGCCCCCTGCGCTGTCTCGATCCAGCGGGGGTGCGCTGCGTCTTCGCCGAGCACTCTCCGAAGCTCGGCGACCCGATGATCGACCGCCCTCGTGGTGACGGCGAACTCGAATCCCCACAGGGTGGCAAGCAGGTGCTCGCGCGAGTGCACCTCTGTCGGGTGCGCCATGAGGTAATCGAGCAGGGCGAGCGCCTTGGGTGTCAGGTCAACGGGGTCGCCGCCGAGGCGCACACGCCGAGCCGTGCGATCGAGTTCGAGGCCGTCGCTCACAAGTGCGTTCGAGGCCGAGAGTGGGCGGCCGCCGCTGGTTCGGCGCAGCACCGCCCGGATCCTCGAGAGCAGCTCTGAGGGCAGGAACGGTTTTCCAAGGTAGTCATCGGCGCCCTCGTCGAGTGCGGCTGCCCGCTCAGATGCTTCGTCGACCTGCGTGAGAAGAATCACGGGGGTCCAGGTTACGGTGGTGCGCAACCGCCGCACGAGTTCGCGCCCGTCGATCCCCGGCATCAGCACGTCCGAGACGACGATGTCGGGGGCCGATTCCGAGTGACGCTGGAGCGCTTCTTCGCCGTCGCGGGCGACGATCACCTCGAAGCCGGCCCGCTCGAGGTACGGGCCGAGAGTCGAGGTGATCGCGTCCTCGTCGTCGACGAGAAGCACGCGCGCGGTCTGAGCGGGCACCTGCTGCATCAGCTGTTCACTGCCCAGAGCACCCCGCCGCGGACGAGCAGCAGGCCGATGATACTTGCGATGATCGTCAGGTATCCGAGGATCAGCGCGACGATTGCGAAGCCCTGCCCGCGAAGGCCCTGTCTACTGATCCTCCGCAACGAGACGTGGCCGAGCACGACCGGAATGAGGCCGAGCCCGCACAGCGCGCAGACGAAGGCGGCGATTGCCATGCCGTCGGTCGGAGCGGGCAATGGGGGAGCGGCAGGCTGCTGCGGAACCGGGGAGGCATGCTGCGTGTAAGTCATGGTGCTCTCCTCCTTCAGTTAGCGGGCAGCAGGGTATTGCCGGTGCCGCTGTTGTCGATGACCGCGGTGCCGCCTTCCCAGACCACCGTGTTTCCGGTGCCAGTGACTTCGGCCGAGCCGAGATCCTTGACGAAGATAGTCAAGCCGGCACCACTGACATGCAGCGCGTCGACGTTCTCGGCGAGCACGACGGCGCCGGAGCCAGATACGACGAGCTCGGAGCAATTCGAATCGAGCTGCAGCACGCTGCCGACGTCGCTGATCTCGAGCGATCCGTCTGGGCAGCTCACCACGCGCTGTGCGGTGCCTTCGAACTCTCCGCGCAGTTTGGCGGCGGCGCCAGACGCTTCGCCTGTATCTTCGGCGCTCGGCTTCTTCGTGGTGGGGGAATCGGCGGACGGTGGCTGCTCGCTCGCAGCGGGCTTACTCTGGCTCTGATCGGGCACGAACTGCAGGCCGCAGCCAGTCAGCGTGAACGCAAGAGCGAGCGAAGATACGGCGAGAGCGGTGATTCGGGAGCCGGGGGTACGTGTGGTGTGCATGTGTTTCTCCTTGAATTCATGCTCGCAGACGAACTGCGAGTGTGCGGTGCGGTTCTGTCGAAACCGGCACCTCTCACGCTAGAAAACAGGGCGGTGGAGTGGGTGGCGGCCCTGTCGCAGTGTTGTCGCAACTTTGCGACACGCACGCGCACTCCGCGTGCGCTGAGGTCGGGTGTTTAACAGCCCGACGCTACGACACGCCCGGGCTTCGGCCTCGTTTGCGACTCAGGCCAAAACCGTCCTATAGTTATACCTCGTTGGCATGAACGCGAAAAGCGAAAATGTCACCGAAATTCCCCAAAGGCGGCGAGTTGCTTCAACTCGTCGCTTGTATTATGCTGGGGAAGCCTCGAAGCTCTTGAGAAACATTATTCGGTAATGCGCTCGAGCCAATGAGGTAAAGATCGGCTTCTCGGAGAACCATTGGGTTGGTTGTGTACGGGTGGTGTCTGGTCCTTGAGAACTCAATAGTGTGCACTTGATTGTCAAATGCCAATTATTTAATCGTCACTGCTTTTGGTGGTGGCGTAAATCCCCGGCACTGGCTGATCCTTTTGGGGTTGGTGGGTGTTGGTGATTCCTTTTTGGACAAACATATGAACGTCAGTAATGATGTTCGTACTTTTGTCAGGTCAAACTCGCAACACATTCGGTCTTTTTCCGGCTGGTGTGGTGCTTTTTGTTTTTTACGGAGAGTTTGATCCTGGCTCAGGACGAACGCTGGCGGCGTGCTTAACACATGCAAGTCGAACGATGAAGCCCAGCTTGCTGGGTGGAAGAGTGGCGAACGGGTGAGTAACACGTGAGTAACCTGCCCTTCACTCTGGGATAAGCGCTGGAAACGGTGTCTAATACTGGATACGACCCTTACAGGCATCTGTTGGGGGTGGAAAGATTTATCGGTGAAGGATGGGCTCGCGGCCTATCAGGTAGTTGGTGAGGTAACGGCTCACCAAGCCGACGACGGGTAGCCGGCCTGAGAGGGTGACCGGCCACACTGGGACTGAGACACGGCCCAGACTCCTACGGGAGGCAGCAGTGGGGAATATTGCACAATGGGCGAAAGCCTGATGCAGCAACGCCGCGTGAGGGATGACGGCCTTCGGGTTGTAAACCTCTTTTAGTAGGGAAGAAGCGAAAGTGACGGTACCTGCAGAAAAAGCACCGGCTAACTACGTGCCAGCAGCCGCGGTAATACGTAGGGTGCAAGCGTTGTCCGGAATTATTGGGCGTAAAGAGCTCGTAGGCGGCTTGTCGCGTCTGCTGTGAAAACCCGGAGCTCAACTCCGGGCCTGCAGTGGGTACGGGCAGGCTAGAGTGCGGTAGGGGAGATTGGAATTCCTGGTGTAGCGGTGGAATGCGCAGATATCAGGAGGAACACCGATGGCGAAGGCAGATCTCTGGGCCGCTACTGACGCTGAGGAGCGAAAGCATGGGGAGCGAACAGGATTAGATACCCTGGTAGTCCATGCCGTAAACGTTGGGAACTAGATGTAGGGCCTGTTCCACGGGTTCTGTGTCGTAGCTAACGCATTAAGTTCCCCGCCTGGGGAGTACGGCCGCAAGGCTAAAACTCAAAGGAATTGACGGGGGCCCGCACAAGCGGCGGAGCATGCGGATTAATTCGATGCAACGCGAAGAACCTTACCAAGGCTTGACATATAGAAGAACACTGCAGAGATGCAGGACTCTTTGGACACTTCTATACAGGTGGTGCATGGTTGTCGTCAGCTCGTGTCGTGAGATGTTCGGTTAAGTCCGGCAACGAGCGCAACCCTCGTCCTATGTTGCCAGCACGTGATGGTGGGAACTCATGGGATACTGCCGTGGTCAACACGGAGGAAGGTGGGGATGACGTCAAATCATCATGCCCCTTATGTCTTGGGCTTCACGCATGCTACAATGGCCGGTACAAAGGGCTGCGATACCGTAAGGTGGAGCGAATCCCAAAAAGCCGGTCTCAGTTCGGATTGGGGTCTGCAACTCGACCCCATGAAGTCGGAGTCGCTAGTAATCGCAGATCAGCAACGCTGCGGTGAATACGTTCCCGGGCCTTGTACACACCGCCCGTCAAGTCATGAAAGTCGGTAACACCCGAAGCCGATGGCCTAACCGTAAGGAGGGAGTCGTCGAAGGTGGGACTGGTGATTAGGACTAAGTCGTAACAAGGTAGCCGTACCGGAAGGTGCGGCTGGATCACCTCCTTTCTAAGGAGCAACTCCGCAACAGCAATGTTGTGGCAGAAGACGCATGATCAGCACCACACGCGTGCTGCATGCAGCTCATGGGTGGAACATTTGGTAACAAGGCTGAGCGTGATTTGTTGGTGTTAGTACGCCGCGGCGGGGAACTGCCACGGTTGGAACGGGCGAGTGAATCGGGCGAAAGTCTGTCGGGTGCATGCTGTTGGGTTTTGAAGGCCCAGACCTCGCGAGGGGGTGTTTGCTGGTAGTGATACTGGTGAGCGTGTCTTTGTGGGTGATGGTCTTCTGGCCTGTGGGTCACGAACGTGTTGTCGTGGTCTGTGGGACTGATCGTACGTTGAGAACTACACAGTGGACGCGAGCATCAAAGAGAGCGTCATCTTCTCCTGTTTGGAGGGGTGATGTTCCATTGGTCAACATGCAGTAATGAGATTGCACCCTTTTGGGGTGTGGTGGTTGTTGTTGTGTGTTTTTCTTTAATTTACTTATGTGATTTCAAGTTTCTAAGAGCAAACGGTGGATGCCTTGGCATCTGGAGCCGAAGAAGGACGTAGTAATCTGCGATAAGCCTCGGGGAGTTGATAAACGAGCTGTGATCCGAGGATGTCCGAATGGGGAAACCCCGCCAGGGCGCGTGCGTACCTGGTGACTCCCGCCTGAATATATAGGGCGGGTAGAGGGAACGTGGGGAAGTGAAACATCTCAGTACCCACAGGAAGAGAAAACAACATGTGATTCCGGGAGTAGTGGCGAGCGAAACTGGATGAGGCTAAACCGTGCGTGTGTGATACCCGGCAGGGGTTGCACGTAGGGGGTTGTGGGACATGTCTGAACTGTCTGCCGGTGGTTTAGCGTGAGAGTGATGCTATAGAAGAACCGCTTGGAACGGCGGGCCGTAGTGGGTGAGAGCCCCGTATTCGAAATGGTATTACCGCGTGATGTGTATCCCAAGTAGCACGGGGCCCGAGAAATCCCGTGTGAATCTGTCAGGACCACCTGATAAGCCTAAATACTTCCAGATGACCGATAGCGGACTAGTACCGTGAGGGAAAGGTGAAAAGTACCCCGGGAGGGGAGTGAAATAGTACCTGAAACCGTTTGCTTACAATCCGTCGGAGCAGGTCTGATTCCTGTGACGGCGTGCCTTTTGAAGAATGAGCCTGCGAGTTAGCGGCATGTGGCGAGGTTAACCCGTGTGGGGTAGCCGTAGCGAAAGCGAGTCTGAATAGGGCGTATCAGTCGCGTGTCCTAGACCCGAAGCGAAGTGATCTATCCATGGCCAGGCTGAAGCGCGTGTAAGAGCGCGTGGAGGGCCGAACCCACTTAGGTTGAAAACTGAGGGGATGAGCTGTGGATAGGGGTGAAAGGCCAATCAAACTTCGTGATAGCTGGTTCTCTCCGAAATGCATTTAGGTGCAGCGTCGCGTGTTTCTTGCCGGAGGTAGAGCTACTGGATGGCCGATGGGCCCTACAAGGTTACTGACGTCAGCTAAACTCCGAATGCCGGTAAGTGAGAGCGTGGCAGTGAGACTGTGGGGGATAAGCTTCATAGTCGAGAGGGAAACAACCCAGATCACCAACTAAGGTCCCAAAGCGTGTGCTAAGTGGTAAAGGATGTGGAGTTGCTGTGACAACCAGGAGGTTGGCTTAGAAGCAGCCACCCTTGAAAGAGTGCGTAATAGCTCACTGGTCAAGTGATTCCGCGCCGACAATGTAACGGGGCTCAAGCACACCACCGAAGTTGTGGCAATCAGCGTATAGACAAGCCTTCGTGGTTCAGTTCGTTGGTTGGGTAGGAGAGCGTCGTGTGGCGAGTGAAGCGGCGGAGTGATCCAGTCGTGGATGCCACACGAGTGAGAATGCAGGCATGAGTAGCGAAAGACGGGTGAGAAACCCGTCCTCCGGAAGACCAAGGGTTCCAGGGTCAAGCTAATCTGCCCTGGGTAAGTCGGGACCTAAGGCGAGGCCGACAGGCGTAGTCGATGGACAACGGGTTGATATTCCCGTACCCGCGAAAAACCGTCAAAGACTGATCCACAAGTGCTAAGCAGGAGATCCTGCACTGGTGCCTTCGGGTACTGGTGTATGGGGACATTGCGAACCCGGTGTGGTGAGGTGAGCGTAGTAACAGGTGTGACGCAGGAAGGTAGCCTGTGCCGGGCGATGGTTGTCCCGGTGTAAGCATGTAGCCCGTCGATGAGTAATATTTTTCGGCTTTGGGTGAGATGTGATGCGGACCCGTATGGGGAAGCAGGTGATCCTATGCTGCCAAGAAAAGCATCGGCGCGAGGTTTTAGCGGCCCGTACCCCAAACCGACACAGGTGGTCAGGTAGAGAATACTCAGGAGATCGAGAGAATCATGGTGAAGGAACTCGGCAAAATGCCCCCGTAACTTCGGGAGAAGGGGGGCCATCCACTTATTAGGACTTGCTCCGAAAGGGTGTGGTGGCCGCAGAGACCAGTGGGAAGCGACTGTTTACTAAAAACACAGGTCCGTGCGAACATGCAAATGGATGTATACGGACTGACGCCTGCCCGGTGCTGGAAGGTTAAGAGGAGAGGTTAGACCTTTGGGTCGAAGCTTTGAATTTAAGCCCCAGTAAACGGCGGTGGTAACTATAACCATCCTAAGGTAGCGAAATTCCTTGTCGGGTAAGTTCCGACCTGCACGAATGGCGTAACGACTTCCCAGCTGTCTCCACCATGAACTCGGCGAAATTGCAGTACGAGTAAAGATGCTCGTTACGCGCAGAAGGACGGAAAGACCCCGTGACCTTTACTACAGCTTGGTATTGGTGTTCGGTGTGGCTTGTGTAGGATAGGTGGGAGACTATGAGACTGCAACGCTAGTTGTGGTGGAGTCGTTGTTGAAATACCACTCTGGTCATACTGGATGTCTAACTACGGACCCTGATCGGGTTCTGGGACAGTGCCTGGTGGGTAGTTTAACTGGGGCGGTTGCCTCCCAAAATGTAACGGAGGCGCCCAAAGGTTCCCTCAACCTGGTTGGCAATCAGGTGGCGAGTGTAAGTGCACAAGGGAGCTTGACTGTGAGACTGACAGGTCGAGCAGGGACGAAAGTCGGGACTAGTGATCCGGCAGTGGCTTGTGGAAGCGCTGTCGCTCAACGGATAAAAGGTACCTCGGGGATAACAGGCTGATCTTGCCCAAGAGTCCATATCGACGGCATGGTTTGGCACCTCGATGTCGGCTCGTCGCATCCTGGGGCTGGAGTAGGTCCCAAGGGTTGGGCTGTTCGCCCATTAAAGCGGTACGCGAGCTGGGTTTAGAACGTCGTGAGACAGTTCGGTCCCTATCCTCTGCGCGCGTTGGAGATTTGAGAGGATCTGACCCTAGTACGAGAGGACCGGGTTGGACGGACCTCTGGTGTGCCAGTTGTTCTGCCAAGGGCATGGCTGGTTTGCTACGTTCGGGATGGATAACCGCTGAAAGCATCTAAGCGGGAAGCCGGCCTCAAGATGAGATCTCCATGCACCTTCGAGTGCGTGAGGCTCCCAGGAGATTACTGGGTTGATAGGCCAGATGTGGAAGTGGGGTAACTCATGGAGCTGACTGGTACTAATAAGCCGATGACTTGATAATTTTCAACACCCCGGGTGTGGTTTTCAAAAGACACATCGTTGGTGGTGTTGCGCGTAAGTAACAATTAGTGGCCGCCCACGTGTGGGTTGGTGCTCGCGTCTGCTCTGTGGTTCTTAACGTACGGCCACACAAGCATTCCCCTAATCGTCGGCCGGGATACTGGTCGGTGTTGGGTGGGGGTGGTTTGATATGTTAATAGTGTTACGGTGGTTATAGCGTCAGGGAAACGCCCGGTTACATTCCGAACCCGGAAGCTAAGGCTGACAGCGCCGATGGTACTGCACTCGGGAGGGTGTGGGAGAGTAGGACACCGCCGGACTCCTTTTATATGAGGGGGCTGACCTGAGGGTCAGCCCCCTCTTTTTTTATGCCCATAACCACCGTTACGCGGGCGCGGCTTCGATGAGGCTCCCGACGGCGCGCACCGAGAATCTCGCCATTGGCTCGCTGAAGTAGCTGAGTGGCGTTTCGACGGCTTCAAGCATTCGGATACTGCTGGGGTCGGCGCCGGCGCGGATTGCCTGACGTCGTGCGCGCAGTTCGAGCTGTGCGTGCAGCTTCGTGGAGTCTTCTCGACCGAGCTCTACGATCGCCTCGGCTGTACCGTGCACCGGTGCACACGCTGCGCCGATTGCCGTAGCTGACTCGGCGAACTGCGGATGCTGTGGTGTCGGCATACCGGGAATGAGACTCCCGAGCAGCCTCTCGAACTGCGCGTGCGCCTCGCCAACGGAGACGAGTGCGACAGGCTGATCCTTTTGGAAAGCTGTTTCGAAACGCGGCACTTGGCTGAGCGCTTCTTGCAGCGCCGCGCGCAGTCGGAGGCTGAAGTCAACAGGCGCTCCGTCGGCACCGGGTCGCGCGAGGCGCATGGCATGGGCCGAGCGATGGCGAACTCGCACCCCAGAAATGCTTGCCTCAAGCATGGTTTCTGCGGCACTACCGCCAGTGATGGTGCACACCTCAACCTCGCTATCCGAAGTGTGCACCATCACGCCGTCTGAGCGCCCGCTCAGCACGCTGGCCCCGCGCGCAGCGGTTGCGGTGGCACTAGCAACCGTGAACACGGGCAGACCCTGTGCGTACTCAGCTACCATTGCGCTGCCGTCATTATGCGAACATGCGAGTACCGCGTGTCCCAGATCGAGCTCTTCGAGCAGCAGCCGGATTGACATGAGGAACGCATCCATCGCATCCATGAGCGCTGCATTCAGCACGGTTGCGTTTTCGCGGTCGATGAGCCCAACGCCGCCGATCTCGTGACTTGTTACAATGCGCGTCGCAGGGCCAAGCCTTTGCCTGCCGAGTTCACGAGCGCGTAGCTCGTGAGCAGGGCTCATCTCTGAGAACGTCGAACTGATCGCGACGCCAACTCGTTCGGCGAGAGCGCCGGTGGGATTGGCTAGACCGGAGAAGAAATCGATGAGTGCCCGCTCGTCGAGTGGTGCAATGGGTCTTGCCGAAAGGTCGAAGCCACCATCGATGAGCACTGAGCCCGCGTCGATGCGCTCGGCCACCCGGTTCGGCCAGCCAGCCATCGGCCGGATCGCGGCGGTAGACGGTCCGCCGATTCTCACGACGGCGACTCGTCCGAGATCCGGTGTATCTGCGAGCGCGTTCGAGGCGAAGGCCGTGCCAACCACGATCGCGCCGATTTCTGCTGGCACCGATCCAGCAGCCCTCAGAACGTCGGTAATGGCTGTAGCGATCGCCCGCATACGGTCGTCATGAGCCTCGACCTGGGCTGCCGCGAGTACCGATTGCCCGTCGGCGAGTGCCGCGTGCACGTTATGCATGCCTACATCGATGCCCAAGCGGATCATGCCTTGCTCCTGCGCGGGGGTGAAATAAGGCCCGCAACGGCAGCGCGGGGACCGGTGGTCGGCGGGGTGACAGCAACCGTTGTCGCGAGACTGTGGGGGTGAGCCAAGTCATACCCGTAGGCCTTTGGCCCCACAAGCCGCAGGCCTGCCTCGCTGAACCAGATCGGGTCGGCGGACAGCGCGAGCAGAGAAAGCTGTTGCCCCAGACGGAGTTGCTCTGCGGTGATGGGACGTGTTGTCACCGTGCCAAGCGCGGCGATTACGTCGGGAACCGCGGCGAGCACGCGACCGTGTTCGGTGGCGATCAGAATGTCGTCCTGCAGCTCGATGCGCACCGAACGGCCTCGATCCGCGCCAACTCCATCGATTGTGGCGGCTCCGGCTCGAGGTTCGCTTTGCCACCGGATCTCGGCGACGGTACCTGTGATGAGACGCTTGGCGCTGGTTGATCGCAGCAGCGTCTCAACCGGATCGCTCTGGGCGAGCGCTTTGCCGATCAAAAAGGCGCGCGTGATTGAGCCCAAGATCGTCGCCTTCCTGGCGGCTGCAGCGGTCATCAGGTACTCAGTGGTTGAGACGAGCCCTCCCGATGCGCTTGCGATGGCGAGAGCGGCTCGTTCAACCCACTCATTCTCGTCGTGCCTTAGCACGGAGGAGTGACCGCGGTGATCGGTGATGATGCAGGGACTGACCGGTACGCCAGCCAGTTCCATGGTCACCTGCACCATGCGCGAGAAGGCACGCCCCATTCCGTCAGCATCGACGAGGGGCAGCCCGGTCTGTGCTGCCCACACGACTGGCAGCAGCCCGTTGATTCCGCCAATCTCAGAGGGCATGAGCGCGTCGGGAGCGCGGCCGGTGTGCTCGCGGACGAGACGCGCGAGCCGGCTGCCCTCGTTCCCGTCGCCAACGATCTCGTCGGCCACGAGGGGCGCGCCGAGTGATGCGCAAGGCATGATGAGTGCGTCGTCTGGGAGATCTGAGAGTTGTACAACTCGAACTGGGCCGGAGGCCTGGATCGCCTGTTGCGCCGCAAGCAGCCCGTTGCGAATTGAGCCGCCGCCGCCCGCACCGAGCACAGCGCAGCCGAGAGATAGGGTGTGCACCGCAGCCGTGTCGATTAGAGTGAGCGGTGCTGTGTCGCCGTGCTCGCGGCGATTCTCGTCACTCATGCGGCTGCGCTCTGCTCGAGTAGATACGTGCGGCACGCGAGCTGCAGCGCCAAGCGCTGGTCGGAATCGTCGAGCTCATTGTCGAGCAGGCTCTTTGCGCGCCGTACCCGATAGGCAACGGTGTTGCGGTGCAACAGCAGGCGTTCGGCTGTACGGGCGAGCGAAGACTGCTCATCGAGATAGATCTGCAGTGTCTGCACGATCTCTTTCGCCTTCGCCACATCGAGGGCGAGAATCGGGGCGAGCATCTCTCGTGCCGAGGCGCGCGAGGCGGTCGCGTTTGCGAGATCGACGATGATTGGTCGGAGCCCCGCCTGGTCGTAGCGCGCAATTCTATTTCTGCGTGATTGGCCCAGCGCAGTGCGTGCCTCGGCGAGGCTGACACGCAGCCCCGTCACGCCCTCGTGCGCCGACCCGATACCGCACCGAAAGCCGGCTGTGGGCAAGTGTTTTTCCAGGCTGTCGAGCATAAGCCCGGCTACGTCGGCCGCAGCTTCGAGCGGTCTGGGGTCTTCGGGCCAGCTCTGAACTAGGATCAGCGACCCCTCGGAGCGGGTGACGAGCCACTGCTCGGGGTGTGTGAGCGGCGCGAGCGCAGCTTCTCCGAGGCTGGTGAACAGGCTCGGGCTCCACAACTGCTCCGATTGCCCGGATTGAAAAACAAAGGTGCGAAGCCAGCCATCGATCGGCACACCGAGATTGCGGGCGTGCTGTGTGAGGCGCACAGCGTGATCTTCTGAAGCAACGATGAGCTCGCTCAGCAGCGTATCGGCAGACAAACGGGTGCCCGACCGAGAACGTTGCCCGGCTGCCACTGCCTGCTCAATGTGCAGCGCGACGAATTCAGCGACGATACGATCGGCAAGCCCATCGACCCCACTGCGAGTTGGCACCGAGACTCGCCCGATCCTCGCACCCTCGATACCGACGGGTACACCGCTGCGATCAGCCGATTCAAGCGTCACCGAGGCATCGAGCGCATGGGAGGCGAGGGCGAGGATCTCGTCGGTGCCAGGTGCGGCGGAACTCTCCGCAGCGCGGCGTGGCCCCCTCGAGTCAAGATAGCGATGCACGCGCCGCAGCGCCTGCTCGGCATCACCGACGAGCGCGGAGTCGATGCGGCTGAGCAGCGTGGCGACGCCGAGATCTTCGGAGGCGGAGAGAACGGCCAGCCCGAGGCGATCGATCAGCCTTTCGGTCGAGGCCAGCATGCCGACGGGGCGTTGAGCCCCCGTCAGCACGATAGCGCGCACCCCGAGCGCGGCGAGCTCGCCGATGGCGACGTCGGGCAGCAGTTCGGCGGCGAAGAGCTCGCTTAATGTGCGACCGAACACCACGAGGCGTCCACCGCGCTGTTTCGGACCCAAGATCGCATCGTTCTGGAGGCTCTCGTGTGAATCTTCATACTCGCCGAGCGCTGCGCCTTGTTGCCGCTGAGTGAAACCGTTGATCAGGTCTGATGAGTGTTCGGCGAACTCGACCGTAGAGATCTGAATAGCGGCAGGATCGCCCGCAACCAATTCGAGGTGGCGCAAGAAATCGCGCGTGAGCAGCGAAGCAAGCGAGATCATTTTCCGATCCTATCGATCAATTTGTGCTGAAAGAATGAAACTCCATGAAAGAGTGTGCTTTGAGCATAAGAAAATATGTGCCTCGGAGCGTAGTCTTCCGTCAGTGAAGTGGCTACCCGCCAGATCGCTGCTGACTGAAAGGAAGCCTCGACATGCGCATAGCCGTGATTGATCCGGTGGCTCGCGACACCTCCGAGTTTCAGATTCCCGAGATCAGCGGTGTTGAGATCATGCGATCGAATCTGCGCTGGGGAACGGCGTCGATTGAGAGCCGCTGGGACGATGAGCTCGCGGCCTCCGGTGTGATCGATGCAGCTATCAGAGCTGAGCATGACGGGGCCGACGCCATCGTGGTGAACTGCATGGACGACCCCGGAGTCGACGCAGCGCGCGAGGTTGTGCGGATTCCCGTTGTCGGGCCGGCGCACGCCGCAATGCAGCTCGCGCTCTGCCTCGCGACCCGTTTCTCGATTGTGACCACTACGGCGGCCGATGTGCCGATCGTGCAGGAACTGATTGAGCGGTACGGGCTCGATCAGCGCGCGACTCCCGTTACCTCGCTGGGGCTCGGCGTGATGCAACTCGAAGACGATGCTGAGGCGACATTCGAGGCTGCGGCCGCAGCCGCAGCGCGCGCGGTTACTGTCGACGGCGCTGGCGCACTCATCGCGGGATGCACGCTGCTTTCGCCGCACATCGAAAGACTGCAACACCATCTCGCCGCGGCCGGCTATGAAGTGCCTATCATCGACCCGTTGACCGCAGCGTTACAGAGCGCGAAATCACTGGTCATGCAGCGGCAGACGCACAGCGCTCGTGCCTTCGTCGCACCGTCTGCGAAGCCAATGACCTGGTTTGATCCCGAAGCCGAACTTGGAGCAGGAGAGGTGAGATGAGCGCGCAACGGCACGTACGGGTTATCAACCCGACCACCACCGCGGAGTGGGACGAAGAGACGCTGCAGGCCTACCAGAAGTTCGCTGACGGGGACACGAAGCTGAGCGTCAGCCACCTCGCGGGCGGCACACCGTCGGTCGAGTACCGGCGCGACATCGCTCTTGTCTCACCCTTCATCGTGATGGCCGCCATACAGGCCGAGCGCGATGGCTGCGATGGAGTAATCGTCGACTGCATGGCCGACCCCGGTGTTGCGGCGGCGCGCGAAGCCGTGCGCATCCCGGTTGTGGGTCCTGCCGAGTCGAGCATGCGCCTCGCGGCAGTGCTTGGGCACCGTTTTTCAGTGCTGACCGTCGCGCAGCACCTGCGTGAGATGATGCGCGAGCGCGCACGTTGGTATGGGCTCGGCAGCAAGCTGGCTTCGGTTCGCTCGCTCGATATTCCGGTGCTCGAACTTGACGACGATCCTGATCGCACCTTTGTCGAGGAGGTGCGATTGGCTAAGCTTTCGGTGCTTGAAGACGAGGCAGACGTGATCGTGCCAGGATGCACCGGACTCGCGGGCGAGGCCGCCCGCATTCGTGCGGTCCTGCTCGAAGACGGCATCGACGTCGCGGTCATCGATCCACCCGCCGCAGCGATGCGACAGATGGAAGACATTCTCGCGCAACGCTTGTCGACAAGCAGAGTCTCGTACCCGCTGCGCGACAACCAGATGATCGGCTTTCCCGGATTGGCCGGACGCGCCGGTGCTTTCGATCCCGCGACCCCCTCAGACCCCTCCGTCTGATCGGTTCTCGCACCTCACCTCGAGGCCTCGACATCGACGTCACTCGGCCTCTTCTACACCACACTCAAGGAGCAGCATTATGGAAACCACCGACTACGAACACGGAGCAGTGCCGCAGGAGCAGCGTAAAGGCTTTCTCTCGCTCACCGCCGTCTGGATTGCGATTGGCATTGACCTCTCCGGCGCGTTTCTGGGCATCGAACTGGCGAACGGTATGGAGTTCTGGCCCGCAATTCTGGCAGTCTTCATCGGTTCGGCCGTGCTCGGCTTGCTCGCGATCGCGACGTCGTACATTGGCGCAGTTACCGGTCTTTCGACCGCGATGATCTCGCGGATCACCTTCGGTCGTGTCGGTGGTGTACTGCTCTCGCTCGTGCTCTCGATCTGCCTGATGGGCTGGTTCTCGGTGCAGGCGGGCTTCTTCGGGCTGCACGCGCAGGTCTCGGTCGCGCAGCTGACTGGTCTTGATCTGCCGATCTGGCTGATGACCGGCATCGGAGGCGTGCTCATGGTGCTCACCGCTCTCTGGGGCTATCGTTCGATCTCGAAGCTTTCGGAGTGGGCGGTGCCACTGATGCTCGCGCTGCTGCTTCTCGGTGTCGTGCTCGCGTTCGTGAACTTTGGTAGCGAGAACCTGACCGCACCAACCGAGAGCCTCTTCGGCTTCGGCACCGTAGTGTCGCTCGTCGTATCGATCTTCATCATGGGCGTAGTGATTTCACCCGATTTTGCACGCTGGTCGAAGTCGCCGAAGAAGGCGATGGGTGCGGGATTCGTTGGATTCTTCGTAGGCAACTCGATCATCCTCGTGATTTCCATCATTCTCGCGAAGATCGTTCAGGCCGAAGACCTCATCACGATCTTCTTCATGCTCGGTCTCGGCGCTGCCGCGGTCGTCGTGCTGATTCTCGCCCAGTGGACCACGAACACCGTGAATATCTACTCGACTGCGCTCAGCTTCTCGGCGATTCACCCGAAGCTGAACCGCCGCACCGTCACGATCGTGGCAGGCGCTGTCGGCGTGATTACCGCGATGCTCGGGGCTGCCGACTATTTCATCAGCTTTCTTTCGGCGATCGGTATCATCGTTGCCCCGTTCGGTGGCGTTTACCTCGCGACCTTCTACCTCGACCGCGGCCGTGCACGCTTCAAGAGAGGCGACGCGCGTCGCACCGTCGAGCCGATCGCGATCATTGCGTGGATCGCGGGTATCTTCACGGCGCTCGCCACGGCTCGGCCCGAGGATGGTCTCGGCCTCGGCTGGTTCACGCTGACCAGCGTGTCGGCGATCGACGGTCTAATCGTGGGCTTCGTGGTTTACGCTGCGATCAGATTGATCGCGGGTCGTAACTCCGGTGCAGCCGACAACGCGGATCCCGCCGGTGGGGTTGCCGCCGGTGGTGTCGTCGCGGATGTGGATGCCGCCGATCCTGCAATCGTAGAGCCCGGTGACGAATCAGAACAAGAAGTATCCGAGGGAGCGGCAAAGTAGTGACAAGCACAATGATTGACGTTGAGCACGTCGATGAGATCGCGCTTGGCGCAGCCGTGCTCGGTACCGGTGGTGGCGGCGATCCTCACATCGGCTCGCTGATCGCCAAGCGTCTGATCGCGCGCGAGGGCGCCGTTCGGATGATTGGCATCGAGCAGCTCACCGCGGACGATTTTGTGCTGCCCATAGGCGGCATCGGGGCACCCTCGGTTGACGTTGAGAGGATCATGGCCGAGAGCGAGTTCGAGTTGGCCATTAGTGCGCTCGAACGCGCGGTGGGTCGCAAGGCTACGGCGCTCATGCCGATCGAGGTCGGTGGTGGTAACTCTATGGTGCCTCTGGCCGCTGCCGCGGTGACCGGTTTGCCGTTGATCGATGCTGACGCGATGGGGCGCGCGTTTCCAGAAGCACAGATGGTGACGTTTCACCTCGCTGGATACGGCCCGGGCGCCACGGTGCTCGTCGACCACCACGGCAACGAGATCGTAAGCAGGCCGGTGAGCGGCGAGTGGTCGGAACGGCTTGCCCGAGTCGTCACCGTCGAGCTCGGAGGCAGCGCCACCATGATCGACTACGCCTACGACGGCGAGGTCGTAAAGGAATGCGCGATCCCTGGCACCCTGACCCTCGCGAGACGCATCGGTCAGATTCTGCGCGGCAGTCTCGACGGGGTACGTTTGCGTGACGACGAGAAGATCGGGGCGCTCTCTCGCGAGCTCGGTGCCGTGCAACTCTTCAGCGGCAAGGTCGCGGATCTACAGCGCGAGTTCTCGGGCGGATTTACGCGCGGGCGGGCACTGCTCTCGGGCGTTGCCGAGGATCGCGGCAGTGAGTTTCAGCTCGACTTTCAGAACGAGATGCTGCTTGCGCGCAGAGACGGCGAACTCGCAGCGGTGACCCCCGATTTGATCGCGGTGCTCGACCTTGCGACTGGTCAGCCGATCACCACAGAGTCGCTGCGCTACGGCGCGCGAGTCGCGGTGATCGCAATGCCCTGCCATGAGAAATGGCGCACCCAGATCGGCCTCGAAACCGCCGGGCCACAGCATTTCGGATACGACGTCGACTGGGTTCCGGTCGAGCAGCTCGCCGCAGCGCGCGCAGAGCAGGAGAAGGCACAGTGACAGCGACCAGCAACCGGCAGTACCGGCTCGGCATTGATGTCGGGGGAACCAATACCGATGCCGTCATTCTCGACGACGAACTGCGGGTGATCGGTTCGGTGAAGTCCCCGACCACCGAGAACAGCGGTGACGGTATTGCCACTGCAATTGATGAGGTGCTTGCTCGCACCGGTGTGATCCCTGAATCCATCGGGCACGTGATGCTTGGCACCACGCACTGCACCAACGCAATTGTGCAACGTCGCGGACTCTCGCGGGTGGGCGTGCTGCGCATCGGCGGGCCCGCAACCACGGCGGTGCCACCTCTCGAAGGGTGGCCGGCCGACTTACGAGACGCGATCGGTGCACACGACGTGATCGTTCGCGGTGGCTATGAAGTCGATGGGCGAATGATCGCTCCACTCGATGAACAAGAGGTCCGTGCGGCATGTGAGCGCATGGCCGGCGAGGTCGACTCGGTTGCGGTGGTCGGAGTCTTTTCGCCCTCGAACACCGAGCAAGAGCTTCGGGTCGCCGAGATCGCCAGCGAGGTCCTCGGCGTACCCGTGTCGTGCTCGCACGCGGTGGGTACCATCGGTCTACTCGAACGCGAGAACGCGACCGTGCTGAACGCCGCGCTGCAGCGCACACTTGGTGAAATGGTGCGCGGCTTCATTCGTGCGCTCGAACAGCGCGGTATTGAAGCGACACCGTTTCTTGGCCAGAACGACGGTACCCTCATGCGGCTCGAGTACGCGCTCGAATTTCCTGTGTTCACGATCGGCTGCGGCCCGACCAACTCGATTCGTGGGGCGGCACACCTCTCGGGGCTTGCGAACGCGCTCGTCGTAGATATTGGCGGCACGACCACCGATATTGGCGTGCTCATTGACGGGTTTCCGAGACAGTCGGCGCACGCCGTCGAAATCGGTGGCATTCGCACGAACTTCCGCATGCCAGACGTGCTCTCGGTTGGGCTTGGTGGTGGAACGATCGTTCGCGAGCGAGGCGTCGACGGGACAGGTCAGCTCACGGTCGGCCCTGACAGTGTTGGGTATCGATTGACTAGCGAGGCATTCGCGTTTGGTGGCGATACCCTCACCGCGACCGATATTGCTCTGGCGTTGGGTACCGCTGAGATCGAGGGGACACGGCAGGTTACGCTCGAGCCGGAGTTGGTTTCGAAAGCGGATCAGGCGATTCGTGCGCTGCTCGAAGAATCGATCGATCGCATGAAGCCGAACGCGAATCCGGTGCCGGTTGTGCTGGTGGGTGGCGGCGGTGTGATCGCGCCTGACTCGCTTGACGGAGTGAGTGAGCTCATTCGCCCGGATCACTTCGGTGCGGCGAACGCGGTTGGTGCGGCACTTGGCGAGGTCGCCGGGTACTTCGAGAAGATTTATCAGAATGTTTCGGATCGCGCCGAGGCGCGTCGAGGTGCGGGTCTCGAAGCGGTCGAGCGCGCCGTGGCGGCAGGCGCCCAGCGCGAGACAGTCGAGGTCGTCTCGGTCGAGGAGATTCCGGTGGCGTACACGGACGGGCAGGCAGTACAGATCAAGGCACGCGCGGTTGGCAAACTCGGGCACTGAGTAGAGACCGGCAGCGTGTTTCGGTTCGGGCTACATCGGGTTGGTCACGCCAGGCGATGCAACCCGAACCGAGGTTTGACTCTTGGCCATTGGACGCTGTGAGGCCCGCCGATGTATGAGTGGTAGCGGCGTCAGGAGAGGCTCGCGCCGTGTTTCATCGCCCAAGCATCTTGCGTGCCTGGCGCAGCACGGGCTCGTCGACCATCTTGCCCTCGAACTGAAACACGCCGGGCTGATGCGCCGCTTCGGCGAGCACGCGCTCGGCCCAGGCGACCTCTTCGGGGGTCGCGGCGTAGGCCCCGCGAATCACCGCAGCCTGCGAGGGGTGAATGCATGCCGTTGCGTCAAAACCGCTCATGCTCGCGTCACTCGCCTCCTGCTGCAGGCCCTCGGCGTCTGGAATGTTGAGAAAGACGGAGTCGATTGCGAGCTTGCCCGCGGCCTTCGCCTCGATCAGCACGCGCGAGCGAGCGTAGCGTGCGAAGTCGCGGTAGGCGCCAGTGGCTCGACCGCCGGTGGGCTCATGCCGCGATCCTTTGCCACCCATGCTCGCAGCCAGGTCTTCGGCACCCCACATCATCGCAACGACCTCAGGGTGCGCGGCAATCTCATTGGCGCGCGCGACGCCTGCTGCCGTTTCGCAGAGCGCGACCACGCTGAAACCTTCGGCGCCGAGCGCCTCAAGCTGCGCTGCACCCTCAGTCTTTGCGAGCATGACGGTGCGGTACGGAGTCTGGCGAACGGCAACGAGGTCGAGCTCGTGATCGAGGGTGCCTACCGGGTTGATTCGCACGATGACGCGAGCGGTATCGAGCTCGGCAACTGCGGCGGCGGTGATCAACTGATCTCGCCCTGACGCCTTGTCCGAGGGTGCCACCGCATCTTCAAGGTCAATGATGACGCTGTCAGCTGCCGCAAGCGCTTTTGCGTATCGCTCGCCCCGGTCGGCTGGGCAGAACAGCAGTGCCGGGCCGATCAAAGCCGGGCCAGGAGGCGTCACGCCTGTGCTCCCGGATGTGCCGGGGCGGCCGCGCCGGGATGAGTGTTGTCGGCGGGGCTGGAGTGCACTGTATGCGCGCCCCTCGGCAGGCAGTGCATCAGCGTAGAACGTGTCGCGACAGCTACCACCTTGCCGACCTGATTGCGCATCGTGTGTTTGAACTTGACGATGCCCTGGCCCGGTCGCGATGAGGAGAGCCGTTTGCCTTCGATGCGCGTCTCGGCGTACAGGGTGTCACCCACGCGCACGGGGGCCGGAAACGACACCTCGCTGAAGCCGAGATTCGCTACGATCGTGCCCATGGTGAGCTGCGACACCGAGAGACCCACGAGGGTCGAAAGGGTGAACATGCTGTTCACGAGCGGCTCGCCGAACTCAGTGTGCGAACTCCAAGCCGCATCGAGATGCAGCGACTGGGTGTTCATGGTGAGTGTCGTGAAGAGCACGTTGTCGGCCTCGGTCACGGTGCGACCGGGGCGGTGCAGGTAAACGGCGCCCTCTTCGAACTCTTCGAAGTAGAGCCCGCGCTGTTCGATTCGCTTGTCGGTCATGATGCCTCCTCGGTGCCCGCGCCCGTATCGGAGCCCGTCTCTCCAGTATCCACCTGAATGACCGCGAGCGTCTGGCCTCTCGCAACCTGTTCGCCAACGGCCGCTCGAATCGAAACCGTGCCGGCTACGGTGGCGCGCAGCACGTGCTCCATCTTCATCGCCTCAACAACAATGACGGGTTCGCCGATCTCGACTTGAGCGCCACTCTCGGCGTGCACCAGCACGACCGTGCCGGGCATGGGGGAGTCGAGTTGCGGGTCGTTTGAGGCCTCGGCCGAGCCAGCGTATGTTGCGCGGGTGGTTTTGATCTCGAAAGTTGCCCCGTCTGCCGCGAGTGAGACCGCATCTGCGGTGACGAGCGCCATCACTGTGCGCGTGCGACCATCGACGGTAACGCTGAAGCGGTTGCCGCCAAGTTCGCGTACCGCCCCGGTGCGGCTAGAAAGAGCGACCGTCGCGCTCTGGTCGCCGCACTGCAGTCGGTAGCTGCGTGCGGTGCTCGGCCCGAAGCGCCACCCGTCGCCACGCGCCCAGGGGCCGGTCGCGCGGCCTGTTGCAAAAAGTCGGGCCGTGTTTGAGGGTGTTTCACGTGAAGCATTCGCTTCGAGCGTGCGCTCGGCGGTGCCGCGCGCAGCATGGTCGAGCAGCAGCGCAGCCTCGGTGAACTCGCGCTCACCGACTGTCGCGTACTCGAGCGAATCTTGCACTCGGCCGATCAGGCCGGTATCGAGGTCACCTGCGACTACCTCAGGGAGCTCGAGAAGCTTACGCATGAACTCGAGGTTTGTCGGGAACCCCAACACGGCGGTCTCGTCGAGCGCCCGCACGAGCAGTCGACGGGCTGCCTCTCTGTCTTCGCCCCAGGTGATGATCTTGGCAAGCATCGGGTCGTAGTCGATTGACACGTTGAGCCCCGAGTCGATGGCGGTGTCGACGCGTACGCCATCGCCAGATGGGTGGGTCACGTGGGTGACGAGCCCGCCGGTCGGCAGAAAGCCCGCCGCGGGGTCTTCGGCGTAAACTCGGGCCTCAATGCTGTGCCCGGTGAGTGTGACGTCGCTCTGCGCGATCGACAGGGGCAGGCCCGCAGCAATGCGCAGCTGCTGCTCGACGAGGTCGACGCCCGTGACCTGCTCGGTCACCGGGTGTTCCACCTGCAGGCGCGTGTTCATCTCCATGAAGAAGAACTCGTCTGGGTGAGACGCCTCGACGATGAACTCGACCGTGCCGGCACCGCGGTAGTCGACGCTGCGGGCGGTCTCGCATGCGGCCTCGCCGATCGCGGCGCGGGTCGCCTCGTCAAGCAGGGGAGACGGCGCCTCTTCGATCACTTTCTGGTGACGGCGCTGCAGAGAGCACTCGCGCTCGCCCAGATGGATCACGTGTCCGTGTTCGTCGGCGAGCACCTGCACCTCGATGTGCCTGGGCGTCGAGAGGTAGCGTTCGATGAAGAGTGCGTCGTCGCCGAAACTCGCAGCTGCCTCGCGCCGAGCGGCCGCAATCGCGGCGGGCAGCTCTTCGGCCGCGGCTACGACGTGCATGCCTTTGCCGCCACCGCCGGCGCTCGGTTTGATGAGCATCGGGTAGCCGATTGAAGGAGCGGCTGCCACCAGTTCGTCATCGGTGAGGCCCGGCCTGGCGATGCCGGGCACGGTCGGAACGCCGCGCTCTGAGACAGCAGTCTTCGCAGAGATCTTGTCGCCCATCACCTCGATCGCGCGCGACGAGGGCCCGATGAACACGATGCCCGCCTCTTCGCATGCCCGCGCGAACTCGGCGTTCTCGGCGAGAAAGCCGTAGCCCGGGTGAACCGCCTGCGCGCCGGTTTCGAGGGCAGCCGCGATCACAGCGGGAATGCTCAGATAGCTCTGCGCGGCAGGCGCGGGGCCGATCCTTTTCGCGACATCGGCGAGTGCGACGTGACGGGAGCCCGCGTCGGCGTCGCTGTAGACGGCGACCGAGCGAATGCCCATGCTTCGCAGCGTCTTGATGATGCGGCAGGCGATCTCGCCGCGGTTCGCAATGAGTACGGTGTCGAACATCTGCATCACATCCTGAAGACGCCGTAGCCCGGCGCGTCGTTTGGAGCCCGCAAGACGACATCGAGGGCGAGGCCCAACACGTCGCGGGTCTGGTCGGGCTCGATAATACCGTCGTCCCACAGGCGGGCGGTGGAGTAGTAGGGGCTGCCCTGCGTCTCATACTGCTCGCGGATCGGCGCCTCGAAGGCCGCTTGGTCTTCGGCGCTCCACTCGCCACCGGCGCCCTCGATCTGGTCGCGGCGCACCGTAGAGAGCACCGAGGCAGCCTGCGGCCCACCCATCACCGAGACGCGAGCGCCCGGCCACAGCCAGAGAAAGCGCGGCGAATAGGCGCGGCCGCACATGGAGTAGGTGCCGGCGCCGAACGACCCGCCGACCACGACCGTGAGCTTCGGCACCGACGCCGTGGCGACCGCGTTGACCATCTTCGCGCCGTGCTTCGCGATGCCGCCCGACTCGTACTCGCGGCCGACCATGAAGCCGGTGATGTTCTGCAGAAACACGAGCGGGGTGCCGCGCTGGTCGCAGAGCTGAATGAAGTGCGCGCCCTTCATGGCGCTCTCGCCGAATAGTACGCCGTTGTTTGCGATGATGCCGACGCGATGGCCGTGAATGCGGGCGAACGCGGTGATCAGCGTGGTGCCGTACTCGCTCTTGAACTCGTGAAACTCGCCGCCGTCGACCACGCGTGCGATGATCTCGCGGGCGTCGTAGGGTTCGGTCAGCGCCACCGGCACGACGTCGAGTAGCGAGCCGGGGCGAGGATCGGCCGGCGGGATTGCCGGGGCCTCGCTCAGGGGCGGGTTCTCGGGCAGGGTCGCAACGATGTCGCGCACAATCTGCAGCGCGTGCTCATCGTTCTCTGCGAGGTGGTCGGCGACACCCGAGATGCGGGTGTGCACTTCGCCGCCGCCGAGATCTTCGGCAGTCACGACCTCGCCGGTCGCTGCCTTCACGAGCGGCGGGCCGCCGAGAAAGATGGTGCCCTGGCCCCGCACGATAACGGCTTCGTCACTCATCGCGGGCACATATGCGCCGCCCGCCGTGCTCGACCCCATGACCGCTGCGATCTGGGGAATACCGTCGCGCGACATGCGCGCCTGGTTGTAGAAGATGCGCCCGAAGTGCTCGCGGTCAGGGAAGACCTCGTCTTGCATCGGCAGAAACGCGCCGCCCGAGTCCACGAGATAGACGCACGGCAACCGGTTCTCGGCCGCGACCTCTTGCGCGCGCAGGTGCTTCTTCACCGTGATCGGGTAGTACGTGCCACCCTTCACCGTCGCGTCGTTCGCTACGATCATGACCTGCCGACCGTGGATCAGCCCGATGCCGGTGATCACGCCGGCGCTTGGGGCATCGCCCTCATACATGTCGTAGCCGGCAAGCGGGGCGAGCTCGAGAAAGGGGCTGCCTGTGTCGAGCAGGCGATCTACGCGCTCGCGCGCGAGCAGCTTGCCGCGAGCGACGTGACGTTCGCGCGACTTCTCGGGGCCGCCGAGCGCGGCGGCGGCGCGGCGCTCGCGCAGCTGCTCGACGAGCTCCTGGTATGTGGGTGCCACGGTGCCTCCTCGTTGAACCCGGGCGGGTGATGCTCTGCGTGCGGTTCGTGGCTGCCATGCTGCCGGTAGCTCCCGACATTTCGACCGAAAGAGCCGCTGCTTTGCGATTTAGATTACTGCATAGTAATCGAAAAATCACTACCTAGATTTGCTTGATCTCTGAAAACTTGTGGGTTACCGTGTACTTCAGTTACTCATCAATAATTGGGAGCCGCAATGGAGCACTTCAACCTGAGCGAAGAGGAGTCGGCGCTCGCCGACATGGTTCGCGAGTTTGCCGAGGGCGTCGTAGCGCCGCAGGCATACGAGGCAGACCGCACGCACACCCTCAACATGAACGTCGTTGCGGGCATGGGCGAGCTCGGTTTGTTCGGCTTGCCCTTCGCTGAGGAGTACGGCGGCCAGGGCGGCGACTACTTCGCGCTCTGCATCGCGCTCGAGGCGCTCGGCCGGGTCGACCAGTCGATCGCGATCACGCTCGAGGCGGGCGTGAGCCTCGGTGCGATGCCGATCTATCGTTTCGGCAACGAGGATCAGAAGGCCGAGTACCTGCCAGACCTCTTGGCAGGTAAGGCGCTTGCGGGCTTCGGCCTGACCGAGCCAGAGGCCGGCAGTGACGCGGGCGCGACCCGCACCACGGCGCGGCTCGAGGGCGACGAGTGGGTGATCAATGGCTCGAAGCAGTTCATCACGAACTCGGGCACCCCGATCACGCGGTTCGTCACGGCAACCGCCGTCACGGGCGAAACCGACGGCCGCAAAGAGATCTCGACGATCCTCGTGCCAAACGGCACCCCGGGCTTTACCGTCGAGCCCGCCTACGACAAGCTCGGCTGGCACGCCTCTGACACGCACCCGCTGACGTTCGACAACGTTCGGGTGCCGGCCGCAAACCTCGTGGGCCAGCGCGGCCGAGGCTTCGCGAACTTCTTGCACATTCTCGACGAGGGCCGCATCGCGATTGCGGCGCTCTCGACGGGAGCCGCAGAGGGCTGTCTCGAGGCGGCCGTCGAGTACTCGAAGTCGCGCACGGTGTTCGGCTCGTCGCTCGCGACGCGTCAGGGTATTCAGTTCATGCTCGCCCGCATGCAGCAGCGCGTGCACGGTGCGCGCCTCGCGTGGCACTATGCGGCGCGCCTCCGTGACGCGGGCAAGCCGTTCAAGACTGAAGCGGCGCTCGCGAAGCTCACCGCGAGTGATGCGGCAATGGACAATGCCCGCGACGCGACGCAGATCTTCGGTGGTAACGGCTTCATGAACGAGTTCCCCGTCGCGCGCCACTACCGTGACTCGAAGATTCTCGAGATCGGCGAGGGCACCAATGAGGTGCAGCTGCTGCTGATCGCGCGCGCGCTCGGTGTTGCCTGAGTCTTAGCTAGGGCTGAACACGCGAATGCCGACGTGCACTACTGCCTCGCCAAGGCGGGTGTCGTAACAGAGCATGCCGTCGAGCTGCGCCCCAATGAGCAGCGCGGCCGCGAGGTGAACCGCATCGAGTGTGCGAAGCTCAACGGGGGCGACGAGGCCGGCCTCATCGTAGGCGGATGAATCAAGCTTGAGAATCGCAACCCGTTCGAACAGTGCTCGCACGTCTGGGGCAGCGCGGGGGCTCGATCGCCGTACTGCTCGCATGAGTTCGGTGCGAGCAAGCTCGCAGGTGATGAGCCTCGCTTCGTGCTCGCGAATCCATGCTTGAAGTGAGGCTGATTGGGGTTCTGCGAGCACGAGCTTCACCAGCGCCGAGGTGTCGGCGTAGACGAGCACTAGAAGCGATCCTCACGTTGTTCGTGAAGCAATTCTGCGCTGCGAACCGTCGGGAGGCTTCGCTCCGGGTCGGCCTCATCGAGCAATTCTTTCGCGGCGAAGAAATCTGCGAGAGCACCCGTTGGGAGGGTGATTCGCCCCGCAGCCGTAAGCGATTCAAGGTGATCTTGGAGAAGTGGAGTGAGCTGTGCGACCGGCCTGCCGCGATCGGTAATCTGAATCGTCTCGCCTGCGGCTGCACGAGCGACGACCTCCGATGCGTTCTGCTTGAGCGCGCGAATGCCAACGGTGCGCCCATCTTCGGGCCCGGTGGAGTGATACGCGATACTGCTCATGTTCTACATTGTAGCTCTTTGAATGTGCCTGGTCTGCCATCGGGTCCCGCGCAACCCAGTGCAGACTGCACATTGGGCGCGCACAAGATGTACGGGGCCGTACATCGGCTCCGGGTGATCCTCGCCGAAACTTGTCAGCACGCGACACGATCTGAGCCCTCGCCGCGTCGAAGATGACCGGCAACCGCGGGGCAAGATCATGTCGCCGAATGCGAGAAGAGCGCATTCTTCAGCCGAAACCCTGCACCAAAGGAGATGACATGGGCTTCAAAGAAGGGAACTTTCCGCCGGTAGACCCGGCGGTGTTCTTGAACTCACCACTGCAGACCAGGATGCGTACACTTGCGCAGCACTGGGGCGAATACGGCTTTGGCACGGCCCGCAATATCAACGTGATCTACATCTTCAAGATCGTCGTGCTGTACGCGCTCGCGGGCGTCGCGCTCGCGACGATCGGCGTCTCTGCGTTCTGGGAGGTGAGCATCTGGTGGAATGACCCGATCGTCTATCAGCGCCTCGTCGTCTGGACGGTGCTGCTCGAAGCGATGAACCTCGCCGGCTCGTGGGGCCCGCTCGCGGGCAAGTTCAAGCCGATGATGGGCGGCTTTCTCTTCTACTCGAAGGTGGGCACGATTCGCATGCGCCCGTTCTCTTGGGTGCCGGGCACTGCCGGCCATTATCGTACAGGCCTCGATGTTGCGCTCTATTATGCCTTCCTCGCCTCGCTCGCAGTCGCCATCGTGCTGCCCGGCGTGCCGAACGCCGAGGTGAGCGCCTGGATGACAGAGACCTGGGGCAAGCCTGGTCACGGGCTGGTCAGCGCGATCCCGCTTGCCGCCGCGCTCGCCTTCTGGTTGCTTCTCGGCCTGCGCGACAAGATCTTCTTCCTCGCTGCTCGCGCCGAGCAGTATCTACCGCTCTTACTTTTCTTCGCAGTGCTGCCGACTCTTGGCACGTTCGCCGACATGATCATCGCGGGCAAGCTCGCGATCGTCACCTCGTGGGTCGGGGCCGCGGTCGGCAAGTTTGGGCGCCACTTTACGCTCGTGATTCCGCCGATGATCAGTAACACCCCATTCTGGGCGCCGAAATGGCTGAAACGCTCCATGTACCGCAGCTTTCCAAACGACATGCGCCCCTCGAAGGCCGCGAGCCTGACCGCGCACGTGCTCGGCACGATCGTCGAAATCGCTGCACCGTTGACGCTCTTGTTTTCGACGAACAGTGTGGCAACCTGGGCTGCGGCGATTCTGATGGCCTGCTTCTGCTTCTTCATCATCTCGACCTTCCCGCTTGCGGTGCCGCTCGAATGGAACGTGTTGTTCGGCTATCTCGCGTTCGCACTGTTCATCGGGTTCCCAGCGCAACAGGGTTTCTCGGTGGGCGACTTCTCGAACCCGATGCTGCTGATCGCCGTGCTCGCGATCCTGCTGTTCTTCCCGATTCTCGGCAACCTGCGCCCAGATAAGGTCTCGTTTCTGCCGTCGCTGCGTCAGTACTCAGGCAACTGGGCGACCGCGCTGTTCTCGTTCACGCCTGGCGCCGAGGCGAAGCTGAACGCGATCACAAGGCCCACGATGAACCAGGTCGATCAACTGCAGGGCATGGGCATTCCCTACGTCGCCGCAGAGATCACGCTGCAGCAGACCATTGCGTGGCGCTCAACGCAAAGCCAGGGTAAGGGCCTGTTCTCGATCCTCTACACCTACCTGCCAGACGTCGAATCGCGAACGATTCGCGAGGGTGAGTTTCTCTGCAACTCGCTCACTGGGTTCAACTTCGGTGACGCGCACATGCACGGCTATCAAATTTTGCCGGCGCTACAAGAGAAGTGTCACTTCGAGCCGGGCGAGCTGATCGTTGCGTTCGCGGAGTCGCAGCCGATTCACAAGGGCACTCAGGCGTGGAAACTCGTCGATGCCGCCACTGGCGTGCTCGCCGAGGGCACCTGGAACGTAGCCGAGATGGTGGATCAGCAGCCCTGGTTGCAGAACGGACCGATCTCGCTGCCCGAGACCTATCACCGCCCTGACGCAGAGTGGCCCGCCTTCGACCTCGAGCGCAAGCCCGAGTTCTGGCAGGCGACAGACCCAGCGGTCGCGCGAGTGGTCGGTCAGGCTGAGGAGGCGATTGATCAGGCTGCGGCCGCACCGGCCTTCACCAGTGCACACGAGGCAGGCGAGCGGTAGCGTCGAACACATGACAACAGCAGTAGTGGTCGGCAGCGGGCCCAACGGACTCGCTGCCGCCACGGTGCTCGCGAGGGCCGGCGTCGAGGTGACGGTGATCGAGGCATCAGAACATCTTGGCGGCGGCGCTCGCAGCAACGAGTCGCCCATTGCTGGTTTGCTGCAGGATCACTGTGCCGCGGTGCATCCGATGGCACCCGGTTCGGCCTACTTTCAGAGCCTCGATCTCGAAGCGATGGGAGTCGAGTGGGCTCACGCGCCGTACGATGCAGCGCACCCGCTCGACGGTGGCGACGCGGGCCTGCTGTCGACCTCGGTCGGTGAGACAGCGGCCGGCCTCGGTGGCGATGGGCGCAGATGGGAGTCGATGTTCGGCCCGCCATCGCGGGCGTTCGGCAAGCTTGCGCCGGGCATTATGGCTCCGATGCTGCGCGTTCCGAGGCACCCGATGCTGCTCGCCAGGTTCGGGCTTGTGGCGGGCCCCCCGCCGACGATTGTCGCAAAGGTGCTGCGCACTGAAAAAGCGCGAGCACTCTTCATGGGGGTCGCCGCGCACGCGTTTCAACCGCTTACCCTGCCGCTTGTGACGGGTATCGGCGCGGGCATCATCGCTGCGGGTCACGCGGTAGGGTGGCCGGTGATCCGCGGCGGCACGGGTCGCTTCACCGACGCGAGCATCGCCATGCTCAAGGCGATGGGCGTTCGGTTCGAAACGGGGCAGAGGATCACCCGCCTGCACGAGTTGCCCCGGCACGACATTGTCATGCTCGACGTGCACCCCCATATCGCAGCCGGAATTCTGGCCGAGCACCAGCCCCGGGGCCCGCGCCGCGCCTACCGCCGTTTCAAGCCTGGGCCGGCGGCGTTTAAGGTCGACCTCGCAGTCGAGGGCGGTATTCCCTGGGCCAACCCCGAGGTCGCGAAGGCCGGCACCGTGCATCTCGGTGGCACGGCCAAAGAGATAGTCGTGGCCGAGCGGGAGGTCGCGTCGGGCCGCATGCCGCAGCGGCCATTTGTGTTAGTCGGGCAGCAGTACGTCGCCGATCCCTCTCGGATCAGTGGCAGCGTCGTGCCCGTGTATGCCTATGCGCACGTGCCTTATGGCTATGCGGGCGACGCGACCGAACAGGTGATCGCACAGATCGAGCGCTTCGCCCCGGGTGTGCGTGACCACATCGTCGCTGTGCGTTCGCGCAGCACGGCCGAGGCCGAGGCCGAGAACCCGAACTTTATCGGCGGCGACATTCTGACAGGTGCGAAGTCGCCGGCGCAGTTTTTGCTCGGGCCGAGGATCACCGCCCAGCCGTATGACACGGGCGTTCCGGGGGTGTATCTGTGCTCTGCCGCAACGCCGCCAGGCCCCGGCATTCATGGAATGGGCGGTTTTAACGCGGCAAACCGCGCGTTGCGTCTCGTCTGAGCACACCTCGAGCTTGTGCAAGTTGCACAATCAATCCTCCAAGATGTGCCATGATGCAAGGGGTTCGTTGCGCTCAGCCCGTAGTACGCTCGGCGCTACTCGCGAGTCGAAGGCGACTTCGTGTGAAAGGAAAGACATGCTGCTCAGCTACCTCCCCTGGAAATCACCCGCTGCCGCGAGCGATCGGCCGTGCATGGGCGATGCGAACCGCGTGTTCAGCTACCGTGAGGTCGAGGATCGTGCCGCAGCCTTTGCCGAACAGCTCACCGAGCGCGGCGTCGGCGAGGGTGATGTGCTGGCCGTCATGCTGCCGAACAGTCTCGAACTGCTCATCGGTATTCTCGGCGCTTGGCGAGTCGGTGCCGCCGCTACACCGATCAACCCGACCTTCACTGCGCGCGAGCTCGACTACCAGCTCGCCGACTCCGGGGCGAAGCTGCTGCTTGCTCTGCCGGGAACCGTTTCGGGAATAGACCTCATCACGCCCGAACAGATGCGAGAGCGACCCGAGCTCCCTGTGCTCGACCCCGAGATCGCGCTCGACCAGCTCGCTCTGCTGGTCTACACGAGTGGCTCGACCGGGCAACCGAAGGGCGTCATGCTCGATCACGCCAATGCGCTTGAGATGACCGGGCAGATGGTCGAGACTTTCGTGCTGAGCGCCGAGGATCACGCACTGCTCGTGCTGCCGCTCTTTCACGTGAATTCGATCATGGTGAGCTTTCTCACCCCGATGTCAGTGGGTGGCCGCCTAACGGTGCTCGACCGATTCGCCCCCGAGACCTTTCTCGCGGCGATCGAGCAGTTCAGGCCCACCTACTTCTCTGCGGTGCCGGCTATCTATGCCAGGCTCGCTGAGCTGCCAGAGAGCACCACGTTCGACGCGAGCTCGCTGCGCTTCGCGATCTGCGGCGCGGCGCCGGTCTCGAGGGAGCTGCTCGAGCGCATCGAGCAGCGCTACGGCATCTCGCTTGTGGAGGGCTACGGGCTCACCGAGACGACCTGCGCGAGCGCCTGCAACCCGGTCGTCGGGGTGCGTAAACCCGGCACGGTCGGGCCAGCGCTGAGAGGCCAGCGCATCGCGATCGTTGATCCGCAGGGAAACCCGGTTGCGGCGGGAGAACGTGGCGAGGTGGTGATCGCGGGCCCAACGATCATGCGCGGTTATCTGGGCCGACCCGACGCGACGGCAGAGACGATCCGCGAAGGCTGGCTGCACACGGGCGATGTCGGCGTGCTCGACGAAGACGGCTACCTCTCGATCGTCGATCGCATCAAAGACATGATCATTCGCGGGGGCGAGAATATTTATCCGAAAGAGATCGAGGGCGTGCTTGCCGAACACGAAGGGGTGCTCGAGGCCGCAGTGATCGGTGCGCCGCACGCTCTGCTCGGCGAGGTGCCGGTCGCCGAGGTCGTGCTCATGCCCGGTGCGACGGCGACGGCCGAAGACCTTATCGAGCACTGCCGGGGTCTGCTGGCCAAGATCAAGGTGCCTGTGCGAGTGAACCTCGTGAGCGATCTGCCTCGCAACCCCGTCGGAAAGGTCGACAAGCCGCGTATGCGGCGCGAAGCGGCGCCCGTTGACGTTCCGGTGACAAGCGCGGTCACCTTGCCGGGAGCGTAATCGTGGCGAGCGGTGATGTGCGCGATCTGCGCGAGGCTCGCGAGCAACTGAGGCGGGTGGTGTCGAGGGTTGAAGAGGATCACCCTGACATGGCGTTGCAGATGCGTGATCTGCTGGCGGGCAGCATCGACACTCTCCAGGGTGACAAGCAGCTGCTCGAGCTGCTTCAAGCGAGCATTGAGAGCAACCTCTCGACAATCTTTCACATGCTGATCAACGACATCGATTTGCAAGCACTCAAACCGCCGACCGCCGCGGTCGAGTATGCGGTTCGGCTCGCGCAGCGCGACATTCCACTTTCGTCGCTCACTCGCGCCTACTATCTCGCACAGAGCATGTTTCTGCGTATCGCGATGGACGAGGTCGAGCGGCTCGAGCTACCAGACGGGCGCCGTTTGGAGGTCGTGCGCGGGCTCGCCAACACGATCCACAGCTACATCGACTGGATGCTGCAGCGGATCACCGAGGAGTACGGCACCGAGCACCGACGGTGGTGGTCGGCGCGTGCGACCACCAATACCGCGAGCATTCTCAAGGTAATTCGCGGTGACACCGTCTCGCCGCAGAGTTTTGCTGCAGAGACGCACTATGACCTTGAGCAGCGACACCTCGCAATGGTCGCGTGGTTTGAGGATCCGTCAGGCGGGGCCCCGGCGCAACAACGCCTGGATCGTCTCGTGCGCCAGGTCGCCGCGTTGCTCGGATCGCCGCGGGCGCCGCTTATCAGCGCGGTGGATCGCACCACTGCCTGGGCGTGGGCGTCGATGCCCGTGGCTGAACTGCCGTTGACGACTCGCGCGAGCATTGACGCGGTGGTGGCGAAGGCGCCCGGAGTGCGGCTCTCGCTCGGGGGCATCGAGCCGGGCATCGACGGGTTTCGGCTCTCCCACCAGCAGGCGGTGGGAGCCTGGCACGTTGCGCTCTCATCGAACCGGTACCGTCAAGCGCCAGTTGTTGCCGACTCAGACCCAAACGTTGCGCTTACCTCTATTCTGCTCAAGGATCAGGGTGAGTCAGTGAGGTGGATGCGACGGGTGCTCGGGCGCTTCGCCGGCCCGGGTGAAGCAAACAGTTCGGTGCGCGAGACGCTCAGGGTTTTCTTTGCCTCGGGGCAGAACTACTCGCGCACCGCCGAGCTCACCGGGGTGCATCGAAATACGGTCAGGCACCGCGTGGCACGCTTCGAAGAAGAACAGCGTGGGGCTGCACAGCTTGACCCTCTTGAGGTTGCGCTCGCCTTGCGCATCCACGATGTGTTTGGCGCATAGCCTCGGCAAGCTTCAAGCCTCATGATCTGCACCGCGCGCCCAGCAAACGGGCATAGGGTGGTGCCGTGAGTGAGGATGATGCTCATGGAAGGGATGGCGAGTGAAGACCATCAGCTACAACCTCCGCAAGAACCGCGCGCTCGGTGAGCTCGGCGGTCTGGTCGACAAACATGAGACCGACATTCTCTGCTTGCAAGAGGCCGATTCGGTCGCGCTTCCGACAAAACTCGGGCACATGCACCTGGTGCACGCCACGGAGAAGAACCGGCTTGGGCTCGCAATGTATGTGAGCGAGGATCGCTTTCACGTGCGTGCAGCGCACACTTTCGAGCTCAAGAAGTCAATGCACGACCGCGTGCTGCGGCCGGCACACGAACGCTTGCTTGGGGCGCGCCTGCACGACCGCGAGACCGGGCGAGACCTCGTGGCTGCCTCGTTTCACGCGGCCCCGCTCACGGCGCTCAACTCGCTGCGCAGGCACCAGATCAGTGCGGCGCTCGCTGAGCTGCGCGCGCTCGGCCCCGGGCTGCCGGCGCTCATGGTGGGCGACTTCAACTACCCCGTCTTTCAGTCAAGGCTCGACCGTCACGTGAGCGGCGAGGGTTACGAGCTCTCGCTCAGCGACAAGCGCACCTATACCCGATACAAGATGTTTCGGGGGCACTACGACTTCGCGACGTCGTCGGGTTTTCACATCGAATCGGTGCGCACCCTCGACCGGGGCACGAGCGATCACCTGCCGATTCTGGTGCAGTCGGATTTCGAGGCGCACGCCGCTCATTCACATCAGTAGATCCAGCGCGTGACCGAAACACAGAGATCTGAAGTCGCCTCGCCAACGTTCGCACCCGCGGTCACACGCGGGTCGCGCGTGTTGCTCATCGGGTTTGCCGTTGCGCTCGCGATCGTGACGCTTGTGCCGGGTGAAGAGAACGGCGCAAACTCGGTGATTGCGGCGATGGCTGACTGGCTGAGCGGGTTCGGGGTGCCCTATGTGACCGCGTTCAATGGCCTCGAGTTTTTGGCGAACATCGTGATGTTTGTGCCGCTCGGGTTGCTGCTGCCACTCGCATTTGGGTCGGCGCGACCGCGCGTGCTGTGGCTGACCGTGACTGCCGGGCTGTTGCTTTCAATGGGCATCGAGTTTGCCCAGCGGGCGATTCCTGGCCGGGTCAGCGACCCGCGCGACCTGGTGTCGAATACGCTCGGCGCGGCGCTCGGGGTCTTGCTGCTTGCGCTGCTATCGAACGAGGCGCGCAATCGCGGCTGACGCCTCTTGCAGCTTCGCGGCCGAGACCTCGCCGCCCTCAGTTGCGGCCTCGGCGACGCAGTGCCCAAGGTGGTCATCGAGCAGCGCAAGGGCCACACGCTCGAGCGCCTTCGTCGCGGCTGAGACCTGAGTGATGACGTCGATGCAGTACTCGTCTTCTTCGATCATGCGGTGAATGCCGCGCACCTGCCCCTCGGCTCGGCGCAGCCGCTTGAGCAGGTCGTTCTTGTGCTCGCTGTATCCGTGCGTGTGGGCATCGTCGTGCATGCCGTTACTCTACTTCACGCTACCGGCAGTGAGCCCCCCAACCAGGCGCTTTTCAATGAGCATGAAGAGAATAACCGCTGGCAGCACCGCCACGATTGACACACCAAATACGTAGTGCCAGCTGGTTTCGTATTGCCCCACGAACTTCGTGAGCGCAACAGAGAGGGGCTGATTGCCGGCGCTCGAAAGAATCACGAGCGTGGCCGCAAACTCGTTCCAGGCCGACACGAAGGTGAAGATCACCGCGGTGACGATGCCTGGCCACACGAGCGGCAGGTTGATGCGAAAGAGCACGGTGAAACGGCCTGCGCCGTCGATCTGTGCCGCCTCGTCAACCTCTTTTGGCACACTCGCGAAGAAGCTGTGCATAATCCAGGTGGCAAACGACAGCTTGAATGCCGCATTTACGAGGATCATCGCAAGCCACGTGTCCATAATGCCGAAGGCGAGAAACTGCCTGAAGAGGCCAGAGGTGAGCACCGCGGGCTGCAACATCTGCGTGACGATGACCAGAAACAGAAAGACCATGCGACCCGCAAACTTGAAGCGCGCGGTGTAGTACGCCGCCGGCATCGACACGTGCACCACGAGCAGGGTCGCCCCGAGAGCGATCACGATGGTCGAGATGAGGTTCTGGGCGAGCGGCGTTTCTGGGGTTGACCACATGGTCAGGTAGTTTTCCCAGTGCCATTCTTTCGGAAAGAAGGTGGGCTCGACCGAGCGAATCTCGGCCTTGCTCTTGACCGAGCCGAGCAGCATGATCACGTACGGCATCACGAAGATCAGCAGCACCACAGCGCCGGCAATGACGCGCAAGAGCACGCTGCCGAGTGGCACCCGGTCTTCGGTGTAGAGGCGCATCTTGGTGGCCGGTGGGGTGGCAGGTGGGGTGGTCTGCGGGCTTGCCTGCGGGGCGAGTGCGGTCATCAGTCAACCTCCTGCATCGGCTTCACGACTTTCACGTAGATGGCGACGATAATGGTGACGATGACGAAAGCGACGACGCTGAGTGCGCTTGCGACGTCGATCTTGTGTTGGTTTTGAATGTATTTGAAGATCATCGTCATGATGGTGTCGGCGTCGTAGCCGGGAATAGACCCTGTCATTACCTTGAGAATGGGCAGGTTGTTGAAGACGTTAATGATGTTGATGAGCACCGACACAGCGATTGCGCCGCGAAGCTGGGGCACGATCACGAGCCAGTAGGTGCGAGTCGGGCCGGCGCCTACTTTCGTTTGCTGCGCAGCACGTCTACCGTGCCGCCGACGACCAGCACGAGCACGGCGGCCCAAATCATCGAATAGGTGAACCACTCGTCTGCGTGAATGCGCTCGCCAAGCAGCAGCGAGGCGACCAGCATGAGCGCGGGCTCGACGTAGCTGAGCAGGCCGAACAGGCTCATTGAGAGCAATCGTGAGGCGAGCATATAGAGCAGCAACGCGACCGAGGCGAAGAGCGAGACGCCGGGGGCAGACCACCACAGGTCGGGGTTGTGCGCGATCCAACTGCCGTCAGCAAACGACACAATGCTCAGCGCTATTGCGATGGGCAGCATGATGGCGAAATCCCACCACATGCCGCCAATGTGGCCAGTGCCCATCGAGCGACGCAGCACAAAATATGCGGGGTATCCGAGCGCCACGAGCAGCGTCTCCCAGCTCAGGCCACCAACTCGAAACACCTCGTAGACCACGCCGACGAGTGCCGTCGCCGCGGCGGCCCATTGCCACCAGGCCATGCGATCCTTGTAGAGCACACGGCCAACGACCACTAATACCAGCGGCAGCAAAAAATACCCCAGCGCGACCTGCATGGCGCGCCCGTTGAGCGGCGCCCATGCGAACACCCAGAGTTGCGCGCTCAGCAGGGCGGCCGACGCAATTGCGCCGAGCACGAGCAGCGGTGTGCGGCGCATGCGCCTGCCGAATTCGCCGACCAAGCGCCAATCGCGCGAGACGAGCAGCACCACCGTGAGCAACGGCACCGAAAAGATCGCGCGCAACGCCCAGACCGCTTCGGCCGACATGGGGGCGAGCAGTGGGGTCAGAAAATAGATCAGCCCGAAAGAGACCGAAGAGGCTACCGAGAAAACAACGCCCCGAGCGCCTGCCTGATAGCTGGGGCTCGATGACCCCAGCGTGGCCACTAGAGTTCTATCGCGCCAATGACTTCACCATACGGCGTCTCGCCGATCGGGGTGAAACCAACGTGCAAGAAGAACTCTTCGGGGCCGTCTTCGCCGCGCTCCCAGAGCACGGTCAGGCGGTCGACGCCGCGTGAGCGAGCCTCTTCGATGAGCGCCTGCACCGCGAATGTGCCGACACCCTTGCCCTGTGCCTCTGCGTCGACGTTGATGCGCCAGAGTGCCGCTCGAAACTCTTCTTGCTGGGCTTCGGGGTCGAAGTTGCCGTGAATAAACCCGACGACGCGGTCGCCGTCGAGCACCACGCGCTGCCACGCCGAATGGGCGGGGGTGACGGCCGCCGCGGCCGAGTATGAGACCGGGCTGACAAACTGCTCTTGCCCGGGCTTCAAGCCGAGTCGATTTACCCAGACGATTGTCGAGGCAGAAAGTTCTTCAAGTCGAATCTCGCTCATGGTTCTAGGCTATCGGCTCGAGTTGAGAGCGCAACCCTTCGGTGTGCTAGTTCAGTGCCCTCTTTACGTTCTTACGAGCAGCGCAGCGCCCACGGTTGCCGCAGGGCTGCCCTCTGGCAGCACCTGCAGCCTGTGGGGCAGGCCAAACCCCACCAAAAACTCCGAGCTGTTTTGCAAATCGGTGAGCCTGCCGCGAATGCCCTCAATGAGTGGCGCGCCGACCATTCTGAGCCCACCGCCGATCACTACGTGGTCGGGGGCAAGGGTGATGCCAAGCAGACGAATTGCCTCAACGGCCCCCTCGATCAGCAGATCGAGCGCCTCGCGCGCCCCCGGCTCGTCGTTCGCCGCGGCCGCGGCCAGCCGCCACCCGGGGTGCTCGCCGCCGCCCGGCCAATACTTGATGAGCGCAGACCCGCTGGCAAAGGTTTCGAGGCAGCCGCGCTGGCCGCAGGGGCACAGCCGCTGGTGCGGGGCGAGTGCAAAATGCCCAATCTCACCAGCGAGCCCGCCCACGCCGCGCAGCGGTTTGCCGTCGATCACGATGCCAGCGGCAAGCCCGGTGCCGAGGTTCAGGTAGGCAAGCGTGCCATCGATGCCCTGCAGAAACGCGGTGCCGAGGGCGGCAGCGGTGACATCGTTCTCAAGTCGCACACTGAGGCCGGTGAGGGTCTCGAGATGGTGCCCCAGGGCGAATGATTGCATATCGAGGTTGTGGGCGTGCTTGACCTCACCTGTCGCCTGGTTTACCTGGCCGGGCAGGCCGATGCCTATGGCGCCAAAGTCGCTGACTGCGCAGTCAGATTGCTGAGCGAGCAGGTCGAGTGCCTGCAGAACGGTCTTGGTGACGCCCTCGGTGCCGCGCTCGGTCGGCAGTTGCGCGGTGGCGCCGACCTCACCGTCGGGCGTGAGCACAGAAGCCGCCGTCTTCGTGCCACCGATGTCTATGCCAACAACGGGCCGAGTGTGTTCGGTGGTGATCAATGTGAGGCCTCTGGTTTCGCTGAGAGTTGGCGGTTGGCTGCGCGGCATTGTGGGCGTAAGGCTGTGCGGTCTTGCGGGTGGCGGGCTGCGCGACCTTACGGGCGTAGGCTGCGCGACCATGCGGGCATAGGGCAGCGCAATCTTCGATGAACATTAGCACGGGGTGTCAGCCTGCCATCAAGCGACAATCCGGCAGAAATGGTTGCCTGGACAGGGATGAGGCAACAACAACTGCCGGATCGTGTGAGTGAAACGGCGCCCGGCCCCATCGCCGCCGCCGGCGCACGACCCCACCGCCGCCGCCCGCGGCGGGTGTTAAGCTGAATGCGGCTCAGAGCTGAGCCTTGGTGGCCGAAGAGGCTGCCAACTCTCACTACGGATCGTTCGGCACGTACCTGCCGATGGAGGAAATCATGGCATCAGTTACGTTTGAAGGCGTCACCCGGGTCTACCCTGGCAGCACCAGGCCCTCGGTTGAGGCGCTCGACCTCGACATCAAAGACGGCGAGTTCTTGGTGCTCGTCGGCCCCTCAGGGTGCGGCAAGTCGACCACGCTTCGTATGCTCGCGGGGCTCGAAGAGATTGACGGCGGCCGCGTAATGATCGGCGACCGCGACGTCACCGGCGTTGCCCCGAAAGATCGCGACATCGCGATGGTGTTTCAAAACTATGCCCTCTACCCGCACATGACCGTGGCAGAGAACATGGGCTTCGCGCTGAAGATCGCGGGCGTCGACAAGGCGACCCGGGCAGCGCGCGTGGCAGAGGTCGCCGAGCTGCTCGACCTCACCGACTACCTCGACCGCAAACCCAAGGCGCTCTCGGGCGGTCAACGACAGCGCGTTGCCATGGGCCGCGCGATTGTGCGTGAGCCACAGGTGTTTCTCATGGACGAGCCGCTCTCAAACCTCGACGCAAAGCTGCGCGTGCAGACCCGCACCCAGATCGCCTCGCTGCAACGTCGCCTCGGCGTGACCACCGTCTATGTGACACACGATCAGACCGAGGCGCTCACCATGGGCGACCGCATTGCGGTGCTCAAAGACGGCAAGCTGCAGCAGGTGGGCACCCCGCGCGAGCTCTACGAAACCCCGGTCAACCAGTTTGTGGCGGGCTTCATCGGCTCGCCCTCAATGAACCTCTTGCCGGCAACACTCGCGGCAAACGTGGCGACCGTAGCGGGCAGCAAGGTGGCCCTCGCAGGCGCAGCGCAGACCGGTGCCGCCTCGGGCACCACCGAGATTGTGTTCGGCATTCGCCCCGAAGATCTCACCGTGCTCACCCCGGGCGGCACCCATAGCGACACCCAGGTCAGCGCAGAAAACGCGATTCCCGCGGTGGTCGACCTCGTTGAAGAGCTTGGCGCTGACGGCTACCTCTATGGGCATATTGGCGAGGGATCATCGCGCCTCGATATCGTCGCCCGCGTCAATGGGCGAACCCACCCGCACGCGGGTGACCAGGTGCTGCTCGTGCCAAACCTCGATCACGTGCACGTTTTTGAGGCGGCAACCGGCCAGCGCCTCGGCTAGCACCAATGCGCGTCATTATTGTGCAGAGCGCGGCCGACGTCGCGCGCACCGCTGCCGATCACATTGCGACGGTAGTGCGAACACGGCAATTGGCCGGCAGCGCTGCAGTGCTCGGTGTCGCCACCGGATCATCGCCACTCGGCACCTATGCAGAGCTCGGGGCGCTCGCGAACATCGGTGAGGTTGATCTCACCGGTGTTCGCGCGTTCGCGCTCGATGAATACGTCGGGCTCGACTATTCGCACCCCGAGAGCTATCACTCGGTGATTTCGCGAACAGTCACAAAGCCGCTAGGGCTTGAGGCAGGTCGCGTGATTGTGCCAGATGGGCTTGCAGACAATCTCGAGGCCGCCTGCCAGGCTTTCGAGCGGGCGATCACAGACGCTGGTGGCATCGACCTGCAGCTGCTCGGCATCGGCACCAACGGGCACATCGGCTTTAACGAGCCGACCTCGTCGCTGAGGTCGCGCACTCGCGTGAAGACACTTGCGCCGCAGACTCGCGAAGACAATGCGCGGTTTTTTGGCTCACTCGATGAGGTGCCTAAGCACTGTGTGACGCAGGGCATTGGCACGATCCTCGAAGCAAAACAACTGTTGCTTGTGGCGCACGGGGCGCAAAAAGCCGACGCTGTCGCCGCCATGATTGAGGGGCCGCTTGCGAGTGTGTGCCCCGCGAGCGCCCTGCAACTGCACCCGGCGGCGACTGTCGTGGTCGATGAGGCGGCGGCCGCGAAGCTGCAACTGCACGAGTATTACCAGCATGCAGAGGCGCATCAGTTGGCTGCCGCTGGTGTTGCAGGCGCGAACTGACACACCCTTTGTGCGAGTGAGGTCTGACGGACCAGTCATTTGCGCAGGGCCCAACCGCACGACCTCATTTCTCTCTATATCAAGATACTTTTCGAAAGTTCGGTAAACTTGCCGTAGAGAACACCTAATTTGACTTGGAGCACTGCGCGCTGTGACTGAATCTGCAATTATTTACACGCATACTGACGAGGCACCTGCGCTCGCGACCGCTTCTTTCTTGCCAATCGTGGCCGCTTTCACCCGCGCCGCAGGCACCAGCATCGTGACCCGTGACATCTCGCTCGCCGCGCGAATTCTTGCGGCTTTTCCTGAGAAACTGACGGCAGAGCAGCGCGTCGGCGATGCGCTCGCAGAGCTCGGGGCGCTCGCCATCGAGCCCGACGCCAACATCATCAAGCTGCCGAACATTTCGGCGTCGATTCCGCAACTCAAAGACGCAATCGCAGAGCTGCAGGGCAAGGGCTTCAACATTCCCGACTACCCTGACGAGCCGAGCAGCGCAGAAGAGCATTACGTGCTCTCGCGTTACGGCAAGATTAAAGGATCAGCGGTAAACCCCGTGCTGCGTGAGGGTAACAGCGACCGCCGCGCACCCATGTCGGTGAAGAATTACGCGCGCAAACACCCGCACGTCAACAAGCCCTTTGCCGCAAACTCGAAGACCCGCGTGGCCACCATGGGGCACGACGACTTCTTCTCGAACGAGCAGACCGTGGTCTTCGCCGAAGAAGACACCCTGCAGATTCGCTTCGTCGCGGCAGACGGCGCCGAGACGGTGCTGAAAGATCACATGACGGTGCTCAAGGGCGAGGTTGTCGACTCGACCTTCATGTCGGCCAAGGCGCTCGACGCGTTTCTCGCTGAGACGCTGGCGCAGGCGAAAGCCGATGACGTGCTCTATTCGGTGCACCTGAAGGCCACCATGATGAAGGTCAGCGACCCCGTGCTGTTTGGGCACGTGGTGCGAGCCTTCTTCAAAGACGTGTTCGACAAGCACGGCGCCGCACTCGACGAGGCGGGTCTCACCGCCAACAACGGCCTAGCCTCGATTCTCGCGGGTCTCGATGAGTTGCCCGGCGGGCAGGCGATCGCGGCTGAGATCGCCGCCGACATTGCGCGCGGCCCACGCCTCTCGTACCTCAACAGCGACAAGGGCATCACCAACCTGCACGTGCCCTCTGACGTCATCGTCGATGCGTCGATGCCGGCGCTCATTCGCAACGGCGGCAAGCTCTGGGGCGTCGACGGGGGCGAAGACGACACCATCGCGGTGATACCTGACTCTTCATACGCTGGCGTCTACCAGGCCGCCATCGAAGATACCATTATTAACGGCCCGCTCGACCCCGCCACCATTGGCACAGTGCCGAACGTTGGCCTCATGGCGCAGGCGGCTGAAGAATACGGCAGCCACGACAAGACCTTCGAAATTTCGGGTGCTGGCCGGGTTGAGGTCGTGAACCGGGCAGGCGAGGTGCTCATGTCGCACAACGTCGAGGCCGGCGACATCTGGCGCGCCACTCAGACAAAAGACCTGCCGGTGCGCGACTGGGTCAAGCTCGCGGTGACGCGTGCGCGCGCCACTGGCGTGCCCGCAGTGTTCTGGCTTGACGAAGATCGCGCACACGACGCCGCGCTCATCAAGAAGGTGCACACCTATCTTGCAGACCACGACACCGAGGGCCTCACGATCAAGATCTTGAAGCCCGCCGACGCGACGCGCTACTCGCTCGAGCGCATTCGCCGCGGCGAAGACACCATCTCGGTGACTGGCAACGTGTTGCGCGACTACCTGACCGACCTGTTTCCAATTCTCGAGGTGGGCACGAGCGCCAAGATGCTCTCGATCGTGCCGCTGCTTGCGGGCGGCGGCCTCTTCGAGACCGGCGCCGGCGGCTCAGCCCCGAAGCACGTGCAGCAGTTTGTCGAAGAGAACTACCTGCGCTGGGATTCGCTGGGCGAGTTCTTCGCGCTCGCCGCCTCGCTCGAGCACCACGCAGATCGTACCGGCAACGGTAAGGCGCGCGTGCTCGCAGACACGCTCGACCGCGCCACCGGCACCTTTCTTGAGAACGACCGCTCACCCGGCCGCAAGCTCGGCACCATCGACAACCGCGGCAGCCACTTCTACTTGGCACAGTACTGGGCTCAGCAGTTGGCTGCGCAGAGTGAAGATGCTCAGCTTGCCGAGGTGTTCGCGCCGATCGCCGAACAGCTCACTTCGCGCGAGGGGCAGATTGTCGAGGAGCTGATTGCGGTGCAGGGCAGCCCGGTCGAGATTGGCGGCTACTACCTGCCTTCGGCCGAACTCGTCGCAGCCGCGATGCGCCCGTCGGCCACGCTGAACGGGATTATCGGCTCGATCGGCTGAGGTTGGGGTGCGCCGGGTTGGCGCACACCCCCTCACAGTACGTACGAAAAATGCAGTACGTGCGAGATATTCTTTGAAATTCTCGTACGAACTGCATTTCTCGTACGCAGTGCAGCCGCCCACGCCGCCCGCACCGCTCCCGCGCCACTCGATTTCGCTGATATGCGGGGTTGAGGTGCAACGGCGCGGGGGCGCGGTCTATATCCGAGCGCCCATCGAGCTTGTCGAGATGTGCGAGGCTAACGGACTAGCGGGCGGTGCTGCCGAGGTAGCCGATGATGGCCGCGACGAGGAAGAAGAGCACCGCGACGATCCAGTGCACGCCGAGGCTCAGCAGCGCGCCCACGGCGCCCGCGATCAGCAGTAGCTCGATGAGGGCCTGGCCGAAACGATCGGTGCGCAAGACCGGCTTCGGCGACAGGAAGAGCGCCCAGATCACCACGGTGAGCACGAGTGCTCCGGCACCGGCGAGCAGGCCGGGAAAGGGGAGCGGCCAGGCGTTCAAAGCCCAGAACGTGATGATGAGCACCGTGCCGAGGTGGCAGATTGCGCGCAGCAGCTGAATCACGAGAGCGGAGCGCGACGGGGCAACGGGGAGGGTCTCATTCACGCCATCAGTCTACCGAGCCTCGACTGGCGGGTTGATGGGAGGTGGGCCGGGGCGCAAGGTGCTCTGGGTGCGCGCCGCACTCGCTGGCTAGACTAAGGGAATACAGCGAGAGCGAAACGAGGAGGTGCGGCGGTGACCGAGGTTGCAGTCATGGACTGGATCGGCCGTCTGCTCGACGGTTCGCTCGTCGAGGGCAGCGTCTTTCTGGTCATCGGTCTCATCGGCGCACTGCTGCTCATCGTCTCGATCGTGCTCGACGGTATCTTCGAGGTCTTCGACTTCGGTGACGGCCCGCTGAGCCTCACGACGATCGCCGCGTTCACCGCGATCTTCGGCTTCACCTCGTTCGCTATGGTCGGAGCGGGTGCGAGCGCAACGGTTGCCGGTCTGGTCGGCGCGGTCGCGGGTGTCGCCGGGGGCCTGGTTGCCTGGTGGCTCAGCCGCCTGATCCGCAGCGCCGAATCGAACACGTCCGTGAGCTCAGATGATCTCATCGGCGATGAGGCGAGCGTGGTGCTCGCCATACCCGCGGGCGGGCTCGGGGAGGTCGCCCTCGTTCGCCACGGCGAGCGGGTGTCGCTGTCGGCAACCGCCGAGACCGCGATCCCGCGCGGATCCCGCGTGCGAATTACCCAGACCCTCACCGCAACTTCTGTGATGGTGGCACCGCTCGAAGCGGCCACCCCGCAGCCCTGACCCCCCGATCGAACTCAACGGAAGACATTCAATGGTTCTGTTCACATCTGCAACTATCGGCATTTTTGGTGCATTGATCGCCCTGGTGCTCGTCGCACTCATTATTATCAAGCGGTACCGGATCGCCAAGCCTGACGAAGCGATCATCGTCACGGGCGGCAAGGGCAAAGAAACGGTCGATCCCACTACCGGCCACAAAACGCGAGACCTGTCTGGGCAGAAGGTGGTGACCGGCGGCGGCGTCTTCGTGCTGCCGTTCGTGCAGAAGTCGTTCACGATCTCGCTGCGCTCGCGCCGACTCTCGATCACGACCGAGGCGCAGACCACCGACGGCATCACGATGCAGGCCCAGGCCGTCGCGGTCGTGAAAGTTGGTGGCACGCAAGAGATGATCCGTGCGGCAGCCCAGCGCTTTCTCTCGAACTCAGACGAGATCGATGAGTCGACCCAAGAGGTGCTTTCGGGTTCGCTGCGTTCGATCATCGGCGGCCTGACGGTTCTGCAGATCATTCGAGATCGCGCGGTTGTTGCTCAGAGCGTGCTCGAGGCAGCTGAAGAGGCGCTGACGAAGCAGGGCCTCGTTGTCGACACCCTGCAGATTCAAGAGATTCGCGACGCGGCTGACTACATCGCGAACATCGGTCGTCCCGAGGCGGCAAAGGTTCGCCAGACGGCAGAGGTCGCCGAAACCAACGCCTACCAGGCGTCGCAAGAGGCGAAGATCGCAGCCGAGAAGGTGCTGCTCGATCGCAACCGAGAGCTGAAGCTGCGTCAGGCCGAGATTCAGGCCGAGACCGACAAAGCGAGCGCGCAGGCCGCCGCCGCTGACCCGCTCGAGCAGGCGATCCAGCAGCAGTCGATCGTGCAGCAGCAAGAGATCACCGCACAGCGCCAGGTTGCGCTGAAGAAAGAGCAGCTGAACGCCGAGGTGCGCGCGGTTGCGGAGGCCGAGGCCTACCGGGTCGAGGCCCTCGCAAAGGCAAACGCTGCCGCATCGGTTGCAGCAGCCGAGGCAGAGGCTCGCGCCGTTGAGGCCAAGGGTCTCGCAGAGGCCCGGGCGCTCGAGGCGAAAGGCCTCGCAGAAGCGCAGGCCATCGACGCCCGTGCGCGCGCACTCGAGGCTCAGGCCGAGTCGGTACTCGCGCAAGAGCTCATTCACCTGCTCCCGCAGATCGCGCACGAGTACGCGCAGGCGATCGGCGCGATCGAGAACATGACGGTCGTCTCGACCGACGGCACCTCGAAGGTTGCCGGCGAGGCCATGGGCAACCTCAAGGGGCTGTTCGAGATGGCGAAAGACACGGTTGGTATCGACCTCGCAGGCATGCTCAACGGCGCGGTCGCCGGCGGTGCTGCGGGTGCCGCCGCCGGGCGCGCATCGAGCAAGGCGAGCTCGGAGTCGACGGAGCGTGCACGGCAGACGGCTTCGCACGCGCTCGGCGTCGCCGACAGTGCGATCGCGACCGCGAACGATGCCGTCGAGACCGCAGAGTCGGTTCTCGGTTCTCACGCAGGTGGCGCGAGCGCAGCATCGACCGACCCCGCGCAGGGCGCAGGGGCCTGAGACCGCGCCGCGCCTCAGCCCTGACCACAGCTTGAGACGGCACAATAGATCACGTGAACGGGCAGCCTGAGGCAGTAGTAGAGGTCGAACGACCCATTCTCAGCGTGCGCCGGCAGGGTCGAATTCTCGCCCTGCCGGTGCTGCTGCTCATCGCGCTCGCCGCTGCCGCAGGTTACTTCGTGGGCGCGCTGCCTGAAGCCTGGATGAACTGGGCCGCTGGCCTCGGCGCACTCGCCGTCGCGCTGCTGCTCGGCGTCGGCCCGATCCTTGGCTGGCTCACCAATCGAGTCACGATTACGAGCCGTCGGGTGATCGTGCGGCGCGGCTTTTTCGTGCATCGACGCAGCGAGATCCCTCTCAGCCGGGTGCGCGAGGTGCGTTCGAGGCGCGGGATCGGGCAGCGCATGTTCGGCGCGGGAGACATCGAATTGCTTGTGGGCCCAGACGCTCCGACCCTGCTGCGCGATGTGCCGACCCCCGACGCGATCGTCGACGCCCTGCAAGAGCTGATCGAGCAAGACTACCTGCGCGAGGGTCGCGCGCAGCAGTCAGCATGGGCGACGCAGGGGCAGGCCCAGGCGCAATGGCAGACGCCCGCGCCGCACGGCGGTTTTGCCCCGGGCGCGCCCTCGCAGGGGTCGTCGGGGCAGGGGGCTGCGGGATCCTCGCCGTACGGCGATACTACGGTGCTGCCGTAACTCGCGGTTTGCCCGAAGCCGTTATTTCGTGCGCGCGTAGAGCGTGTCGATGAGCTTGCCGGCGAGCCCCACCAACTTCGCGATCTCGTTCTCGTCACGGTCGACCCAGCGGCACTCGGGGTCGCCGACCGGCACAAAGTTCTCGTGCCGCTCCCACACCATAAGCGTGCGCTCGGCGCCCAGCACGTACTGCTGCCACCAGATCTGCCGCATGTAATTACGTGGGATCGTGCGCCACGTCTTGTTGGTCGTCTTGATTTCGGCGAGCTCGAGCGTGCCCGCCTCGCGCAGCACGAGGCCATCGGGCGTCGCGAGGTGCCGCATATCGGTCTCGGCGTGAAACAGCGCCCGGCTCGGCTCGATGCCGTGCTCGCGCAGCACCCAGGCTGCGATGACCGGCTCGCGCTCGGTGCCGTGGCGGGTAAAGGCGTTGCCGGTGAAGCTCGAGCCGTGCAGCTTCTCCCACGCCGCGGAGTCGATCGACCGGGGGGTCGAGAGCTTTGCCACGTCGGTTGCGGTGATGCCGCGCGATCGAGCGCGCATCCACTCCCCACGGTCGCTCCCGTCGGTGACGACTCGGCGTAGGTGGCTTGGCAGTGCGGCATTCATCGTCTTCTATTCTGTCATCGACATAATTGAGTCATGGTGAGTGAGCAGCCCGTGGCGGGTATTGATCGATCGTTGCGGGTGCTCGTCGTCGATGACGAGCCGTCGATTTCGCAGCTGCTCTCGATGGCGCTGCGCTACGACGGATGGCAGGTCGAGGTTGCGGCGAATGGTGCCGAGGCGGTCTCGCGTGCCACTGAGTTCGGGCCAGACGTCATGGTGCTCGACATCATGCTGCCCGACTTCGACGGAATGCAGGTGCTCTCGAGGCTGCGCGCCGGGGGAGACCTGGTGCCCGTACTGTTCTTGTCAGCGCTCGGCTCTGTCGACGATCGGGTCAAGGGGCTGACCGCCGGTGGCGACGACTACATGGTAAAACCGTTCAGCATCGAAGAGCTGATCGCCAGGCTGCGCGCGCTCGTGCGGCGCTCGCGGCTGCAACTCGATCGCGCGCCCGACCCTGTGCTGCGGGTGGGCGACCTGACGCTGAACGAAGACAGCTACGAGGTGGCGCGAGGCGGCGAAGCGATCGAGCTCACCTCGACCGAGTTCGAGCTGCTGCGCTTCTTCATGCGCAATCAGCGACGCGTGCTCTCGAAGATGCAGATTCTCGACCGCGTGTGGAGCTACGACTACAGTGGCAAGCAGACAGTGGTCGAGCTGTACGTGTCGTACCTGCGCAAGAAGATCGACGCGGGGCGCGAGCCGATGCTGCACACGGTGCGCGGCGCGGGGTACGTGTTGAAGCCGGTCGAGTAGCGCGATCCTCTTCGCCGCCTGCGCAAAGAGATGGGCACTAGATGTTGTCTTAGGGCTGTTCAGGCAACATCTAGTGTCAACTTGTTTCTGGGCTGGGTGCTGCCCAGGGCTCTCAACAGCAGAAGGCATGGAGATGCGAGACTCGCGGAGCCGTGCTAAGCTATCCCCTGGCCCAAGACCGCCGGTGAGGTTCGCAAGAACCGCATAACATTCGTTAAAGCGAAGGCCTGCGCAGGTACGACTCAAAGAAAAGAGAGCAATCTCTTTGAAACTGAAGCTCCGTGCGTGTGCGCCGGAGCTTTTTTGTTTGTCAGGCGACTGGGGTTCTCGTGCGGCGACCGCCGCACGGGTGAGACAAGCTAGAGGAGCGCCATGGCTACGAAGGATGCTACGGTTGCCGACCTTCAGAAGAACTTTGAAGAGTCGACCGCCGTTCTGCTGACCGAGTACCGCGGTCTCACCGTTGCTGAACTGCGCGAACTGCGCAACAGCATTCGTGAGCACGCGACCTACGCCGTGGCGAAGAACACGCTGACCAAGATTGCCGCGAACAACGCTGGCATCACCGCATTCGATGACGAGCTCGCCGGCCCTTCGGCTCTCGCCTTCGTGCACGGTGATCCCGTTGCTGTGGCAAAGGGTCTGCGCGACTTCGCCAAGGCACATCCTCTGTTGGTGGTGAAGGCCGGCTACTTCGATGGCAAGCCGCTTACCGCCGCTGAGGTTGGCAAGCTCGCCGATCTTGAGAGCCGCGAGGTGCTGCTGGCTAAGGCCGCAGGCGCCATGAAGGCATCGCTGTTCGGTGCCGCGCAGCTCTTCAACGCACTGCCCGCAAGCGCTGCACGCGCCTTCGGTCAGCTGCAGGAGAAGCAGAGCGCATAAAGAATCCCTCGCCGTCGCAAGACGGCAGGTTTCGCAACACAAGACCCGCCTCTCACGCGCTGCGTGAGGGCAAACATCAAGGAGAAAACAATGGCTAAGCTTTCGACTGAAGAGCTGCTCGAGCAGTTCAAGGAGCTCACCCTCATCGAGCTCTCGGAGTTCGTCAAGGCATTCGAGGAGACCTTCGAGGTCTCGGCTGCTGCCCCCGTTGCTGTTGCTGCTGCACCGGCTGCTGGCGCTGCTGAAGAGGTCGAAGAGAAGGACGAGTTCGACGTCGTTCTCGAGTCGGCTGGCGACAAGAAGATCCAGGTCATCAAGGTTGTGCGCGAGCTCACCGGCCTGGGCCTGGGCGAGGCTAAGGCTCTCGTCGAGGAGGCACCGAAGGTTGTTCTCGAGGCTGCCAAGAAGGACGCCGCTGAGGATGCCAAGGCAAAGCTCGAAGAGGCAGGCGCTGGCGTCAAGCTCGCGTAAGTTTCTTTAGAAGCAAAATCCGGCCCGGGTGCGTATGCGCCTGGGCCGGATTTTTGTTGGTGGGAGGCGATCTTGGTGCTGGGTGCATCGGCGCCTTCCCGCGTGAGGTTGTGGCGAATATGACACAGGCGCTGCTTGTGTCAAATGTGCCACAAGTGCTAGCGTGTCAAATATGCCACAGCTCCGAGTCTTAAGAAGCGCGAGAGGTCTAGGTGCGTTTGCGGCAGAACAACGCCAGCGCCAGGGGCTCACACAAAGCGAGCTTGCAGAGCGTGTAGGTGTGAGCCGGGAGTGGGTGAGTCGGTTCGAGCGAGGTTCGGGATCGCCATCACTGCGCGCGGTGATGGACGTGTTGTCGGAGCTGGATCTCGAGCTTTCAGTCGAGCGAGTGCATGGTGGGGATGAGTTAGATGAGGCACCTTGACGCGTACATGGACGGAGTGAAAGCAGGGGAGATCGTTCAGGAAGACTCCGGCAAAACTACGTTCACCTACGACCGTGGTTACCAGAACCAGCGCGGGGCAACTCCGCTCTCGCTGTCGATGCCACTTGAGCGAGACTCGCACAGGCAGAAGAACATTCTGCCTTTTCTACAGGGGCTGCTCCCGGATAGCGCTGACAGACTGAAGCAACTGGGGCGAGAGCATCACGTGAATCCGAACAATCCAGTGGCGCTGCTTGAGAACGTTGGGGCTGATGCCGCCGGCGCGATCCAGATTCTGCCACATGGTCACGAAAGTTCTGACGCGGCCACGAGGGTCGGTGACGTCGCTGAACTGAGTGACAGTGAGTTTTCAGAACTCATCGCAGACCTCATCAAAAACAAAGACACCTGGGGCAGCGATCGCCGACACGGCCGCTGGAGCCTTCCCGGCGCGCAACCTAAAGTGGCGCTGTTTCGTACCGAGCAGGGGCGCTGGGCGACTCCGAACGATTCGACTCCGACCACGCACATTCTGAAACCCTCAATCACCCCGTACAGCGACCACCACCTCAACGAGTTCATTACCATGCGGGCGGCGGCGATCCTCGGGCTTCATGTTGCTGAGGACGACGTGATCTATACCAACGCAGGTGATGCAGTCTTTATCTCGAAACGGTATGACCGTGAGCGAAGGGATGGCAAATGGGTTCGACTGCATCAGGAAGATCTGTGCCAGGCGCTCTCAGTCGACCCCGCTCTTAAGTACCAATCAGAAGGGGGCCCAGGAGTTGCGAAGATTTCTGAACTGCTTCGCTCCCTGCCTGGCCGCAATAGGCGAATTGCCAGCGTGCGTTTCTTCGAAGCCCTGTGCTTCAACTTGGCTATGCAGGGAACAGACGCTCACGCCAAAAATTTCTCACTCATGCTAAGCGGGAATACTGCATCGCTCGCGCCTCTGTATGACCTCGGTAGCCATGCCCCGTATCCGATGCCTGCGGGTGAGACTATGAGGCTTGCAATGTCAGTGGACGGTGAATACCGCATGAACGCGGTTGGGGTTGCCCATCTCGTGCAAGCGGGGCTCAGGCTCGGTGTGCGCGAAGAAGTAGCGCAGTCTCGAGCTACTGAGATTCTCGCGTCGACGCCTGAAGCGTATGCGCAGGCCTCGAGCGAGGCTCGGCACCGGTTTGGCGATGATCCCTTTATCGCAAAGCTGACCGACTCGATCGCAGAGTATGCGACAGTTCGCGGCTGGGTGAAGAGGCCAGCGACCGTGCGAATCGGCCCCGGGGTTAACTGAACACAGGCACAGAGGTGAAAAAATTCGTGGATTCTGCGTATGTCAAGGTTGAGGGCAGTAGCTGCGTTAGCCTTGACACATCATGACCGAGGGCTTCGAGCGCTACCCGTTCCCGGGCCGACGCAGCGCGCGATCCTCGCCGCAAATGCATGCACGGTGCTCGCGCTGCTGCAGCCGCTCGGTGTCACGCCAAGGCCCAACGAATACGCGGGCACAGTGGGGCTGATCCTTGGCTTTCTCGTATTGCTTGTGTTATCGGCGGGAGGCGTGTTCGTCTCGTGGTTACTTACTTGGCGCCGTATACGAGACGGCAGCTTAGGCACACGGCCGAGAGCCACCAGTTGCCAACCGACGCGCTCTACACAGCGCTGCGCTGGTAGCACGCGCACCCCGAGGCGCGGTGGGGGCTCGGGAGTGTGGAAGGTCAACGACAGCTCGAATACTGGCGGCTCGATGCGGTTGGGGCCGTCGTGAGAAGGCCTACCACCTAGGCTCGTGCCATAGGCTGGGGGCGTGACGGCTAGCATCTATCTCACTTCGGCCGAGGGGAGAACCGGCAAAAGCGCCATAGCGATTGGCGTGCTCGACGCGCTGCTCGCAGACGCCCCGCGGGTTGGCGTTTTCAGACCGCTCATTCGCAGCGGCGCAGCGCGCGATCGCGTGCTCGAACTGCTGCTCAGCCGCGCCACCGCCGGCCACCACTACGAGCAGTGCGTCGGCGTCACCTACGAAGAGGCGCACGACGACGCCGACGCGGCCATCACCAAAATCGTTGCAGCCTACCGGGCCATGCGAGGCGACTGCGACGTCGTGCTGATCGTTGGCAGCGACTTCACCGATGTCGCCGCGCCCACCGAGCTCACCTTTAACGCACGCATCGCCGCAAACCTCGACAGCCCCGTGCTGCTCATTCTGGGCGGGCGCCAGCAAGACCGGGCCGAGACGCTTGGGCAGTCTGCCGCGCGCACCCCCGGCGATCTCGCGCAACTCGCCGAGCTGAGCGTGCCCGAGTTGCGGGGCGAACACGCCACTCTGCTGGCCGCGATCGTCAACCGAGCCGACCCGCTCGCCCTCGACGAGATTCACGCGAGCGTCGCACGCGAGCTGCCGGCGGGCACGCCGCTCTGGGCAGTGCCCGAGCAACTCGCACTTGTCTCGCCACCAGTGCAGGCTGTGCTCGAAGCCGTTGACGGCCAGATGCTGCGCGGCAACCCCGACGCGCTCGCACGCGAGGTGCACGACATCGTGATCGCCGGCATGGCAATGGAGCACGTGCTGCCGCGCCTCATCGACTCGTCGGTGGTGGTTGTCGCCGCGGATCGCGCAGAGACCCTGCTCGCGGTCACTATGGCGCACGAAGCCCCGACGTTTCCAGACCTCGCCGCCGTCGTGCTCAACGGCGACTTTGCGCTCTCGCCAGACGTTGAGCGCCTGCTCGACGGTGTCGACTCGTCGCTGCCGATCATTCGCACCCCGCACGGCACCTTCGACACCGCGCAGCGCATCATGCACGCGCGGGGGCTGCTGACCGCAGAGGCGGCCGGCCGGCTCGAAACCGCAATCGGGCTGTTTCGCGAGCACGTCGACGTAGCCGCACTCACCCAGATTATGCGCCTGCACCGCGGCAGCGTGCGCACCCCGACCATGTTCTCGTACGAGCTGTTCGAGCGCGCGGCCGCAGCGAACGCGCACATCGTGCTGCCCGAGGGCTCAGACGACCGGGTGCTGCGAGCCGCCCATACGCTGCTCGCCCGTGGCACGGTGCGGCTGACGATCCTTGGTGAAGAAAATAGCGTACGCAGCCGCGCGGCCGAGCTCGGGCTTGCTCTCGACGCGGCCGAGATCCTCGACCCAAAGGCGCGAACGCCGCTTCGAGAACAGTTCGTTGCCGAATACCTGCGGCTGCGGGCGCACAAGGGGGTCACCCCCGAAATCGCTGACGAGCGCATGAGGGACGTCAGCTACTTCGGCACCATGCTGGTGCACCTTGGCCTCGCCGACGGCATGGTGTCGGGCGCCGCGCACACGACAGCGCACACGATTCGGCCGAGCCTTGAAATCATTCGCACCGTTCCCGGTGTCTCGGTCGTGTCGAGTGTGTTCTTCATGGCGCTCGCCGACCGCGTGCTCGTCTATGGCGATTGCGCGGTGAACCCAGACCCGACGGCCGAGCAGCTCGCCGACATCGCGATTTCGTCGGCAGAGACGGCGGCACAATTCGGGGTTTCACCGCGCATAGCGATGCTCTCGTACTCGACAGGTGACTCGGGCTCGGGCGCCGAGGTCGATAAGGTGCGGCGGGCGACCGAGCTGGTGCGTGCCGCCAGGCCCTCGCTTGAGGTCGAGGGGCCGATTCAATACGACGCCGCAAGCGACCCGTCGGTCGGCGCCTCGAAACTGCCGGGGTCGGCGGTCGCCGGACACGCGACGGTGTTCATCTTTCCCGATCTCAACACGGGCAACAACACCTACAAAGCGGTGCAGCGCTCGGCCGGGGCCGTCGCGGTTGGGCCCGTGCTGCAGGGGCTCAACAAGCCGGTCAACGACCTGTCGCGCGGTGCCACCGTCGAAGACATCTTGAACACCGTCGCGATTACGGCGGTGCAGTCGGCAACGCCAGAGGGGGTGCAGTAGGTGCAGCATATTCTTGTGATTAACGCAGGCTCTTCATCTATGAAGTATCAGCTGATCGACAGCGTGACTGGGGAACGGCAGACGAGCGGTTTGGTCGAAAGGATCGGCGAGGGCCTCGCGCGGGTGAAGCACGAGAGCGACGGGCGTGAGTTCGAGTGGCAGGCCGAGATTGCCGACCACACCGAGGCATTCGCGCAGATGGCCCGCGGCTTCGGTCTCGCGGGCAGCCCGCTCGAGTCGCTCGACCTTGCGGCCGTTGGGCACCGCGTGGTTCAGGGCGGCAGCGAGTTTGTCACCGCGACGCTCATCGACGACGAGGTCGCCGCGCGCATTCTCGCACTTTCTGGTCTGGCGCCGCTGCACAACCCCGCAAACCACAGCGCGATCGTTGCCGCCCGTGCCGCCTTCTCAGATGTGCCGCACGTCGCCGTGTTCGACACCTCGTTTCACCAGACCCTGCCTGAGGCCGCCTTCAGCTATGCGATCTCGCCCGGGGTTGCCGCGCAATACGGCGTGCGCCGCTACGGCTTTCACGGCATCTCGCACCAGGTGGTGTCGCAGCGGGCCGCCGAGCTGTTGGGCAGGCCGCTCGCCGAGCTCAAGCAGATCGTGCTGCACCTTGGCAACGGGGCATCGGCCTGTGCGGTCGACGGTGGCCGCTCGGTCGACACCTCGATGGGGCTCACCCCGCTCGAGGGGCTCGTCATGGGCACGCGCAGCGGTGACATCGACCCGGGCGCCCTGCTGCATCTGATGCGCGCGGGCCTGTCTGTCGATGCGCTGGATCGCCTGCTCAACAAGCAGTCAGGCCTCTTGGGGCTGGCCGGCTCGAACGACATGCGAGACATTCGCGCCGGGGTTGCCGCGGGCGACCCGGCAGCCAAGCTCGCCTTCGATATCTATGTGCGTCGCCTGAAGCACTATATTGGCGCCTACCTCGCGCTGCTCGGCGGGGCCGATACCATCGTCTTCACCGCCGGCGTCGGCGAAAACCACGCACCGATGCGGGAGGCCGTCTGCTCGGGCCTCGAGTGGCTCGGCATCGAGATTGACCAAGTGCGCAACGAGTCGCCCGACCGGGGCGCGCGCGTCGTGAGTAGTGAGGCCTCGCGCGTGGCGATCCTCGTCGTGCCAACTGACGAAGAAGCCGAAATCGCAAGGCAAGCGGCCGCGGTGATTGCCCGGTAGTTCTTGGCGGTAGTTTTCTGGGCGGGCGCGGGATCAGCCCAGCAGGTCGCCCATCTGCTTCGCGATGAGCTCGGTCGCTTTCTTCGGGCTGAGCCGGGCGATGCGATCCATCGCGGTGGCGTCAGCGCCGACCGTCGCGCGAAACTTGCCCTTCTCGAGTGCCTCGATGATCTGCCTGGCTGCCTCGGGAGCCGGGGTCGTCTTGTGCGTGGGTGCGTCTTCATTGCCTGCGCTTGTGTTGCCGCCGTTTGCGTTTTCTTCGCTGGCGCTACCGGCCGCCGCCTCGCCGATGGACACACCCGAATTCTGGGCGATGTTGGTGGCGATCGCACCGGGAAAGATCGTGGTGACCGCGACGTTCGTGTCCATGAGCTCGGCGTAGAGCGCCTCGGTGAGCAAGCGCACGGCCGCCTTCGACGCTCCGTAGGCGGCCTGGCCAGGGACGGGGGCGTAGGCACCCATGCTCGACACGTTCAGAATCGCCGCCTCGGGGCGCTCGATGAGCTCGGGCAGAAACGCCTTGACCGTGTTGATGACGCCCCAGAAGTTGACGTTCATGACCTTCTCGATCTCGCTGAAGGGCAGGTCGATGATCTTGACGAACTGCTGAATCACACCCGCGATGTTGAGCAGGCCATCGATCTGGCCGTGCGCTTCTTTGACCGCTGCAGGCAGTGCTGCGACGGCTTCGCGGTCGGTGATGTTGACGACGTGCTGGGTGAAGCGGTCGGCGCTTGGTGTTGCTGTTGCTGTTGTTGTTGTTGCTGTTGCTGTTGCGAGCGCGGCGGTCTCTTCGAGGCCCTTCCCGTTCAGGTCGACGCCTGCAACGCGGGCGCCCTTCGCGAGCAACTGCAGGGTGACCTCGCGGGCGATGCCGTTGCCCGCGCCGGTAACGACGAATACTTTGCCCCGTACGTTCATGCTGCGCTCCTTTGCCGTGATGTAGTTGTAGCCTATCCGTTCTGCTTGCGCCGGCTGAGGCTGCGGCTCGCGCTGGCTGAGGCTGCGGCTCACGCCGGCTGAGGCTCGCCGCGAAGTTTGTCGGGCGTGGCAAGTAGCATTGATGCGTGGCTACTGCACTGTATCGCCGTTACCGGCCAGAGGCTTTTTCCGAGATGATCGGTCAGGCTCACGTGACCGAGCCATTAATGACCGCGCTGCGCACTGGCCGTATCGGGCACGCCTACCTGTTCAGCGGCCCGCGCGGGTGCGGCAAGACCACCTCGGCCCGCATTCTGGCGCGCTGCCTCAACTGCGCCGAGGGCCCGACCGATACCCCGTGCGGCACCTGCCCAAGTTGCGTCGAACTCAGCCGCGACGGTGGGGGTTCGCTCGACGTGGTCGAGATCGACGCCGCGAGCCACGGTGGCGTCGACGATGCCCGCGAGCTGCGCGAGCGTGCCGTGTTCGCTCCGGCCCGCGACCGCTTCAAGATCTTCATCATCGACGAGGCGCACATGGTGACCTCCGGCGGCTTCAACGCGCTGCTCAAGATTGTCGAAGAGCCGCCGCCGCATGTGAAGTTCATCTTCGCGACGACCGAGCCTGAGAAGGTCATCGGCACGATTCGTTCGCGCACCCACCACTACCCGTTTCGCTTGATCGCGCCCGGCGCGCTCATAGACTACGTGCAGCAGCTGTGCGACAGCGAGGGCGTGCAGGTCGAGCCGGGCGTGCTCGCGCTCGTGGTGCGCTCGGGCGGCGGGTCTGTGCGTGATACGCTCTCGATTCTCGATCAGCTCATCGCGGGCAGTGAGGGCACGTCAGTGACGCTCGAACGCGCGACCGGCCTGCTCGGGTTCACAAGTGCAGAGCTGATCGATGAGGCCGTGCAGGCCCTCGGTTCGGGCGACTCGGCTGCGGCATTTGCTGCGACGGATCGCGTCGTGCAGACGGGGCAAGACCCGCGTCGTTTCGTCGAGGATCTGCTCGAGCGCCTGCGCGATCTGATCGTGATCTCGGCGACCACCGTTGAAGGGGCGTCTGCAGTCTTTCGTGGCGTGCCCGACGATCAGCTGGAACGCATGTTCAACCAGTCGCAGGTGTTCAGCTACGGTCAGCTTTCGCGCATTGCCGACGTCGTGAGCGGCACGCTCGACACGATGGTGGGTGCGACCGCGCCGCGCCTGCACCTCGAGCTGATGGTGGCGCGAGCGCTGCTCGCTACCGGGGTCGCTCCTGCGGTTGGTTCCGTGGCTGCCCCGACGGTCGCCTCTTCAGCTCCCTCGGCCGATGCGCCCGCCGCATCGGCTGCGCCCGCACCATCAGCTAACGCGGTCGACCTGATCGCGACGATGAAGTCGGCCCGCGAATTCTTGAAGAACGACGAATCGGGCACCTCCCGGCCGCCCATGGTTCCACTTGGCGGAGCCTCGAAGACTCTCGCAGAGCAGCCCTCAGCGGCGCCAGCAGCGCCAGCCCGCGAGCCTGAAGTGGCACCGACCCAACAGGCTCAGCCCGCTGCCCCGATCCAGGCAGAGGTGCCAAGCGCCCCTGCGGCCGAAGCAATAGGTCTCGACGAGTTGCTCGAGACCTGGCCAGACCTGCTCGACGAGTTGCTCGAGAGCGACCGCGAAGCCTGGAACGCGGTGCGCCAGGCACAACCCCTCGCGATCGAAGGCGAGATGCTGACGATCGGGTTCGCCTCGAAGGCAGATCTCGACGCGTTCAAGGCGAGTGGTGCGGGGCCCTTGCGCGAGGCGCTGGTGGGAGCCTTCGGCATCAGCGTGAAGTACATGCCGAGGCCGCTGCCACAGGGTGTGCGACCGATGTTCGCCGACCGCGAGGGCGGCGACGAAGCACCTCAGGAGCCCTCTCTAACGGCTGAGGCACCCGTGCCAGCGCCGCCGAGCACCCAAGCAGAACCCCCGGCATCGATTGCAGCCGACTCTGCAGCTGAAGCAACTGAGAGCTCGCGGCCCGAGCGGCTGCCGGGCGCCGAGATGACAGACCTTCCCGCGCCTCCTTCTGACGACTACTCAGAGCCCGACTACGAGCCCGAGCCTGACTACGAGCCCGAGCCCGAGCCCGAGCCTGATCCTGATCCTGATCCTGATCCTGATCCTGATCCTGAGCCTGATCCTGAGCCTGAGCCTGAGCCTGATCCTGAGCCTGATCCCGATCCTGAGCCCGAGCCTTTGTTTGGGCGCCCGCAAGCAGCGACCCCTGTTCCAGTGACGGCGCCAGCGCCGCAGACAGCGTCCGCATCGCCCACAGAAGAACCCAAACGTCGCGAATCACCAGGCTTCACCCGCTACGGCGAGTCAGTGGTGCGTGAGGTGCTGGGGGCCAGATTCGTCGAAGAACGCCCGCTCCCAGAGGGCTTCGAAAGGTAAGCAACGCACATGTACGACGGAATCGTTCAAGAGCTGATCGATGAGTTCGGTAGGCTCCCGGGAATTGGCCCCAAATCTGCCCAGCGCATCGCGTTTCATATTCTGCAGACCCAAAGCTTCGACGTATCGCACCTCGCCGAGCTGCTCACCGAAGTGCGCGAGCGCGTGCACTTCTGCGACCAGTGCGGCAACATTACCGAGCAAGAGCGATGCTCGATCTGTCGTGACCCACGCCGCGACCAGGGGCTCATCTGCGTGGTCGAAGAACCGAAAGACGTGGTGGCAATCGAACGCACGAGGCAGTTCCGTGGCCTGTACCACGTGCTCGGCGGTGCGATCAGTCCGATCGACGGCATCGGGCCAGACGATCTCAGCATCGCTCAGCTCATGCGTCGTCTCGCGCCTAGTGAGGGTGAAGAGCCTGTGCGCGAGGTGATCCTCGCTACTGACCCGAACCTTGAGGGCGAAGCAACCGCAGCCTACCTTTCGCGGCTGCTCACCGCGATCGAAGTGCCCGTCTCGCGTCTCGCATCGGGTCTGCCCGTCGGCGGCGACCTCGAGTTTGCCGACGAGGTGACCCTCGGGAGGGCATTCGAGGGGCGCACGAAGATGTCGTGACGGGCGCCGCCGTCGACCGATCCCGTCAAAATCGCTCGCTGTAGTGACAGAACGCTGCGCACCTCGCGTCACCCACCGCCCACCTACGCAATGCCTGCCTCTCGCGACTACTTATCCAGCCGTTGAGGCGCGCCAAAGGTGTAGAAAGCTGGGGTTTTCGGCACCTTTGCCGCCTTCCACTGGCCCACCTAGCCCGAAGCAGTTGTGCCGTCTGTCGAGTGTTCGGCGACGGTGAGCAAAACCGGACGCGTGAAGGTTTGAGGCGCCCCGAATCGGTGCTGCGAACGGCGTAACTTGTCGCTCACATGCCCGACCTGAGAAGGGTTCTCCACAGATTCGAGGGATTGGCCGTGAAGCGGCATCGGCTGCGCGCATACTGAGGATCATGTCGAGACCACCTCAGCCGCTGCCTCCCGAGCTCGGCGTCGTATTTACCTGGGGTGAGGCCCGTCGAGCCGGCGTCGGATCGCGCCGACTTCTCGGGGCTGACGTTGAACGAGTTTTCGGGGGTGTGTATCGTCGACGAGATCGCCTGTCTCGCCAACCTCGAGGTTTGCATCGACTAGGCGTGTCAGCCTGGGAACATCGAGTGCTTGCCGAGAGCGTCGGCAGATACCTTCCGAAGAATCATTTCTTCTCGGGACGAACGGCAGCTGCGATCTGGGAGCTGCCGATTTCTTTGAAACCCGAAGACTCCCTCGAGGTCGCTACGTTCGCACCCAGGCGTGCGTCAGAAGACCAGCGGCTCGCAGCCCGCACCGTGCGCCCGCATCTCGCCCGAGTGGTGCTGCGCAAGGGGATTCGGGTCACCGACCCCGCGACGACATGGGCGATGCTGGCGCCGACGCTCTCGTTTGAGGGCGGGGTGGCGCTTGGTGACGCAGTCATCAGGAGACCTCGGATTCCCGGTACCCAGCGCCTCAAGCGCGAGCCGCATGCCCAACTCGCGGAGCTCGAAGCGGCTGCCAACGCCGCCAGGCGCCCGGGGTCAGTGCTGCTTCGAAGAATGCTCCCGCTGCTTGTGACGCAGAGTGCGTCTGCACCTGAGACACACCTTCGGCTTCGGCTCAACGAATGGGGAGCACCCACGCCGGTGCTCGACCATGATGTATTCGATGATCACGGCCTGCTGCTGGGCTGTAGCGAGTTCGCCTACCCAGAGCTGCGCCTGGCTTTGGAGTATGAAGGTGCACATCACCTCACAGAGTTCGCACAGTGGAATCGCGACATCGAAAAATATCAGCACTATGCCCAGGCGGGGTGGGAATCGTTGCGGGTGACGGGGGAGTTGCTCTATTCGCGGCGCGACGCTCTTCGACGTCAGATCTTCGAAGCGATCGAGCGTCGTTCGCGCCAGTTTGGGTTGAGCCGAGCGGGGCCTTGAGAAGCGGCAAAGGCGCGATTTTCGGCTTCATAACGCAACTTTACTGCTTCCCGACAACGCAAGTAACAATAGGGGCGAACAGCGCCAGCGCATATGCATGGCGATAGACTAAAAGCTGGCATATATTTGGGCCACACACAGAGGAGGCGCGCGTGGCATTGATCGTGCAGAAGTTCGGCGGATCCTCGGTTGCCGATGCCGAAAGCATCAAGCGCGTCGCCAAGCGCATCGTCGAAACCCGTCGCGCGGGCAACGACGTGGTCGTCGCAGTGAGCGCGATGGGCGACACGACCGACGAGCTGCTCGACCTCGCCGCAGAGGTCACGCCGATTCCGGCGCCCCGCGAGCTCGACATGCTGCTGACCGCGGGCGAACGCATCTCGATGGCGCTGCTCGCGATGGCGATCAAGGGCATGGGTGTTGACGCGCTCTCGTTCACGGGCAGCCAGGCCGGCATGATCACCACCGCTGAGCACGGCTCGGCGAAGATCGTCGACGTCACCCCGCGCAGAGTACGCGAGGCGCTCGACGAGGGATCAGTCGCGATCGTCGCAGGGTTTCAGGGTTTCAACCGCGGCACCGGTGACATCACCACGCTGGGGCGCGGGGGATCCGACACAACAGCTGTGGCCCTGGCCGCCGCGCTTGATGCCGACGTGTGCGAGATCTACACCGACGTCGACGGCATCTACACAACCGACCCTCGCGTCGTTTCGCGGGCCCGCAAGATCAACTCGATCACCTCGGAAGAGATGCTCGAGCTTGCCGCGTCGGGCGCGAAGGTGCTGCACCTGCGCGCCGTAGAGTACGCGAGGCGCCACGGCGTCGCACTGCATGTTCGCTCGTCGTTCTCGAACGACGAGGGCACAATCGTCTACGACCCGACGAAGGGTCACCCGAAGGGGGAAAAGGTGGAAGAGCCGATCATCACAGGTATCGCCTTCGAGAAGAACGAGGCAAAGGTGACCGTCGGCGGTGTGCCCGACGTGCCCGGCAAGGCCGCGCAGATTTTCGAGCTGGTCGCGAAGACGAACGCGAACATTGACATGATCGTGCAGAACGTCTCTGCCGAGAACCGCACCGATATCTCGTTCACCGTACCCCTCACCGAGGGCCGCCGGGTCGTCGAGGCGCTTGAGGCGGAGCGCGAGCTGATCGGCTATGCGCGGCTGCAGTACGACGACCAGATCGCCAAGGTCGCCGTCGTCGGTGCGGGTATGCGCGACGCGTCGGGCGTCTCTGCGCAGCTGTTCCGCGCGCTGTTCGACGCGGGCATCAACATCGAGATGATCTCGACGAGCGAGATTCGCATCTCGGTCGTGACTCGCGCCGACGTGATGGAAGACGCGGTGCGCGCGCTGCACACCGCCTTCGGCCTCGATGCAGACACCGAAGCCATCGTTCACGCAGGCACCGGACGCTAGGAGCACAGCCATGACCGCCCAGTTCAACGTTGCTGTCGTCGGTGCGACCGGTCAGGTCGGCACCGTCATGCGCGGCCTGCTCGAGCAGCGCGACTTTCCGATCGCATCCCTACGCCTCTTTTCGAGCGCCCGCTCGGCCGGCACCACGATCGAGTTTCGCGGCGAGCAGATCACCGTCGAAGACGTAGAGACGGCTGATCCCGCTGGCATCGACATCGCGCTGTTCTCTGCTGGCGGCGCAGCTTCACGAGAGTACGCGCAGAAGTTCGCCGACGCGGGCGCGATCGTAATCGATAACTCGAGCGCCTGGCGCATGGACCCCACGGTGCCACTCGTCGTCAGCGAGGTGAACCCGCACGCAATGGATGGCGTGATCGAGGCCCGCAGCGGCATTATCGCCAACCCCAACTGCACCACGATGGCGGCGATGCCCGCGCTCAAGGCCCTCGACGAGGCCGCCGGCCTCGAGCGCCTGATCGTCACGACCTTTCAGGCGGTGTCGGGCTCAGGGCTCGCGGGCGCCCGCGAGCTCGCTGGTCAGGTGACCGCTGCCCTCGAACAGGGTGGCATCGAGAGTCTGGTGCACGACGGCAGCGCGATCGAGTTTCCCGCACCCGAGATCTACGCCAAGACCATCGCCTTCGATGTGCTGCCGCTTGCCGGCTCGATCGTTGACGACGGTGAGGGCGAGACCGACGAAGAGAAGAAGCTTCGCAACGAGAGCCGCAAGATTCTCGAACTGCCAGAGCTGCGCGTCTCGGGCACCTGCGTGCGAGTGCCCGTGTTCACCGGGCACTCCCTCTCGATCAACGCAGAGTTTGCGAACGAGATCTCGGCTGATCGCGCGCGCGAGGTGCTCTCGAGCGCTCCCGGCGTCGAGCTGAGCGATGTGCCTACTCCGCTCGAGGCCGCGGGTAACGACCCGTCGTATGTCGGTCGTATTCGCGAGGATCAAAGCGCCCCGGCGGGCCGAGGTCTTTCGATGTTCATCTCGAACGACAACCTGCGCAAGGGCGCCGCGCTGAACGCCGTGCAGATCGCCGAGGTTGTTGCCGCTCGCCTGGCGAGCTGAGCTCTTCGTAACAATAGTGCGCGATCGGCAGCCTCGACATGAAGAAGGCCGCATATCGCGCACTATTGCCGTGGCTTGCGTGACGATGGAGCATCGCGTTCGCGGTTCGGCTGTTGCCAAGCTGTTGTGTTGGCGCTGAATCTAACGCTCGGCCTCAAGGGTGATGAGGCTCGCCTCTGGGCGGCAAGCGAACCGGATCGGCGCATACACCGACGCTCCGAGGCCCGCGCTGACGTTCAGGAATGCCGCGTGCTCGGCGTCGTACCACACGCTCAGGCCGCGCGCCTGCTGCACCGGCAGGTCACAGTTCGAGGTGAGCGCACCAACGCCTGGCATGCGCACCTGACCGCCGTGAGTATGACCAGCGAAGATCGCCGAGACCTTGCGGTCGAGCAGCTGGCCGAGCGCGTGCTGGTAGGGGGCGTGCACCACGCCGAGGCGGGTTGCGGCTTGCTCCGATCCCTCAGGCAGGCTCTCGATTGACGCGTCAAGCGCTGCAACGTCGTCGTAGCCGATATGGGGGTCGTTCAGGCCGATGAGCTCAATCTCGGTGCCGCGAAGCGTAAGCCGCCGCGCCCGATTGTTCAGGTCGATGAAGCCGAGTTCGGTCATGCCACGAGTCAGCGCCTCGTTGTCGAGGTCAGGCGATCGCTTGCCGGTTCTGCTCGGGGCGTTCAAGTAGACGAACGGGTTCTTCGCGATCGGCGAGTAATAGTCGTTCGAGCCGTGCACAAACACCGTCGGAATCTCAGCCTCTGCGACCGCGCTCAGCGTGTGCAGTAGCGGCCCCCGAGCGAGGCGGTGGCCCATCAGGTCGCCGGTGAGCACCACCAGATCGGGGCGCAGCTCGACGAGGCCACGCACCCACTCGATCTTTCGGTGCTGCCAGGGCGCGAGATGCAGGTCGCTCAGCTGGAGCACCCTCAGGGGCGCCGAGCCCTCGGGCAGCACAGGCAGCGTGTGCCTGCGCAGCGTGAACAGGCGAGGCTCAACCAGAGTCGACCAGGCGGCGACGCCGAGGGCTGCGGTGAGCAGCCCTCGGCCGATCCTGCTTCTTATGAACACTTGACGTACAGAGTGACTTGGTTTGCAGGATTCGCAGCCTGGCCCTCACCGGGGTTGACGCTCTCAACGTTGCGGTTGTTGAGGTTGGGCGGCGGGCTCCCCGGTGCAGGGGGTGAACACGCAACGTCGACGTTGGTAAACCCGGCGCTCACGAGTGCCGCCTGTGCGTCGCTGGCCTTCTGCCCCACAAGCCCGCTCGGAATCACCTTCAATGCGCCGTTGCTGACGTAGACGGTGATGTCAGAGCCGCGACCCGCTTCTCCGGTGGGGTTCGTGCTCGCCACAAGACCCGCAGCGACGTTCGAGTCGACCTCGCCACCGTTCACCACACCGAATCCGGCCGCAGTCAGAATCTGCTCTGCCTCGGCGTACGACTTGCCGGTGACATCGGGAACGCCGACCATCACCCGCTCGGTCGCGGTGCGCGGCGGATCGGGGAACTCTGTGCCGCCGTAGATGCGGTCGGCCGCGTCCATCGCGGCGTTATAGATTGCGCGCTCGGGGCGGCCGAGGCCCGTACTGTTCAGCGAGACTTTGCCCACGACGTTGCCGGTCCAGACCGCGGTTGCGACAGTGCTGCTGCCGCCGGTGTTCCAGCGATCAACGGCGCTGTCGGTGGTGCCCGACTTGCCGAAGTGCGGAATGCCGTAGTTCGAGCGCGAGTGCGACATGGTGCCGTTGCGCACCACGCCCTGCAGCGCGTAGAGCACGCCCGCCGCGACATCGGGCGAGAGCGCCTCGCCGCACTTGCTCTTCGTGAAGTTCACCTCTTTGCCCTCGGCGTCGGTGATCGCGTCGATCGGAACCGGGGTGCAGAAGACGCCGTTCGCGGCGAAGGCAGCGTTGGCAGCCGCCATGGTCAGGGGCGCGATCTCGTCGGTGCCCGCGAATGCGAGCGACGGCACGATGGTCAGATTGCGCGTGCCTGCGTTCGAGGTGCCACTGTCTTCGGGCATCTCGATTGCGCGGTGCACGCCGAGGCTCTCGGCGAGCTTTACCGTGTCGCAGAGGTCGAGCTTCTGCTGCATCGAGACGAACACACCGTTGAGTGACTGCGCGGTGCCGTTCATGACAGTGGTGTTGCCAGGTGCCTCGCCGGCATCGTTCTTGAACGTGTAGTTGCCCCCGCCATAGACGCCGCCGAGGCAGCTCGCCCTGAACGAGTTGAGGCTCACGGTGCGACCGTTGCCGTTCACGCTGTCGTTCACGGAGTTGCCGGCTCGAATCCACTCGGCAAGCGTGAACACCTTCATGGTCGAGCCGACCTGGAAGCCGCTCGAACCACCGTATTCATAGTCGGTGTTGTAGTTGATGCTCGTGTAGCCGGGGTTCGCAGCGAGCACGTCTGGATCGGCGCTGAACGGCCTGTTCTGCGCCATCATGAGTACGCGCCCGGTGCCGGCCTGCACGCTCGAAGCGGCGGCGCCGATGTCGATGCCATCCATGGTCTGCGGAATATTGCCGCGGATCGCGCCGAGCGTCTCAGCCTGCATGTCGAGGTTGATCGTCGTCATGATCTGGTAGCCGCCGCGCAAGAAGTTGAAGTGGCGCTCTTCGGGGGTGTTGCCAAACGCCGGGTCGAGCTCGATGTAGCGCTGCACGTAGTCGCAGAAGTGGCCAAGGCCATAGTTCGTCTCGGCGACCGAACAGCCCGACTCGCGATAGGTGCGATTCGGCACAACATCGGTGGCGACAGTATCGTCGTACTGCTGCTGCGTAATACGCTTCGCGTCGAGCATGCGCTTCAGCACGTAGTCGCGGCGTACCTGATTATCTGGAATGTTCTCGTCGGTGCTGAGGTTCAGGTCTGACGGAAACTGCACGATGGCGATGAGGCTCGCAGCTTCACCGAGGGTGAGGTCTTTCGCCGGCTTGCCGTAGTACGACTGCGCGGCCGATTCGATGCCATAGATGTTGCGGCCGAAGAGCGCGATGTTGAGGTAGCCGAGCAGAATCTCGTCTTTCGAGTACTTCTTCTCGATGCTGACCGCATAACGAATCTCTTGCAGCTTGCGCTCAGTGGTCTGAGCCATGGCCTCGTCATACGCCTTCTCGCGCTCATCCTCGTCGATAATCGCCTCGGCGCGCTGCACCAGCACGTTGCGAACGTACTGCATCGTGATGGTCGACGCGCCGCCCGCATCGCTGCCCTTCAGCTGGCCGAGCACCGCGCGGCCGAGGCCGAGCACGTCGACACCGTTGTGCGTGTAGAAACGCGGATCCTCTGTCGAAACCGCTGCGTCCTTCACATACTGCGAGATCGCGTCCCAGCCGACCATCTCACGGTTTTGCGCGAAGAAGTCGGCGAGCTTCACATCCTCGCCAGCGGAGTTCTTCGCAAGAATCGTTGATGGCTGCGCGAGCTGGCCCGGGTCGAGATGGCCTGGCAAGTTCTCGAAGACGCTGATGGCCGAGTTCGCGGCGTAGCCGCTGATAGCCACGACGGGCGTGACCGCGACGGTGACGAGCACGCCTGCAACGACGCTCATGATGATGGCGCCGAGAAAGCCGCCGATTGCGCCACTGGGGGTGCGGGGCTTGGCAGTGCGTACGTTGCCGCCGCGGGCACCCGAGTTGGAAGACGATGAAGCCATAAGATTAAGCGTAAGCGACGTGGCTGAGAATTTCGCACGCCCGCGCGGTGCGAGCAGCCCCGCAGCACTCGCCAGGTGTGCTGCGAGGCTGGCCCACGCAATACCCAAGAAGACAACCAAAGGAGCGCCCGATGAGTGAATCGGCCGAGAACGGCGGTGGCACCGAGTCGCCCAAGTGGGAGTACTTTGTGACCCCACTGCTGCTGCACAACGAGGCAACCATTCTGAACAACTGGGGTGCCCAGGGGTGGGAGCTCGTGCAGATCATTGAGGGCCCCGCTGGCGGCAACGTCGCATATTTGAAGAGAAAGGGCTGAGCATGTCAGTCATCGAAGAACGCCTGCGCGAGCTGGGCTACGAAGTTCCCAAGGTCGCAGCCCCAGTGGCCGCGTATGTGCCGGCACTGCGCCGTGGCAACCTCATCTACACGAGCGGTCAGCTTCCGTTCGTAGAGGGTGCGCTGCCGAAGACCGGCAAGGTGGGTGCTGAGGTTTCGCCTGAAGAGGCCGAGGATCTCGCGCGCCAGTGCGCGCTCAACGGTCTCGCTGCGGCCCGCGGAGTGCTCGGCTCGCTCGACAAGATCACCCAGGTCGTGAAGGTCACCGCGTTCGTCGCGTCTGACCCGTCGTTCACCGGCCAGCCCGCGGTCGCGAACGGCGCCTCGGTGTTCCTCGGTCGCGTCTTCGGCGATACCGGCATCCACGTTCGCTCGGCAGTCGGCGTTTCGGTGCTGCCGCTCGATGCACCCGTTGAGATCGAGTTCGTGTTTGAAACCTCGGAGTAGTTGTTCTTGACCGAAGCCGAGACGGCTTCGGCGCCAGCTCGTACGAAGGCCAGAAATGGCCTTCGTTTTGAACGAACTGCGCCCGTCGAGATCGAGTTCGTATTCGAGACTTCCGAGTAGCGTTCACTCAATAAAGAGGGGCGAGGATCACGCGGTGTGATCCTCGCCCCTCTTGTATGTGTGGGCTACTGCTTTGCCGCAGCCTGCTCCTCGCGAACTCGCAGCGAAATCGTCTGCATGACTGCCGTATCGGCGAGCGTCGTGGTGTCGCCGATCTCCTTGCCCTCGGCTGCCTGCTTGAGAAGACGACGCATGATCTTGCCCGAGCGCGTCTTCGGCAGCTCGTTCACGACGAACACCTGCCGGGGCCTTGCGATCGCACCGATCTGCGCGGCCACGTGCTTCTTGAGCTCGGCTTCGGCCTCGGCCTCGCTGAGTAGTTTCTGCTGCGACTTCAGAATGACGAAGGCTACGACTGCCTGACCAGTGGTTTCGTCGTCTGCACCAACCACGGCGGCCTCGGCGACCGCGTGATGCTCGACGAGCGACGACTCGATCTCGGTGGTCGAGAGTCGGTGCCCTGAGACGTTCATCACGTCATCAACGCGCCCGAGCAGCCAGACATCACCGTCTTCGTCGACTCTCGCGCCGTCGCCGGCGAAGTACTGGTCGCCGAACTTCTCCCAGTAGGTGTCGATGAAACGTTGATCGTCACCCCAGATAGTGCGCACCATCGAGGGCCACGGGTGCCTGATCGTGAGCAGCCCGCCCTGGCCGCGATCGACACGGTTGCCATCGTCATCGACCACGTTCACATCGATGCCGGGCTGCGCAGCCTGCGCGCTGCCGGGCTTGAGGTTCGTCAGGCCAGGTAGGGGAGCGATCATGATCGCGCCGGTCTCGGTCTGCCACCAAGTGTCGACGATGGGCGCGTTGCCGGCGCCGATGACCTCGTGATACCAGCGCCATGCCTCGGGGTTGATGGGTTCGCCAACCGAGCCGAGCACGCGAATGCTCGACAGGTCGTACTGTTCTGGAACCTGGCGGCCCACCTTCATGCACGAGCGAATCGCGGTGGGCGCGGTGTAAAGAATCGAGACCTTGTACTTCTCGACGATCTGCCACCAGCGACCCCAGTCGGGGGTATCCGGGGTGCCCTCGTAGATCACCTGGGTGGCGCCGTTCGCGAGCGGCCCGTAGACCACGTAGCTGTGGCCGGTGACCCAGCCGACATCTGCGGTGCACCAGTAGACGTCGGTTTCGGCCTTCAGGTCGAAGACGTCGCGATGCGTGGCTGATGCCTGGGTCAGGTAGCCGCCGCTCGTGTGCAGAATGCCCTTCGGTTTGCCAGTCGTGCCGCTCGTGTACAGGATGAAGAGTGGATTCTCTGCGGGGAAGCCCTTTGCGGTGTGCTCGCCGTCGTAGGCCGAGATCTCGTCGTGCCACCACAGATCGCGACCGGCCTGCATCTCGACCTCGTTGCCACCGCGCTTGACGACGAGCACCTTCTTGACGGTGCTCGCCTTGCCGTCGGTGTTGTCGAGCCGCAGGGCGTCGTCGACGGTGGGCTTGAGTGCCGAGACGCGGCCCTTTCGGTGGCCGCCGTCGGCGGTAATGACGAGTTCGGCCTCGGCGTCATCGATGCGGCTCCTGAGACTCTCCGCGCTGAACCCGCCGAAGACGACCGAGTGGGCCGCGCCGAGGCGTGCGCAGGCGAGCATCGCAATGACGGTCTCGGGGATCATCGGCATGTAGATCGCGACCCGGTCGCCCTGCTCGACGCCGAGCGCGGTGAGCATGTTTGCCGCGCGCTTCACCTCGTGAGTCAGCTCGCCGTAGGTGTAGGTGCGGGTATCGCCCGGCTCCCCTTCGAAGTAGAGCGCCACGCGGTCACCGATTCCGGCGGCGACGTGCCGGTCGAGACAGTTCGCGGCGACATTGAGCTCGCCGTCTTGAAACCACTTGGCGAACGGCGGGTTCGACCAGTCGAGCACCTCGGTGAAGGGCTTCGTCCACTGCAGTTCGCGGGCGCGACCCGCCCAGTAGCCTTGGGGGTCTTCGGCGGCCTTCCAGTAGACCGCCGGGTCGTTCAGATTCGCCTGGGCCTTGAACTCCGCGCTCGGGGGGTAGCTTTCTACCTCGAGCGAGTAGCTTTCGATCGTGCCGTTAGCGGTCGTGTCTGACATATGCGCCGTCACCCTCTGTTCTGCGCACCCCTGTGTGCGCGTGGATCCAGCGTAAAATATATTCTTCGCCGCGGCAAGCTTTGGTGCTCTGCATTTCGCGCGCGTGTGCGGTGGGGGTGCCAACGCGATAATCGGTCGCAGTACCGCTCATGAAGGCCGACTTGTCGCTCACAAGCCGGCCAAATCAGGGTTCTCCACAGATATCTGGGAGTGGTCAGGCCAGGGCGCCGGCAGGGTGTTGGCTTGCCGTATGTATGTAGCGAGATCGGGCGATCCGCCCGCGCACCTGAGCCCCACGCGGCAGTCGATTTGGCAGGCCCCGGCGGTGCCCGCTGCGCCACGAAGTTCTGCGCTCAGCGTTGAAGCAGCTCGAGCGTTTGGTGGGCTGCTGTCGATGCTCGACTGGCCTGAGCTGCGCGATGTGCTGATTCACGTGGTCGGAGGTGAGGGACAGCTGTGGTTTGACTACGGGGGCCGTCTGCGTCAGTTGCCCGAGTGGCGGGCCTCGCCCGAAGCAGTGCGTGCGACGGCGGTCGGGCTGATCGCGGCTGGGGGCAGACATCTTGACGAACTGAATCCCTGCGCCGACGTGCGCCTCGGCGACGGAATTCGCGTGCACGCCGTGCTGCCGCCGGCGAGCGTGACGGGCGCGGCGATATCGATTCGGGTGCCGAGGATCGCCCCGCTCGATTTCGCACAGCTCACCTCTGCGGGTTTCTGCAACTCGAGGCAGCGGGAGCTGCTGAGTTCGGCCGTGGCCGGGCACTCGAACCTGCTGGTCACCGGGAGCACCGGAAGCGGGAAGACCACCGTGCTCGCCGCGCTGCTCGATCTTGTTCCTGAGCACGAGCGCGTAATCACCATTGAAGACGTCGCCGAACTGCGGCTCACGCATCGGCACTGGGTGGCGCTCGAAGCCAGGCAGGCCAATAGCGAAGGAGTCGGTGCGCTGTCGCTCGACCGATTGCTGCGTGAGGCGCTACGCATGCGGCCCGACCGCATCGTGCTGGGGGAGTGCCGCGGACCAGAACTCTTGACCCTGCTCACCGCACTCAACACCGGGCACAACGGGGGTGCCGGTACGCTGCACGCCTCGAGCCTCACCGATGTACCTGCAAGGCTCGAGGCCCTCGGAGCGCTCGGCGGGTTATCAGCCGCCGCGCTCGCTCGCCAGGTGTGCGCGGCCCTGCACTTCGTGTTGCATCTCGAGCGAACCGCAACCGGATCGCATCGCCTCGTCGCGATCGGCAAATTTCTGCTTCGTGACGGCGTGCTCAGCATCACGGAGGTTGCGTGATGCCGCGATGGGGCCGTGCTGGGGGAGCCGGGGCCGCTGAAGGTCGGCGTGAGGTCTCAGCCGAAGAGAAGGCACGATCTGTTGCGGTGACGGCAGCGCTGCGGGCCGCGTCGCTTCTCGGCGGTGGTGTTCCCTCGGCCAAAGTCTGGCGGGTGCTCGGAGAAGAGCCTGGCGCACCTGACGAGTTGGCCGATATTGCCGGCCGCATAGCTGCAGGGCAGTCGAGTGAGGCCGCGCTCGCCGCCGTCGGCGACCCTGAGTGGCGGGTGCTTGCGGCTGCCTGGTCGCTGGCGCTGCAGAGCGGTGCACCGATCGCGCGTACGCTCGATCGAATTGCCGAGGCGCTCGTGTCGCTCGAACGGGTCGGCAATCGGCGCTCCGTGCTGCTCGCTGGCCCACGCGCCACGGTGAGGCTGGTGAGCGCGCTGCCGCTCGTCGCAATGCTGTTTGGCGCGATTCTCGGCTTCGACCCGATTGCGGTGATGCTGAGCCCGGCCGGCGCGGTGCTCGGGGTGCTCGGTGGGGTGCTGCTGCTCGTCGGGGTGCGCTGGGCGAAGCTGCTCACCGACCGGCTTGCCGCGGCGGAGTGGGTGTCGGGCCTCGAGTGCGAGCTGTGCTGGATCGCTCTCTCTGGTGGGGCGTCGCAGCAAGCGGCACTGCGCGACGTGGCTGATCGGGCGGATGCTTTCGCGGTGACCTGGGTGCGGCTCGGCACGCTCAGACGCGACGGTGCGGTGCAGCAGGTGCTTCGGGCGGCGACCGCGCACGGCACCCCGGCGGGATCAATGCTCTTGGTCGAAGCGGCGGCCGCTCGTGCGCGTACGCTGGCTGAGCTCGAGCGGCAGGCGGAGCGGCTGGCGGTGAGCGTGCTGCTGCCGATCGGAGTGTGCGTGCTGCCGTCGTTCATCGTGCTCGGCGTGCTGCCCGTGCTGCTGGCCGTTATGGGGTCGCTGGGGCCGATCTCGTAGCGCTCCATTGCCGGTTCCGCGGCCCGCTTCTGCCGGCCTGCAGCTGCTTGGGTGGGAGGTGCCCTTCACCTAGTTTGTCGCTCACAGCTTCTCCATTTCACTGCTTCTCCACAGATTTCGAGCAATTTCGCGAAACGCCGTCTGCGCCCTCGAAGACACCCGCACCATGGGTGCAGAGAGATCGGCGCTGGGCCGATCCAACGAATATTGGAGCACACACATGAGAGCCAAACTTTCTGCACTTTCTGCCTCGCTCGACCACATCGCAAAGCTTCGAGACGCACCGCGAGGCAAGGCGGAGCAAGGGCTGCAAGCCGACGAGGGTGCTGTCACCGCGGAGTATGCGGTGGTCATTATGGGCGCCGTGGCCTTTGCCGGGGTGCTCGTCGCCATCATGAGATCTGGGGAGGTGCGCGCATTTCTGCTCAATCTGGTCGAACAGGCGCTCAGCTCGGCGGGTTGAAGCGAAGAAGCTCCAGCAGTGAGAGCACGCCGTGCACTTCGAGTTGGCGGCGGCGTTTAGCTGATGCGCACAGCGAACGGGGCTCGGTGACGGCAGAGTTCGCGGTGGCGCTTCCCGCAGTGTTGCTGGTGTTGCTGCTCGCGATTGGGGCGGTGATGCTCTCCGCACAGCGGTTGAGTCTCAGCTCAGCCGCGGCGCAGATGGCGCGTCATGAAGCTCGGGGTGACGCCGCGGCTGCGGCCGCCGTGTTCGGTGGGCTGAGCATGCGCGGGGGCGTGGCCGTGCATAGATCCGGCCAGGGGCAGCTGCACTGTGTCACGCTGAGCGCCACTCCGGTTGGCGGTGCGCTCTCAGTTATCAGCGTCACCGGGCGAGGGTGTGCGGCGGTGAGCGAGGCGGGTTCATGAGTCACCGAGGCAATGGCCTGGGCGACGGTGCTCACAAGGTCAGATCGTGAGCGCCCCCGCACTGCTCGGCGTCGCGGCCGCAACCCTTGCTCTGGCGCTCCCTATTATTGGGGCCGCTGCTGCGCTTGATGCTGCCGAGCGCGCTGCCGGAGCCGCAGATGCGGCGGCCCTGGCTGCGGCAGACGCCGCCCTTGGGTGGATCGACAGTGATCCTTGCGCAATCGCAGAAACGGTGACGAGCGCCGCCGATGTGCATCTCGAAAGCTGCGATGTGAACCTGGAAAGCGGCCAGGTTCGCATCAGCGTCAGCGTGCAGACTATGTTCGGGAGAGTCACGGAGCGTGCACACGCAGCGCCCTCAGTGGCATAGAGTGGTGCCCCAGAACCGCATCACACAATTGATTACGTTGAGAAGGAGCGCTGTGGGCGCGAAGAAACTCGTCATCGTGGAGTCACCGACCAAGGCAAAAACCATTGGCGGCTACCTTGGTGACGACTACGAGGTCATTGCATCGGTCGGGCATATTCGTGACCTCGCCGAACCCTCTGAGCTGCCCACAGAGCTCAAGAAGGGGCCGTTCGGCAAGTTCGCCGTCGATGTCGACCAAGACTTCGCTCCTTATTATGTGGTCAACGCGAACAAGAAGAAGACGGTCACCGAGCTCAAGCGGGCCCTGAAAGATGCGGACGAGCTGTGGCTCGCAACTGATGAGGACCGCGAGGGTGAGGCGATCGCCTGGCACCTGCTCGAGGTGCTGAAGCCGAAGGTGCCCGTGCGTCGAATGGTGTTTCACGAGATCACCAAGGACGCGATCGAACAGGCGAAGGCCAATACGCGCGATATCGATTTCGCTCTCGTTGACGCCCAAGAGACCCGTCGCATTCTCGACCGCCTGTACGGCTACGACATCTCGCCGGTGCTCTGGCGCAAGGTCGCGCCGAAGCTTTCGGCTGGGCGCGTGCAGTCAGCCGCCACCCGCATCGTGGTCGACCGCGAGCGCGAGCGCATGGCATTCGTTGCGGCGGAATACTGGGATCTCACCGCGAGCTTCAAGCCCGGTGCAGACGCGGTCGATGCCGCGCAGTTCGAGGCACGCCTCGTGCGCCTCGACGGCGAACGGCTCGCGACGGGTTCTGATTTCAACGACTCCGGCGAGCTGAAGCCGAAGTCGCAGCAGGCCGGCGTCGTACTGTTGCCGCAGGCTCGCGCACAAGCGCTCGCCGCTGCCCTAGCTGACGCCGCCTCGGCGAAGGTGCTCTCGATCGAGGCCAAGCCGCACACCCGCCGCCCCGCGCCGCCGTTCACCACGTCGACGCTGCAGCAGGAGGCGTCGCGCAAGCTGCGCTATAGCTCGCGCCAGACCATGTCGCACGCGCAGTCGCTCTATGAGAACGGCTACATCACCTATATGCGTACCGACTCGCCGACGCTCTCGAAGCAGGCGATCTCTGCGGCGCGCAAGCAGGCCGCAGAGTTGTACGGTGCCGCCACGGTTCCCGATGCCCCGCGCGTCTACACGGGCAAAGCCAAGGGGGCACAGGAGGCGCACGAGGCTATTCGCCCCGCGGGCGACACCTTTGCCCGCCCGAGTGAGCTCAAGAACAAGCTCAACCGGGGTGACTACGACCTCTACGAGCTCATCTGGAAGCGCACGGTCGCGAGCCAGATGGCCGACGCGAAGGGCTCGACCGACACCGTCACGCTCGGTGCTTCGATCGCCGATGCAGCCTCGAAGAGTGGCACCGCGGCAGCCGAGTTCACCGCGAGTGGCACCGTCATCACCTTCCCCGGCTTCTTGCTCGCGTACGAAGAGGGCAAAGACGAAAAGCGCGGCGCAAAGGATCAAAGCGTCGAGCTGCCGCAGCTTGCCGAGGGTCAGACCCTCGCTGTCATCGATCCCGAGGCCAAGGGCCACGAGACGAGCCCGCCGCCGCGCTTCACCGAGGCGAGCCTGACCAAGCGCCTCGAAGATCTCGGCATCGGTCGCCCCTCGACCTACGCGGCGATCATCGGCACGATCACCGACCGCGGTTACGTCACGAAGAAGGGGCAGGCGCTGGTTCCAAGCTGGATCGCCTTCTCGGTCGTGCGCCTGCTCGAAGAGCACTTCGCCGCCCTCGTCGACTACGACTTCACCGCAGAGATGGAGGGCGACCTCGACCGTATTGCGGCCGGCGACGCCGAGCGGGCGGCCTGGCTGCGCGACTTCTACTTCGGCAGCGACAACCACCCCGGTCTGCGCGGCGTGGTCGATAACCTCGGCGAGATTGACGCGCGCGCGATCAACACCATTCGCATCGACGACGAGATCTCGCTGCGCAACGGCAAGTACGGCCCCTACCTCGAGGTCTTCGACGAGAAGTGCGAGGTCGGTGAAGACGGTGCGCTGAAGCCGCGCAGCGTGAACATTCCCGACGGGCTCGCCCCGGACGAGCTCACTGCTGCCCGCGCGCACGAGCTCGCCGACGCCGAGCCGCTAGAAGACCGCATCGTTGGCCTGCACCCCGTCACGGGCAAGCGCATCGCGGCGAAGAACGGTCGCTTCGGCCCCTACGTGACCGAGCTGCCCGATGAGGGCGAAGAGCTGCCGAAGGGCGTCAAGGCGCGCACGGCCTCGCTCTTCAAGAGCATGGATCCCGCGACCGTCGATCTTGACACTGCAGTGGCATTGCTCGACCTGCCCCGTGTGGTGGGAACTGATGATGAGGGTGTCGAGATCACCGCGCAGAACGGTCGCTACGGCCCGTATCTCAAGAAAGGCACTGAGACTCGCACACTGCCGAGCGAAGACGCGATCTTCTCGATCGATCTCGCCGGGGCGCTCGAGCTGCTCGCTCAGCCGAAGTACGGCGCGCGCAAGGCTGCTTCGGCGCTCAAGGAGTTCGACGCAGACCCGGTGAGCGGCAAGCCGATCAAGGTAAAAGACGGGCGTTTCGGCCCCTACGTCACTGACGGCGAGACGAATGCCACGATCCCTCGTGGCGATAGCGTCGAAGAGATCACCTTCGAGCGCGCCGCCGAGCTGCTCGCGATCAAACGAGCGAAGGGGCCTGTCAAGAAGAAGGCACCCGCGCGCAAGGCCACAGCGAAGAAAACCGCCGCGAAGAAAACCGCGGCAAAGAAGACCGCCGCGAGCGGCACAAAGACGGTTGATCCGGTTCGCGCAGCCGCGGCAAAGAAGGCGGCCGCGACCCGCAAAGCGAATGCCGAGCGCCGTGCCGCCGAGGCCGCGGCCGTAGCGGCAGCCTCGGGCCAGTGACGATGGCAGGCCTCTTCATCACGTTCGAGGGTGGTGACGGCGCGGGCAAGACCACCCAGTCGAAGCTTCTCGCCACCTGGTTAGAGCAGCGCGGCTACGAGGTCGTGCACACGCGAGAACCCGGTGGCTCGAGCCTCGGCGATTCGGTGCGCAATGTGCTGCTGCACGGCGGGCACGTGTACGAGCGCGCCGAGGCGCTGCTCTATGCCGCCGACCGCGCACAGAACATTGCCGAGGTCGTGAGGCCAGCACTCGAGCGCGGCGCTGCGGTGGTGCAGGATCGCTACATCGACTCGTCGCTGGCGTACCAGGGTGCCGGCAGGCCGCTGCCGCAAGACGAGGTTCGCCGCATCAACGAGTGGGCAACCGGCGGCCTCTGGCCCGCGCTCACCGTTCTGCTCGACATGAACCCAGAGGTTGCGATTGCTCGGCGCGAGGCGGCCGGCCAGAAGGCCGATCGGCTCGAGCGCGAGGCCGCGGAGTTTCATCTGCGGGTGCGTGCCGAATACCTGAAGCTTGCTTCTGTCGAGCCCGAGCGCTTTCTCGTGCTCGACGCCACAAGGCCGGTTGAAGAGTTGCACGAGCAGATTGCGGCTCGCGTCGCTCCGCTCGTAGACGGATAGCCCGTGCCGGCGAGCGAGCAGGGCGGCGAGCGGCCTCGCAACGGTCGGTCGACTGCCCGGCCAAGCCGATGGCTCGCTCTGCTGCCGTGGCACGAACCGACCAGACAGGCGGCGACCAGCGGGTGGTGGGGTTGGTTTCCGAATATCCCGAGAAACTGGTTCGGGCGGTTCTGCTGGGTGCTCGCAGTCGGTGCCGTCAGCCTCGGTTTCGGGGCACTGGCGGTGGTGCTGCTGGTCAATGTGTTCTCGCGCGGTGACGCCGCGTCCTCGGTGTTGGGCCTGTTGCTCGGGTTCGTTGTGCTCCCGGCTGGCTGTCTGCTCTTCGCATGGCACCTGGTGAACGGGATCGCGCTTGCCCGCAGGGAGGACTCGCGAAAGCGTGCACTGCAGGCAGATGTTGCGAGCGCTGCGGCGCGCGTTGAAGAGGCACGCCGCCGCGCTCGCGGGCAGAGTTGACGGGCTGAAGCTCCGCCCACCGAGAGTGTCTTGCGAGCTTAGGCGACGGGAGTCTCGTGGTCGCCCACGAGCTTCAGCCCGATCACGCAGCCGACGATCCCGAGCAAGAGCAAGATCTTGATGACGCTGACCGGCTCTTGCCCCGTGATCATCGCGTAGATCACGGTCAGTGAGGCGCCGACGGCCACCCAGACCGCATAACCGGTGCCGGTGGGAATATCGCGCAGGGCGAGCGCCAAGCCGCCCATGCTGATGGCACATCCGACGGCGAAGACGACGGTCGGCCAGAGCTTTGTAAAGCCTTCAGACTTGCCGAGCGCTGTGGCCCAAACCGCTTCGAAGACACCTGAAACGATGAGAATGATCCATGCCCACATGGCTTGCTCCTTTGGCAAGTCTTGTCGCACTCGGGGTACTTGACCGTCGTCCCGGAGCCTGATCACCGGCTCGAAACAAGAATCTCACCCCTGCCTGGGCAAGACCTGCGCAGGGGTGAGATTCTGATTGCGCTTTGCGAGCGCTGTGTTGCGCTACTCCGAGATGCCGGGGCCTGCGGGCTGCTGCATCGAGCGCTCGAAGCGAGCCGCAGCGGCGTTCGGCAGTGCGGTGAAGAGGTCGGGCTCGATCATGTCGCCGAAGCGGGCCGGCAGAGTTTCGCGCGAAGCGGTGCGCAGTTCGGCGACCGGCAGCGTGAAGCGCTCCTGCACCTCGATCGCGGCATCAGCGCCGGGCACGTCGGTGACGCCTACGCGCAGCACCGGGTAGCCGCGACCCTCGCAGAGCCCGCGGAACTTCACGTCCTCCTCGTGCGGAACCGACACGAGCACGCGGCCCTGCGACTCCGAGAAGAGTGCCGCGGTGGCGTCGACGCCGTCGCGCGACATGATCTCGTCGATCCAGACCCTGGCGCCAACGCCGAAACGCAGCGAGCCGTCGGCGAGGGCCTGCGCGAGGCCACCCTCGCCGAGGTCGACCGCACCCGAGAGCAAACCGCTCTGCGATGCAGCGTGCAGCAATTCAGCGAGCGAGCGCTCGTCGTCGAGCGACACCTGCGGTGGCAGGCCGCCGAGGTGCTCGTGCACAGCCTCTGCCCACGCCGAGCCGTCGAGCTCGTCGCGGGTGGTGCCGAGCAGGTAGAGGTGCTCGCCCTGATCTTGCCAGCCCGAGGGCACGCGGCGAGCCACATCGTCGATGATGCCGAGCACGCCGACGACCGGGGTCGGGTGAATCGGCACGTCGCCGGTCTGGTTGTAGAACGACACGTTGCCGCCGGTGACGGGAACCTCGAGCGAGAGGCACGCGTCAGACAGGCCCTCGACGGCCTGCGAGAACTGCCACATGACCTCGGGGTTCTCGGGGCTGCCGAAGTTCAGGCAGTCGGTGACCGCGGTCGGCACGGCGCCGGTGGTGGCGACGTTGCGGTAGGCCTCGGCAAGCGCGAGCTGCGCGCCCGCGTATGGGTCGAGCTGGCAGTAGCGGCCGTTGGCGTCGGTCGAGATCGCGACGCCGAGGCCGCTCTCTTCCGAGACGCGAATCATGCCCGCGGCATCGGGGAACGATAGGGCGGTGTTGCCGAGCACGTAGTAGTCGTACTGGTTGGTGATCCACTCCGACGACGCCTGGTTCGGTGAAGATGCGACAGCAAGCATCTGGGCCCGCAGATCCTCGCCCGTAACCTCTTCGCCGCGAGCAAAACCGGCAGACGCAACCGACGACGCCTGCAGCGAATCGATCCAAGTGGGATACACGACCGGGCGCTCGTAGACCGGGCCGTCGACGGCAACGGTCGAGGGGTCGACGTTCACGATCTCTTCGCCGCGCCAGTTGATGACGAGGCGGTTCGTGTCGGTGACCTCGCCGAGCACGCTCGTCTCGACGTCCCACTTCGCGGTGACCGCGAGAAACGCGTCGAGCTTCGAGGGCTGCACAATGGCCATCATGCGCTCCTGGCTCTCGCTCATCAGAATCTCTTCTGCGGTGAGCGACGGGTCGCGCAGCAGCACGCTGTCGAGCTCGATGAACATGCCGCCGTCGCCGTTCGCGGCGAGCTCGCTGGTCGCGCACGAGATGCCGGCCGCGCCGAGGTCTTGAATGCCCTCGACGAGGTCGCCCTTGAAGAGTTCGAGGCAGCACTCGATGAGCACCTTCTCGGCGAAGGGGTCGCCGACCTGCACGGCCGGACGCTTGGTCGGGCCGCCTTCGTCGAACGAATCAGAGGCGAGGATCGATGCCCCGCCGATGCCGTCGCCACCCGTGCGAGCACCGAACAGCACGACCTTGTTGCCGAGGCCCGAGGCGTTCGCGGTGTGCAGGTCTTCGTGGCGCAGCACGCCAACGCCGAGCGCGTTCACGAGCGGATTCGCCTGGTAAACGCCGTCGAAGACGGTCTCGCCGCCGATGTTCGGCAGGCCGAGGCAGTTCGCGTATGACGAGATGCCCGCGACCACGCCGTGCACGACGCGGGCGGTGTCGGGGTCGTCGATCGCGCCGAAGCGCAGCTGGTCCATGACGGCGACCGGGCGCGCGCCCATCGAGATGATGTCGCGAATGATGCCGCCTACGCCGGTCGCGGCGCCCTGGAACGGCTCGATGTACGAGGGGTGGTTGTGGCTCTCGACCTTGAAGGTCACCGCCCAGCCCTCGCCGACGTCGATTACGCCTGCGTTCTCGCCCATGCCGACGAGCAGGCGCTCTTTCATCTTGTCGTTGACCTTCTTGCCGAACTGGCGCAGGTAGATCTTCGACGACTTGTACGAGCAGTGCTCGCTCCACATCACCGAATACATGGCGAGCTCGCCCGAGGTGGGGCGGCGCCCCAGAATCTCGCGGATCTTCGCGTACTCGTCAGCCTTCAGGCCGAGCGCCTCAAAGGGCTGCTCTCGGTCTGGCGACGCGATGGCGTCGGCGACGGTGTCGGGGCGGGGTTCGGTGGCAGCGGCATGCGTCTCGGTCACCTCTCAAGTCTACCTTCTGCTGGGGTGCGAAAAGGATCGCCCGGCGGGCCTGGATGCCGCCTATCATGGGCGCAGTCCGCTCGGGCCGGAGCTGGCGATTCTCAGGCAAGCAGGCCAGACTGGAACCATGAGCACACTGCACGATCCGCAAGACCCCTCGCAGAGCGGCCCGCAACCTGTCGTCGCTCCTGCGCCCACCGTTGCGCAGGCGGCTGCATCAGCCCCATCGGCACTGCCCCCGGCACCCGCAGCTGCGGCGCCCGCAGCCGGTCACGCGACTCAGATGCCTGTCGCGCCCCAGGCTTCGGCGCGCAAGGTGCCGACCTTTCTGAAGATCAGCATCATTCTGCTGGCTGCGCTGTCGATCGCTTCGATTTCGCTGCTGTTCATCGGCGACTTTGAGGGCAAATTCGAGCGCGTGTTCTCGACGTTCATCGCGTTTGCTATTTTCGTGGCGCTGACCGGTTTTGACACCCGTCGCGGCCAGCGCAATGAGTGGTACCCGCCCGTGGCGCTGCTCGCAAACTCGTACATTCTCGCGCTGCTGCTGATCGTGGTGTGGATGACCCCTGCCGGGTGGTCGCTCGTTTGGGACATCTTCTGGAAGAGCCTCGTCGTGCTGATCGCCACCCGGGCGGTCGTCGGCTGTGCGCAGTTGCTGCTCAACATGGCCGACAAGCGCCCGAGGCCGCTCGGTGTGTTTGCGCTGATCACGAGCCTGCTCGCGACCGTCACCGGCATTCTCTTCACCGCGCCCATCGCGATCGAGGTGTTCAACGTCGAGATTCCCGAGCTGTACTGGCGCTTCGCCGTTGCGGCTCTGCTGCTGACTGGCCTCGGCCTGTCGATCTCGCTGCTGCTGCGCTGGTCGTACGGCAGCGCCGACCGTGAGGCCGCGCGGCGCGCTCGCGAGGCGGCCGCGCTCGCCCGGCAGAATGCGCCGGTCGCGGCGCCCGGCTACGCGCAGCTGCCGCTCGCTGCGGCGCTGCCGCCCGCGGCGGCGCAGGTTGCTCCCGCACCGGCTCCTGCGCAGCAGGGCGGCCAGCCGCTGCTGCCGTGGCCGACCTATCCAGACGGGCGGCCGTTGCCCGCCGGCGCAAACGGACAACCCGATTTCAGCGTGCTGGGAAGGTGAGCGGGGGCCTAAGCCTCAAGATCCGCCCGATTCGCGACACCGAGATCGCGGCGGTCAGCGCGCTCACTGTCGAGGCATATACCTCGAGCTACGAGATCAACGGCAACTACCTGAACGAGCTCGGCCGGGTCGCCGAGCGTGTGCGCACGCAGCAGGTGTGGGTCGCGGTCGATGCTGAGACTGATGAGCTGCTCGGCACGGTATCCACCTCGCTGCCCGGCGAGCGGCTCAGCGACTTCTCGCTGCCGAGCGACATGGACTTTCGCCTGCTCGCGACCACGCCGGCTGCGCGCGGACGAGGAATCGGCAGCGCGCTCGTCGAACACTGTGCAGGCCTCGCGCGCGAGCGGGGCGCTTCGCGGCTCGTGCTGCACACGGGTGCCGACATGGATCTGGCGGTGCGCCTCTACGAGAGCATGGGCTTCGAGCGGCTCACCGAGATCGAAGAGAACTTTCCGTACCCGCCTGGCGTGTGGTACGCGGTGAAGGTCTACGGCCGCGCGCTGTAACGCCGCACTTTAGCGATGAGTGCAGTCGTGTAGGTGCACGTGCTGCCCCTTGGGCTCACTCCGCGTTTCTGAGTGCGAATGCGCGCACATGCCTGCGCCTATCCATGCCCGCTGCAGTGAGTTCGCGCGCAAGAAATCACGACGATCTCACCACGGAAACTTTACGAAGCAGCGCTCGGAGCCGCCGCGAAGGCGTGCGCGGCCAGGATCGGCGCGGCCTCACAGGAAGCGAAGTACTCGAGCACGGCTCGCGCGGCGCCCGGGTCGGGCGCGGTCGATACGACGGCACCCGAGAACACGGTGTCGATCGCGCAGTCGGGCGGCAGCACCCCGAGAATGCGGATGCCCGGCTGCCCGACCAGCTCGCTGAGCTGCTGGAAGCCGAGATCGACCTCGCCCTCGGCCAGGGATCGCGCGACCGGCACGCCCGGTCGCGCCTGCACGAGGCGCTCCCCGAGCTCGGCCGAGAGTCCCCAGCGCTCGATCATCGCCACGAGGGCGGTGCCGCTCGGGCCGGTCGAGTAGCCGATGCGTTCGGCTCCCTGCAGCGCTGCGCGCATGCCTTCGGCATCGGCGAAGGCGAAGCTCTCGGGGCGGGCGGCGGGCGCGGCGGCATCCGCCGGCTCGGCCCGCACCGCCGCCGCCGTCTGCGACAGCATGAGCGGCGTCACGGTGTCGGCGAGCACGTGCCCGCCGTCGGCGAGCCTCCGCAGCGCGCCCTGCGCGAGGAAGACCAGCTCGAAGGCCTCACCCGAGGCGATGCGCTGCTCGGCGTCCACGCCGCCCACCGACTCGATCTGCAGCTCGTGCAGGCCGGCGTCAACGGCACCGGCCGAAGCCAGCTCGGCGAGCACGAGGCGCGTCGCCATCGAAGAGATCGCGTGCAGTTTCGCTTCGTCGGCGCCCGCGCTCATGCAGAACCCTCTGCAATCGAATCCTCAAAGCTCTCGGCATCGACCTCCGCCGCGGAGGCCGGCGCGTAGCGCGGCCCCGACACGGTCGAGGTGTCGATGAGCTCGCCGGCACGCGCGAGCAGTGCGGCATCGACGAAAACGCCCGCGGCCGCCTGGTTCTCGCGGAAATGCTCGAGCGAGGTGGTGCCCGGAATCGGCACGACGTGCTCGCCGCGCGAGAGCAGCCACGCGAGCGCGAGCTGCCCCGGGGTACAGCCGGCCTCTGCTGCGAGCGCGCGCCACGCGGGCAGCAGTGCGGCGTTGGCGGGCCAGTGCTCGGGCTGGAAGCGCGGCATGTTCAGACGGATGTCCTTCGGCGCGAGCGCCGCAGGACTCTCGACCCCGTCGCTCAGGAACCCGCGGGCAAGCGGCGAGAACGCCACGAGCGCGACCCCCGACTCGCGAGCCGCTTCGAGCATGCCGAGTTCCGGGTTGCGGCTCCACAGCGAGTACTCGTTCTGCACTGCGGCGATGGGGGCCTCGGCCTGCGCCTCGCGCAACCGCGGCACCGACACCTCGGAGAGGCCGATGGCGCCGATCTTGCCGGCCGCGACCAGCTCGGCGAGGGCGCCGACGCTCTCGGCGATCGGCACCTGCTTGTCCCAGCGATGCAGGTAGTAGAGGTCGATGCGCTCGACGCCGAGCCGCTCGAGCGAGGCGTCGAGCTGCGCCCGCAACGTCTCGGGACGGCCGTCGATCGTTTTCACGCCGTCGACCAGCGCCATACCGCATTTGCTCGCGAGCACGAGTTCATCGCGACGGCCGCGCCGCTCGCGCAGGGCGCGCCCGACGAGCTCTTCATTCCGGCCGCCGCCGTAGAGCGTGGCCGTATCGAGCATGCCGACGCCCTCATCAAGAGCCGCGTGCAGAAACGCCAGACCGGCCTCGGCCGACGGAGGCACGCCGTAGGCGTGACTCAGGGACATGCAGCCGAGACCGATCCGGGGCAGCTTCATCGCGACAGCTGCTCCTCGAGCGCGCCGAGCACGCGGTAGCAGTCGATGACCTGGCGAAGCGACGAGTTCGGCTCGCGGCCATCACGGATCGCGGCGACGAACTCGCGGTCCTGCAACTCGATGCCGTTCATGCTGACCGCGACGTTCGAGACGTCGATCTGCTCGTCGTTGCCGTTGTACAGATCGTCGTAGCGCGCGATGTAGGTCGCGGTGTCGCCGATGTAGCGGAAGAAGGTGCCGAACGGCCCCTCGTTGTTGAACGACAGCGAGAGGGTGCAGATGGCCCCGGTCTCGCTCTTCAGCTGAATGGACATGTCCATCGCAATGCCGAGCTCGGGGTGGATCGGCCCCTGAATGGCGTTCGCCTGCACGATCTTGCCCGCCTGGTAGGCGAAGAGATCGACCGTGTGCGCGGCGTGGTGCCACAGCAGGTGGTCCGTCCAGGATCGCGCTTCGCCCTTCGCGTTCGTGTTCGTGCGACGGAAGAAGTACGTCTGCACGTCCATCTGCTGCACGTTGAACTCACCGGCCTCGATGCGCTCGTGCACCAGCTGATGCGAAGGGTTGAATCGGCGGGTGTGACCGACCATGGCGACGAGCCCGTTCGACTCGACGGCCTCGGCCGCGACGAGCGTCGCCTCGGCGTCGGCCTGCGAATCGGCGAGGGGTATCTCGACCTGCACATGCTTGCCGGCCGCGAGCACGGCCTGCGTCTGCGCGGCGTGGATTCCCGTCGGGGTGGCGAGGATCACCGCGTCGACGTCGTCCCGCTCGAGCACGGCGTCGAGACCCACGACGGCATTCGGCACGCCGTACTGCGCGGCGACGGCATCGGCCTTCTCCTGCGAGGTGGCGCTGACGACGGTCACCTCGGCGTCTTCGATATTGGCCAGGCCGTCGAGGTGCTTCATGCCGAAGGCGCCGCCCGCGCCGACGACGGCGATGCGAATCTTGTCGCTCATAGTCGTTGTTCTTCCGTCGTTCAGGCGTTGGGGTTGGAGATGACCAGGTGACCCACGGCGGTATTCGACGCCGGCACGTGGTAGAAGCGGTGGTCGACCTCCGGTGCACCGCCACCGAACTGGTCGTCCATCGCGCCGCGCGCGATCAGCCAGTCGACGAGCTCGATGCCCTCGGAGCCCGCCTCGTCGACGTACTCCATGTGCTGCCACTCGGTGAGGCCGAGCGGGTCGGCGATGAGGTGGTCGAGGAACGCATTGTCCCACTCCTCGTTGATGAGGCCGGCGCGCGGACCCTGCAGCTGGTGGCTCATGCCGCCGGTGCCCCAGATCTGCACGTTGAGCTCTTCGCCGTCCCACTTGTCGATGGCGCGGCGCAGCGCCTTGCCGAGCTCGTAGCAGCGGCGACCCGAGGGCACGGGGTACTGCACGACGTTCACGGCAAGCGGAATGACTCGCACCGGCCATTCGTCGGCCGGGTCGATCTCGCCGTACACGAGCGAGAGCGGCACGGTCAGACCGTGGTCGACGACCATCTCGTTGACGAGGGTGAGGTCGAAGTCGTCCTGAATGATCGACTGCGCGAGGTGCGCGGCGAACTCGGGGTAACCCTTCACATCGGGCACCGGGCGGGGACCGTAGCCCTCGTCGGCGACGGGGTACTCGGCACCCGTGCCGAGTACGAAGGTCGGAATGATCGACGAGTCGAACGCGGTCGCATGGTCGTTGTAGACGAGGATCACGACGTCGGGCGTGTTCTCCTTGGCCCACTTGCGGGTCCACTCGTAGCCCGAGAAGACCTTCTTCCAGTAGGGCTCTTCGGTCTTGCCGAGATCCATGGCGGCGCCGATGGCGGGCACATGCGAGGTGAACAGCGCCGAGGTGTACTTCGCGGGCGCGTTCTCACGCATGACTTCGGACTTCTCACCGGGGGCGGGGGGCACCCAGCCGTCGAGATCCTTGGCCCTGTTGCCCTCGGGGCGGCGGCCGCCCGAGATCATCATGTCGCGGTACGCGGCCTCCGACATGCCGGTCATCGAGCCGGCCATCTGTTGGAAGCTCAGGCCGTGCGTCGCACCGATCTTGCTCAGGAAGTAGATGTTGCCGCCCTCGGCCATCATGGCGTTGAGATCCATGTCGAGCACGGCCTGGCGCTGCTTCGGGCTCAGCGGCCACTCGTCGAGGTACGCCCCTTGGTCGGCGAGGAAGCGCTCGCGGTTCTCGGGCTTCATGAGCGACATCGAGAACTGGTTGAGGTGGTAGCCCTTGCGGGCCATTTCGGCATCGAAGATGATGGTGCCGGGGACGTTCTTGTAGGGCTTGTCGAGTGCCATGATCATGCTCCTTCGGGCCAGTAGAGGCGAGTGGGGTTGTCGACGAGCAGCTTCCGCTGAAGCTCCTCCGTGGTCGCGATCTGCGGGATGTAGTCGACCAGCAGCCCGTCGTCGGGCATGTGGTCCTTCAGATTGGGGTGGGGCCAATCGGTGCCCCACAGCACGCGGTCGGGGAATTCCTCGACCACGCGACGGGCGAACGGCACGACATCCGAATATGCGTGCTGTTCGCCGTTCAGTGCCTTCGGGCCGCTGACGCTCAGCCGCTCGGGGCACGACACCTTCGTCCACACGTTCGGGTTCTCGCGCATGAAGCGCAGGAACAGCTCGAACTCAGGACCGTTCGGGTCTTTCGTGACATCGGGGCGACCCATGTGGTCGACCACCACATCGGCTTCGATGCCAGAGAAGAAGTCGTACAGCTCGGGCAGATCCTCGGCCTCGAAGTAGATGACCACGTGCCAGCCAAGCGGGGCGATCTTCGCCACGATCTCTTCGAGCGAGTCGGTCGGCACGCGATCGACGAGCCGCTTCACGAAGTTGAAGCGCACGCCCCGCACCCCCGCCTCGTGCAGCTCGGCGAGTTGCTCGGCGGTGACATCGCGGCGCACCGTCGCGACGCCGCGCGCGCGGCCCTCGCTGCGCTGCAGAGCATCGACGAGCGCGCGGTTGTCGGCACCGTGGCACGTCGCCTGCACGATGACGTTGCGTTCGAAGCCGAGACGGTCGCGCAGCGCGAAGAGCTGCTTCGCCGAGGCGTCGCAGGGCGTGTACTTGCGCTCGGGGGCGTAGGGGAACTCGCCGCCCGGGCCGAAGACGTGGCAGTGCGCGTCGACGGCGCCCGCGGGCAGGCGGAAGGTCGGCACCGAGGGGCCGTCGTACCAGTCGAGCCAGCCGGACGTCTTCTCGAAGTCGCCGCTCGTGTCGCCATGCGCCATGCTCAGTCCTCCACGTATTCGAGGCCGGCGGCAGCGAGCGGTTCGCGCATGCCGTAGATGTCGAGACCGAGCACGCCGTCGCGGAACTTCTCGCGCTTGGCCTCCTCGTTGTCCTCGCGCTTCTGGCTCGCATCGGCGACAGCGCCGACGAGCTCGCGCGGGACGACGACGACGCCGTCCACATCGGCCACGACCACGTCGCCCGGGTTCACGAGCGCGTTCGCGACGACGACCGGGATGTTCACCGAGCCGAGGGTCGCCTTGACCGTGCCCTTCGCGTTCACTGCCCGCGAGAACACGGGGAAGTCCATCTTCTCGAGGTCGGCCACGTCGCGCACTCCGCCGTCGATGACCAGACCCTTGCAGCCGCGGGCGGTGAGCGAGGTGGCGAGCAGATCGCCGAAGAAGCCGTCTTCGCTCTCGGTGGTGCAGCCGGCGACGACCACGTCGCCCTCCTGCACCTGCTCGGCGGCGACGTGGAACATCCAGTTGTCGCCGGGCTGCAGCAGCACGGTCACTGCCGGGCCGCAGAGCTTCGCGCCGTGGTAGACCGGGCGAATGTAGGGGCGCAGCAGACCGACGCGACCCATCGCCTCGTGAATGGTCGCGACGCCGAAGCGCGAGAGACGCTCGACGTCTTCGGGGTTCGGGCGCGGAATGTTCGTGTGGACGACTCCGAGGTTGTTCAGACGCATGAGGGTTCTTTCTTCTTTGCGGCGGTTCAGAGGCCGCGAGCGGTCAGTGCACGGTCGAGGCGCGGGTAGACGCGGCGGGCGTTGCCCTCGAAGACCTGCTGGCGCTCGGCGTCGCTCAGGTTCTCGGTCGCGTCGACGTAGCGCTTCGTGTCGTCGAAGTAGTGGCCGGTGCGGGGGTCGATGTCGCGCACGGCACCGATCATCTCGCTCGCGAACAGGATGTTGTCGACGGGCACGACCTTCGTGAGCAGGTCGATGCCCGGCTGATGGTAGACGCAGGTGTCGAAGTAGACGTTGCCGAGCAGGTGCTCCTCGAGTTCGGGCTTGCCGAGCGCCATCGCGAGACCGCGGAAGCGACCCCAGTGGTAGGGCGCTGCGCCACCGCCGTGGGGAATGACGAGCTTGAGCTCGGGGAAGTCCTTGAAGAGGTCGCCCTTCAGCAGCTGCATGAAGGCGGTCGTGTCGGCGCCGAGGTAGTGGTCGCCGGTCGTGTGGAACTGCGGCTTGCACGAGGTGCTGACATGGATCATCGCGGGCAGCTCGTACTCGACGAGCTTCTCGTAGATGGGGTACCAGGATCGGTCGGTCAGCGGCGGGGCCGTCCACTTGCCGCCCGAGGGGTCGGGGTTGAGGTTGACCGTGACGGCGCCGAGTTCTTCGACGGCGCGGGTCAGTTCGGCGACGACAGTCGCCGGATCCTCGCCCGGAGACTGCGGAAGCATCGCGCCCGGCAGGAAGCGGTCGGGGAAGAGCTCGCTGACCCGCGCGCAGAGATCGTTGCAGATGCGCGCCCATTGCCGGCTCACCGCGAGGTCGCCGATGTGGTGCGCCATGAACGAGGCGCGTGGGCTGAACACGGTGACGTCGCTGCCGCGGTCGTTCATGAGCCGCAGCTGGTTCGCCTCGATGGTCTCGCGGATGTCGTCATCGGAGATGTGCAGCGCGGCGGGATCGGGCGCCTCGCCCTGCCCGTCGGCGAAGGCGATCTGCAGATCGCGCCAGGCTCCGAGTTGCGCCGGAGCGGTCGTGTAATGGCCGTGAATGTCGATGATCAACGCGCGTCGTCCTTGTCACTCGGAAGTCGATGTTTCTTCATGGTAGGCCGGGCAGCACATATAGTCGAATAGATATTCGATGCCTTGCCCATAGATAGGATCAATGTATGTCGAATGCAGACCTCAACCAGCTGCGCACCTTCGTCGAACTCTACGAACTGCGCAGCGTCACCGCCGTCGCCGATAGGCTCCACGTCACGCAGCCGACCGTCAGCTACACGCTGCGGCGCCTGCGCGAGCGCTTCGGCGACGAGCTCTTCCGTCGCGAGGGGCACGACATGGTGCCCACCGCGAAGGCGACCCAGCTCTTCGCCCCCCTGCACGAGGCGCTCGCGCAGATCGACGCCGCCGTCAACGAGACCGAGACCTTCGAGCCGGCCGGGTTCACCGGCGAGCTGATGCTCGGCCTCACCTCGATCGGCGAGCAGACCTTCCTGCCGCCCGTCATGGCGGCACTCGCTCGCGAATCGTCGCATCCGCACCTGCGAGTCGAGCGACTCGACTCCGATCAGGTCGAAGAGGGGCTCGTGCGCGGCACCATCGACCTCGCGATGACGGTGTCGATGATCGGCAGCCCGAGACTCTGGCGCAGCCACGTGCGCGCCGTCGAGTACGTGGCGCTGTCCTCGGGCTCGCACCCCCTGCCCCCGACCGGCCCGAGCATGTTCGACGGTCGCCATTTCGTGCGCGTTTCCGCCCGCGGCGGACACATCTTCCCACTGCAGGCACTCACCGAGCACGGGCTGATGCCGCAGGTGACCCTCACCGTCGAGGAGTACTCGACCGTGCCCGCCGTGCTCGGCGACACCGACCTCGTCGTACTGCTTCCCCGACACGTCGCCGAGGTGTTCCAGGGCTGGTTCCCGGATCTCAGGATCGCCGAGCTGCCCTGGCCTGGACAGAGCACCCCGGTCTCGCTCTATACGCGGCGCGAGGCGAGTCTAACTCCGGCCCAGCGCTGGTTCCGCGCGCTCGTGCTGCGTGCGGTCGCGGAGCGCTAGGCCGAACTGTCGGTTGCGCCTGTCGAAACCGGGGTTCGTCAGCCCTTCTTGCGATTCCAGCTGGCCTTGGCCGGGTAGAAGGGGCTGCGCACGTGAATCGACCACGAGGAGTGCGGGTGGATCGAGAGGATGCAGCGTTCGTACCAGGCCGTCGCCTCCTCCGAGAGCCTCGGCAGCACGGCGTCCTTGTCGACGTCGTCCTCGGGTCGGGGCCGTAACGCCTTCCAGACCAGCTGCACCTCGGGGGCGCCCGTCGGAATGCCGTCGACGTCGAGCACCGCTCGCTCCCAGGGCAGCTGCAGCCGGGGGTCGCGCTTGTAGACCCACGCACGCGGGGCGCCGTCTTCGACGTTGATGCGCAGCACCCAGGCGCCGGCCTCGACGTCGCGCACGAGCACCGGCTGCACCTCGTCGTCGACCGACACCTCGGCGAAGGGCACGAGTTCTTCATCGCGCACCGCCCAGGCGTCGTAGCCGTCGGGCAGGCTCGCCACGAGCGCGGGCAGATCGGCGTGCACGACGCTCACGTCGGTGTTACGGCGCTCGCGAATGGGCTCGCCGAGCCAGCGGTCCAGCGCGACCCCGCCCGAGAGCCACCAGCGAACGGGCGCATCGGCGAGCAACTCGGCGACGGCCTGCGGCGGCAGGGAGTTCCAAGCCATGTCGAGGGTCGGCGTTGAAGAGGTCATGGATCCAGAGTATCGCCAGCCGAACGTCTCGCCCCGCCCTCACGCATCAAACGCTTGGCTTGAGCTGAGCCTCGCGGCGGGATCAGGACATGCGGCGCGCAATGCGCCGCATTGCCTACAGCGCCTTGGACCGGTGAATGCTCTTGAACGCGACGTACTGCTCGAGGCCTTCGACGCCGTACTCGACGCCGAGGCCCGAGTCGTGCCTGCCCCCGAAGGGGGCGGCGTGGTTCGAGGCGAAGAAGTTCACGCCGACCGAGCCGCTGTCGATGCGCTCGGCGACGGCGAAGGCATGCTGCTCGTCTGTCGAGAAGACGATGCCGCCGAGCCCGAATGGTGTGCTGTTCGCGATCTCGATGGCCTCGTCCTCGTCCTCGTACCGTTGCACGGTGACGACCGGTCCGAAGATCTCCTCGCGGGCGACCCTCATCTCGGGCGTCACGTCTGCGAGCACGGCGGGCGCGATGAAGAAGCCGGGGCCGGGCAGTGGTTCGCCGCCCGTCACGAAGCGGGCGCCTTCCGCGCGAGCCGAGGCGAGGTGCTCGAGCACGGACTCGTACTGCGAACGGTTCGCGACGGGGCCGAAGACGGTCGCGGGATCGCGCGGGTCGCCCTGCGGAGCCGTCGATACGACCGCGGCGATGCGATCGACGATCTCCTCGTAGCGCGAGCGCGGTGCGAGGATGCGCGTGGAGATGTAGCAGGTCTGCCCCGAATTGCGCATGCACGATCGTACGAATACCGAGGCGAAGGCATCGAGGTCGACGTCGTCGAGCAGCACGGCGGCCGATTTGCCGCCGAGTTCGAGGGTCACTGGCCGCAGCAGCTCGCCGCAGGCGGCTGCGATCCTTCGCCCCACCTCGGTCGAACCCGTGAACGCGACCTTGTCGACCATCGGATGCCGCACCATCGCATCGCCCAGGCGTCCGGGTCCGGTGATGAGGTTCACGACGCCGTCCGGCACTCCGGCGGCGTGCGCGGCCTCGACGATGTATCGGATCGAGAGCGGCGTCGGCGATGCCGGCTTGATCACGACGGTATTGCCGGCGAGCAGCGCCGGCGCGAGCTTGATCACGACGAGGTTGATCGGGAAGTTCCAGGGCGCGATGAGCGCGCAGACGCCCAGCGGATCGCGGCGCACCACGCTCTCGCCCGAACCGTGCGGGAACGGCCGCACGTCTTCGCGCTCGAGGTGGGGAGCGAGCGAGGCGAAGTAGCGCAGGATGCCGGCGGCGTTCGCGGCAGCACCCCCGGTCTCGGCGACCGGAGAGCCGTTCTCGAGCGTGTTCGTGAGCGAAAGGCCGTCGGCGCGCGCTTCGACCTCGGCGGCGAAGCGCAGCAGCACTTCCGCCCGCTCACCGGGCGTCATGCGCGGCCACGGGCCGCGGTCGAAGGCTCGGCGAGCCGCGCTCATCGCGGCGTCGACATCGTGCTCGTCGCCCGCGGGCACGCTGCCCCAGGCCTCGCCGGTGGCGGGGTTCACGACCTCGATGCGCCCGGCGCCCGAGGATCGCGCCCAGGCGCCGTCGATGAAGTGGTCGTCGACGCGGGTCCAGCGGGGCTCAGCAGCGGCAGGAGTGACCGGCGCGGCCTGCGAGGCCGGCTCGCTCATCGCAGCACCCCCGTCTTGAGCAGCGCCTGCGAGCGGTCGAGATCGGCGTTCGCCATCGCGATGGCGGCCTCGCTCAGGAGTTCGGGCACGATCTCGGCGCGCAGCCGTTCGGAGTAGGCCGAAGGGTCGAGTCCGAACCAGCCCGAGGCGAGCGCGATGCCCGCGTGATCGAAGCGCCACAGCCGGTCAGCGTCGCGCACAAGCGCGTCTTCGAGCGAGTATGCGTCGGCTCGCGTGTCGTGCCCATCGATGATGGTGCAGACGGCGCCGACGAACTCCTCGTCGTAACCGAGCGGCGGCAGCACCTCGCGGGCGATGACGCAGCCCTGCTCCTCGTGCTGAAAGCGAATGTCGGCCTTGCGCCAGTCCCCCGAGAAGCCCTCGGAGATGATGCGGCTCTCATCGACGCGCCCCCAGCCGGTGTCGTGCAGCAGGATGGTGACCCGCACGAGTTCGGCGTTCGCCTCGGGGTGCGCGGCCGCGAGGCGCTCGGCGTAAGCGAGCGAGATCGGCAGGTGGATGTTGTTCGAGCGCGCTCGGCTCTCGGGCACGATGGCGGCCCAGATGGGGTCGAGGTCGATACCGTCGGCCGGGGTCAGCTGGATCGGTGAGGTGTCGATGGGGCCGGTGGCCGCGAACGGCGCGGGGGGCATGGGGTGTGTCAGCACGGTGGTCACTTCCCTTGGGTGTCGTGTGCGGCTGGATTGTCGCGTGCGGCTGGATTGTCGTGTGCGGTCAGCACGGATTTGAGCGGCACGGCGGGGTCTGCGACCTCCTCCGCCGGAAGGTTCACGCCCTTCGTCAGCGCCTGCCGCACCATCATGAAGTCGAGGGGCACGTTGATGCAGTCCGCGGCGATGAGCTGTTCACCGCGGTAGTACAGCACCGAGAGCTTGTTCGGATCGGCCGGGCTGCGATCGACGACCCGGTCGTACCCGGTCGAAAGGCCGGCGATCTGCAGTTTCAGCTCGCCCTGGTTCGACCAGAACCACGGCATTCCGCCGTACTCCTCCTGTCGGCCCATCGCCGCATACGCGGCGACCTTGGCCTGCTCGATCGCGTGGTTCACGCTCTCGAAGCGCACCCGCTCGCCCGCGGGGGAGTTCGGGATCGGGTTCGGCAGGTTCGAGCAGTCGCCGACGGCGAGCGTGACGCCGTCGGAAGCGGTCGCGTATCGATCGACGAGGATCCCGTTCTCGACCTCGAGCCCGAGTTGCTCGGCCAGCCGCGTGTTCGGGGTCACGCCCACGCCGACGAGCACGAGATCGGCGGCGATGGTCTCACCGGCGACGACGACGCCGGCGACCCGGCCGTCGGCTCCACCCACGATGCGCTCGGCGACCGCGCCGGTTCTGATGTCGATGCCGTTCGAGGCGTGATGCGCACGGATGAACTCCGAGGTCTGCTCGCCGACGGCGCGGCGCACGAGCCGCGGCCCGTACTCGAGCAGGGTCACGCGTTTGCCCATCGAGTGCAGGCTCGCCGCCGCCTCGATGCCGATGAAGCCGCCGCCGATCACGACGACGTTCGAGATCTCGGAAACCCGTGCCTTCAACTCGAGCGCGTCGTCGGCGGTGCGCAGGTACAGCACGCCGTCGAGCTCGTTGCCCGGAGTATCGATGCGGCGGGCGCTGGCGCCGACGGCGAGCGCGAGCCGGTCGAATGCGAACTCCCGGCCGGTGGCCGAGAAGGCGACGCCAGCGCCGCCCTCATCGCTTCGCACCCGCTCGATCCACTCCCCCTTTACCACGGTGATGCGGTGGTCGTCCCAGTACTCCTGACTGCGGTAGATCAGCGATTCCTTCGTGATCTTGTCCTGCAGAAACTCCTTCGAGAGGGCGGGGCGCTGGTAGGGCCGGTGATCCTCGTCCCCGAGCAGCGTGATCTCGGGTTCGTAACCGAGCGCGCGCAGAGAGACCGCGAGTTGCACGCCCGCCTGCGACGAGCCGATGATGAGCAGTCCGGCCACGATCAGAGCTGCGTCGACGGCGTGGTGACGTGCAGATCGATGCCTTCGCAGACCTTGATCTGGCAGCTCAGCCTGGAGTTGTCCTGGCGGTCGACGGCGGTGCCCCAGAGCATCTCGTCCTCCATCTCCTCCATCTCGGGCAGTCCGGCGAGATCGGCCTCGTCGACGAAGACGTGGCAGGTGGCGCATGAGAGCGAGCCGCCGCATTCGGCGACGATGCCGGGGACGCCGTTGCGCACCGCCGACTCCATGACCGAGTCGCCCGGGAGGGCCTGCACCTCGGTGACGGCGCCTTCTGAGCTCGTGAAGATGACCTTCGACACTGTTTTCTCCTTGGTCCTGCTCTAGATGAACTGCCGGCCGCCATCGACGACAAGCGTCTGCCCGCTGATGAAGGCGGCGTCAGCGCCGACGAGGAACAGGGCGGCACCCACGATGTCCTCGGGTTGCGAGGCCCGCCGCAGCGCGCCTCGCTCGACGCCGTACTGCTCGGCGCCGTCGATGAGGCCGTAGCTCGCCTCGGTGAGCGTGAAGCCGGGCGCGATCGCGTTGACCGCGATGCCGCGTCGCCCCAGCTCCTTCGCCATGACACGGGTGAGGCCGATGACGGCGCCTTTCGAGGCGACGTAGTGCGCCCACTGCTCGGACCCCGAGAAGACGGTCGCCGAGGCGATGTTGACGACGCGCGAGCCGTCGCCGAGGTAGGGGGAGGCGGCCCGTGTCATGAGCCAGGGGCCCTTCGCGTTGACTGCCATGACGCGATCCCACTCGTCTGGGTCGAGCGCTTCGATGGGGGCACGGGTGATGCCCGCGTAGAGACCTGCGTTGTTGACGACGGCATGGATGCGACCGCCGCCGAACTCGGCGACCGACGAGGCGACCTGTTCGGTGGACTCGACGGAGGTGACGTCGAGTCGACCGTGCCAGGATCGCGCACCGGCCTCGGCCACGAGCCGAGCGGTCTCGGCGGCTCCCGCTTCGTCGATGTCGGCGACGGCGACATCGTAGCCGCGGGTCGCGAAGCCGAGGGCGAAGGCGCGGCCGAGGCCGCCCCCGGCTCCCGTGACGAGCACGGGGCCGGAGACGGCGAGGTCTGTGGCGAGCGCGTCCATCGGCGACTTAGCCTTCCAGAATCTCGACGCGGCCGCTGTTGCCGTCGACGCGAATGAGTTGGCCGGTCTGAATCGTGGTCGATCCGTTGCCGGTGCCGGTGACCGCGGGGAGGCCGTATTCCCTGCAGACGATGGCGGCGTGGCTCATCATGCCTCCGATATCGGTGACGGTCGCCTTGATCTTGCCGAAGACCGGACCCCACGAGGGGGCGGTGATGGTGGCGACGAGAATCTCGCCCTCTTGCACCTGGCCGAGGTCATCGGCGTGGTAGACCACGCGCGCACGTCCCTCGACGAGGCCCGGCGAGGCCGCCATGCCCTTGATCGCGCCGCCTTCGCTGTCGTCGTCGCTGAGCCACGACTGCACCTGTTCGGTCGTGATGCCCCAGAGCATCTGTGTGAAGGGCTCCGTGATCTCGGCTGGCGGGGTGTTCAGGGCCGGCTGCGGTCGCTGCGTCTGCAGTGCGGCGACGATCTTCGCGCGGCGCTCGATCTCGGCCGGCCAGTAGCGCGGGCCGACCGATTCACTGCCGACGCCCCAGCCGGTCACGTAGTCGAAGAGGGCGTCGCGCACCTCGCCCCGGGTCAGGTAGAGAATGTCGTTCTCGTTCTGCCAGAAGCCGGCCCCGCGCAGGACGCTGTCGAGTTCGCGCACCTTGCGCCAGAACACGCCCATCGTCCAGTGCTCGATGTAGAAGTTGTGGTTCTCGACGTAGGGGTAGGCGGTCGCGGCGAGCCCGCGCTTCGCGTCGAACACGGGCAGGGTGTCGGCATCGAGCAGGCTGCGGTACTCCCCGATGATGCGGTCGCGCTCGGCGATGAGCTCGTCCTTGGGGCGCAGTATCGACTGGCCGGCGTCGACTCGGCGCAGATAGTCCTTGATGTAGCCGAGCGGGATCTCCTGGTGGTCGACCCAATACTTGTCGTGACCGTAGAAGCCGTTGCCGACGGTGAAGTTGAACCACGGGTCGTGCGCCGCTTCGTAGCGGGCGATCCAGCGGTCGCCGCCGGGCAGGGCACCGATCGCCGCGAGTGTGCCCGCCACGTCGTCGGTGTGCTCGAAGCCGGCTTGCAGGCCGAGCTCGTGCGCGAGCACCGCGAGCTCCTTCAGCTCGTCGTCGGGGCGGAAGAGCTCCATGTCGACGCCCTGCACCATCTTCGCGATGGCCTGGTCTGGAATATCGGGGAACGCTTCTTTCGCGAAGGTGAAGAAGTCGAGATAGGCGAGGTAGCCGAGGTTCAGGAACTCGAAGTGGTACTGCCAGTTCTGGTAGGCGAGCTGGATGAGGCGATCGTAGCCCTCGAGCAGCACTTCGGAGCCGTCCTTCGCTTTGCCGCTCTCGATGTCTTCGAAGGGCACCATCTCGGGCAGCGGCTCGAAGCTGAGCGCTTCCATCTCGGCGATGGTGCCTCGTACCTTCACGCGCCAGTCGTCGAGCAGGCGGTCCCAGTTGCCGAAGTAATAGCCGACGCGACGCTCGAACTCTGGTACGCGGGCGGCGATGTCTTCGGGGGCCACCGCGATCGGGCTCATGTAGAGGTAGCCGAGGTGGATCTTGAACTCGATGCCGTTCGCGGGCGGGATGATCAGGTGGCGGGTGTTGTACTGGCCGAGGCACTTGACGGCGAACTCGCCGCCGATGGTCTCGAAGGGCTTGAAGGCGGTGGGCCAGTGCTGGCTGTCGCAGAACCAGAACTTGTCTTCGGAGCCATCGCCTTCTCGGAACGGCAGGTAGTAGGGGTAGAGCTGCTCCCAGCCCTCCGCCCCTTCGGGTACGGGGATGTCGGCGGCACCGGGGAACGACTTCATCGCGGTCGTGGAGTCTGACGTCATTGTTCGAGTCCTTCTGTTTCTTGTGGTCGTGGACCGCGCGGCTCGCTTCGCTCGCGCGGGATGACGGATGGTTACGGAAGCCGTATGGCGCCCGTGAGCATGGAGGTCATGCTGGATACGCCGATGGTGGAGGTGACGGGCTTCGGCTCCTGCTGCTTCGAGGAGTGCACGGTCTCGGGTCGCGCCTGCAGGAGGAGCAGGTTCTCGCCGGGCGGCAGATCGCGATCGATCGCCCATTCGATGTCCTGCGGCACGCCGTAGTGGCGCTCGGCGCGCTTCGCCAGCTCCGCGACCGCGAGCAGTTCGTCGTCGTCGAGGCTGCGAACGCTGCGCCGCTCGGGAGATACCTCGACCTCGACGAGTCCCCGCTGCGCCGGGTCGGGCACGAGCTCGATGTGCTTGTCGCCGATGTGCTCGTTCACGACGGTCATCATGACCTTGTCGAGCATGATGTTGTCGGGCGTGACGTGACCTGAGACCACCGCCTCGCCGATGCCCCATGAGGCATCGATCACGATCTTGGATCGGTCGCCGGTGCTCGGGTTCATCGTCATGGCGACGCCCGCGGTGCGCGCCGAGACCATCTTCTGCACGGCGACGGCCATCGACAGCCCCTCTTCGGGAATGCCGTTCTTCAGGCGGTAGGTGATCGCGCGGCTCGTGTAGAGGGACGCCCAGCATTTGCGGATGTGCTCGCGCACCTCGCCCTTCTGCGTGAGCCAGAGGTAGGTGTCCTGCTGCCCGGCGAAGCTCGCGTCGGGCAGGTCTTCGGCGGTGGCCGAGGATCGCACCGCCACCGGCACGGGCTCTGCGAAGCGGCCCTGCAGCCGCGCCCACGCCTCGTCGAAGGAGTCGCGCAACCGTTGCGAGACATCGACTGAGCAGATCGCATCGCGAATGCGCTGCGAGACGCCGTCGACGCTCGCCACATCGTCGGGGTCGAGCCCTTGGAGCAGTTCGGCGATGGCCTCCGAGAGGCCGGAGCCTCCGACGAACTCGTCATAGCTGGCGGTCGTGACCGCGAAGCCCGGAGGCACCGGCATGCCCGCGCCCGTCATCGTCACGAGCGAAGCGCATTTGCCGCCGAGCAGATCGTGATCGGAGGGCAGACCCTCGTCGAAGAATTGAATCAGGGGAGCGGTCATCACACCGCCTCCTTCCAGGTCACCGGCACCTCGAGGGGCACGCGGAACGAGAGGTTCTCGCGGAAGCCGATATCGGCTCCCTCCTGCAGTCGCACCTCGGGCATGATGCGAGCGATCTCCTCGAGAGCGACCTTCGCCTGCAGCTTGGCGAGCATGTTGCCGAGGCAGTAGTGGATGCCGAAACCGAAGCTCAGGTGGTCGCGTGCGTTCTCGCGCCCGATGTCGAAGGCTTCGCCGTCGGCGAAGCGATCCTCGTCGCGGTTCGCGGAACCCATGACGAGCAGCAGCTCTGCACCGGCGGGAATGGCGACGCCACCGATCTCGGCGTCCTTCAGCGCTTTCCGACGCCAGGCGACGATCGAGCCGCTGTAGCGCAGCACCTCGTCGATGGCCGCGCCGATCAGGGTGGGGTCCTCGACCAGACGTCGCCACTGATCCGGGTGCGCGAGCAGTACTCGCATGGCGTTCGAGATGAGAGTGGTGGTCGTCTCGTGGCCGGCGAAGAGCAGGCTGTAGACGACGGAGGCGACCTCGTGATCGCTGATCTCGACACCTGCGGCCTGCTCGCGCAGCATGTCGCCGACGAGGGTATCGCGCTCGTGCTCGTGCGCATCGGCTACGAGGCGCAGGCACTCCTGCCAGTAGTCGACGAGGTTGTGGGCGTGCGGTATCTGCTCATCGTCGCTGAGATCTCCCCACGTCATCGCCGCACGAGAGTCGCTCCACTGCTTGAAGAGGTCCACCTGGCTCGTATCGGCGCCGATGAGGTTGAGGATCGTGATGGTGGGTACATCGTAGGCGAGGTCCATGAAGAAGTCGCCGGTGGCTTCCGGGCGGGCCTTCATCGCCTCGAGCCGGCAGGCGACGTGCTCGCGAATGCTCGGTTCGAGCGCTTTGAAGCGGCGGGGGGTGAAGGCCTTCTGCGCGACCTTGCGAATGCGGGTGTGCTCGGGCGGGCGCCGGGCGGAGAGGCCGGAGTACGCGGTGAAGCCGCCCTCCTCCATGATGCGCTTCGCCTCGGCGCCGCGCTCGCGCACGGCCGCCTGGGCGTTCTCGCTGCTGAAGGTCTCCCAGTCATCGAAGACGGCTTTGACGTCGTCGTAGCGGGTGACGACCCAGTAACCAACGCGCTCGTCGAACATGACCGGTTCCTCGCGACGCAGCTCGGCGTAGGCGGGGAACGGGTTCTTCTGCTCGAAGGGTTCGAAGCCGTGGTGCACGGGGCACCCGCTCGCCTTGGCCTGTGGCGCTGTGCCCGATGCCGCTGATGTCGCTGTCATGACCGACTCCTGATTCCGCACTGAATTGGATGTATCGAAAGTATGCTCCGGGGGGCACCGGCGAAGGCCGCCGACTTCCGCTCAGCGGAAACGGCTTGCTCTTCGGCCATTACCCGGGCGGCGCCTGCAGCTGCTCGCGGCGGTGCTGGAAGCTGCTCTCGATGCGCCTGGCGATGCCGCGCAGCGTGGGCAAATAGCGCGTCAGCATCGGCAGTTGCTCTGCGGGACAGACGAGGCCGATCGCGGCCCCCGTGGTATTCGGCACGGATCCTCTGGCCAGTTCGACGGGTACCGCGATCGAGCAGGCGCCGGCTCTGGCCTCCTCGCCCGCGATGGCGTAGCCGCGCTCGGCGATCTCGACAAGCTCGGCCGCCAGGCGCACCGGATCCGCGTGCGTGTGCGGAGTGAGCGAGGCGAGCTCTCCGGCGAGGTATGCGTCCCTGAACCACTGCTCCTCGCCCGCGAGGAGCACCTTGCCCACCGCGGTCGCATGCAGCGGCAGTCTGCCGCCTATCCGCGACGCCCTGGGCACCCGCTTCGAGCCGTACACGCGGTCGACGTACAGCGCCTCGTTTCCCTCGCGCACCGCGAGGTGCGCGGTCTCGCCCGTGAGCGAGAAGAGATCCTGCAGAAACGGCCGCGAGGTGTCGCGCAGGCGGCGGCTCGCGTGTTGAGCGAGCCCCCACAGCCGCATGCCGATCTGGTAGCGGCCCTGCGCGTCCCTCGACAGCGCGCCCCAGTCCTGCAGCTCGCCGACGATGCGGTGCGTCGTCGAGATCGGCAGCCCCGAATACTCCGAGAGCTGCGAAAGCGACAGCAGTGGCCCGTGCTGTTCGAACACCTCGAGGATCGCGAGGATGCGCGATGCAACGCTCCGCCCGGTCTCCCCTGCCCGCATCGCGTCCTCAGCCCAACGCCACGCGCTCGGGTGCGACGTCGACGGAGGCGATCGCGGCGAATCCTCTGGCCATCTGCCTGCCGGCCTCGGTGTGCAGGTACTCGTGCACGCGCCACGAGCAGAGGCGGTTCGCGGTCGCGCGATCCAGCCCGAACCAGTCCATTACCGTGTCGATGCCGTGCGGGCTCACGCGCCAGATCTTGTCGGCATCCTTGACCACTGCGTCGTTGATCGACTTCGCCGCCTTCATGCTGTCGTGCGTGAAGACGATGTCCGCCACCTCGTCGACGACGGCGAGCGGGTAGTCGAGTTCCAGGAGTATCTGCCTGGCGATGCGCACTCCCTCGCGCTCGTGCAGCAATACCAGCTCGGGGTCGCCGCCGCTCGGGCTGATCGCCTTCAGCACCAGGTCCTGCGGCACCTGTGACCAGCCGGTGTCGTGCAGCAGGATCGCCGGGAGCACGACGCCGGGATCGGCTCCCTCGGTCGCCTCGCACAGCGCGCGAGCGATGCCGTAGGCGTAGAGCGTGTGCGCGTCGTTGCTGCGAACACGCAGGTAGGGCTCCGCGTGCCGCCAGATCGCACGGTGCGAGGCGTCGAGCGCGAAGACGCCCGTCACCTCGGTCGGAATGAACTGGGCGACCGGCGCACCGTACTGATTCTCATGTGGGGAAAGTTTCGGCAGCATGACTCGATCTCACACCCCATTCCCGTTCAAACTCCAGCGTATCTTCCATTCAGCGGAAGAAGAACCGCCGCGTGCGTGCGCTCGAAGATATTCGACTCTCGAAAGAATTTAATTGATTTTCTCAATTATTTCTGTAAACATGTAACTCAACAGCACTCTCTGAAGGAGCCACACCCATGTCACTCGCCGGCAAAGTCGCCATCGTCACCGGATCGGGCCGAGGCCTCGGCCTCGCATACGCGCAGGAACTCGCCCGCCAAGGCGCGGCCGTCATCATCAACGATGTCGACGCCGCCACCGCCGCCGACGCCGTCGCAAGCATCGAGACCGTAGGCGGCACCGCGAGCGCCGTCGTCGCCCCGGTCGGTCCGACCGAGACCGCGAAAGCGCTCGTCGCCGCCGCCTACGAACGCTATGGACGTCTCGACGTTCTCGTCACGAACGCGGGCGTGCTGCGCGATACCGTGCTGTGGAAGATGAGCGACGAGGACTTCGACCTCGTCATCAACGTGCACCTGCGCGGCACCTTCAACTGCGTGCGCGAAGCCGCGACCCGCATGCGCGAAGCCGGCGAGGGCGGCCGCATCATCTGCATTGGCTCCCCCACCGGCCAGCGCGGCAACTTCGGCCAGACCAACTATGCCGCCGCGAAGGCCGGCATCGTCGGCATGGTGCGCACGTGGGCGCTCGAGCTCAAGAAGGCAGGCATCACCGCGAACGCCGTCATTCCGGTCGCCGCGACCGCGATGACCGCGACCGTGCCCTACTTCCACGCCGCGGTCGAGGCCGACGCGAAGGGCGAGCCCATGCCCGAGTTCTTCCGCAAAGAGATCGGCTTCGGCGGCGCCGCCGATGTCGCGCCCCTCATCGCCTACCTCGCCTCCGACGATGCCGCCGGCATCACCGGGCAGGCAATCGGTGTCGGCGGCGATCGCCTGCAGGTATGGGCGCATCCCGAGCCCGTCGAGACCCTCTTCCACGATGGCGGCTGGGACGCTGACGCCCTCAAGAACGAGGCCGGGGCCGTCATCAACGCGAACCTCCAGTCCGTCGGCGAGAAGTTCCCGCCCCTGCCCGACGAGCTCCAGCCCCCGGCACCGGTGGCATAACCCCGCGAGCACGATCCTCGCCCTGCAAGACACACGACCAGACCGAATCAAGGAAGCCGACATGACCCGCTACGAACCGGCGATCGACCTCGAAAAGATCAAGGCGATCGATATTCACGTGCACATCGAAGCGGGCGAGCACGGCGAGAACTCCCTTCCCGACGACCTCGCAGAGGCGGCGGCGGGCTACTTCAAGAACGGCGGGCTGCAGCCCGATCTCGATTCGGTCGCCGCCTTCTACCGCGAGCGCGACATGGCGGCGGTCGTCTTCACCGTCGATTCCGCCACCAATCTCGGCCATGCTCCCATCTCGAGCGCCGAGATCGCCGAGGGGGCTCAGCGCAACAACGATGTGCTGATCCCCTTCGGATCCGTCGACCCACTGCAGGGCGACGCAGCGATCGTCCTCGCAAAGCGCCTGATCGAAGAGCACGGCGTGCGCGGCTTCAAGTTCCACCCGACGGTGCAGGGCTTCGACCCGAGCGACACGCGCTTCTACCCGCTCTTCGAGACGCTGCAGGAGGCGGGCGTGGTCGCGCTGTTCCACACCGGTCAGACCGGCATCGGCGCGGGCATGAAGGGCGGCCGCGGCCTGCGCCTCGGCCTCTCGAACCCGATGCTGCTCGACGGTCTCGCCGCCGATTTCGGGGAGCTGCAGATCATCATGGCACACCCCTCGGTGCCGTGGCAGGCCGAGGCGATTTCGGTGGCCACCCACAAGCACAACACCTGGATCGACCTCTCGGGCTGGAGCCCGAAGTACTTCCCGGCCGAACTCGTGCGCGCCGCCGGCAGCTTCCTGCGCAAGCGCGTGCTCTTCGGCAGCGACTACCCGATGATCAGCCCCGACCGCTGGTTGAGCGAAATCGAGCAGACCGAACTCAAGCCCGAGGCGCTGCCGGGCATTCTGAAGGACAACGCGGCCCGGCTGCTGCAGCTGGTCTGACCGCACGCGTTTCGAAGCCCCCGACGGTTCTCGCCACGGGGGCTTCGTTGCATTCGCCGAGGATCGCGGTTCCCGCTCAGCTTCGCGCGCGGCGCATCGCGAACCGTGCGCTCACGAACGAGACGAGCGCGAAACCCGTCATCGCGACGGTCGCCGGAATGATGGTACCCGCACCGAAGAGCCCGCCGAGCGGCGTGCTCGAGGCCCCGAAGACGAACTGGCCGAAGCCGACGAGCGCCGAGCCGGCGCCCGCGACGCCGACGGCGCGCCCCACCGCAAGCGCCGACGAAGCCGGCATCAGCATGCCCGACGCCGCCGAGAAGACCATGAGCATCGGCACGTACACGGGCAGCACGAGCAGCCCCGAGAAGGCGAGCACAAGGGCGAGCACCGCGCAGCCGAGCTGCAGCCACTGCGCACGACGCAGCACGGTCTCGCCACCGAGGCGGGCCGAGAACCGCCCGCTGATCCAGGCGCCGCAGACGAAGGAGAGCGAGCCGAGCGCGAAGGTCAGAGAGTACAGAAACGGGGTCAGGCCGTAGAACTCCTGCGCGATGAACGCCGACGAGCTGATGTAGACCATCATCGCGGCGTACCCGGCGCCGAAGGCCACAGTGTAACCCATGAACGTCGGTTCGCGCAGCAGCAGCCCGAGATTCTTCGCGAGCACGCTCAGCTTGAACGGGTGCCGTTGCGCTCGCGGGAGGCTTTCGGGAATGCGCAGCACCGCGACGACCCACATCACCGCAGAGATCGCCCCCAGCGCGCCGAGCGGCGCGCGCCAGCCACCCCATTCGGTCAGCAGCGCACCCATCGGGTTCGCGATGGCCGGGCCGAGGCCGATGATCACGAACAGGGTCGCGAAGGCTCGCGCGGTCTCCTTCGGCTCGGTCAGATCCGACACGATCGCTCGGGCGAGCACCGCGCCCGAGGCCGCGCCGACACCCTGCAGCGCGCGCAGCACGATGAGGGTCTCGATCGTCGGGCTCAGCCCGGCGAGGATCGCGCACAGCGCATACAGACCCAGCCCGAACACGAGCGTGGGGCGTCGACCGACGGCGTCCGAGACCGAGCCGACGAGCAGGTTGCCGACCGCGATGCCGATCATGAACGCCGTCAGCGTGAACTGCACGAGCGAGGGGCCGACCCCGAACGCCCGGCCCAGCTCGGGGAAGGAGGGCAGGTAGAGGTCGGTCGAAAGCGAGGCCGCCATCGACACGTAGCCCAGCGCCAGCAGCAGCCCGGGAGCGATGCGCCCGGGCCGAGCCGGAGTGGATGCCATCGCTGCGGACTACCGCACCACTGCGTCGTCGGGGCGGAACCCCTTCTTCGCAAGCTGAATCTGCTCGTACACGTGGTGGCGCAGCTGCGTGAAGCGCGGCAGCGAGCGAGTATTCAGCTGATCGCGCTCGGCAGGCAGATCGACCACGAGGTCCTCCTGCACCACCGTCGGCGAACTCGACAGCATGATGACGCGCTCGGCGAGATACACCGACTCGTCGATGTCGTGCGTGACGAACAGCACCGAGATGCCGAGGTCCTTGCGCACCTTGCGCACGAGATCCTCGAGATCGGCGCGGGTCTGCGCGTCGACGGCGGCGAAGGGCTCATCCATCAGCAGCACCTCGGGCTGATAGGCGATCGCGCGGGCGATCGCGACGCGCTGCTGCATGCCGCCCGAGAGCTGCCAGGGGTACGACCTCGGCACGTGGCCGAGACCGACCTCTTCGAGCGCCTCGGCGACGCGCGCCTCGCGCTCGGCCTTCGGCACTCCGGCGGTCTTCAGCGGCAGCTCCACGTTCTCGGCGACGCGCAGCCAAGGGAAGAGCGAGCGACCGTACTCTTGAAAGACGACGGCCATCTTCTTCGGCGGGCCCGTGACGGGCTTGCCGTCGAGCACGACCTCGCCGCTCGTCGGCTCGAGCAGGCCTGCGATGCACTTGAGCAACGTGGTCTTCCCGGAGCCCGAGGGACCGACGAGGCAGGTGGTCTCGTTCTTGCCCAGGTCGAAGGTGAGGTCGCGCACGGCCTCGATGTCGCCGCCATCGGTGTGGTACACCTTCTTGAGCCCGCGCACCGAGAGCAGGGTGTCCTCGGGCGCGAGCGTGCGACCGTACGACTGTGTGTTCAGAGGCATCGCCTCGGCATCATGCTGCATTTTCAAGATCCTTCAGTCGGTGGTACCAGCGGAGCACTCGTCGTTCGACGAAGCGGAAGAGAACGGCCACGAGAATGCTGAGCAGGCCCAGCACCAGAATGCCCGACCACATCTCGGGAATGGCGAAACGGCGCTGGAATTGGTTGACCTGGAAGCCGAGGCCCTCGGTCGCGGCGAACAGTTCGGAGATGATCATCAGCATCAGGCCGATCGGCAGCGCCTGCCTGATACCGGTGAAGATCTGCGGCGACGCCGAGGGCAGAATCTGGTAGCGCACCCGATCGAATCCCTGAATGCCGTACGAGCGGCTCGTGTCGGACTGCACGGAGTCGGCGGCGCGTACGCCCTCGATCGTGTTCAGCAGCACCGGCCAGATCGCACCGATCACGATCATCATGATCTGGGTCCAGTTGCTCAGGCCGAACAGCAGCAGCAGCACCGGAATCAGCACGGGCGGCGGCAGCGCGCGGAAGAACTCGAACACCGGCTCGGTGAGGTCGCGCAGCGTGCGGTTGAGGCCGACGATCACGCCGAGCAGAATACCGAGCACGATCGCGATGGCCGAGCCGGCGAGGAAGCGCAGCACCGAGGGCAGCACGTCCTCCCAGAGCGCGGGGCCGATCCAGACCTCGATGAAGGTCTTGACCAGCTCGGGCGGGGTCGGCACGAAGAAGTTCGGTGAGTTGACCGTCGAGACCCACCAGATCGAGACGAGAATGATGGGCAGGCCGAGGGCGAACCCCAGCCCGGCGAGCGTTTTCTTCATGCTGCGATCTCCCCTCGCACCGATTCGTGCCAGCTCAGCAGGCGGCGCTCGAGAAAGCGCGCACCCAGGTTGATGACGACGCCGAGCAGGCCGGTGGCCAGGATCAGCGCGTACATCGTTTCGTACTGGCCTCCGCTTTGCGCCTTCGAGATGGCGAGGCCGAGACCGGCGGTGCCGATCAGCAGTTGGGCGGTGATCGCGAGGATCAGCGCGACCGAGGCTGCGAGGCGCAGACCGGTGAGCAGATAGGGCATCATGGTCGGGAACACGACGTGGCGCACCCGCTGCCACTTGCCCATGCCGTAGGAGCGCCCGGTCTGCATCGCGACCTGATCGACATCTGCCACGCCGTAGAGCACCTGGATGAAGATCTGCCAGAACGAGGCGTAGATGATGAGCATGAGGCTCGATTCGATCTTCGGCCCGAACAGCAGCACGGCGAGCGGAATGAGCGTCACCGATGGAATCGGGCGCAGGAACTCGGTCGTCGAGTACGTGGCGCGTCGCAGGAAGGGCGACAGCCCGATCACGATGCCGAGCACGACCGCCGCGACGAGCGCGATGCCGAGGCCCAGGCCCCAGGCTGCGAGCGTGGCGCCCACCGAAGACCAGAAGTCGCCGAAGCTCAGAATCGTCAAGAAGCGGGGCAGCACCTGGGTGGGGGAGGCAGGAAGCGGGCGTCGACCATGCCGGTGCGCGCTGCGAGCTCCCAGAACGCGAAGAACAGCAGAATGCCTGCCACGCCGAGCAGCGCCCGTCGCGGCCGCGCCCTGCGCTTCTTCGCCTTCGCCTGCACGACGGCGACCACCTGGGTAGGTGATTCGCCGCCCGCGGCGGGGTTCAGGGTGGGGGTCGTCATTGTCCTCTTTACCTTCTGCTGCTCATCATGCCGGGCGACGGCCCGTCACTTGCGCAACTCAGTCTTGCGTATCTTGCCGCTGGCGGTGCGGGCGAATTCGTCGACGAAGACGATCTGCTTCGGAATCTTGTACTTCGCCAGGCGACCGGTGAGATGTGCGAGGATCGCATCGGGCGCGAGCTCGGCGCCGGGCTGCAGCTGCACATAGGCGTGGGGCACCTCGCCCCACTTCTCATCTGGAATCCCGACGAGAGCGACGGCCGCGATCTCCGAGAACTCCATGATGATGTTCTCAACCTCGGCGGAGTAGATGTTCTCGCCGCCCGAGATGATCATGTCTTTCAACCTGTCGGAGATGAAGATGAAGCCCTCGTCATCGAAGTAGCCGAGATCGCCCGACTTGAACCAGCCCTGCTCGAAGGCGGAAGCGGTCGCGTCGGGCCGGTTCCAGTACTCCTTGATGACGTTCGGTCCCTTGACCCAGATCTCTCCGACGGCACCGGTGGCAGCCTCGCGCCCCTGGTCGTCGACGATCTTGACGTCGGTGAAGAAATGCGCGAGGCCGGAGGAGCCGACCTTGTCCCTGGCGCGATCCGGGGGGAGGGCCGTCGCACCAGGCGAGGTCTCGGTCATGCCGTACCCGACCGAGAAGCCAAGGCCGCGCTCGCCGAAGGCCTCCATGAGGCGCTCGGGAACCGCCGAACCGCCGCAGGTGAGGCGCTGCAGACTGCTGATGTCGGCGCGCTCCCAGTGGGGGTGCTCCTGCAGCATCTGGAAGGTGGTCGGTACGCCCGCGAGCATCGTGATGCGCTCGCGCTCGATGGTCTCGAGCACGTGAGCCGGGTCGAACTTCTCGTGCAGCACCACGGTGCCGCCCTGCAGCAGACCGGCGAGCGCACCGTTCGAGAGTGAGGCGACGTGGAACATCGGCGAGATGAGCAGCACGCGTTCGCCGGGTGATACCCCGTAGTCGACCATCACGTTGAAGCTGTTCCAGTGGAAGTTGCCGTGAGTGATGACGGCGCCCTTCGGGTGCCCGGTGGTGCCCGAGGTGTAGAGAATCACGGCCGCATCGTCGAGTCCGACCGGCACATCGCGTGGCGCGGCTTCGGCGCTGGCGAGCACCGCTTCGTATCGCTCGACGCCGGCTTCGCCTTCGCCTTCGACGACGATGCGCTGCCGAACACCGGTCGCGTGCGACCCTGCCCTGGCGAGTTCTCGCAGTTCATCGTGGAACACGAGCAGGGAGGTGCCCGAGTCCGCGAGCATGAACTCGATCTCGGGCGGTGCGAGGCGGGTGTTCAGCGGGACGAAGATCGCCCCGAGCGTAGCCGTGGCGAAGAGCGTCTCGAGAAAGGCAGGGTGATTGTTGCCGAGGTAGGCGACGCGATCACCGGGGCGTACGCCTCTGCCTGCAAGAGCTTCGGCGAGTCGGTCGATGCGCTGCGAAAGAGCACCGTAGGCGATGCGATCGTTCCGGTGGACGATGGCGATCGCGTCACGCTGCCGCTCGGCCTTCCGAGCGACCCAACGGCCGATGCCCAGGTTCTCCACGTCGTTCCTCTCTGAAACTCGTCGTATGTGTGTCAAAGCGAGGATAGTCTCGGGACTGCGCGGCGCGCAGCCCCGGGACCTCGCTCATGCGCGTCAGCTGGTCTGGATGACCTTGCTGAGATCGGGCTCGTTCTCGATGAAGCCGAACTTCAGCGCGAGCGCCGCCAGCTTCTCGATCACGGAGGGGTCGAGATCGCCCGAGATGAACTCGAGGTTAATGCCCTCGACTACTCCGGCGTCCATGCCGGTGTGGGCGACGACTGCGGATCGGAAGGCCTCTTCGTCGGCCATCGCTGCGGCGGCGGTCTCGGTGATCGCAGCGCGGAACGCCTCCACGACCTCGGGGTTGGCATCGGCGTAGCTGCCCGAAGTGAAGGTCACCATGGTGGGCAGCAGGTCGATAGCGCGCAGCGGATCGCCGAGGAAAGCGACGCCGTCGGTCGCGCGAGCCTTGCTGAGGAAGGGCTCGGGTGTCCACGATGCGTCGATGTTGCCCTGCTCGAGCTGGGCGAGCTGGTCGGGGAAGGGAATCTCGATGAACTTGACCTTGCTGGGGTCGCCGCCTTCGGCCTCGACGCGAGCCTTCGTGCCGAGATCGCCCTGGGTGTTAAGGGCGTTGATCGCGACGGTCTTGCCCTCGAGATCCTTCCAGCTGGTGATGCCAGAGTCGGCGCGCACGGTGATGCCCGAGGGCGACTTGTCTTCGTCGTCGCCCACCGACTCGTTGTTGCGCGAGTAGCCCGAGACGATGCGCATGTCGAGTCCCTGGCTCGCTGCGGTGAGCACCGAGAGGGGGTTGCCGACCGCGAACTGCATCGAGCCGCTCGACACGGCGGGCAGCAGCGCGGCGCCGCCGTCGCCGAGCTGCAGCTCGACGTCGAGGCCGTGCTTCTCGAAGATGCCCTCGTCGATGCCGAGCTGCACTGCTGCAGCCGGTGCGATCGGCAGGACGCCGACGATGACCTTGGTCAGCTCGGTCGAGCCGGTGTTCTCGCTGGGTGCGGTGTCACCGCCGTCGAGCGAACCACCTGAGCAGGCAGTCAGGCCGAGCGCGATGGCCGCGGCGGCCGCCGCGATTGCGGTGAAGCGAAGGTTCTTCATTTCAGTGAACTCCTTTGTTACTACTGGGTAAGGGGGGTGGTATGCCGGTACTGCTAGGCGTAGAAGCGCTGCAGGCTGCGAGCGATGAGCGCGGGCTTGGAGCCGCCCTCGATCTCGATGGTTTCGTCGATGACGACCTGCACGCCGCCGGGGACCTCGATGACCTCTGCGATGACCGCGGTGAGGCGAATCCTGTCGCCGACCTTCACCGGCGAGACGAAGCGCACCTTGTCGAGGCCGTAGTTGACCTTCGTGGTGACGCCGTCGACGTCGAACAGTTCGGTCTGCAGAGGAATGATGAGCGAGAGCGTGAGGAAGCCGTGGGCGATGGGGGCGCCGAAGGGGCCCTCCGCCGCGCGCTCGGGATCGACATGGATCCACTGATGGTCGTCCGCGGCGTCGGCGAAGGTGTTCACCCGCTCCTGGGTGACTTCGCGCCACTCAGTGAAGCCCAGCTCCTTCCCGACGTAGGCGGAAAGCTCGGCATAGGGAATCTTGGTCGTCATCGACGCTCCTTCACTCGGTTGAATACATGAAACAATAAATACTTGAGAATATCAATCGTTGTGATCTTATTGCAACCTCCGATCGCCGCATAGACTGTAGATCTACTAAACAAGACGGCGGGCGGAAGCGCCCTCGACAGAAAGCGTCGCCATGCCCGAGGCTCCACCCGACTCCACCGAGTCACGACTCGATCGTCTCTGGCTCACGCCCGTCGGCACGGATCCCGCGTTCCTGCTCGCGCGGGCCAACGCACTGTCCCTCGCCCGAATGCACGAGGCGATGAACGGGATCGGGCTTCGGTCGCGTTCGTACTCGCTGCTCGCCATCGCCGCGTCGGACATGCGCCCCTCGCAGCGGGAGCTCTCCGAGTTCCTCCGCCTCGATCCCAGCCAGATCGTCGCGCTCATCGACGAACTCGAGCAGCGCGGCCTCGTGCGCCGCGAGCCAGACCCGAACGATCGGCGCGCGAAGGTGGTCGTCGCGACAGACGAGGGCCATGCGCTCGCCGAGCGGGCCCGCGAGACCGTCGTCGAGAGCGACGAGAGCTGGTTCGCACGCATTCCCGAGCACGAGCGAGAGCGCTTCTTCGGCGCGTTGCGCACCCTCGCCAGCGAGTAGCCCCGACAGCAGGGCAGCCTGCGACGACTGCGAGATCTGCGAGAAAAATTCTCATTCAATAAGAATCTTCGGCGAGAATGCCCGAGAGTTCGCACACTTGATCCAGGCAGCCCCGCCGTTTCGAGTCGAAGGAGACCCCCATGACCGCAGTACGCACCCGCGTCGCCATCGTCGGAGCCGGCCCCGCCGGCCTCGTGCTCTCGCACCTGCTCGAACAGGCCGGCATCGAGTCGATCGTGCTCGACTCCCGCAGCCGCGAAGACATCGAGGGCACCATCAAGGCCGGCATCCTCGAACAGGGATCCGTCGACCTGCTCGCCACGATCGGCGGCACGAGCCGCGTACACAGCCTCGGCGACCGCCACGACGGCATCGTGCTCGGCTTCGCCGGCGAGACGCACCGCATCGACTTCCCCTCCCTCACCGGCCGCAGCGTCTGGCTCTACCCGCAGCACGAGGTGCTCATCGATCTCATCGCGGCGCGTCTCGCTGCCGGCCAGGATCTGCGCTTCGGCGCGACCGTAACCGATATCGAAGGCGTCGAAAGCGATCGCCCCCGCGTCCTCGGCACCGACGCCGAGGGCAGCCCCTTCGAGATAGAGGCGGAGTTCATCGTCGGCGCCGACGGCTCGCACAGCGTCGTCCGCCCGGTCGTCACGGGGCCCTCGCGCCAGGGCGGCTACTTCCGCGAGTACCCCTTCGCATGGTTCGGCATTCTCTGCGAGGCGCCGAAGAGCTCGGAAGAACTCATCTACAGCAACTCCGCCGAGGGCTTCGCGCTGGTTTCGCAGCGCAGCGAGACGGTGCAGCGCATGTACTTCCAGTGCGACCCGCACGCCGACCCGAATGCGCTCAGCGACGCCGAAATCTGGGACACCCTGCAGGCCCGCACCCCCGGCACGGACCTGAAGGAAGGGCCCATCTTCCAGCGCGACGTATTGCGCTTCCGCAGCTTCGTCTCGCACGAGCTGCGGAACGGGCGCGCCGCCCTCGTCGGCGACGCCGCCCACACCGTACCGCCCACCGGCGCGAAGGGCATGAACCTCGCCATCGCCGACGTTATCCTGCTGAACGAGGCTCTCCAAGAGCTGCTGCTGCGCGATAGCGAGAACGGTCTCGACCGCTACGCCGAGGTCGCCTCGAAGCGCATCTGGAAAGCGCAGAACTTCTCGTGGTGGATGACGAGCATGCTGCACAACACTCCAGAGGCGAGCGACTTCGATCGACTGCGCCAGCTCGGCGAACTGCGCACCATCGTTGAGAGCGAGGCCGGTCGCACCTACCTCGCAGAGGCCTACACCGGCTGGCCCTTCGAAACCCGCCTCTGAAGCGCGCGATCGTACGCCGAGCCCGTCGAAGCGCCGCGGAGGCGGTAAAGTCGGCCTGTGAGCGAGCACCAGATTCCGCGACCGGCCCCACCGCGGCGAACCGCCGGCTGGCTGCTCTTCGCCGCGGTGGTGCTCATCGCGATCAATCTGCGCATGACCATCACCGCCGTCGGCCCGCTGCTCGACCAGATCGGCGACGACGAGGGTCTCTCACCCGCGGTGCTCGGCCTGCTCAGCTCGGTGCCGCTGCTCTCCTGGGCGGCATTCTCGCCGTTCTCGCACTGGGTCGGGTCGAGGCTCGGCATGACCTCGGCCGTGTCCTGGGCGCTCGTCGCCCTTGCGCTGGGCACCCTGCTGCGCTCGCTAACGGGCAGCCACGTGAATCTCTGGGCCGGCACCGCGCTCATCGGCCTCGGACTCGCAGTCACGAATGTGCTCATGCCCGCGGTCATCAAGCGCGAGTTCCCGACACGGGTGCCGCTGCTCATGGGCGTGTACACGGCGGCGCTCAGCGCGATGGCCGCGCTCGCCGCAGGGATCGCGGTGCCGCTTTCCGCGCTGCCCCTCGACAGCGGTGAGCCCGCCGGCTGGCGCTTCGCGCTCATCATGATGGGCGCTCCGATTCCCCTCGCGATCGCGGTATGGCTCATCGCCACGAGGGGGCGTCGCCGCCTGGCAGCCCCGCGCCCGGGCGAAGGCGCGATCCTCGCAGCAGAACCGCTCGCGGGGCTCGCCGCCGAGAGCTTCTGCCCGACCGACGAATCGCGGCCACCCGCGGGTCGGCGCATCTGGCGGGACTCCCTCGCCTGGCAGGTGTCGCTCTACATGGGTTCGCAGTCGGTCGTGTTCTACACGATCTCGGGGTGGTTCGCCTCGTCCCAGATAGCACATGGGCTCTCGGCGACCGCCGCCGGGGCGCAGATCATGATGTATCAGTTGATCGGCATCGGCGGCTCCCTGCTGCTGCCGCTGCTCGCCCGCGATCTGCGCGTGCGGCGCTGGCTGCCCGCCCTCATTCCGGCGTTCGGCCTCATCGCCTGGGTGGGAATCCCCCTGGCACCGGCCGCCATGCCCCTCTGGATCGTCATGGCCGGCCTCACCGCAGGCGCATCGCTCACGATCTCGCTGACCCTCATGGCGATGCGCTCGCGCACCTCGGAGCAGGCGTCAGCGCTTTCGGGCATGGCGCAAGCCGTCGGCTATCTCGTCGCCGCGGCCGGTCCGCTGCTGTTCGGCGTGCTGCTCGGGGCGACGGGCAACTGGATTCTGCCCTTCTCGATCATCTGGCTCACCGGTATCGCCCAGCTGCTGCTCGGAGTCTCGGTCGGCCGCCCGCGCTTCGTTCTGGAGCGCTGAGCGCATGGCGAACTCGGCGAGCGGGGAGTCGATGATCGAGCGCGTCACACGCGTGCTCGACACCTTCTCCGCCGAACGCACCGTGCAGACGGCGAGCGAGATCGGTCGCCGTGCAGGCCTGCCGAGCGCGACCGCTCACCGTCTCGTCGACGAGCTCGTGACGGCCGGGCTGCTCGAACGCGACGAGGAGCATCGGGTGCGGCTCGGCATGCGGCTCTGGGAGCTCGCGCTCAGGGGCTCCACCGCGCTGCGGCTGAGACAGGCGGCCCTGCCTCATATGGAGGCGGTGCAGGCGGCGACCCGCGAGCACACTCAGCTCGCGGTGCTCGAGCAGAGCGAGGCGCTGTTTCTCGAGCGGCTCTCGCACCCTGCAGCGGTCTCGAACATCACACGCGTCGCCGGGCGGCTGCCGCTGCACGCCTCGTCTTCGGGGCTCGTGCTGCTCGCCCACGCGGACTCGGCGCTGCGCGAGCGCGTGCTCGCGGGCCCGCTGCGCGCGGTGGGCCCGGGCACGGTCACCGATGCGGCGGCGCTGCGCCGACTGCTGGCCGAGGTCCGCCGCAGCGGGCACGTGGTCGCGCCCGGCTCGATCGAGGCGGTCTCGACGGGCATCGCGGTGCCCATCAGGGATCGCGGCGCAGTCGTCGCAGCGCTCTCGGCCGTGTTGCCGCGCGAGGCGCCGATCCCCCCGGCCTTGGCCGAACTGCGCGGCGCGGCGACTCGAATCGAACGGGATCTCACCGCCTCGCGCTGACATGCCGCAGCGGCGCAGGGCGGGGCGCGGAGCGCGATCCTCGCCTCGCCCTCTTCGCACTCGACCCAGCGGCCCCGCCACGACCCCGCTCGCTCCCGGCGCCTCTTTCAGACATGCCAAAGGGGCTCATCGCATTTGTGAGTGTAGATACGGTCTGAACCCGCCAGCCTCGAGCAACGACCGGGCAATGTAGTTCGTGAGGTTCCGGAACCCGAGCGCGGACCCGCGGAGGTGCTCGAGCCTGCCGTTGATCGCTTCGGTTGGTCCGTTCGAGGTTCTCGGGTGATCGAAATACGCGAGGACGTCCGCCCGACGCCGATCCAACGTGTACGCGAGTTTCCGAAGCTCAACGAACCTGGCCGGCGTGGTCTGTTTCACGGTGTCGATCAATTCCCGGAGTCTGCGCCTGCCATTGCCAGAGAATTTCTCCCGATACGCGGCAACGACCTGCTGGTACACGCGCCAGGCCCGCCACACGTCCGCATGAGCGGGGTCAGCGAATACTGCATCGAGCCTGGCCTGCTGTTTCTCAGCGAGGAACGCCTCACCCGTTCTGAGGACCCGCCGCACCCCATACAACGGATCCTTCGCCCGGCCACGATGCCCGAGCGTTTCCTGTTGCACGCGCTGCCTGGTGCGATCCAGCGCGTCACCGGCAAGCTGCACGACATGGAACGGATCCATCACCTCGACCGCGGCGGGGAGGTGCTCTTTCGAGGCGGTCTTGAACCCGGTGAACCCGTCCATCGCGACGACCTCGATCCCGTCACGCCATGCCTGCGTGCGCTCAGAAAGCCACCGACTGAAGACCTGCTTGGACCGGCCCGACATCATGTCGAGGAGCCTGGCCGGGCCGCGTTTCTCCCGCACGGGGGTGAGATCGATGATCACGGTGACGTACTTGTCGCCGTAGCGGGTATGCCGCCACACATGCTCATCAACACCGATGACGGTGACCCCGTCAAACCGGGCCGGATCGTCAAGGAGTTGCTGTTTCCCCGCGGTGAGGATCGCGGTGTTCGCGGTATGCCAGGACACGCCTAGGTTTGTCGCCGCACGGGCGACTGTGAGGTGATCAATCACGACCGCTTCCAGCGCCCAGCGCAGCCCCGCCCGTGTAATTTTCGCGCGTGAAGGTGCGGCCGTGCTGGTGTCTTCACGCCACACCTTCCGACACCAGTCACACCGGTATCTGCGCACCCGGATCTGGAGTGTCGTGGCACGATGCCCGAACGGGGTGTGCGCCAGGGTGCGGGTCACGGTATCGCGCAGCACACCCTCGGCGCCACAGCGCCGACACCACGGGTCGGGCTCGATCACCCGGCATTCCAGCACGGCCCGGCCGGGTTCGAATCTTTGCCCGACCGCGGTCAGGCCGAGCTCATCAAGTCGGCAGAAAGTCGTGAGATCGGCGGGTTGGAAGGTAGCGTGGTGCATGTCGAGGTCTTTCGGATGGGGAGCGTCAGAACTTCCATCATCGGGAGACCTCGACCCATGTCCACGGCACCACACCGCGGAGCACTTCTACACTCTTAAATGCGAAGAGCCACTTCATCAGACCTTATACATCGGATGAATGTTAGGTTAGGCTCACACTTGTTCGAGCTCCTCCGAACAAGGCCGCGCCGATGCTGCAAACCCAGTGTTCTGCGCGGCCTTTTGTATGTGAACTGAGACGAAAGAAGATCCGACGTGTCCCTCCGTACCACCCGAATCGCAAGCGCGGCATCGCTGCTGCTTGCGGCGGCCCTCACGCTCTCCGCATGCTCAACGGCCGCTCCTGCAGAGCAAGAGAAGGCTTCTGCTGCGAACACAGTGACCATCACCGACAATCACGGAGAGGTCGAGGTGCCCGTGAACCCGGCGCGCGTCGTGGCGCTCGACAACACCGTGCTCGACACGCTGAGCGACTGGGACGTCGAGCTCGTGGCGGCACCAAAGGGAGTGATGGGGTCGGCATGGCCCGAGTACACCGATGACGAAGAGATGCTCGACGTCGGCAACCACCGGGAGCCCAATCTCGAGGTGATCGTTGGGGCGCAGCCTGACCTGATCATCGGAGGCTACCGCTTCGGCTACTACTACGACGACCTCAAGGCGCAGAACCCCGACGCCGTGGGCATCGAGATCAACCCGCGCGACGACGAAGAGCTCTTCTCGGAGCTGCAGCGACAGACCGAGATTCTCGGCCAGATCTTTGATCGCGAAGCAGACGCAGCAGCGGTGAACGCAGACCTCGACGAGGCGATCTCTGGCGCCAAGAAGGCATACAACGGAACCGACACCGTCATGGCAGTGAACACTTCGGGCGGCACGATCGGCTACCTCGCGCCGGTGGTCGGCCGGTCACTCGGGCCCGTGTACCCCGCTCTCGGTCTTGTGCCGGCACTCGACGCAGAGGGTGACGATGACCACAAGGGTAACGACATCGGTGTCGAGGCGATTGCGCAGTCGAACCCCGCATGGATCTTCGCGCTCGATCGTGACGCGGCCTTCGTGCCAGAGGATCGCGAGGCCGGATCCCTTCCAGCGGACGAGCTGATCACCAATTCTGAGGCGCTGCAGAACGTGCAGGCAGTACAGAGCGACCAGATCGTGATCCTCGACCCGAACTTCTACCTGACCGAGGGCATCCAGGCCTACACCGCGCTGTTCGGTCAGATCGAGGCTGCGTTCACCAAGGCATGAGCCAAGCGTTGACCACCGACACCCCAGGGGCGCCCGCACGAAGACGTGGGCGCCCCTGGGCGCTGCCCGCCGCCGTCGCAGCAGTGCTGATCCTGCTCGGCATCTCGCTCTCGATCGGAGCCTTCGACATTCTCGGCGACGAGTTCGGCTCCGAGATGTTCTGGATCACTCGGGTGCCGCGCACGCTTGCCCTCGTGCTCGCGGGTGCGGCGATCGCAACGAGCGGCCTGGTCATGCAGGTGCTCACGCAGAACAGGTTCGTCGATGCCACCACCTCGGGCACCACTGAATGGGCGGCGCTCGGGCTGCTGCTCACCGCGCTGCTGCTGCCAGGCATCGGCCTCGTCGGCAAGATGGTCATCTCGAGCGTGTTCGCCTTCGTGGGCGCGATGGTGTTCATGGGCATACTGCGCCGCGTGGTGATTCGCACGACCCTCGTGGTGCCACTGATTGGCATCATGCTGGGGGCCGTAATGAGCGCGCTCACCACCTTTCTCGCCGCACAGTTCAATCTGCTGCAGATGCTCGGCACCTGGTTTCTCGGGAGCTTCGGCGAGATCGTGCGAGGGCGCTACGAGGTGCTGTGGGTCGTCGCCGTCGTGACGCTGCTCGTGTTTCTGATGGCAGATCGCATCACGGTCGCCGGGCTCGGCAAGGATCTCGCGACCGGAGTCGGCGTTCGCTACGAGGCGATTCTGGTCGCAGGTACCGCGCTCGTCGCGGTCGCGGCGGGGGTGACCACGGTCGTGGTCGGGTTTCTGCCACTGCTGGGGCTCGTCGTGCCCAACATCGTCTCGATGATCCGCGGTGATGATGTGCGCAGCAATCTTCCCTGGGTCGTGCTTGGCGGCACGGCGCTCGTGACGCTCTGCGACATCATCGGTCGAACCGTCAATATGCCGTTCGAGGTGCCCGTCTCGCTGGTGCTCGGAGCAGTGGGCTCGGTAGTGTTTGTCGCGCTGCTGCTGCGGCAGGCGAAAGCTGGGGCGCTGTGAGCGGGATCGCGCAGCTCTCGAGCGTCGGCACGCTTCCGCCCGCGCCCCCGGTTGCAAGCGGGCGATGGCGCAGGATGGTTCCCGTTGCAGTGACACTCGCGGCTGCGACGGCGCTCGCCGTCGCGATCCTCGTGTATGCAAACCCAGCCCCGCCGGGCACGGGTGCGTTCTGGATCATCGTGCAGGCGCGACTCGTGTCGCTCGGCACGATACTGCTCGTCGCGGTGGCGCAGTCGGTTGCCACAGTGCTGTTTCATACGATCACCGCGAACCGAATTCTGACGCCGTCGATTCTCGGATTCGACGCGCTGTACGTGCTCAGCCAGACCGCGCTCGTCTTTCTGTTCGGGGTGTCGTCGACGGGCATGGAGGGCATACCGAAGATCGTGGCGCAGAGTGCGCTGATGATCGTGTTCGCGACGCTGCTCTATGGCTGGCTTTTCTCCGGGCGAAGAGCGAACCTGCACCTGATGCTGCTCGTCGGCGTGGTGCTCGGCATCGCGTTCGCATCGACCGCGAGTTTCTTGCAGCGCATCCTGACGCCGAGCGAATTCGACGTGCTGAGCGCCAGGCTTTTCGGCAGCATCAGCAAGGCAGACCCCGCCTATCTGCCGATCGCGGGGCTGATCGTGGCGGGCATTCTCGTCTACGTGTGGTCTCGCAGGCGCAGCTACGACGTGCTCGCACTCGGGCGCGACGTCTCGGTGGGGCTCGGCCTGCGGTATCGCCGGGAGGTGGTGGTCTCTCTCGTGCTTGTTGCCGTGCTGGTGTCTGTCTCGGCGACCATGGTGGGCCCGATGACGTTCTACGGCTTTCTGGTCGCGACTCTTGCGTATCAGTTTGCGCCGGGGGATCGCCACGCCGATGTGCTGCCGCTCGCGATCGGCATCGGTCTCGTTACCCTGCTCGCCGCGACGTTCGTGCTGCGGCATCTCTTCTCTGCTGCGGGGCTCGTGACCGTGATCATCGAGTTCGTCGGCGGAACGCTGTTCTTGATCGTGCTGTTGAGAAAGGGGCTCCGATGAGCCAGACTGGTGCGCGCGCCTCGCGTGGAATCGAGCTGAGAGGCGTTGAGAAACACTATGCCGGCCGTCATGTGCTCGGCCCGATCGACCTCGCCATCGAGCCCGGCGGCGTGACCGCCCTCATCGGGGCGAACGGGGCGGGCAAGTCGACCATGCTTACGATCATCGGGAGACTGCTCGAGGCCGATAGCGGCAGGGTAGAGGTCGGTGGCCTCGACGTACGCCTCGCGAAGTTGAGGGAGCTCGCGAAGGTCGTCTCGATTCTGCGCCAGGAGAATCACTTCATGGCGCGACTCACCGTGGAGCAGCTCGTCACGTTCGGCCGATTTCCGCACTCTGCAGGACGGCTCACCCAGGCGGATCGGCGCGCGATTCATGCCGCCATCGCATTTCTCGATCTGTCGGGGTTCGAGAATCGGTTCATCGACGAGCTTTCGGGCGGCCAGCGTCAGCGTGCGTTCGTGGCCATGGTTCTGGCGCAAGACACCGATTACGTGCTGCTCGACGAGCCGCTGACTGGCCTGGACATGCGCCATGCTGTCGGCATGATGGGGCAGGTGCGCGCGGCTGCTGACGCGCTCGGCAAGACGATTGTGCTCGTGATCCACGACGTGAACTTTGCGGCCGCCTACGCGGATCGCATCGTCGCGCTCGCCGACGGGAGGGTGATCGCGTCAGGTCCCCCCGAAGAGATCATCACGCCCGAGGTGCTCGAGCAGGTGTTCAAGACTCCGGTCGAGGTGCTCGAGCACGACGGAAAGCGGGTGGCGGTCTACTACCGGCCGTAGCCGTGCCGGTCACTCCGGTGCGCTCAGGCGGATCGCTCGGTGTTCGCGAGTGGTCCGCTCGCGAACAGGCGACTCAGACGCGCGCCGCGAGCGATTCGAGCACGCTCGTGAAGAATCGCAGCCCGTCGGTGCCCGAGCGCATCGCCTCGGCAGTGTTCGGGCCGAAGCCCGGCTCGACCGCGTGCTCTGGGTGCGGCATCAGGCCGACCACATTGCCGCTCGCGTTCGTGAGGCCGGCGATGTCGTCGAGCGAGCCGTTCGGGTTCACGCCGCGGTAGCGAAATGCGACCTGGCCCTCGCCTTCGAGGCGCTTCAGCGTCTCGGCATCGGCGATGAAGCCGCCGTCTGCGTTCTTGAGCGGAATGGTGATCTCTTCGCCCTGCTCGAACTGGTTGGTCCAGTCGGTCGAGGCGTTCTCGACGACGAGGCGCTGGTCGCGACGAATGAACTGCTGGTGAGCATTGCGAATGAGGCCGCCGGGTAGCAGGTGCGCTTCGACAAGCACCTGAAACCCGTTGCAGATGCCGAGCACGGGCATGCCCTTGTTCGCGGCGCCGATGACCTCGGTCATGATCGGTGCGACTGCGGCGATGGCGCCTGCGCGCAGGTAGTCGCCGTAGCTGAAGCCACCGGGCAGCACGATCGCGTCGACGCCCTGCAGATCGTGGTCGCCGTGCCAGAGCGTGACGGGCTCCGCGCCGACGAGGCGAATCGCGCGCTGCGCGTCGCGGTCGTCGAGCGAACCGGGGAAGGTGACGACGCCGATGCGCGCCATTATTCGCCCGCCCCGTCGCCGAAGTCGATTGCGACGACGTCTTCGATCACGCTGTTCGAGAGCACCTGCTCTGCGAGCTCACGCACCTCGGCCTTGATCTCGTCGGTGATGGGGCCCTCGACTGAGAGCTCGAAGCGCTTGCCGATGCGCACATTCTCGAACTTGCCGTGCCCCAGGCGGGCCAGCGCGCCCGTGGTGGCCTTGCCCTGCGGGTCGAGCAGTTCGGCCTTGGGCATCACATCAACAACAATCGTAGGCACGTGTTCTCCGTGTTCGCGTATTGGGAGCAGATTGCTCTCTAGTCTACGCGAGCGTGACGCGAACTTTGTTCCGCCAAGGATCGAAGACGGTCAGCTCGCGCCCATCGAATTCTCTTGCCACGCCGCGACTCGCGAGGCGCTCGTCGAGCGCGCCGAGCGAGTCGGGGTCGGCCGAGGGCAGCGTGATCGTCACTTCACCGAGGCCGAGCGCGGGGGTTCGCTCGGATGCGCCGCGCGACTCCCAAGTGTTCATGCCGAGGTGATGGTGGTAGCCGCCGGCGCTAACGAAGAGTGCCTGGTCTCGCAGCGTCGCGGTCACTGCGAACCCCAGGGTGTCGACGTAGAAGTCGCGCGCGGTCGCAATGTCGCCGACCTTCAGGTGCACGTGGCCGACTTTGGCGGGAGTATCAGCGACCGCTATCGATCCCTGTTCGGTCAGGTGCTGCCGCAGATAAGCCCGGATTCACCGATGCAGATTCGAGGCTGGTGATTTCTCGGGTGCAGTGACGTCGGCGCTCTCTGGGCACGTTGGAACCTCAGGCCCCTGATGTCCTGTCCGTTCCACTGATAAAAGTTGTC